>Ga0075467_10000382_pt1 | contig 34239 bp, 35 predicted proteins | sample DEB08_DNA_9_FD_75067 | JGI IMG/M metagenome (GOLD analysis project Ga0075467, IMG submission 75067) | Aqueous microbial communities from the Delaware River and Bay under freshwater to marine salinity gradient to study organic matter... | ecosystem: Environmental > Aquatic > Marine > Coastal ... | reverse complement strand
GGAAGCGAGGCTAGGCAGCCAATCAGAACGCCGTAAGTACGGACCCCAAGGCGCCAACTGATGTCCGGGCCGTGAACCCGACATCCCTGTTAGCTTTATCGCCGGCGCGGCTCTGATGCACTGGATCGAATGCTGTAGCCGAAGCCCGACTGGTGAGAAGTCCTTTTATGGAATGCCTGCCTTCAGCCATAGTAATGTATCACTTGCCTAGCCGCGTCAGCCCTGACAAATCATCGGTCAAGTGATGAACAAAAAACGCGCGATCAAGAAGCGGGCTGCATTGCCCAAATCCACGCAAAAGCGCCCGCGGCGTCGCAGTTGCGCGGCGGATTGCATCGGAAACGTCGTCTCCGGTCTTGTTCACCATGACCGCCAGCGCGCGCGTCATTTCAAGGTCAGCCCCCGCAAGGGTCCCGTCCTGCAAGGTCAAGCGGTGGTCTTGCCTGATCACCTTCCGGCCATTCAGAACAAAATCGTTTATTTGCGATCCAGCCGTGGCCATTGCGTCTGTCACAAGCATGATGCGCGCATTGTTCTGCGCTGCGGCAAGGGTGATGCGGATCACTGCGGGATGCACGTGGATCGCGTCGGCAATCAGTCCCGCGTGAATATCCCCCCGCGCAAGGGTCGCGCCGACAAGCCCGGGTTCACGGTTTCCAAGCTGGCTCATCGCGTTGAACAGATGCGTGACACAGGACGCGCCGGCATCAAAAGCGGCCATGCACGTGTCGAAATCAGCGTCAGTGTGCCCAAGTGACACAATAACACCCGCATCCGACATCTGGCGGATTTGCGCGTTTGTCGCGCTTTCGGGTGCGACGGTCATCATCACATTCGGCAGGCTTTCAGCCGCATCAAGAACAATTGCCAAATCGGCGTCCGTCATCGGACGGATCAACGCGGGGTCGTGTGCGCCTTTGCGGGCCGCGGACAAGTGCGGACCTTCCAGATGGATACCGACGATGCCCGCAACCTGTTCGGAAATTGCTTGCTTGACCGCCGTGATTGCAGATTTGGTCCGGTCTGCTGTGTCGGTAATCAGCGTTGGCAAAAGCGCTGCGGTGCCGATGGATGCGTGCGCCTCTGCGATGGTGCGCAATGTGTCGACGGACTGGTCATCATTGAACATGACGCCACCGCCGCCGTTGACCTGCAAATCCACATAGCCCGGCGCGATGATGCCACCACGCAAGTTTTCCAACAAGCAGTCGTCGGGCACATCGCGGCTTGCGATCAGGCTGCGCGACCCGTCAGCATGGATGGCCAGCGCGTGGTCGTTGTGAATACTGACACCGTCGTGAATGCGTGCGCCGACATAGGCCTTTGCTATGCTGCTCATACCGTTTCGGTCACTTTTTTCAGGTGGCGCGGGGCGTCGGGATTGATCCCCCGCGTTTGTGCGACACGTTCAACCATCGCGTAAAAGCTGGCGATCAAACTGATTGGATCAGTCAAAGGATGGTCGGTCCGGATCGTTGGCAGTTGCGCGGCACGGCTGACTTTGTCGCTTGTAGCAAAGACAGTGGCACCTTTGGCAGCGATATCATCGGCGACACCCGCCAGCGCGCTTTCGGCTGCGTCCTGCGCGGCAAGGCCGATTACTGGGAAACCACCGTCCACAATTGAAACCGGCCCATGTAGTACCTCGGCTGAGGAATAGGATTCCGCGTGGATCTGGCAGGTTTCCTTGAACTTCAACGCCGCTTCGTTCGAGATCGCGTAGGCAGGTCCACGCCCCAGACAAAAGATCGAATTGCGACCATCCAAGGCCGCGCGGGCCTGTGGCCAATCAAGCTGCACGGCCTGTTCCAGCTTTGAAGGCAAATTGGCGATTGCGCGCAGCAGGGCGTCATCTTCTGCGCATTCGGCCAGAAACCAGATTCCCGCAATGGCCGAATTTACGAAAGTTTTGGTGGCGGCAACACTGATTTCGGGGCCAGCATGCAGGTTCAGCGTGTGATCGGCCACCTGCGCGAGTGGGCTGTCAGGCTGGTTCGTCATTGCAATGGACAGCGCGCCACCTTCACGTGCCATACGCGCCATTTCAACGATATCGGGGCTTTTGCCGGATTGCGAAACCGACAGGCAAACGCTGCCGTCCAGCCGTAATTTACGGCCGTAGATCGACGCGATTGACGGCCCGATAGATGCAAGCGGCGTGCCCAGCAATAGCTCAGACGCATATTTAAGATAGGTCGCGACGTGATCGGACGATCCCCGTGCAACACTGACCATAAATTGCGGATCACGCGCACGGACGGCGTCGGCGGCGCGTGCGATGGCATCACCCCCTTGGGCCAGCAGGCGTTCGGCAGCGACAGGAATTTCAAGTACTTCGGTGCGCATCTGGGTCTGAACGAAGGTCATGATGTGGGCCTACTCTTTGGCAAGGCGCAGTTCGGCTACAAAGTTGTAGGCGTCCCCGCGATAGATGGATTGGGTAAATTCAACGATGCGCCCGTCACGAAGGTACGACGTGCGCTCGATCCGCAGCCCCGCGGTCCCGACAGGTACCTCGAGCAATTCAGCGTCGCTCTTATTCAGGTTGATCGCCGATATCTTTTGCAGCGCACGGTGTGGCCGCAGCCCCGATTGTTCCAAAACAGCATAGAGCGATGTTACGAGCTCAAGCGGGTTCGGCAGCATTTGCGTCGATAGCGATGCGCGTTCGATCGCCATCGGTTTATTGTCGGCGGTGCGCAAACGCGCAATCCGCGACACAGAGGCGTCAGGCGACAAGGCAAGCGCCAGTACTTCGTCGGGCGAGGGCATAAAGACACCGCGTTCCAACCAGACGCTGGTCGAGGTCATGCCCCTGCGCGACATGTCTTCGGTAAACGATGTCAGGCGCGACAAGGATTGCTCGATCTGGGGTGTGTCTGATGCGACAAAGGATCCCGACCCTTGTTTTTGCACGATGATGCCATCTTCGGCGAGCGATTGAATGGCTTTGCGCACCGTGACCCGCGACATTTCCGTGATGGCTGCAATTTCGCGTTCGGGGGGCAAGGGGTTGCCAGCCTTCAGCAATCCTTGATCGACGCCATCGGTCAACCGCTTGCGCAATTGCATATACCGTGGCCCGCCGTCTGATTGCAGCCACCGGTCCGGCGATAGAAATTCAGCGATGCTCATACGATGGCCTCTGTATTTTTCGTAGCGTTGATACGGGCAAAGTCGAACGCACCGTCCAAGGCGTTTCCCTTGCGCGCCAAAAGACCCGCGGTCACGTCTGCGGGCAGGTAGTCCGCGTAAAATGGTCCAACCCCGCCGGTCAAACACAGCGCGTCGCCAACTTTGAAACCCAACACATCCAGGCACCGCTTAAGATGGTCAGAACCTGCACGCATGATTGTTAGCCCAATGGGGTCCTTGGCACCTGCCGCTTGCACAATATCGGGGGCAAATATGCCGTAGTCACCGGGCTTTGCGGTCATGCTGAATGCGACAATCTTGTTGGGATCGTTTTCGAACTTTGCCAAAAGGGTGCGCGTCAACTCCGTATGTTCGGCCAAACCGTCATGGCACAAAAGCACATGACGCAAGCATTCCTGACCCATCCATGATCCGGAGGCCTGATCGCTTAGGTGAAATCCCCAGCCGCCGACGCTGCGAAAAATACCACTTGTACATGTGGCTGCTATTGTTCCGGTGCCCACCGACAACAGGAACCCGTCCTGCCCGCCAAGCGCGCCGTTCAGCGCGGTCGGGCGGTCGTCGGTGACCGTGACCTTATTATAAGGCAAAGCAGCGGCCACTTTTTGCGCGTCCTGTTGTGTCATGACACCCGCCAAGCCAAGATGCGCCGTGGCGGATTTCAAACGCTCTGACGGTATGCCGCACATGGCGGCGGCGGCGGCGACTGCCGCAACAACATTCTTTATTGCTAGATCAGGGTCAGAGGCGACGTTCGCACGCCCGCCATCCGCACGGGTCAATATCCCGTCCGCTAACGTGCCAATGGCCACACGGCACCCGGTGCCGCCGCCATCGACGCCAATAAGAAGGGTCTGCGATGAATCGATCATATAGTACCTATACAATACCTTTTCGCGATAAGCCATACCTATAGACCGCATAATTTCCTATATTGGCCTTATATTTGTGTGCTTTTTACTCAATATTAATAAATGGTAGACAAAAGGTATCGTAAAGGTATTATACGAAGAACGGGGGATTCGCATGTCATTGCCAACAACTGAAGTCGTATCAGCAGGACCGTATATTGATGCGCGCACTCCGCTTGCGGCGGCGGCATTCTTGTTGGATGGACAGTCGGCAGCGATAGAGGCGGTCAGATCGGCCATGCCCGCACTGTCCAATGGGGCGCAAAGGATGGCCTCTGCAATCCGCGCGGGTCACAGCATTCATTACGCCGCTGCGGGCAGTTCCGGCCTGATGGGTCTTGCTGACGCGAGCGAATTGCGCGGCACTTTCGGTATCTCGTCCGATCAAATCTATATCCATATGGCCGGTGGTGTGCCTGTCGATGCACATATGCCCGGCGATACAGAGGACGACAAAACCGCCGTCATGCAGATTGCCACAACGATATCCAAAGGGGATGTTGTCATTGTCCTGACGGCCAGCGGCACCACGCCTTTCGCGCTAGAAGTCGCACATGCCGCCCAACAAAAGGGGGCTATCGTCATCGGGATCACGAACAATCCTCACACCCCTCTGCTGGCGATGGCGGACGAACCGGTTTGCATCCCGACCCCGTCGGAGGTCATTGCAGGTTCCACCCGACTGGGTGCAGGTACCGCCCAAAAGGCATCGTTGAACCTGATGTCCACGTCGATGGGAATCGCTCTGGGCCATGTTTACCGCGGTGAAATGGTCAACGTCATCGCCGATAACGCCAAACTTGTGCGCCGTGCTGTTGGCATGGTCACGCGGATTGCAGGCGTATCAGCGGACGCCGCAGAGGCCGCCATTGAACAAACAGGCGGGCAGGTCAAACCTGCCATCCTTGTTGCGGCCGGATGTACGCCAGCCCAGGCATCCAACCTACTTGCGCAGAACGACGGGCAGCTCGGCCCTTGTTTTGCATTACTTTCATCAAACCAGACCAACGCGTCTAACTAGGGAGAAGACTATGAAAAAATCCACATTCATCGGTGCCATGATGGCCACGACAGTACTTGCGGGGGCTGCGGTCGCCCAAGATGTGACATTGACAATCGAAAGCTGGCGCAATGACGACCTTGCCATCTGGCAGAACGATATCATCCCCGCATTCGAGGCCGCACACCCCGGCATCAAGCTGAACTTTACGCCATCGGCGCCCGCAGAATACAACGCTGTGCTGAACTCCAAACTGGATGCGGGCTCTGCCGGTGACATCATCACATGCCGCCCGTTTGACGCGTCCTTGGCGCTGTTTGACGCGGGACACCTTGCCAACATCAGCGACCTTGAAGGCATGGCAAACTTTTCGCCAGTTGCGAAATCTGGTTGGAGCACCGATGACGCATCCGTTCAGTTCTGCGTGCCGATGGCATCCGTGATCCACGGCTTTATCTACAATAAAGATGCCTTTGCAGAGTTGGGCCTCGAAGTGCCGACAACCGAGGCAGAGTTCTTTGCCGCCCTCGACACGATCAAAGAAGACGGCAGCTATATTCCAATGGCGATGGGCACCAACGACCAATGGGAAGCCGCAACAATGGGCTACAACAACATCGGTCCAAACTACTGGAAGGGCGAAGAAGGCCGCTTGGCACTTTTGTCCGGTGAACAGTCACTGACCGACGAACCGTGGATCGCCCCTTACCGTCAGCTTGCCCGCTGGGGCGCCTATCTGGGTGACGGGTTCGAGGCGCAGACGTATCCTGACAGCCAGAACATCTTTACCCTTGGCCGCGCTGCGATCTATCCAACGGGTTCATGGGAAATTTCCGGCTTCAACAATCTGGTCGATTTTGAAATGGGCGCGTTTTATCCGCCTGTCCAGAATGCGGGCGACACCTGCTATATTTCGGACCACACCGATATCGGCATCGGTATGAACGCAGCAACTGAAAACCCAGAGGCGGCGATGACCTTCCTAAACTGGGTGGGATCAAGCGAATTCGCAACGATCTTTGCAAATGCACTGCCGGGTTTCTTCCCGCTGTCTGATGCACCAGTCACGCTTGACGATCCGCTCGCGCAAGAGTTCATTTCCTGGCGGGGCGAATGCGAAAGCACAATCCGGTCGACCTATCAGGTTCTGTCACGTGGCACGCCGAACCTCGAGAACGACACATGGAACGCATCCGTGGCCGTGATCAAAGGCGAGGAATCCCCGGAAGATGCAGGCGCACGTTTGCAGGCGGGTCTAGCCAGCTGGTACGCACCGCAGCAATAAGTCACCTCCCTGGTCCCGTGCTGCAAACTACTGCGGCTCGGGGCCAACTCCCCCTAAATTCAGGCTTATTTGCAAGGCACCAGTCAGGTGGTTTCCAAATAGATCATACCAAACCGAAGGGCCCAGAAAATGACAGAGAAACCACGTTTCCGTTGGCACATTGTTGTGTTTCTTGCGCCTGCAGTCTTGGTCTACACGGCCGTAATGATCTATCCACTTTTCAATACGCTGCGCTTGTCGCTGTATACAGAAGTTGATCAATCGCGTGTTTTTGTCGGGCTTCAGAACTTCAAAACGCTGTTTGGAAACGCCGTTTGGTCCACACAGTTCTGGAATGCATTGGGCAATAACCTTTGGTTCTTTGTCATTCACATGCTGGTGCAAAACCCCATCGGCATTGCGCTGGCCGCGATCCTGAGCCATCCCAAACTACGTTTTGCGAGCTTCTATCGCTCTGCCATTTTTATCCCCACGATCCTGTCTTTCGTGATCGTCGGATTTGCGTGGAAACTGATCCTGTCGCCGATTTGGGGTATCGCACCCGGCATGTTGGATGCGGTCGGCCTCAAGTCGCTTTACGCGCCGTGGCTGGGCAAAGAAGAATACGCGCTGACCACATTGTCGCTGGTATCGGTCTGGCAGTTCGTGGGCATCCCGATGATGCTGATCTATGCCGCGCTTTTGTCGATCCCAGACGAGATTATCGAGGCCGCAGAGGTCGAAGGCATCACCGGCCTGTCCGCATTCTGGAAGATCAAACTGCCGCTGATCCTGCCGTCGATTGGCATCATTTCGATCCTGACGTTCGTGGCGAACTTTAACGCATTCGACTTGATCTATGCCGCACAAGGCGCGTTGGCGGGGCCGGACTTTTCAACCGATATTCTGGGGACGTTCATGTACCGCACGTTCTTTGGCTTTCAGTTGCAACTGGGTGACCCGCATATGGGATCGACCATCGCGTCAGCCATGTTCGCAATCATCCTCATCGGTGTGTGTCTGTATCTTTTCGGGATCCAGTCACGCATGCGCCGTTACCAGTTCTGAGGAGAATGAAAATGAACGCTGCACGTCAAAGCCGCCTCAATACATACGCCGCACATGGTGTGTTGATCCTCTATGTGCTGATCGCCATGTTCCCTGTTTTTGTGATTGTCATCAACAGCTTCAAGGATCGCAGGTCGATCTTTCGTGAACCGCTTGCCTTGCCGAATGCGGAAAGCTTTTCGTTGATTGGCTACGAGACCGTGCTGAAACAGGGTGATTTCTTTCTCTACTTTCAGAACTCTATGATTGTGACTGTGGGGTCGTTGTTTTTCATCCTGCTGTTTGGCGCTATGGCCGCCTTTGCGCTGGCGGAATACCGGTTCAAGGGGAACACCCTGATGGGTTTGTACCTTGCCTTAGGCATCATGATCCCGATCCGGATCGGCACGGTCGCCATTCTGGAAATGATGGTACAAACGGGTCTGGTGAATACGCTTTGGGCGTTGATCCTTGTCTACACCGCCCAGGGCTTGCCCCTTGCCGTGTTCATTCTGTCCGAATTCATGCGCCAAGTCAGCGATGACCTTAAGAATGCGGGGCGCATCGACGGGTTGTCGGAATACCGCATTTTCTTTGTGCTGGTCTTGCCGCTGGTGCGCCCTGCGATGGCGACAGTGGCGGTGTTCAACATGATCCCGATTTGGAATGACCTGTGGTTCCCGCTGATCCTTGCCCCCGCAGAAGAGGTCAAAACCCTTACTTTAGGTAGTCAGGTGTTCATCGGGCAATTTGTGACCGACTGGAACGCGGTTCTGTCGGCGCTATCGCTCGCGATCCTGCCTGTTATGGCGCTTTATGTGATTTTCTCGCGGCAATTGATCCGCGGTATCACCTCGGGGGCGGTCAAATGAGGGTCCTTGTTGCCGGCCTTGGGACGATGGGGCGCAGTCATGCGCTTGCCTATCACGCCCATCCCGACGTAGAGATTATCGGACTTGTGAACCGCTCTGACGTGGTCTTGCCGCAAGAACTTGCAGGCTATCCGCGCTTTGCAACCTTTGCCGAAGGTCTGGCGTTAAAGCCTGATCTGGTTTGTGTGGCGACCTATTCGGACAGTCATGCCGATTATGCCATCGCCGCAATGGAAAACGGGGCGGATGTGTTCGTCGAAAAGCCGCTTGCGACCACGGTTGCGGATGCGCAGCGCGTTGTGGCCGCGGCCAAACAATTGGGGCGCAAATTGGTCGTGGGCTATATCTTGCGCCATCACCCCAGCTGGCAACGCCTGATCGCCGAAGCGCGTGATCTGGGCGGGCCTTATGTGTTTCGCATGAACCTGAACCAGCAATCAGACGGGCCCACTTGGGAAACCCACAAATCCCTTATGCAAACCACTAGTCCGATCGTTGATTGCGGCGTGCATTATGTGGATGTGATGTGCCAGATCACCGACGCCAAACCGACCCGTGTCAGTGGCATGGGTCTACGTCTAAGTGATGAAATCGCACCGGACATGTATAATTACGGCCAATTGCAGGTCTGGTTCGATGACGGATCAATCGGCTGGTACGAAGCGGGCTGGGGCCCGATGATGTCCGAAGCCGCGTTTTTCGTGAAGGACGTCGTTTCACCCACTGGATCAGTATCGATCACGGATGCCGAAAAAGGGGCCTCTGACGATGTTGACGGGCACACCAAAGTGGGCGCGATCCTTGTGCATCGCCGCGAGGGTGACCAGACCATCGCGATGCCCGACGAACCCGGACATCAGGCACTTTGCGACGCCGAACAGGCCTTTGTGGTCAACGCGATCTTGCAAAACACAGACCTGACCCGGCATATGGATGATGCCGTGCAATCTTTGGGCATTTGCCTGGCCGCTGATGAAAGTATCCGCACCGGCCACCCCGTAAATCTAGGAGATGCCAAATGACGGCTTTGACACTGACCAACGTATCCAAGTCCTTCGGGGCCGTGGAAGTCCTCAAAGACATCAACCTGACCGTGGAAGATGGCGAATTCGTCGTTTTCGTCGGCCCGTCGGGTTGCGGAAAATCCACCCTTTTGCGCGTGATCGCAGGATTGGAAGATGCCACCAAAGGCACGGTCAATATCGGCGGCGATGTTGTCAATCAGGTCCCGCCAGCCAAACGCGGTATCGCGATGGTGTTCCAGTCATACGCGCTTTATCCGCATCTGAGCGTGCGGGACAACATGGCGCTAGGCCTTAAGCAAGAAAAGCAACCCAAGTCCGTGATTGAAGACCGCGTGAACAAAGCCGTTCATATGCTGGATCTGGATAAATACGTTGATCGGCGGCCGTCAGATTTGTCAGGTGGACAGCGCCAGCGCGTCGCCATCGGTCGTGCCATCGTACGCGAACCCAAACTGTTTTTGTTCGACGAACCCTTGTCGAACCTTGATGCCGCCTTGCGCATGAACACCCGCATCGAGATCGCCGAACTGCACCGTAAGCTAAGCGCATCGATGATCTACGTGACCCACGACCAGACAGAGGCGATGACCCTTGCCGACAAAATCGTCGTGTTGCGCGACGGTCATGTCGAACAGGTCGGATCACCAATGGAGCTGTATAACAACCCCGCCAACCAGTTTGTGGCAGGATTTCTGGGATCTCCGGCGATGAACTTTCTGCGAAAGGCCCCGCTGCCTATTCCCCCAAACGGCGCACTGGGCATCCGACCAGAACATCTGCGCCTAGTCGATGGTGGTCGGATCAAAGGCACCGTAACCCATGTGGAACGTTTGGGCGGCGACACAAATTTGCTGGTATCGACCGCAGAGAAGGAATCGCTGACAGTGCGCATATTCGGGCAGGACCCCACAAAGGTGGGTGAGCAAGTCGAACTGGATTTCGACGACAAGTTGTCGTTTGCATTCGACAAGGACCACCACCGGATCGCGTGATCGGTTTGCGTCAGAGTCTCCGCGATTGTAGCGATGCTTGAACCGCTCGCACCACCCGCAACGACGGGCGTGCTAGGGACATTCTGATTTGCCCATTGTGATCTCTTTCCGAGGCATAGAATTCGTAGCAGTCCGCCTTTATTATAGGCAGTTTTGATGTCCGGTCGCCGCTGGTTTCCGAATTGTTTGAACCAAAAATTGGAAAACTGACGCTTCGTTCAGTTTGTCGTAATTCTGTCTTGAATGCGAAGTAGTTGGCCCGTTAGGACGCGATTGCTCGTCTGCTGTTCGGGACAGTTTTCCACGACATTTATGGAGTGCGTGATGCGCTTTGGTAGGCTTTTTTTTGGTTTGGCTGTTATCCTTCTTGCCCTTTGGGTGATCATTGGCGAGCAGATCACGGGTGTTAGTTCTGATGCGGTGGTTAACGCGCGATTGTCGACGGTGCGTGCGCCGATTGCTGGCACGCTTGACATGCCGATGCGCCCGTTCGGAATGTCCATTCGTGCTGATGATGAACTTGCAACGCTCAACGATCCTCTGGCTGATAAAGTGCGGTACAATGACTTGCGCATGGAACGGGCCTTTGCTGCGGCTGAGTTAGAGCGACTTGTCGCCTTTGGCGCAGATCAAGTTCCTGCCGACGCAGAACAAATCAATAGCGATCCAGAAGTTCTTGCAAACCGCGCCCCACGGACAAACACACGTGTAGGAAATTCCGAACTGGCTGTTTACCTAACCGAAGCGCGCAGCCGTCTGGAAGCGATTGATGTACGGCTTGTGGATGAAGACGCGCGCTTGGCGCTTCTTAGCAATGCCAGCTTGACTGCTCCGTCCGATGGCTTGTTGTGGGAAATACTCGCCGATGATGGTGAGGTCGTACAGCGAGGGCAGGACATCTTGAAACTGATGTTGTGCGACACTGCTCTGGTCACGCTTTCGGTACCTGTCAATGTGTATAACCTCCTGCGTGTGGGCCAATCTGCAAAGTTCAGGCTGGATGGTACCGAGGCGCTGTATGACGGAACGATTACGCGCATCGCCGGTTCGGGTGCGGAAACGATCTATCGCAATCTGGCCGTCGCTCCGTCAATCAAGCACCTTGAACGCTATGACATCGCTTTGTTGGTGCCAGAACTGCGCGAAAATTCGACATTGCGCTGTACTGTAGGTCAAACAGGCCGGGTGTTCTTTGAAGCACGCCCGTTGGACCGCATGCGGGACCTTCTGAAGTAAATGTCCGCGTATTTTTATCTGAGTGATATCCAAAGCAGTATGATCCGTGTTCTGCTGGTCCTTGGTGTCGCGATCATCCTGCCTTTGGTATTCAACAAACATAACCGCTGGCACCGTAGCGCCATTTTTGCCGTCGCAGGGGTGCTTGCGCTGCGGTATCTGTGGTGGCGGGCGAGCGAAACAATCGCGCCGATGGGTCTGACATGGGACTGTCTGGCCAGTTGGTCGTTGCTGGGACTTGAGGTGCTGTCGATCGTTAGCTCGTTAAGTTCATTCGTGATCTTATCGCGCGTCCGGCATCGCGGGGAAGAGGCGACAGCGCAGGCTGACTGGTGGGCCGCGTCACCACCCCGCGTTGCAATTCTGATTGCTACCTATAACGAAGAACTTGAAATCCTCGAACGCACGATTATCGGGGCGAAGGCGTTGAAGCACCCGAACAAAGAGGTGTTAATCCTGGATGATGGTCGCCGCGATTGGTTGCGCGATTATTGTGAAGCGCAAGGTGTGCGTTATATCACGCGAGCCGACAATGCCGGTTCCAAGGCGGGCAATATGAACAATGCTCTGCGGGTGTTGGCGCAGGATACGGTGCCGCCCGACTATATTGCCGTGCTTGACGCCGATTTCGTGCCGCACCGAGGTTTTATCAGCCGCACGCTGGCGCTGTTCAAAGACCCCAAGATAGGACTGGTGCAGACGCCCCAACACTTCTTTAACGCCGACCCGGTCCAGCATAACTTAGGGCTAAGCCGGTCATATCCAGACGAACAGCGGTTCTTTTTTGATCATTTACAGCCTGCACGGGATGCTTGGGGCATTGCGTTTTGCTGTGGCACGTCATCGGTCATGCGCTGGCAGGCAGTTCAGGATGTCGGTGGATTTCCAACCGAAAGCATTACCGAAGATTTCATGATGACACTGGTGCTGCGTGATGGCGGTTGGGACACTGCCTATCTGGATGAACCACTGACAGAAGGACTGGCACCTGAAGGACTGAAAGAATACGTGACCCAACGGTCGCGTTGGTGTCTGGGAATGATGCAAATTGCGCGAAGCCGTGTTGGGCCATTTGCCCGCAACAACCTGCGTTTGCGTGATCGGTGGAGCGTGATCGACGCTGTGCTTTACTGGATTAGCACGTTTCCGTTCCGCCTTGCGGCGCTGACATACCCGCTGCTGTACTGGTTCTTCAACATCACTGTTGTGAATGCCGAGGTCGCCGATGTGATCGGCTATTTCGGGGTTTACTACATGTGGATTCTTCTTGCGATGAACGCGGTTGCGCGGGGCATGGTCATTCCGGTTTTGAACGACGTTAGCCAGATCCTTGGTGCGATCCCGATCAGCCGCGCGGCCATCGTCGGACTTATCCAGCCCCATGGGCACCCGTTCAAAGTCACGGCAAAGGGCGGTGATCGAAGTCGAATCATCGTCCAGTGGGAATTGCTGCGGCCCTATCTGATCCTTCTTGTGCTGACGATTGGTGGCCTGCTGATCGGCATATACTCGGACGATTTTGCGTTTAATGATGCCGGGCAGGGGAAATCGGTCGTGTTGTTCTGGACCCTCTATAATGTTTTCGTGCTTACATTCACGCTGATCACTTTTGTCGAATTGCCACGCAAAGAACGGCATATTGCTGACAAACCTGAACAAACATCGCTGACCGTGGATGGTATGCCATTGCCGGTTGTTGTCACTTCGCTGACGCAGGATACGCTCAGGTATGAAGGGCTACGTCACCCACTGGGAACGGTCGGTACAATCAAACTGCAAGAAGTGGGGGACGTAAACGCTACAGTTATCGCCAGAACCAACCTCGGTGCGAGATTGCGTCTTCAAGCAACGCCTGCCCAAAGGGAAGCTATGCTCTTGCGGTTCTACGCAGATGGCGAGTTGCCGGGCGTCGCACGTGCGAGTGCTGTCGCTTTGGTCAAGGACCTTGCACGCCGCATGTCGTTCAATCCGTGATGCGTATCGTAGTGATATTGGCGTCTTGAGATAAGTTAAAAGACGTCAATATGCGGTCGTTGGCGCAGTTCGTAGCGGGCACTGAATTTAAGGCGCAATCCGCTTTTGCTGTGCAGGTCTTCACTGACTGTCGGGCGACAGAAGTTCTCATATCCAAACGTGTGTGCCAGCGGTTCGTCGGCCTTGTCGTTTGGCATAACCGACTGCCCCTTGTTTATCTGCTTTCACAAAACCGCCAGACGCATTAGGCATCCCTATCCTAGCAATTCTTGGGGCAAATCATGGCGCAAAAAGCCACTATCTATAAAGTTGAACTTTCCGTTTCCGATATGGATCGTCACTATTACGAGACGCATAAACTGACCGTGGCCAAACATCCTTCGGAGACGGATGAGCGGTTGATGGTCCGTATTCTTGCGTATGCGTTGAATGCCCATGAGCAATTGGAAATGACCAGAGGTATCTCGACAGATGATGAGCCTGATATCTGGCAGAAAAGCTTGGGCGGCGAACTTGAATTATGGGTGGCCTTGGGTCTTCCAAGCGAAAAGGTCATGCGTCAATCCTGTGGCAAAGCCGACAAAGTCATCGTCTATAGTTACGGCGGCAAGACCGCCGATATGTGGTGGGACAAGATCAAAAACAGCACCACACGGTTTGACAACCTTCAGGTCTTCAATCTTTCTGAGAACGACACTAACGCGTTGGAAAAAAAGGCAAATCGCTCAATGAAGCTGCAGGTAAATATTCAAGATGGCGATGTGATGGTTAGTGTTGATGACACCATTGTCTACGTCACTCCGGCCATTTTGAAGGGTGCCGCGTAGTTCAAGCAATTAATTGGTTGGCGTTGTCAGGTCACTTTCAAGCGACGTCATCTTCGCCCAATCCACGATCCAAACAATCAAGCCAATTATCCCGTGCGAGTTTCGTGAGAAGCGAGTTATCGTAGCCGTGCGCGCTCAGTGCTGCAAGAAACCCTGGAACACCTGTCACATCGCCGATGAGCTTTGGGACAATGCAGCCATCAAAGTCAGACCCAAGACCGACATGATCTTCGCCTAAATGCGCGATCAGATAGTCCATATGTCTGATCAGTGGTTCCCACCCCATGTCATCTGCAGAAGTGCCATCCTTGTTGATGTAGAATGTCGCATAGTTGAAGCCGACCATCCCCTTGGTTTCGCGGATCTGCGCCAGTTGCCGGTCAGTAAGATTGCGTGGGGATTCGGACAAATCATAGGCATTGGAATGCGTTGCGACCAAAGGTGCGGTACTGATCTTTGCGACATCGTCAAATCCGGCTTCGTTCATATGTGACAGATCAACAAGTATCCCTAGTTCATTGCACAGGCGCACAAGGTCCTTGCCTTTTTCGGTTAGTCCGCCCCCGACATCAGGAGAGCCGGGAAACTTCATCGGAACGCCCTCACCAAAGATTGTCGGGCGGCTCCAAACCGGACCAAGCGAACGTAGCCCCATGTCGTAGAACAAATATAATGCATCAAGGTCAGGGCCGATTGCTTCAGCGCCTTCCATGTGCATGACACCTGCGATGATGTCCTTTGACATTGCGCTGCGCACCTGTGTCGCTGTCCGGCACACTTTGAAATCATCTGGCGCGACGCGTTCCATCCAATGCATCAAACCTGCCATGGTCATCGCCATGGGCTGCGCTTCGGCATGCGTCATCTGCGGCGGCATCGGGAGATCGTAGGGCGGGTTCGCCATCAACGCAGCAAAATCTGGGGGCGGCCCACCGGAAATGGGTGGAACAAATATTGCGAATAAACCACCCGCAAATCCAGCTTGCTTCATGCGGGCGAGGTCAAGGTGTCCCTTGCCCGCATTGCCAAGCCACACTTCGTCGCGCTGCTCGGCCGTGAACATCAAACGCAGAAGGAAATCATTGTGACCGTCGAAAAATGGAATGTGCTCAGTCATTGGGCTACCTTGTTAGAAGTTAACTATGCGTCTTTTCGTGCTTTTGCTTCCGCCAAGAGATCTGCGCATTCTTCATCGTTGATGCCGAGGACCTCAAACTGGGCAACGACATTCTCCAAATATTCAAGGCTCGTGCCCAAGATCCCGCGTCCCTTCACTAGAAACTGGATTTGATCATCACGGGAAATATCGCCACAGATGAGATTGGCTTCATGATCCGCTACAAAGGTCAGCGCCTTCAAACGCTCATCGCCAACGATTGCTGTGACAATTGTGGGGACGTAGCCGGCAAAGATTAGTTCACGACGCCACAGCAATTCGGTTTCGACCTCAATGACATCTTTGGCGATGCGAAATATCAGCCCTTCGCAACCATCGCCGTGATCCATAAGCAAAAATCCAGAGGTCTTCATCGGGATGATCTTTTAACGCGTCCCTCCGGCTTTTTTCGCGATCATCATCTGAATTCAGAAACTCGATCACCCAGTCTAGCTCGGGATGTTTCTCCATGATTGATTCTGCGCGGAATGTCCGGAAAAAGGATTGTAGCGGATCGTTAATCTTGTCACGCAGTTCTGGATGGTGGTGGAATGCGTCCTGAGCTTGTTTCATGTTTGGACCCAAAGTTTATTGTACCAAGCAAATTCCGATTAGCTAACCGTACCACACAGCGCAGTTAACGCCTTACGAATTCTGAAATCCCTAGAATGCCGATGTGGGACTGCATCTTTGATACCCCATCGGTGAAGGGCTTCGAGGGTTTTCATGCGCGTTGGGCAGAAACCAAACGGCTGCTTATCCGGTTGTTGCTGAAGCTATTTACAACCCTTTGTTGGCCAAGTCAGCGATGAAGATGTACCCGGCGCCATAGATCGTTTTGATGATCTTGGGGTTGTTGGGGTCATCCTGAAGCTTTGATCGCAGCCGCGATACACGCACATCAATTGCGCGATCAAAATTCTCGGTCTGGTCATCGTCGAGTTGTTCAAGAATTCGGTCTCGCGTGATCAATCGGTTCGGACTGTTCAAGAATATCCGCAGAACCTGCGCTTCAGCGAAAGAAAGACGCACCGTTTCCTTGGCTGGAGAGATCAGAAGGTGCTGATCTAGGTCCGCCGTCCAGCCTGAGAACTGAAAGAATTTCTCGGTATCGGAACCCAAAGATTGCTTTGACCTCCGCAACAGTACTTTGACGCGCGCGACGACTTCGATCACTTCGAATGGCTTCGTAATATAGTCATCTGCGCCCAGTTCCAGGCCTGCAATCTTGTCTTGTGTGTTTGAGCGCCCAGAAATGATGAGAACAGCAGCGTTGGACGAACGCGAGACCGAATTGACCAAAGACAATCCCTCGCGGTCCGGCAGCCCAAGATCAATGATGCAAACGTCAGGGTTGAGAGTGCGCAGAGAACGTTCAAATTCTGCCCCGGTTTCAAAGGACTTGGTCTGGAAACCTTCTGCCTCAAGCGCGGACGCAATCAGTTCGCGGATTTGCCGATTGTCATCAAGAATGGTGATAAGGCTGTTTTGGGACATCATAAGGCAGACATTCGTTGCATTTGCGCGGCCAACGTCGAAAAGGTGAATGGTTTTTGGAGGACGACAAAGTCCTCTGACACCCGTTTATGAAGCTGGTCGCTTGCTGCCAACCCTGTGATGACAAGGATTGGAATAGATTTGTTATGGGAGCGCAGCTTGTTTGCAAAATCGTACCCGTCGGGGCCTTCGCCTAGATCAAGGTCGGTTATCACATGGGTGACTTCAGGCATGTTCGCCAGTATTTCTGCTTCTTGCGCTGTTGCCGCTTCAACAACCGCGTGGCCCATTTCGCGCAGATAGCCTCGCACAGTTGTGCGGATTTCCAACGTGTCATCGACCAACAAAACAAGTCCAGACGCCACAGGTTGGGTTTGTTGATAAGGCAGCCGGATTGTCACGATCGCGCCACCTTGCGGTTGGTTTCTGAGGCGGATTTTTCCACCGCTCAACTTCGCAAAATCAAATGCTGTTGAAAGCCCGAGGCCATGACCGATCTTGCGGGTTTTGGATGTGTAAAAGGGCGCGAGTGCGTGCTTGAGCGCCTCGTCTGTGAACCCGGGGCCAGTATCAACGACGGTGATCTCCATAAAATCGGGGTTCGCCTTCGCGAGCGTCATGACGATCTTGCCTGCGCCGTTCATTGCTTCGGAAGCGTTCAGAACAAGGTTCAACAGCGCATCTTGTGCAAAGCCCGGATCAAGCAGGATTTGCGGATCGGGGAGCCTGTTATCCAACACCAGAGTGATATTTTCAGGAATAGCGGCATGCGCGAGTTGCGCAAAGTTATTCATGAATTCGGCGACTTCAACTGGCCGAACCGCAAGAACGCGCTCGGCGTCAATACGTGACAATCCGGTCAACAGGTCACCGCCGCGTTTTGCCGCCGCCTTGATTGTCTGGCTTATCTTCTCGATCTCTGGGGGCAGTTCCTCGATCTTCTCGAGCTGGTTTTGTTGGCCCAGAATGATGGTCAAAAGGTTTGAAAAATCATGCGCCAAACCACTGGTTAACTGCGCAGCAAGCTCGCGGCGTCTGGTATGGGTCAGTGCATTGCGGGCGTTCACATCATCGGTCACGTCCATCGACAAGATATAGGCCCCATTGATATCGCCCGCGGCATTTCGATCTGGTGTAAGGGCCACGCGCAAATGCTGACCAGATGATTTATCTTCGAATTCGAGGACAGAGTTGTCACCCAGCAGCGCCTTCGCAAACCCGCCTTCGATTTCGGCAAAGATTTCGTCGCCAAGGGCTTCGCGGAAATGCCGTCCAACAATATCATTGGACCTGTTCGCAAGCACCGTATCCAGTTTGCGGTTGGAATAGGTATAGACGCCGTCCCGATCGACCCGCGCGATATGGGCGGGGATCATGGCATTCGTCAGATTAAGCTTGTCTTGAGACGCAGTCAGTTCACGCTTTGCTTCTTCAAGTGCGGCAACGGTATGGGTCAGTTCCCTGTTTATCTTGGCCAATTCTTCGGATCGTTCGAACAACGTATCAGAAAGGTTGGCCGATCGGCTGCGCAGCAAAGCATCTTGGGATTTTATGTCGGTGATGTCCGTGTACACCGTGACCCATCCGCCATCCTGCAATGGGCTGCCTTCGATCGAGATTGTCGACCCGTTTGACCGCGTTCGTTCTAGATAGTGAGGTTCAAATGCACGGGCCTTTTCGATCCGTTCGGCGACAAACTGCGCGGTGTCTTCTAGTTCGCCGTAATCACCTTGTTGCGCGACATAAGACAGTGCTTCTTCAAAGGACGCGCCGGGCTGGATCAAAGCGTCCGGCAAGTTGAACATGCGCTGAAACTGCAGGTTTGCAATGACAAGCTTTAGGTCTTTATCATAGACAGTGAATGCCTGTTTAATCAGGTTCAGGCCCGACAAGATCATGTTTGAAGCTGCGCTGTTTGGCGTATTCATGGTCTTGGGTTAGCACCAAAAAACACAACAGGCTAGCGAGATGGCATGCTGAAAGGTTTCGCAACATTTGAGAAACAATTCTGCAAGACTCGTTCTTCAAGGTGTGTCTAAATACGATTCAAGAAGTCGGTTTGCTGCTGGAATGTACACTGGGGAGGATACATGTCGCTCAATTCTAAAGATGACGATCTGCGGTCGATCCCCCAGATCCTTGCGCGAAATGCGCGGGTACATGGCGACAAACCAGCTTACCGCGAAAAAGAATTCGGCATCTGGCAAAGCTGGACATGGGCGCAAGCCGCCGAAGAAATAGAAGCGATGGCCCTTGGGCTGCTTGAGTTAGGTGTAACATCTGGCGATCATGTTGCGATCCTGGGTCGCAACCGCCCTGCGCTATACTGGTCGATGGTTGCCGTGCAGATGTGTGGCGGTGTTCCGGTACCGATGTATCAGGACGCAGCCGCTGAAGAAATTGCATATGCTTTGGATCACAGTGGTGCGCGATTTGCGATTGTTGGTGATCAGGAGCAAGTCGACAAGATTGCCGAGGCAAAAGAATCCGCATCCAATCCGGAGTACGTCATCTATCTGGATGGACGCGGTCTGCGCAAATACGATCACTCTGCGATGTGTTCGGTTGCTGATCTTACCACAAAGGGCAGGGCCTCGGGCCGTCGTGCCGAACTGCAGGCGATTATTGACGGGCTGACCTATGACGACACCTGCATCATGCTTTATACGTCGGGCACAACGGGGCGACCAAAGGGCGTGGTGCTGTCGAACCGCAATGTGATCGAGACAGCCAAGAATTCTTGTGAGTTTGACCATCTCAGCGCGGGCGAAGAAATTCTGGCCTACCTGCCGATGGCGTGGGTCGGGGATTTCATCTTTTCGATTGGTCAGGCGATGTGGACAGGGTTTTGCGTTAATTGTCCTGAATCCAAAGAAACCATGATGACAGATTTGCGAGAGATCGGACCAACCTATTTCTTCGCCCCACCCGCGGTTTTTGAAGGTCAGTTGACCGACGTCATGATCCGGATGGAAGACGCGGGCAAGTTCAAGAAATGGCTGTTTGATCACTTTATGGATGTGGCCCGTAAGGTTGGGCCTGATCTGCTTGATGGAAACTCTGTGAGTTTCGGGGATCGCGTGCGTTATTTCCTTGGAAACCTGTTTGTCTATGGTCCCCTAAAGAACACGCTTGGCTATTCGCGTTTTCGCGTAGGTTACACCGCGGGTGAAGCAATCGGCCCTGAGATCTTTGATTTCTATCGCTCGCTTGGGATCAATCTCAAGCAGCTTTACGGACAAACCGAAGCAACGGTGTTTATCACGCAGCAACCTGATGGCGCTGTGCGATCTGACTCGGTTGGTGTGCCAAGCCCGGGCGTGGAATTGAAGATCGCAGACAATGGCGAAGTGTTTTACCGCTCTCCCGGTGTTTTCGTCGAATATTATAAAAACCCCGAAAGCACGGCGTCAACCAAGGATACAGAAGGGTGGGTCGCGACCGGTGATGCGGGTTTTCTTGATGAAACGACCGGGCAGCTTCGGATTATTGATCGTGCCAAGGACGTGGGCAAAATGGCGGACGGCAATTTGTTTGCGCCAAAATACGTCGAGAACAAGCTGAAATTCTATCCCAATATTCTAGAGGCAGTGGTGTTTGGTGCGGGCAAGGAACGTTGCACCGCATTCATCAACATTGACCTGACAGCTGTAGGCAACTGGGCCGAGCGGAACAATATCGCGTATTCATCTTATCAAGAGCTGTCGCAGTTGCCTGCCGTCTTGGACACCATTCAAAGCCATGTGAATGCCGTCAATAAATCGGTGGCAGAAGACCCGATGCTCGCTGGCTGCCAGATACACCGCTTCCTTGTCTTGCACAAAGAACTGGATGCAGATGACGGTGAAATGACGCGGACACGCAAAGTGCGCCGCGCGGTTGTGGCCGAGAAATTCAAGGATCTGGTTGTCGCTTTGGATGACGGATCAAGCACGATCTATACAGAGACCGAAGTCACTTACGAAGATGGACGCAAGGGCAAGATCAAGGCAACGCTCGATATTCGAGATGCCAAAGTTGTCCCAACGCAGAAGATGGCGGCAGAATGAAAACTTCATACGAACCCTATGTGACCGCCGATGGCCGCAAGATTGGCGACGCGATGATGGACATGCGCAATATTACGCTGCGCTTTGGTGGCGTTGAAGCGATCAAAGACATCTCTTTCGATATCCGAGAAGGCGAAATTCGCGCGATCATTGGCCCGAACGGGGCTGGCAAATCGTCAATGCTGAATGTGATCTCGGGCTTCTATAACCCGCAAGTAGGCGAGGTCTGGTTCAAAGGCGAACGCCGCCCACCAATGAAACCCTATCAGGTTTCGCGCCTTGGAATTGCTCGGACGTTTCAAAACATCGCGCTGTTTGAAGGCATGAGCGTTCTGGACAACATCATGACGGGCCGATTACGCCATATGAAGGCAGGATTGTTAAAGCAGGCCGTCTGGTTCGGCCAAGCAGAAAAAGAAGAAACCGAGAACCGCGAAGCAGTCGAGCGGATTATCGATTTTCTAGAAATTCAGGCAATTCGAAAGACGCCAGTCGGACGCTTGCCCTATGGTTTGAAAAAGCGGGTCGAACTGGCGCGCGCCTTGGCTGCAGAACCGAAACTGCTGCTGCTGGACGAACCTATGGCGGGCATGAACGTCGAAGAAAAAGAGGACATGAGCCGCTTTATTCTGGACGTGAACGATGAATTTGGCACCACAATCGCATTGATCGAACATGACATGGGGGTCGTTATGGACCTGTCTGATCGTGTTGTTGTCATGGATTATGGTCGCAAGATCGGGGATGGCACCCCTGATGAAGTCCGCAATAATCAAGATGTGATTGATGCATATCTTGGTGTGCCACATGGCGAAATGGAGTGAATATGTCAGCTGATTTTCTGTACGGGATTGAAGTGATCATCAACGGCCTCATGGCCGGAGTTCTCTATGCGCTTGTCGCTTTGGGCTTTGTGCTGATCTACAAGGCTTCTGGTATTTTCAACTATGCCCAAGGTGTCATGGCGCTGTTTGCGGCACTGACCCTTGTCGGGATCATGGAAGGACAGGTGCCATTTGGTCATCTGATAAACGCGATCTTTGGCACGGATATCCACCATTTCGGCTGGGAGGTGCCAGCGCTGTTGGCGATTTTGCTGACCGTCCTTGTCATGGGTCTATTTGCTTTTCTGGTGCAGAAATTCGTCTTTCGACATCTGGTCGGGCAAGAGCCGATCATCTTGTTCATGGCGACCATTGGTTTGGCCTATTTCCTTGAAGGTGTCGGCGACCTGATGTGGGGATCGGACATCAAAACCCTTGATCTTGGATTGCCGCAAGGTGGATCGCTTTGGGTCGAAGATCTCACTGCGAAACTCGGCGGCGATGATTTCTACGGCTTCTTTATCGATAAGCTGGATATGGTAGCCGCACTTGTTGCCGCCGTTTTGGTCACAGGGCTTATTCTTTTTGCGCAATACACCAAGCAAGGCCGCGCCATGCGGGCGGTGGCTGATGACCACCAAGCTGCGCTAAGCGTCGGTATCTCCCTCAACTTCATCTGGGTGCTTGTCTGGTCACTTGCGGGGATGGTCGCCCTTGTTGCGGGGATCATGTGGGGCGCGAAATCAGGCGTACAGTTTTCGCTGTCTTTGATCGCACTTAAGGCGTTGCCGGTGCTGATGCTGGGCGGGTTCACGTCCATTCCGGGTGCGATTGTCGGCGGCCTGATTATCGGCGTCGGCGAAAAGCTGTTTGAATACACAATCGGCGCACCCTTCCTTGGTGGCGCGACAGAAAACTGGTTCGCCTACATGCTGGCTTTGTTGTTTCTGGTCTTTCGGCCACAAGGCTTGTTTGGCGAAAGGATCATCGAACGTGTTTGATGTTTTTCATTCCAAGAATTCAGGCCAAAAGGTAGGTCATTATGCTGTATCGTGAAGCGGGCGACTTTAAGACGTCGTATAAATCAGACAGCCAGACGTTCCCGATTGCGTTTGATCGGTATCGTTACTGGGCGGTCATGGCATTCGCCTTCTTGGTGATCCCTTTCCTTATCAACGACTACTGGGCATCGGCGATTTTGCTTCCATTTCTGATCTATTCGATTGCAGCAATCGGGCTGAACATTCTGGTGGGTTACTGCGGACAGGTCAGCCTTGGCACAGGCGGTTTTATGGCCGTGGGGGCCTTTGCCTGCTACAAACTGATGACTTCTTTCCCAGAAGTAAGCATCATCATTCACATCGTTTTGTCTGGCGGTATCACGGCATTGGTAGGAACCGCGTTTGGTTTGCCAAGCTTGCGGATCAAGGGCTTCTACCTTGCAGTAGCCACGTTGGCCGCACAGTTCTTTCTGGTCTGGCTGTTCAATAAAGTATCGTGGTTCTACAACTACTCGGCCTCTGGCCAGATCAACGCGCCAGAACGTTTTGTCGGCGGGTTTGCGGTCACTGGACCAAATGCGGATGCGTGGGCAAAGTACTTGGTCTGCTTGGTTTTTGTGACCGTCTGCGCCTTGATTTCGCGTAACCTGACGCGCGGCAATGTGGGTCGGTCATGGATGGCGATCCGTGATATGGATATCGCCGCCGAGATTATCGGAGTGAACCCATTAAAGGCAAAACTGACGGCCTTTGCGGTATCGTCGTTCTTTATCGGCATTTCTGGCGCATTGTTCTTTTCAGTCTATCTTGGCGCAGTCGAGGTCGGTGAAGCCTTCGGCATCCAGAAATCATTTCTGGTGCTGTTCATGATCATCATCGGCGGGCTTGGGTCCATTTTCGGCAGTTTTGCAGGGGCCGCGCTTTTGGTGGTGTTGCCAGTTGCGCTCAAGGTCATTGGCGTTGATTTTCTGGGCTGGCCCACCGATCTGGTCGCGCATTTGCAACTGGTCGTGGTCGGCGCTTTGATCATGTTCTTCTTGGTCAAAGAGCCACACGGATTGGCCCAGTACTGGCGCCTCGCAAAAGAGAAACTGCGGCTATGGCCGTTCCCTTATTAACACGTGGGTCGGGACAAACCCGGCTCTTCATCACTAACTGAAATCCATGGGAGGATAAGACAATGAAGATGAATAAACTGGCCGCGTTGGCCATTACTGCGACAATGGCGGCCGCGCCCGTCATGGCAGAATTGGTCATTCCTGATCTGAGCTATCGCACAGGCCCATATGCGGCCGGAGGCACACCGTTTTCTGATGGCTATCAGGATTACTTCAATCTGCTGAACGCCCGCGATGGCGGAATTGGTGGCGAGGCGATCCGCATTATCGAATGCGAGACAGGCTATAACACCGAAAAAGGTGTAGAGTGCTACGAAGCGACAAAAGGCGAGGGCGCGTTGATCTATCAACCGCTGTCCACTGGCATCACCTATCAGATCATCCCCAAAGCGATGGCTGACGGTATCCCGATCCATACAATGGGTTACGGTCGTACATCTGCCGCTGACGGTTCAGTCTTTCCATGGGTCTTTAACTACCCTGCGAACTATTGGGACGCAGCATCGGTTATGGTGAACTATCTGTTGGAAGAGAACGGCGGCAGCCTTGAAGGCAAGACGCTGGCGTTGGTCTACCACAACTCTGCATATGGCAAGGAACCTATCCGCACACTTGAATCGCTTGCAGAAATGCATGGTTTCACGTTGTCGCAACTGGCTGTTGACCACCCGGGTCAGGAACAAAAATCGCAGTGGCTCCAAATCCGCCGCGAGCGTCCTGACTACGTTCTGATGTGGGGCTGGGGTGTGATGAACCAGGTCGCCGTTCAAGAGGCTGCGAACATTGGTTTCCCGATGGAAAACTTCATTGGCAACTGGTGGGCCGGTGCCGAACATGACGTGACACCGGCAGGCGCAGGCGCTGACGGGTACAAGTCATTGAACATGAACCGCGTGAGTAAAGATCTGCCAGTTCTGGCTGAAATCAAAGCTGCGGTACATGATGCTGGCGCTGCTGCCGGTGATGGCAGCAACCTTGGTTCGGTGCTTTACATTCGTGGCATGTATGCAGCGATGCTGGCTGCCGAAGCGATTGCAAAGGCTCAGGAAATCCACGGCGTCACTGCTGTGACATCTGCGATGGTCCGCGATGGCATGGAAGCCTTGGAAATGACTGATGCGCGCATGGCTGAACTGGGCATGGCGGGCGTTGGTCCAGAGTTTTCTGTCTCTTGTGCAGACCACGGCGGGTCCGGCCTTGGGATCGTACAGCAGTGGAACGCAAGTGCGGGCGAATGGGTTGCATTGACCGATTTCATCGCACCTGACGATAGCGTCACACAGCCATTGATCTTGGAAGACGCTGCCGCATTCGCAGCTGAAAACAACATCACACCAGGCTGTAACTAAGCTGATCTATTGGGCGGCTTTCGGGCCGCCCAATTCAAACCCCGACCTGAGGAACGCACATGTTGGACGCTGAAAAAACAGAGACCTTGCTAGAGGTCAACAATATCGAGGTGATCTACAATCACGTGATCCTTGTTCTGAAAGGTGTTTCCCTGAGCGTCCCCAAAGGCGGGATTACAGCACTACTTGGCGGCAATGGTGCGGGCAAAACAACGACCCTAAAGGCGATTTCAAACCTGCTTCAATCGGAACGTGGAGAGGTCACAAAAGGGTCCATCCTTTACCGTGGTAAAAAGATCGAGGGCAGTTCGCCGTCTGATTTGGTAAAGACCGGCGTCATCCAAGTGATGGAAGGCCGTCACTGTTTTGAACACCTGACAATCGAAGAGAATTTATTGACCGGCGCATACACGCGTACGGAACGAGGCGCTGCAATCGCAGCCGACCTCGAAATGGTGTACAATTATTTTCCGCGCCTGCGCGAGCGCCGCAAAAGCCAAGCGGGTTATACCTCGGGCGGCGAACAGCAGATGTGTGCCATCGGGCGGGCGCTGATGTCGCGCCCGGAAATGATCTTGTTGGACGAACCATCGATGGGACTGGCACCGCAATTGGTCGAAGAGATTTTCACCATTGTGAAGAACCTCAACGAACAAGAGGGCGTATCGTTTCTCTTGGCCGAACAGAACACAAACGTCGCTCTCCGCTTTGCCCATCAGGGCTATATTATGGAAAGCGGACGCATCGTCATGGAAGGCCCCGCAGCCGAACTGCGCGAAAACCCTGACGTCAAAGAATTTTACCTTGGTATGTCTGACGAAGGACGTAAATCATTCCGTGATGTCCGATCTTACCGACGCCGCAAAAGGTGGCTGGCATGAAGAACTTGGACCATCTTGAAGTGCGATCTGCAGATGAGCGCGAAGCAGATCAATTGGCACAATTACTGCCGCTGCTTGCCCGCATCAATGAAAGCGCGCAAAGCTGTCTGATCGGTGCCGACAAGGTGCAATCTCTGGCCGATCTGCGGCATCTGCCAGTGCTGCGCAAATCCGATTTGAGTACTTGGCAGGCGGAAAATCCGCCCTTTGGGGGAATTCCTACCAAGGGTGTGACACGCTTGTTCCAATCACCTGGGCCGATCTATGAACCCGGTGGATCGACGCCTGATTGGTGGCGTTTTGGTCGCTTTTTGCGCGGCCTTGGCATCGGTGCGGGGGACGTGGTCCACAATACGTTTTCGTACCATTTCACCCCTGCTGGCGCGATGTTTGAAAGTGCTGCCATCGCTGTCGGCGCACAGGTTTTTGCGGCTGGTCCCGGGCAAACCGAATTGCAAGTGCGCGCCGCCGCAGATCTACGGGCGACGGTCTATGCAGGGACCCCTGATTATCTGGGCGCCATTCTTGCAAAAGCGGACGAGATGGGTGTTGATTTAAGCCATATCACCAAGGCGGCGGTGTCGGGTGGCCCTTTGTTCCCGCAGGTGCGTGCCGCTTACGCGGCGCGTGGGATCACTTGTCTGCAATGTTATGGCACAGCGGATGTCGGGCATATCGCCTATGAAACCGCCGCCAATGCTCCAATGATTGTTGATGAAGGCGCAATTGTAGAGATTGTAACGCCCGGCACTGGTGATCCGGTTGCTGATGGCGAAGTGGGCGAAGTTGTCGTCACTGCATTGAACACCGATTATCCGTTGATCCGTTTCGCGACCGGCGATTTGTCAGCTATCGTCGCAGGTCAGTCCGACTGTGGCCGCACCAACATGCGATTGGCAGGCTGGAAGGGTCGGGCGGATCAGGCCACGAAGGTCAAAGGTATGTTTGTACGTCCAGAACAAGTTGCGCGTCTGGTTGAACGGCACCCCGAAATTCAACGCGCGCGTATTGAAGTCGGCCACAACGGCAAAACCGACACGATGTTGGTTAGGCTTGAAACAGAAGGCACGGATGTGGCGGCTTATGCGGCATCGATATCAGAAGTCCTAAAACTGCGCGGAGAGGTCGAAACTGTGTCACTGGGCACACTTCCTCGCGACGGAATTGTAATCGCTGATTTGCGAGAGGCTGGCTAATGGCAGTTGTTATCATAGGCGCCGCGCGGACACCGATGGGTGGGTTTCAGGGCGCATTATCACAGGTTGCCGCAACCGAACTGGGTGCTGCCGCCATACGCGGCGCGCTGACCAATGGCGGGGTTTCTACCGACGCTATTGGCGAGGTCTTGATGGGCTGCGTTTTGCCCGCCGGCTTGGGTCAAGCGCCCGCGCGGCAAGCGGCTTTGGGCGCAGGATTGCCGCAATCGGTCCCCTGTACCGCAATCAACAAAGTCTGTGGGTCGGGCATGAAAACCGTCATGATGGCGCATGACCAGATCATCGCGGGTAGCCAGACGATGATGGTCGCAGGCGGCATGGAAAGCATGTCGGGCGCGCCGTACTTGTCGCTGAAGACGCGCGGTGGCGCCCGATTAGGTCATGCAGAGCTGAAGGATCACATGTTCCTCGACGGACTTGAGGATGCATATGACAAGGGCGCGCTCATGGGTGTCTTTGCCGAGTTGTGTGCCGAACGCTATCAATTTACGCGCAAAGCCCAAGACGACTATGCGCTAGCCTCATTGTCCAACGCATTGGCCGCGCAAGCGTCTGGCGCGTTTGATGGCGAGATCATGGAAGTGGCCGTCGCATCGCGCAAAGGCGAGACGACTGTGTCACTTGATGAACAACCGGGGACTGCACGACCTGAAAAAATCCCGACCTTGCGACCGGCCTTTAAGAAGGACGGCACTGTGACGCCGGCCAATGCATCGTCCATTTCCGACGGTGCGGCGGCCATAGTTCTGACCAGCGAAGCAGAAGCTGACACGCGTGTTTTGACCGTACGTGCGCGGATTTTGGGCCATGCAAGCCACGCGCAGGAACCGGCATGGTTTACAACCGCGCCAGTGCCTGCCGCACAAAAACTGTTGAAACAGATCGGCTGGAAAGTCGATGATGTGGACCTTTGGGAAGTAAACGAGGCTTTCGCCGTTGTGCCGATGGCCTTTATGCAAGACATGAGCATAGCGCGTGAAAAGATGAACGTGAATGGCGGCGCCTGCGCCTTGGGGCATCCAATCGGTGCGTCTGGCACACGGATTATTGTGACTTTGCTCAACGCGCTAGAGAAACGTGGCCTGAAACGCGGTGTAGCTGCAATCTGCATTGGCGGCGGTGAGGGCACAGCAATTGCGATCGAACGGCCATGAAGCTGGACACCACCAACCTTTCAGCCGTCGTTACCGGCGGCGCATCAGGGCTTGGCGCCGCCGTCTCAGCGGCTTTGCGCATGAAGGGCATCAAAGTCGCACTGCTGGACCGTGATGTTGAAAAGGGCGTTCGCTATGCTGCGGAAATAGGCGCGACATTCTGCGAAACCGATGTGACTGATGCAGGATCGGTGACGGCGGCACTGTTGCAGGCACGTGCAGCAAATGGTCAGGAACGTATCTGTGTGAACTGCGCAGGCGTTGCGCCTGCGGCTAAAACGGTTTCGCGTGGACTTGCGCATGATTTGAATTTGTTCCAGCAGGCAATCAACATCAACTTGATAGGCAGCTTCAACGTGGCGTCGCAAAGCGCCGCTGGCATGGTGGCCGCAGAACCGATCGACGATGAACGCGGAGTGATCATTCACACCGCATCAATCGCCGCGTACGAGGGCCAGATGGGGCAGGTCGCCTATGCCGCGTCCAAAGGCGGCATCGTTGGCCTGACCTTGCCAATGGCGCGTGATCTGGCCCGTGATGGTGTCAGGGTCATGGCAATTGCACCGGGTATTTTTGGCACGCCAATGGTGACGTCAATGAGCCAGGAAATTCAGGATGGACTGGCGGCTGGAATACCATTTCCGCCGCGCTTGGGTGATCCAGCAGAGTTTGCAGCCCTTGCGTTACACATCATTGAAAACGCATTTCTAAACGGTTCTGTCATTCGCTTGGATGGCGCGACAAGGTTAACTTTGAGGTGACAAATGGACTTTGCGCTTAACGAAGAGCAGACATTGATATTCGACATGGCCAAGGCCTTTGGTGAAGAACATATCGCGCCGAATGCATTGGCCTGGGAAAAGGCGGGGGATATCCCCAAATCTTTGTGGCCCAAGCTGGCCGAACTTGGCTTTGGTGGTCTTTACGTCAGTGAACGGAGCGGCGGATCAGGGTTGTCCCGATTGGATGCGACGCTTGTGTTTGAAGCGTTGAGCATGTCGTGCCCATCGGTGGCCGCATTCTTGTCCATTCATAATATGTGTGCTGCGATGATCGACAAATTCGGGTCGGATGCATTGCGCGAAAAGTATTTGCCACGTGGCTTGAGCATGGAAATGGTCCTGTCCTATTGCTTGACGGAACCGGGCTCCGGGTCCGACGCCGCAGCTTTGAAAACACGCGCAGACCGCACAAACGATGGCTACGCACTTACCGGCACAAAGGCGTTCATTTCCGGCGGCGGGTATTCGGATGCCTATATTGTCATGTGCCGGACCGGCGACGCAGGACCAAAAGGGATTTCGACGGTTATTGTGGATGACAAAACGGATGGTCTGTCCTTCGGCGGACTAGAGGACAAGATGGGTTGGCGCGCGCAGCCGACGCGGCAAGTCCAGCTGGACAATTGCAACATTCCCGCAATCAATCTGGTTGGTGAAGAAGGCAAAGGGTTCAGCTATGCCATGGCAGGTTTGAACGGTGGCAGGTTGAATATTGCCGCTTGTTCACTCGGTGCGGCACAAACTGCTTTGACGAAGACAATTGGATACATGGCCGAACGCAAGGCGTTCGGGAAATCGATTGATCAATTTCAGGCGCTTCAGTTCCGGCTTGCTGATATGGAGATTGAACTTCAGGCGGCGCGCGTGTTTTTGCATCAGGCCGCTTGGAAGCTTGATAACGGGGCAGCAGATGCTGCGACCCATTGCGCAATGGCGAAGAAGTTCGTGACCGAAATCGGAAGCCGCGTCGCTAATGATTGTCTGCAGCTACACGGCGGTTATGGCTATCTGGCTGACTACGGCATCGAAAAGCTGGTCCGAGATCTTCGTGTCCACGAGATTTTGGAAGGCACCAATGAAATCATGCGTATGATCGTCAGCCGCGAGTTAATTTCAAAGTGAGCGATATCGATATACGCATCGAAGGCCGCGCAGGTCGCATCACACTCAACAGGCCAACGGCGCTCAATGCTTTGACCTATGACATGGCGCTTGCGATCGAGGCGGCGATTGATGATTGGCGCAACGCTGGCGTTGATCTGGTATTGATCGACGCTGTAGGGGACCGCGCCTTTTGTTCGGGCGGTGATATCGCTGATATGTACCGCAGCGGTCTTGATGGCGATCTTGAATATGGACGCCGGTTTTGGCGCGATGAATACCGCCTCAATGCGAAACTGTTTGAATATCCCAAACCCATCGTGAGCTTCTTGCAAGGCTTTACCATGGGAGGCGGCGTTGGCGTTGGTTGTCATGCAAGCCACAGGATTGTCGGCGAAAGCAGTCAAATTGCAATGCCCGAATGCGGCATCGGGCTTGTCCCGGACGTGGGCGGTTCATTGATGCTTGCGCGATGCGCGGGTCACTTGGGCGAATACCTTGGCCTGACCGGAACACGCATGAATGCGGCGGATGCTATCCTAGCCGGATTTGCGGATGGGTTTATTCCGCAAGCAAAGTGGGAACAGCTGAAAGCGGATTTGGTGTCGGGAAACATCAACGCGATCAAATACGAAACCGCGCCTGCAGGATCATTGCCGCCGATATTGGGTGATATTGATCGTCACTTTGCCGGAACAACGCTTGTTGATATCGAACAGAGCCTCAAATCCGACCCTTCCGAATTCGCCAGATCAACGCTGAAATCACTAGGTCGTCACGCCCCGTTGGCCATGGCCTGCTCAATGCAAATCATCCGACAGCTAACCCCTGAAGATAGCATTCGTGCTGCATTAGAGCTTGAATTCCGATTTACATACCGTGCCGTCGCGCAGGGCGATTTTATCGAGGGAATTCGCGCAGCGATCATAGACAAAGACCGACGTCCAACGTGGGTCCACCCAACCATTCGGGATGTCTCAATGAATGACGTAGAAAAGATGTTGTCGCCATTGGGTCCCGATGGGCTGGTGTGGAACGAGATGAAGTGAACGCAGTTCCTCAAGAGCGTACATCCTGCCGCTCAAACACCGTCACAAAAATACAGAACGGCCAATGACTATAGGATGCAAGATTACAAGTATCAGGTAGATGGCACTCCTGCGCTCAGGCGCAGTGCGGCGCGGCGCGTCGGCAACTGTAGGCGGCGATGCTTTTTGGTTTGCGACAAAAGCCGTGTCCAGTGTTCTAGACCCAGCAATCGTTTTTTGCGCATATCCACGATGCGGTGCCCCGCAAGCGCGAAAAACGACAACGTGCCAAACAGCAAGACCTGCGCAAGATCCCCGTTCACAAGCACGTGCAGGCCACCCCAAAGCGCCAATGCGCCCAGAAGTGGATGCCGCAGATACCCGACAATGCCAGAGTTTTCAGGATCAAAACTGTTGCTATTCATTCCCCCAAACGAGAACGGATTTGGCCGTCCGATCGTGACTGCGACGATCAGGCAAACACACAGCATACCCACCCATGTCACATGCCGATGCCACGGCGCTTCTCCCCAAAGCAGAACGACAGGTGCTTGGCGCGATGCCCAAATCAAGAGCGCCAACATCACAAGCGACAGTCCAGAATACGCGACCGTGAATCCCTTTGGACCGATGTATGCGATCAGGCGTCGCTTTACAGGCGGACGCACAGGAACCGAATGGGTCGCAAAGAAAATTGCGAAGACGCCCGCAAAAATCAGCCAGCCGTTCATGCCGGTACCGGTTTTGGTTTCATAAGGCATGGCCCATAAATGACAGCAAAGCCAAGAAATGCGGCAATCCAAAGAACTCCGGAAACCATATAGAAGGCCATCGCAGAACCGACCCAAATTGCCGCAGCGATCCGCGCTGTGATTGACCCGATCAGTGACAAGTAAATGAACACGGTGCCACGCCCTGCATGCAAGCTTTGCCCAGTATGCCCGAGCGACGCACGCGTCATCATCGCCATCGTCATCACGCCAAATGCGCCCGCCATCCAAAGATGTTGTGCCGCAATCGCGGGCACGACATCTGGCCATAAAACTGCCGCTCCGGCCAGAACGGCGCCAAGCGGCACAAAGGCATACCCTATGTGCAGTATCCAAAGCAGCGGTTCCGTTAGTGTTTGCAAACCCTGCCAGCGCAAAAGACGCAGTCCATGCAAGACCCCGATGCCTAACAATCCAAACCCCGTCGCCACGTGATTAGGGGTCACGACCCAAAACCCGAGCGCCAGACCAGTCAACAGCAAGGCCGCCCTATCAAACCGCTGCATCGGTGGCACCGGCAAGCGGTCGGACTTCTGGCGCACTAACCAGTTACGCGTAAAGGACGGGATGACGCGGCCTCCGATCACAGCAATCATCATCAAAACCGCAGCGACCCCACAGCGTAGACCTATGCCATGTGCGGCACTTTTTCCTTGTGTTGCGTCAATATGGAAAAGCAGGTTTGCCAGCGCAAAGGCCAATAGCAAACAGAGTACGACAAGATTGCGCCAGTTCTTTCCCGCGATGATTTCGCGCAAAAGCACGCCGGCAAGCGCAATTGGAAAGGCCAGATCGATGCCCGCTGCCCAGCCAAGCGGCAAGATCGCCGACGAGGCGATCGCCACACGTCCAGCAACCCAAAGCGTGAACAATGCCGCCAGTTGCCAACCAACAACCGGCAATCGACCCGTCCAGTTCGGAACAGCGGTCAGCAAAAAGCCAGCGATAATTGCCCCCAGATATCCAAAAAGAAACTCATGGGCATGCCATGACACAGGATCAAACAGTGTTGGCAGCGCAACTGCGCCGGTAAGCATGAATACCCATGCCAGCATCGCCATTGCCGCCCACACAGCACCAAACAGGAAAAACGGACGGAAGCCGAACGAAAACACAGCGGGTCCCGTCCATTGCCGGCTTCGTTGCGATGTTGTTCGGGTCATGAATGGGCCTTTTGCACAGTCGTTGTCGAAAGTTTGAACCAATCGTAGGGAAAACTAGGCAATGATGGCCCAGACGACCGAGAGGCTAACCATGAGGTAGACCAGCGTGTTGATCATCCACCTGATCAAACCAGCGTCCCCTTCGGGATCCACGCCCAAACGCTCGCAGATCTTGGTTCCAGGCCAGAGTAGGACTTCGGAAAGTGACATAGGTACCGCCTTTAATGGGTATTATTAATGCGTATTATATATCGCTTTTAAATACGCATTGTAAGTGCTAATTATAGGCCATGCAGTTGGACAAGTTTACCGATTACGCCCTGCGCGTTCTGATGACCTTAGCGGTGCGTGCGCCCGCACGGGTGCCTACATCAGAAATTGCAACGGTTTTTGGTTTGTCAGAGAACCATCTGTCCAAGGTTGCAACGCAACTCGTTCGCGAAGGCTTTGTTACTTCCGAAAGGGGGCGCGGCGGTGGACTTGTTCTGGCGCGTCCGGCAGATCAAATACGTGTCGGTGAAGTCGTTCGCGCCATGAAGCGCAACGATCCGGTTGTCGAATGTTTTGGGGTAGACAAGTCTTGCCTGATCCTGCCGGCATGTGGTTTGCGGGGGCCTCTGGCACAGGCGCAAGAAGCGTTCTTTTCAGCTCTGGATAACTACACGCTTGCCGACGCAACTGTTTCTCGGCAAGCGCTGAGCACGTTACTGGAAACGTAACTGAAACGCAGCCCCGACGATTGTCGCCACCGCCAACACCATGATCGCGGGCAGAATGTACCTTTGAGCGATGGATGCGTCGTTGGCGGTGGGACGTGTCATTGGATCAGTCCTGTCTTAGGTTTC
>Ga0075467_10000377_pt1 | contig 34406 bp, 33 predicted proteins | sample DEB08_DNA_9_FD_75067 | JGI IMG/M metagenome (GOLD analysis project Ga0075467, IMG submission 75067) | Aqueous microbial communities from the Delaware River and Bay under freshwater to marine salinity gradient to study organic matter... | ecosystem: Environmental > Aquatic > Marine > Coastal ... | reverse complement strand
TCAGCAGAAAAAGAAATTACTTTCTTAAAAATGTTTGATAACTAAACGCGAATTTATGGCGGTCATCCTTGTCATGGTGCTCTTCTGAAACAAGTTTCCATTTTGCACTTGGGATTTCTGGAAAAAAAGTATCTGCTTTGAAAGCTCCGTGCACCCTAGTTAATTCTATTTTATGCGCAAATTCAAGCCCCAATTTATAGATCTCTCCCCCGCCAATAATGAATGGTTGCTTATCGTCTTCTGTTATAGAAATAGCCTCTTCCATGCTGTGCACGATAATGGCTCCTTCCTTTTCATAGTCTTTATTTCTGGTGATTACGACATGTGTCCTATTAGGAAGTGGTTTTGGGAAGGACTCAAAGGTCTTACGACCCATAATAATGTGATGTCCAGAGGTAAGTAGCTTAAAACGTTTAAAATCATCAGGCAAGTGCCAAACCAGCTCATTGTCTAGCCCCAATTCATTATTTGCACCTGCTGCTGCTATTAATGTAACTAATTTATCTTCTGGCGCTTTCGATATTAAAGTCTGATTTTTTTTGGTATTTGGAATCGGAATCTCTTTTTCTACCTGTATTTGGAGTTCCATGATTCTTTTTTCTTGTTTTGCCTTTAACTTTGATAGTTGTTTATGTTCCCATTCTTTACTCATAAAAGTATTCATTATAAATACATTAAAAACGTGAATTAAAAATATAAACGCCCATATGAGTATGGCCCAAACAAACCAATTTTTGATAAAAAAATCATCTCCGTAGCCCAATATAGGATTGATGATTACGAGAAAAATGCATCCAACCAGAAAAACGATAAAATGCCGCATCAATTTTTTCTTCTGCTTAATGCGAGCTTGGGCATACTCAAATTGTTCACGTTGTTCCGTGTCAATTTTTTTAGTTTTTTTAGTTTTTGAAAACATAGTTCCTTACTTTTAACTTAGATGTAAAATTACCTAATTTTCAATTATCACCTTCATTTTATGATAAAATTTAAAGAGGAATTCCCAGTTTTAGGGCGTTATACATACTTAAACACGGCTTCCTGTGGATTAATTTCTCAATCGATAGTGTCTTGGAGACGGGAACATGACGAAAATCTTCTTTCTCAGGGAAGTATCTTCCGTGATTTACATAAACCCCATATTGAAAGTGTTCGAGCCAGTGTGGCTAGGTTCTTCAAAGCTTCTGAAAATGAGGTGGGTTTACTTCCTAATTTTTCTTTCGGATTTAACACCTTATTGGATGGCTTGCCACGGGATCTAAAAGTTTTATTGTTGAAACCTGATTATCCTTCCATAAACTGGGCGGTCGAGAATCGTGATTTTGAGGTTTGCTATGCCAATATAGATGAAAACCTAGAAGAGAATATTGAGATAGCTTTTCAGGAGCATAAACCTGATGTAATAGCATTTAGTTTAGTACAATATATAAGTGGGATAAAAATTGATTTAGAGTTTGTTAAAAGATTAAAAGCATATCATCCAAAACTTATAATTATTGGAGATGGAACGCAATTTTTGGGAACATCTGATTTTAACTTTTCCGAAAGTGGTTTGGATGTATTAATTGCAAGTTGCTACAAATGGTTGTTAGCAGGCTATGGGAATGCAATTGTATTGGTTAAAGAGGCTGCTCAGAAAAGAATATCACCAAAGACAATCGGGTTTAATTCAAGTGACGCGATGTATAGTAAGAGGGGTGATATAAGTTTTGCTAAAAGGTTTGAACCCGGGCATCAGGATACATTAAATTATGGGAGTCTTCAGAAATCTCTCGAAATGCTTGAGAAAATTGGGATACATGCGATAGAGGAAAAAATCAAGTTTCTGTCGATTGAGGCTAAGAAACGCTTTGAAGGATTTGATTTACTAGAAGATGCTGTGGTGAAAAGAGAGCAACATTCTTCTATATTCAATCTTAAGGCAAAAAATGGGCTGTTTCAGAAACTTAAAAAGAAAAATGTTATATGTTCACAGAGGGGGAATGGACTTCGTCTTAGTTTCCATTTTTATAATTCAATTGAGGATTTGGATAGGCTAATTGAGGTAATTAAGACTAATAAATAAATAGCAGTCTCTTTTATAGATTAGGCTACTTTCCCGTTTTATAGTTAAGCGGCACAATATACGGTACGGTAGATGGTTTACCGCCAAACATACCTGGTCTCATTTTTGGGATTGATAAAATGATTTTTTTAGCCGCATCCTGCAAGCCTTTATTACCTCCAGTGGCAGAATTAATTTCTACCACACCTTTGGTGTTAATGTTAAAGTCAACAACGACTTCACCTTGGATGTTTTTTTTATACTCTGCGGCGGGGTATTTAAAGTTTTTTTGAATGTGTTTAACTAACATTTTATTGAAACATGCACTTATTTTTGCGGGACTATCAGATTCACAGCCCGGCCAAACAGGAGCTGTTTCCTTCATCTTAAGGGTGCTCTTTTTTAAACTCCAATCTTCTTGTGAAGACGCAGTTATAGAAATAAAAAAGCAGAACAAAATTATTGAAATTTTCATAAGTAGGTTTTTAAGAATTAAATGGCGACAGCGCCTTTAATATGTGGATGGGGATTATAGTCTTGGAGCGTAAAATCCTCAAATGTGAAGCCAAATATATCCTTTACATTTGGATTTAGCAACATTTTCGGCAAGGGCCTAGGGTTTCTTGATAGTTGTAGGTCAATTTGTTCTTTATGATTGCTGTAAATGTGGGCGTCGCCAAAGGTATGAATGAAGTCTCCTGCTTCATAACCACAAACTTGGGCCATCATCATGGTCAATAAGGCGTAGGAACCAATATTGAAGGGCACTCCTAAAAAAATATCAGCACTTCGTTGATAAAGCTGACAGGATAATTTACCATCAGCAACATAAAACTGAAAGAAAGCATGACAGGGTGGAAGTGCTGCCTTTCCATTTGAGACATTTTCATCAAAAGATTTAGATGTATCGGGCAGGACACTCGGGTTCCAGGCACTCACCAGCATACGGCGACTATCAGGATTACTTTTTAAAGTTTCAATAATATCAGAAATTTGGTCAATTTCTTCGCTATTCCAATTTCGCCATTGATGCCCATAAACAGGTCCTAAATCTCCATTTTCATCTGCCCATTCATTCCAGATACGAACCCCGTTTTCTTTAAGGTAATTAATATTAGTGTCCCCTTTTAAAAACCAGAGTAATTCATGCACCATCGATTTTAGGTGGACTTTTTTAGTGGTAACCATAGGAAACCCCTCGCTCAAATCGAAACGCATTTGATATCCGAAAACACTTTTGGTGCCAGTACCAGTACGATCGTGCTTTTCAGCTCCATTTTCCATTACATGTTTTACAAGGTCTAAGTATTGTTTCATTGGGTATTTCTTATGGTGATAAAAGTAAAAAAACACAGGTTAGTATTGAAATACAAACTGCTGCCTTTTTGAATAAGTTATTAACTATTTGGCAAATGTTATTTGCATATTAGCCGATTATCATTCCTGCCATTGCTGCAGAAATTAGGGAAGCGATGGTTCCGCCAAGTAGTGCTTTCATCCCGAATTTAGACAATATCTTTCTCTGTCCGGGGGCTAAAGATCCAATACCTCCAATTTGTATCCCGATTGATGCGAAATTAGCAAATCCGCAGAGCATATAAGTTGCCATAATTACAGACTTTTCATACTTTAAATGCGCAACTTTAGTTACATCTTTTAAATCTGCTAATTGTATGTAGCCAACAAACTCACTAGCTGCTATTTTGATGCCTAGCAATTGACCCATCATCATCATGTCTTCTCGAGCCACACCAATCAGCCACATCAATGGGGCAAATAGAGTTCCTAAAATAGATTCTAGCGATAATTTAGTGTAAGAGGAGTTCGCGGCAATCCATTCATTTAAAGTTGTTAATTCTCCGGCTTTGCCTAAAATCCCATTAAGCATTGCAATAAAGGCGACAAAAACCAAAAGCATAGCGCCAACATTGACAGCTAGCTTTAATCCTTCGGTAGTACCGTTTGCTATAGCATCTAAAATATTTGAGCCTATCTTTTCTGTAGCTATTTTCACATCGGTGTTAGTTTCTTCAGTTTGAGGATATAATATCTTTGAGACCACAATAGCACCAGGGGCTGCCATTACAGATGCTGCCAAAAGGTGCTTTGCAAACTTTAGCCGTAGCAAAGGATCATCCCCGCCAAGAAAACCTATGTAAGCCGCTAATACAGCTCCTGCTACTGTCGCCATTCCTCCAATCATGACAAGAAGCATTTCAGATTTGTTCATTTTTTCTAAATAAGCTTTGATCAACAAAGGAGCTTCTGTTTGCCCTAAAAATATATTCCCTGCTACACTCAAACTTTCGGCGCCTGATATTGCCAAAGCTTTTGATAACAGTAATCCCATGAGTCTAACTACTTTTTGAATTATCCCTAAATAGAATAAAACAGAAGTCAAGGCAGAAAAGAAAATAATGGTTGGCAAGACTTGGAAGGCAAAAATAAACCCGAAGGTATCCATGTCAACTACCAAGCCTTCGAAAAGGAACTTGCTTCCAGCTTGCGTGAAATCCAATATTTTCACAAAGATTTTACCAATGAATTCGAAAATTGATTTTACAAATCCAATTTTTAGGACTCCTATTGCAATTATTAACTGAAATGCTAATCCAATACCAACCGTTCTCCAATTTATAGCTTTCCTGTTTGAACTAAATAAAAAGGCAATTATAAGTAATGAGAACATGCCTAGAATACCTCTCCACAAACTGTGCATTGTGAAGCCTTGCACTGCAACAAAATCAGATTCAATGATCTCTGGGGTAAAGGCTTGGGTAGTTTTTAATTCTCTAGCTGCAAAGGAATATTGAATATTATTTTCAGATAAAACTAGCGTACTGTCGGTTACTTTGGAAACTCGATATCTGCGAATAGTATCGTTTGGCTTACTGTAAAAAAGAACCAGTAAATCATTCTGAAATATATAGTCACCACGGGCTTTAAGATTGTCTTTGGCTTCTAGAGTATATTCAAAAGAGCCATTATTTAATGTAAAAAAATCAGTTTCTGAATTAATAAGAAATAGAGAGTCACCAGAACTATTCTCTATTGAATTGAATTTCCAGTCTTTTTCTAAAGATTGTCCAAAACTACTTCCGAAGAAAATAAATGCCAGAAATACAAATAAAATTTTCTTCATAAACAGACTAATTATATTTCATATTAGTGTTTTTCCGGGCGATTTCACTAAAAAGCTGTTACTTTTATCTTTTTGAAATTTCGTCCCGAATTCTAGCGGCAATCTCATAATCTTCGTTTGAAACTGCCTTATCCAGTATTTCATTCAATTCTTTCAAAGTGTGTTTGCTATAATTCTTACCGCTGGATTTAACAGATTCTTTGTCAGTTCCTAAGATTAGGTCTTCAATTACCATATCCTCATCATCCGAAACATTCTGTTTGCTTTTTTTAGGTGGTGTTTTTAGAAAAATCCCTGCCTTGTCTAAAATGTTTTTATAGGTAAAAATTGGGGCATTAAATCGCAATGCTAAGGCAATCGCGTCACTAGTTCTAGCGTCAATAATTTCTTCAATTTTATCTCGTTCACAAATAATGCTCGAATAAAATACCCCATCAACTAATTTATGAATAATAACTTGCTTAACCACTATTTCAAAGCGATCTGAGAAATTTTTAAATAGGTCGTGAGTGAGAGGTCTTGGAGGTTTGATTTCCTTTTCAAGCGCAATGGCGATTGATTGTGCCTCAAATGCACCTATAACGATAGGTAATTTCCGATCTCCACCAACTTCGCTCAAAATAAGCGCATAGGCTCCGTTTTGTGTTTGGCTATAGGAAATGCCTTTAATGTTAAGTCTAACTAAGCTCATATATTAAAATAAAAGAAGCTGTTTAAATTAGGACGAGCCCATATTAAAACAGCCCTCTTTTGTTAGGCACAAAGTAATAAAAATTTATGCGTTTTGCGCCTTAAAGGCTTTTAATTTTTCGTTCAACTGAGGTATTACTTCGAACGCATCCCCAACGATACCATAGTCGGCAGCTTTAAAGAAAGGCGCTTCAGGGTCACTGTTAATGACAACTTTTATTTTAGATGAATTGATTCCTGCAAGGTGTTGAATAGCCCCTGAGATGCCTATTGCGATGTATAAGTTTGACGCCACTGGTTTTCCTGTTTGACCCACATGTTCCCCATGTGATCTCCAGCCCATGTCGCTCACAGGTTTCGAGCAGGCAGTCGCTGCTCCCAAGATTTCGGCAAGTTCTTCAATCATTCCCCAGTTTTCTGGACCTTTCAATCCACGTCCGGCGGAAACAACAATTTCCGCATCGGCGATTGTTACCTTATCTGTAGCTTTATCCACTGATACAACCTTCATATCAAAGTCATTCGGGTTTAATTCGGGTGCAAAGCCATCAGCTGTTACTTCTACCGAATTTTCTTTTAGACCATAGGCGTTTTTAGCCAATCCTATCACCTTAGTTTCCGTGGTCATTTCAGTAATTGAAAATGCTTTGTTTGTAAATACGCTGTGTTTTACACTAAAAGGAGATGTGCTAGTAGGTAGCTGAGTTACATTCGCAACATATCCAGCTTCTAAGTTTACCGCTACAAAAGGTGCTAAAAACTTACTGTTTGCACTTGATGTTAAGATAACAACAGAGGCTCCTTCTTTTTTTGCAGCTTGTGAAATAACATCGGCATAAGCTTCGGCATTAAAGCTCTGCAAAGAATCATCCGTAACTTCAAGGACTTTCGATGCGCCATAAACCCCTAAATCATCTGGGCTACCACCATTAATCGAAACCGCCGTTACACTAGTGCCTATCATGTCCGCAATCCCCTTCGCATAGGAAACGGCTTCTAGAGCAATTTTTTTAAATTTTCCTTCTTCAGATTCTGTATATACTATTACCATAATTTATTTAAAAGTATTAATCCTGAGTCTTCAAGTTCTGAGAATAATGATCAGGATATGTAATTTGTTTTGATTTATATCACTTTAGCTTCATTATGCAATAAAGCAATAAGATCGTCTACGTTCGTAACTAGTTTCACTGCTCCTTTTGGCTCTGGTTTTTCAAATGATATGGTTTTCGTTTGAGAAGTTAGTGAGATGGGTTCTATAACAGTAAGTGGTTTCGAACGAGCTTGCATAATTCCACGCATGTTCGGGATTCGTAAGTCGCTTTCTTCTACTAATCCTTTTTGACCTCCAATAACTAAAGGTAAAGATGTGCTCAATGTTTCTTTCCCACCATCAATTTCACGAATTGCCGTGGCTTCATTCCCTTCAACTTCCAAACTGATACATGTATTCACAAAATTTGAACCGATTAATTTGGAAAGCATACCAGGAACCATTCCACCATTATAGTCGATGGATTCACGACCTGCAATAATCAAGTCATAACCACCTTCTTTTACGACATTTGCCAATTGCTTTGCAACAGAAAATCCATCAGTAGCATCAGTGTTAACGCGTATTGCTTCATCTGCTCCAATTGCCAATGTCTTGCGCAAGGTAGGTTCGGTTTCCGGTCCGCCTACGTTAACAACGTGGACGATTGCGCCTTGCTTTTCTTTAAACCACATCGCACGGGTTAACCCAAACTCATCATTAGGATTTATTACAAACTGCACCCCATTGGTGTCAAATTTGGTGTCTCCGTCAGTAAAATTGATTTTTGAAGTAGTGTCCGGCACGTGACTTATACACACTAATATTTTCATATATATATTGTATTTTTTGAGTAATTTTTCGGGCTACAAAGATAATGATATAAATTGTAAATTTATTATGCTTGCATAGCAAATTTAAACTAAAAGTTAAAAAAACCTACCAGCGCACATATAAATAATAGTATTTTTGTTAGTCCTGAAAAGTTTTTCAGAATTTAATACAAGACACCTATGAAGACGTTACAATTTAGAGAAGCTATTTGCGAAGCGATGAGCGAAGAAATGCGCCGTGATGAAACTATATATTTAATGGGCGAGGAGGTTGCCGAATATAATGGAGCCTATAAGGCTAGTAAAGGGATGCTGGATGAGTTTGGAGCAAAAAGAGTTATTGACACCCCCATTGCCGAACTTGGTTTTACTGGTATAGCTGTAGGTTCCGCTATGAATGGTAATCGACCTATTGTTGAGTATATGACCTTTAATTTCTCATTAGTTGGGATTGATCAAATAATTAATAACGCAGCAAAAATACGACAAATGTCAGGTGGGCAATTTAATTGCCCAATAGTATTTCGAGGTCCAACGGCTTCGGCAGGTCAATTAGCTGCAACACATTCACAGGCATTCGAGAGTTGGTTTGCTAATTGCCCCGGTCTAAAAGTTGTAGTGCCTAGCAATCCTGCAGATGCCAAAGGTCTTTTAAAGAGCGCTATTAGAGATAACGATCCGGTAATTTTTATGGAAAGTGAGCAAATGTATGGTGATAAAGGGGAAGTGCCAGAGGGAGAATACCTCATACCTTTGGGTGTTGCCGAAATTAAAAGAAAAGGAAATGATGTTACAATTGTATCTTTCGGAAAAATAATAAAAGAGGCCTATAAGGCTGCTGATGTGCTAGCTAAAGAGGGTATCGAATGTGAAGTTATCGATTTGCGAACGATTAGACCGATGGATCACAATGCTATCCTAGAGTCTGTTAAGAAGACCAATCGTCTCGTTGTTTTGGAAGAATCTTGGCCTTTTGGAAATATTTCGACAGAAATCACATACCAGGTTCAAAGTCAGATATTCGATTATTTGGACGCGCCAATCATTAAAATTAATACTGCCGATACACCGGCGCCATATTCTCCGCACTTATTGGCAGAGTGGTTGCCAAACCACGAGGATGTTGTTAAAGCAGTTAAAAAGGTAATGTACAAGTTAAAATAGTTCTATCTTTTATATTTTTTCGATCCTATTCCTAAATACCATAGCTTTTTTTAAACGTTATCTATTTATATGAAGCAGCTTTTATTTCTACTTTTTGCTTTTTTTACAGCAGTGCTTTTTGCACAGACTAAAGTGAGTGGAGAGATTAAAGATGTCAATGGAGAAGCAGTAGCTTTTGCCAATGTGATTTTTAAGGACTCGAACGAAGGAACTATTTCCAATGAAGATGGTCGTTTTTATTTAGAAAGTGATGAAGATTATGATATAGTTTCTTTTTCCTTTGTAGGCTACAGGACCCTTGATGTGAATTTAGGGCAAAAAACCACCTATAAAATGACTGTTAGCTTAGAAGAGGATGTGTCTGCCCTTGATGAAGTTGTAATTTATAGTGGAAAGCAATCAAAGAAGAATAACCCGGCTATAGATATTCTCAGGAAAATATGGGAAAATCGACGTGAAAACGGGGTTAAAGGTTTCAAGCAATACTCTTATGACAAGTACGAAAAATTGGAATTCGATTTGAATACCATTGATAGTGCTCTTATTAAAAGTCGCGTGTTTAGGGGCATGGAGTTTATTTTTGATCAAACCGATACTTCTAACATCACTGGAAATACCTACCTCCCAATTTTTATTAATGAATCTTCTTCCAAAGTCTATGGCGACAATCTGTTGAAGCAACATAAGGAAGTCTTAGAAGGAAATAAGAATTCAGGATTTGATAATAATAATACCTTAATTGCCTACCTAAAGGATTTATATAGTGAGTATGATGTCTATGACAATTACTTGAAGTTTTTTGATAAAGCATTTACAAGTCCTTTGTCAAGGACAGGGATAGACGTTTATAATTATGTGCTATTGGACAGTGCCTTTCGCGATAATAAATGGTGTTATAATATAGTATATTATCCACGACGTAAGAATGAGTTAACCTTTAAAGGTGATTTTTGGGTAAATGACTCAACTTGGGCGATCAAAGAAATTAATCTTCAGGCATCTAAAAGTGCCAATTTGAATTGGGTACGTGAAGTGTATATCGAGCAAGAATTTGATGTGCTTAACGATTCTACGTTTCTTATTAAGAGAGATTATTTTATGAGTGACTTCAGTTTCGGAAGTAAAGAAAAAGCTAAGGGTGTCTATGGAAAAAGAACCACACTCTATGAGGATTATGTTTTTGACATTCCAAAGGATAAAAAATTCTATTTGAAGCAGGTAGATCCATATGAATTTGAGGTTTATAATCGTTCAGATGATTTTTGGGAAGAAAATCGCCTAGAGAAGTTAAGTAAGGATGAAAAGGGTGTCTATAAAATGCTTGACACGCTAAAGACCGTTAAACGGTTTAAAACTTTGTATAATGTTGGATCTGTTCTAGCCACGGGATATTATGAAGTTAATAATTTTGACATCGGACCAGTACTTTCAACATTTGGCTATAATGAAGCTGAAGGACTGCGAATTCGGTTGGGGGGGAGGACTTATTTCAGTCAGAACGATCGTTGGCGCTTGGAAGGATTTGGTGCATATGGTTTTAAGGATGATCGGTTCAAATATGGAATTTCAGGAAAATATTTGTTAGATCGGAAATCAAGATTGAAAGTTTTCGGTGGTAATAGAAGGGATGTTGAACAGACGGGTGCAAGTCTAACCAATAGTAATGATGTCCTTGGAAGGAACCTTGCTTCCTCTACCTTAATATCGGTAGGAGTAAATGATCGTTTAACAAGAATAAACCTGAGTACAATAGGTTTTGAAGTTGAGCCAGCTAAGAATTTTAATGTGCGTATAACCGGTTCTTATAGAACATTACGATCGGCAACCGACACTTTTATAATAGATTATAAAGTATTCGAAGATGGAGTTGATACAGGTGAAGTTAAGAGTGAAATAAAGCAGCCCGAGATAACGGTAGGTCTTTTTTACACGCCAGGTAGGAAAACGTCTGGCTACGGTGTAGAACGAACCACAATCAATACTGGTGATTTTCCAGGCTTGTTTTTATCGCATACCACAGGTCTTAAAAATATTTTAGGAGGTGATTTTGATTATCAAAAATTACAAGGGCTTTATACACAACCATGGAATGTTGGTGGTTTTGGACGATTGTATACCACGATTGAAGTGGGTAAAACCTTTGGTGATGTGCCTTTAAGTTTGTTGAGTATTATACCTGGAAATCAAACCTATTTTAGTGTATACAACAGTTTTTCACAGTTAGATTTTTACGAGTTTGTTAGTGATACTTATGCTACTCTTCATGTACAGCATAATTTCGGAGGAAGGCTTTTCTCGCGAATTCCGGTTTTGAGAAAATTAAATCTTCGGGAAGTGATTGGATTTAGAGCGGTCTATGGTCAAGTTTCTGATTCCAACATTGCTTTAAATGCTTCAAATATTGTCTATCGCGCTCCTGAAGATATCTATTGGGAGTATAGTGTGGGAGTTGGAAATATATTTAAAGTTTTTAGATTGGATTTCAATTTCCGCGGTAACTACCACGATAATCCTGGTGCTAGAAAATTTGGAATAACAGGGACATTCGGATTTGATTTTTAGTGGTATTGTTCAAATTTACCTACTCAATTTCTTTATCTTTGACGGCTGAAAGTTAAAGACTTTAGCCAAATACATTTCGCTGAGGATAATAATAATTCAATAGGATTAAAATACAAATAGATGAGCAAGAATAAAGTACAAACCTTTGACGTGTTAATTGAAATTCCAAAAGGGAGCCGAAACAAATATGAATACGATTTTGAGCTAAAAAAAATTCGATTCGATCGAATGCTTTTTTCTTCTATGATGTATCCTGCAGATTACGGGTTTATACCTGAAACATTAGCTCTAGATGGCGATCCATTGGATGTTCTTGTTTTGGGAGGTGAGCCTACTTTTCCAATGTGCGTAATGGAGGTAAAGCCTATTGGAGTTTTCCATATGGCAGATGAAAAAGGGCCGGATGAAAAAGTTATCTGCGTTCCAGTTTCAGATCCAATTTGGAATAGTTTGAATGACCTTTCAGATGTGAATCCACATATAGTGAAGGAAATAGAGCATTTCTTCCAAGTATACAAAGATTTAGAGAAAAAGCGAGTTGACGTTGGCGGATGGGGTGATGCTTCCGAGGCCTATGATATTCTAAATAAATGTATTGATCGATATGAAACCAGCGATCATAAAACGAATGGAAACTTTACCATATAAATGATGTAAACCATTAGTATTCAAGCCCTTTTCAAGCTAATTGAGGAGGGTTTTTTAATTCCCATTCAATTTGTTACTTTTGCCGAGCAAAAATAACAAACCACAAATAAATAAAAATATGGAATCAATGATGATTTATATGCCAATCGCAATGGCATTGTTAGGATTACTTTATATGGTGATCAAGAGATCTTGGGTAATGAAACAAAATGCGGGAGATGGAAAGATGAAAGAAATTTCAGATCATATCTACGAAGGAGCTTTAGCTTTTTTAAATGCTGAATATAGATTACTAGCCATTTTTGTGGTCATAGTAAGTGTTTTACTTACAATCGTTTCGTTTATTGTTCCAACTACTCACTGGCTTATTGTTATTGCCTTTATATTTGGAGCCGTTTTCTCAGCCTTGGCGGGAAATATGGGAATGAAAATAGCAACTAAAACGAATGTTAGAACGACGCAAGCAGCTAAAACTAGTTTACCAGACGCACTTAAAGTTTCTTTTGGTGGAGGTACTGTAATGGGTCTCGGTGTTGCCGGACTTGCTGTATTAGGCTTGACGGCTTTCTTTATATTTTTCTTCCATTTCTTTATGGGAGGAGTTTGGACTTCAACTGCCGATATGACTATAGTTTTAGAAACTTTAGCAGGGTTCTCACTAGGAGCTGAATCTATTGCTTTGTTCGCGCGTGTTGGTGGAGGTATCTATACGAAAGCTGCCGATGTTGGAGCTGATTTAGTAGGTAAAGTAGAGGCGGGTATACCAGAAGATGATCCAAGAAATCCAGCAACTATTGCGGATAATGTGGGAGATAATGTAGGTGATGTTGCAGGTATGGGAGCCGATTTGTTTGGTTCATATGTAGCAACAGTATTAGCAGCAATGGTTTTAGGGAACTATATTATTGAGGTAAATGATATCAGTATATTTAATGAAGGTTTTAGTTCTATTGGACCTGTTTTATTGCCAATGGCAATTGCTGGTGTAGGGATTATCATTTCAATGGTAGGTACTATGTTAGTAAAAATAAAATCGAATGACGCAAAAGAATCTCAAGTAATGGGAGCTTTAAATAAAGGAAATTGGTTTTCAATTGCTTTAGTTGCAGTGTCATGTTATGTTTTAGTAAACTATATGTTACCTGAAACTATGAAAATGAATTTCTTTGAAACAGGAGGAAATGTATTAAAAGATATTACCGCAATGCGTGTGTTTTATGCAACTTTAGTTGGTTTATTTGTTGGTGGTGTAATATCGGCAGTAACTGAATATTATACAGGTTTAGGTAAAAAACCAATTTTAAATATTGTTCAAAAATCAGCTACAGGTGCTGGAACAAATATCATTGCAGGTTTAGCAACAGGTATGATTTCTACATTTCCAACAGTAATTTTATTCGCTGCTGCAATATGGTCATCATATGCTTTAGCAGGATTTTATGGTGTTGCTATGGCAGCATCGGCAATGATGGCTACTACAGCAATGCAATTAGCGATTGACGCTTTTGGACCAATAGCAGATAATGCAGGTGGAATCGCCGAAATGAGCGAACAAGATCCAATCGTAAGAGAGCGTACAGATATATTAGATTCAGTTGGTAATACAACCGCTGCAACTGGTAAAGGTTTTGCCATAGCATCTGCCGCATTAACGTCATTGGCCCTTTTTGCCGCCTATGTGACTTTTACAGGTATCGATGGGATTAACATTTTTAAAGCACCAGTTCTAGCGATGTTATTTATTGGAGGAATGGTTCCTGTAGTATTCTCTGCATTAGCCATGAATGCTGTAGGTAAAGCGGCTATGGAAATGGTGTATGAAGTAAGACGTCAGTTTAAAGAGATTCCAGGTATTATGGAAGGGACTGGTAAACCAGAATATGATAAATGTGTTGCAATTTCAACAGAAGCATCATTAAAAGAAATGATGTTACCAGGTTTGTTAACTATTGGTTTCCCATTAGTAATCACATTTGTTCCTATGATATTTGGAATGGATAATATGATGATTGCTGAAATGTTAGGAGGTTATATGGCCGGAGTAACAGTAAGTGGAGTACTTTGGGCAATTTTCCAAAATAATGCTGGTGGTGCTTGGGATAATGCTAAAAAATCTTTTGAAGCAGGTGTAATGATTAATGGAGAAATGACTCATAAAGGTTCTGCCGCTCACGAAGCAGCAATTACTGGAGATACAGTTGGTGATCCATTTAAAGATACTTCTGGTCCGTCTATGAATATTTTAATCAAACTTACGTGTCTTATTGGATTGGTAATTGCTCCAATTTTAGGAGGGCATTCTACATCATCAGATTCGAATCATGCTATGAATAACGAAATGATTATGATCGATGAAGATGGTAATGAACAAGTTCTACATGAAAATATAGCTAAGAATGTAGAAAAGACAGTTAAGAAAGAGGTGAAGGTTGAGAAGTCTGTTAAAGACGGAGTAGTTACGGCTAATGTGACTATCGAAACTACAGAGGATGGAAAAATAATAGTTGAAAAAAAATCATTTTCAGGAACTGAAGCTGAAGTAGAAGAGCAATTAAAAACTTTGGAAGATGTTGAGGTAACATTAGTTGATGAGGAAGTTGAGAAGAACTAGTTACAACATTTATAGATAATAAAAAATGCCTCCTTTTGGGAGGCATTTTTTATTTACATATTTTATAGATACTTTTTATTTAAGGTGATTCGATTTAAAAAAGTCCGTTCAATTCCGCCTCGATTCTATTGATAACCTCTCCGAGGTGTTCTGGATTATCGACAAAATCCAACTTGTCTACATCTAATATAATGATATTGCCTTTGTCGTAATCGTGAATCCATGCCTCATATCGTTCATTTAGCCTACTTAAGTAATCAATACTGATGGAGTTTTCATATTCGCGCCCTCGTTTGTGAATCTGACTCACTAAATTAGGTATCGAGCTTCTAAGATAGATAAGTAAATCCGGTCCTTCGGTAACACTTTCCATAAGGTCGAAAAGGGACCTGTAGTTTTCAAAGTCTCGATTGGTCATTAAACCCATTGCGTGCAAATTGGGAGCGAAAATATAGGCGTCTTCATAAATCGTACGGTCTTGAATTACCTTTTTACCTTGTTCGCGAATCTCCAATATTTGTCTGAATCGGCTATTCAAAAAATAAATTTGAAGGTTAAAAGACCAACGTTCCATCGAATTATAAAAATCGTCTAAATATGGATTGTCCTCCACGTCCTCATAATGTGCTTGCCATTTGTAATGTTTCGCCAACAAACTAGTTAGAGTGGTTTTTCCTGAGCCAATGTTTCCTGCAATTGCAACGTGCATAAATCTTACTACTTAGATGATTTGTATGAAAAGGTGTATAAGTTTTTACCGTCATAAATATACAGGAAATCCTCAGTAAGGTACAAGTCTTTTATATTGTTTTCGGAGATAGTAATATTTATAGGCTTAACGGTTAGATTTTCTGAGTTTAATGGATCATTTACAACTAAAAACAATTCGTTCTCCTTGAGAGCAACCGTGTTTTTATTGTAATGAATTATTTTCTCGTATCCCATCATTGGAAATTCAGAAATTAAACTTCCGTATCTATTAAATTTTCTAAGTTTGTTTTCAGTTAGAATAAAGCAATAATTGAAATTACTAGCTTGTGAGATTAGTTTACCCGCAAACGGTTGAGAGACAATAGCCTTCTCATTTGTAATGTAATTGTACAACTCTAACTGCTGAGAATCTACATTGAAAATCCAGAGTTTACTATTTCCGGCGTTCGTAGCATTACTTATATTAATAAATTTAGAAAGTGTATTGAATGTTATTCGCTCAATGAGATTCAGTTTATTATCCAGAAGTAAAACAGTATTTGTATCTTCATAAAAGAGAACTATCTTAAGAGGATTGATAATATCGGCAGAGCTTAAGTTGCCTAGCTGAAAATCATTAAAGGTGAAACTTCCATCAGATCCTTCCTTATAAAGTACCATATCCTTTATAAAATACACATTATTATACGAGTCAATCCCAACTAGGGTCGTTGCATTAAACTCGGTAGATGAAACTAATTCAAACTCCTGCGCACTAAGGTGAAACGTAACAAAAAGGAATAATAAAAGAAGGATACTTTTCATATTCGACAAGATACAAAAAGCGAGCTAATAAGTTAGTTTATACCCATATCCACGAACGTTCATGATTTTAATGTTTTCATCATTTTTCAGTTTCTTCCTAAGTTTGGTAATAAAAACGTCCATACTACGTGCGTTAAAGCTCTATTTTTAAAGCGCTAAGTTTCTAAAAAAACGAAAATAAAGGTTCGCTTTTTCAGAAACAAGCACCCCTTCTTTGGGTTAATAAGTTAGTTTATACCCATACCCACGAACATTAATAATTTTGATGTTTTCATCATTTTTCAGCTTCTTCCTGAGCTTCGTTATAAAAACATCCATACTACGTGCGTTAAAGAAGTCATCATTACCCCAAAGTTTTTTTAGGATAATCGAACGATCTAGGATGTTGTTTTTATTATTATTAAGATGAAATAGTAAATGGGCTTCTCTGTTCGTTAGTGGTTTAGGGTCTTCATTTTTATACTGAAGTGTTTGCTTTTTGAAGTTAAATAAATAGGTGCCTATATTAACTTCTGTCTGCTCTGAAGCATTCGTCTGCTCGTTAAGTAAGTTCTTAATACGGACGATAAGTTCCTCCATGCTAAAAGGCTTTTTTAAATAATCGTTCCCGCCTGTAGTGAAGCCTTCAATAACATCTCTTGTCTGCGATTTAGCCGTTAAGAAAATTATAGGGGTTTTTGCATCTTGCATTCTAATCTCCTTCGCTAATGTAAATCCGTCTTTTTTGGGCATCATCACATCCAAAACCAATAATTGCGGTTTTTCTTTATAGTAAACTTCAAGCGCCTCTTCCCCATCCTTACACAAGACAACTTGATACCCTCGACTCTCAAGACTTTCCTTGATTATCTGACCTAATGAAGGCTCGTCTTCGGCTAATAATATTTTTATTACCTTATGCATTGGGAAGGTTTATTTTAAATTTTGTGTGTCCGTTAGTTTCTAATGCTATTGTCCCTTGGTGTTTTTCAATTATTTTTTTTGAATAATACAAACCAATTCCAAAGCCCTTAACATCGTGGGTATTGCCTTTAGGGACTCGATAGAATTTTTCAAAAATTTGTTTTTTATGTTCTTCGGAAAGTGACGTCCCTGTATCACTAATAGATATTTCGATTGTATTTTTATCATTTTTAATGGCTACTGAAATTTCGTCTCCTCCATATTTAATAGCATTATCAATACAATTATTGATCGCATTTTCAAAGTGAAAGATGTCCACTTGAGCTAGTATGTCTTCTGCTGAAGCTTCAAATTGAATGGCTTTATTTTTTAATGTAAAGACTTCCATTGTCGCTGCTTTCCGGAGCAATTCAACCAAATTGACAGTTTCAAATTGAAGGGAGAGATCTTCACTATCTAATGTAGCTGTTTCCAAAAGTTTTTCAACCATTCCATTAAGTTTTTCAACTTGTTCGCTCGAAATTCTGGCATACCTTAAGTTCTTGACAGAATCATTTTCACTATTAAATGCTTGAATCCCTTCCATAGCCGCTCCTATGGTAGCGATGGGCGTTTTAAACTCATGGGTAATGTTACTTATAAGGTCATTTTTAACTTCGGCTAATTGTTTTTGATGCCTAATAATGCCTAATAAATAGAGTAAGCAACCAATTACGGCTGAAACTAAAATAAAGGAAAGAAGGATTCCGAAGGTATTCTTCTTTAAAACTGTTATCATAACATTACTAAAATGAACTGTCAAGGAACTTTGATCTATAAAAAACGGAGATGTTGAAACCGTTTGAAGTTTGGCTTTTTCTATAATACTACTTCTCAATTCCTCGGATTTATTAAAAGGACTCTTATAGCTAAGGCCATAATCTATTGAGATATTTTTTCGTTGTAATTCAAGCTTGAAGAGACTATCAATTTTAGAAAGAGAGAGTGAATTTTCAGAAAGGGAAAGAATAATTTTAGATGACAACCATTCTATCGGTTCTGAGAGTTTTTCGAAATACGTCTTAATCGAATCAGAATGAAGAGCGCTATTTATACTATCCTTAATAACAAAAACGGAAGTAACACTATCTTTAATCTGAGCCTTAAACATTGTGATTCCGGATGGGAATTCATCTCGAACATTGGATTGTGAGGAAAATTCTTTGTCCGAACCATTAATAATCAATCGAATGCTATCATTTTTAGAATTTAATAAACCAGATTGACGAAGATCAATTTTTATACTGTCTTTTATTAATTTAAAGGATTCACTAGTTGCCAATTGTGCATAATATTGATCGACCGTATTGTCTAAGCTCGTTTGGACATCGTTAACTAATTGCTGTTTGCCAAGCTCGTAATTTTTATAATTCCAATAAACTTGAATGAACAAGGTGGTGAGGATAACACCGCTTATAAAATATAAAATCCATCTGTACTTAAATTGATTCATAATTCAAAAGTATGGACAAGTAGCTGTACATCCCAAAAATGTTAACACTAGTTAACACTGCTTAACTTTAAAAACAAGTAACCCTTCGCATATTTGTACTATAAATTTTAAAATAGCAAATTATGAAAACACTACTCAGTATGTCTTTAATCCTATCGATGTTCTTTTGCTCTACATTGCTTTCTCAGGATCTAAAAGGGATCGCTACATATAAGACACAGCGAAAAATGGAGGTTGCATTAGACAGCACGAGCATGGATGACGCGATGCGCAGCCAGGTAATGGCAATGTTAAAAAAGCAATTTGAAAAAGAATATGAATTAGAGTTTACGGCTGCCGAATCTATTTATAAGGAAGTCGAGAAATTGGAGGCACCAGGCACTGGGGCTAGCTTTGTACAGATGCAAGTAGTGTCTTCTGGTGACGCGGGAGATATTCTTTATAAAAATCTAGATGAAAATAGATTTACGAGTCAGAATGAAGTGTTTAGCAAACAATTTCTAATTCAGGACCTCATTGAAAAACAAGAATGGAAACTAGAAAAGGAAACTAAAAATATTGGCGAATATACCTGCTTTAAAGCGACATATACGCGAATGGCGAACGTCGTTAATTCTGTTCGGACTTCCGGTGACGATAGCAAAGAACCTGAGGAGATAGAGGAGGAACAAACCGTAACTGCTTGGTATACGCCGCAGATTCCAATCGGAAATGGACCTAGCCGATATGGTGGGTTACCTGGGTTAATATTAGAAATAAGTGATGGTCAGGAAACTATATTATGTAATAAGATAATATTAAACCCGAAAAAGGGCATTTCTATAAACGAACCACGAGATGGAAAGAAAGTAAATCAAGATGAGTTCGAAGCCATTATGGAAAAGAAAATGAAAGAAATGAACGAACGATATGAGAATAACAACGGAAGAGATGATGGGGAACGTATAGAAATTAGAATAGGGGGGTAATATTTTAGATAGCATTAAACTTATTTTGATTTTGGTAGTCTTATTAAGTTAGTACAATGATTGATATTTGTACGATCTAATGTCTCTAAAAATAACACTATGAAACCTTTTTCACTTATTGCTATTATACTATTCTCATGTAACTCTTTTGCTCAAAATATTAACGGACAAGCCTATTATGAATCCAAAACTACTGTAGATATCGATGGTTTTGGTGGTGGGCAAATGTCTGAAGAGAGGAAGAAAATGATAGCAGAACGAATGAAGGGTATGTTGGAGAAAACCTTCATTCTTACGTTTTCAAATACAGAATCTATCTATAAGGAAGAAGAAAAGTTGGGGACAGGAACCACGAATCCTGGTTTTAGAATGATGATGGGTAGTTTCACACCGGGTGCACAATATAAAAATTTGACTAGTAAAGAACTTATAGAAGAAAATGAATTTTTCGGAAAACAATTTTTGGTAAAAGACACTCTTCAAACATTGAAATGGGAGCTTCTAAAAGAATCAAAACAAATTGGGCAGTATATAGCTTTCAAGGCTACAGCAATTAAAAAGGTAAATCCAAATGATTTTTCAATGGCACGTCCAAGAAGGGGAAGAGATAGGGATGAGAAAACGGATGCAAAAGAAAAGACTGATAGTATAAGGGGTGATGATCCATTGGATCAAATTGAAATACCAAAAGAGGTCGTTGTAACGGCCTGGTATACGCCTCAAGTTCCGGTTGGACATGGTCCTGGAGAATATGCAGGATTACCAGGCCTAATATTAGAATTGAGTTTCCACAGAACTATGTTGTTATGTTCGAAGATTGTAATGAATCCAAAAGAGGCTGATAAAATAGAGGCTCCAACTAAAGGCAAAGAAGTGTCTCGAGAAGAATATACAAAGATTGTAAAAGAGAAAACGGAAGAAATGCGCGAGAATTTTAGGAGTAGACGCGGAGGAAGACGCGGCGGAGGAGAATAATTTCATAATAATAAAAAAACATGCAAAGATATCTAATGGCAGTCCTACTGCTTTTTACAATTTCCCTTTCTGCCCAAAGTATTAAAGTTCGAGGTTTTATAAAAGATAGTATAGGTTCGCCTCTGGAATTAGCTAATATTATTGCTACAGTAGAAGAGACAGGTGCTGTTGAATCCTATGCAATAACAAATTACCAAGGAAGGTATCAACTAGATCTGCCAAAAGGAAAGACTTATACATTAAGAGCAAGTTTTCTTGGTTACGAAACGATGACAAAAAGCTTGACAATTCCTTCTACTGCGGAGAATATGGAACTTGATTTCACCTTGGCTTCTAAGGCTTCGGAATTAGATGGTGTAGAGATTGTCTATGAAATGCCAGTTACCGTTAGAGGAGATACCATTGTGTACAATGCAGACTCGTTTACAAATGGTGATGAACGGAAGCTTGGGGAGGTTTTACAAAAACTGCCAGGGGTAGAAGTAAACGAAGATGGAGAGATAGAGATTGAAGGTAAAGCCGTTTCAAAAGTAATGGTTGAAGGGAAAGATTTTTTCGATGGCGATTCAAAATTAGCCACGAAGAATATCCCTGCAGATGCCATAGATAAAGTTGAGGTACTACGAAATTATAATGAAGTTGGCCAAATGCGTGGCCTAGGAAATGATCAAGATAATATCGCCATAAATATAAAACTGAAGGAAGGTAAGAAGAACTTTTGGTTTGGAGAAGTTACTGCAGGTGCGGGAGTAGCAGATGACGATGCTAGGTATTTGGTGCATCCTAAACTCTTTTATTACAGTCCTAAGTATAGTATAAATCTGATAACTGATTTCAATAACATTGGTGAAGTACCATTTACATTTAGGGATTATTTCAATTTTACCGGTGGTTTCCGAAATTTCAATCGAGGAGGTGGGACCAATTTTAATATTCGAGAAAGTGAACTGGGGTTTGCGGTAGCTCAAAATAACAGAGCAAAAGATCTGGATACAAAGTTTTTAGCTGGAAACTTTAGTTACGCGGTGAATAAAAAACTAGACATAAACGGTTTTGCGATACTTTCAGATAATAAAACGAATATAGTCAATAACGCTATTCGACAATATATAACAACGGGTGCTACAGAGAATACAAACAGCACGAACAATCAAAGAAATCAGTTAGGCATGCTTAAATTAAGCAGTATCTATAAACCTAATTCTAACTTTCAATTAGATTACGATGCATTAATTAAAACATCAAAACAGACTGAAAATTCCCAAACCATATCCGTGGTAGGTGATCGACCAAATAACATTTCTGAAGTAAAAGAAAACAAACCTTTTTCTGTTAATCAAAACACCAATCTCTATTATACACTCGACGAAAATAATATTTTTGCTGGGCAGGTACAGCATTTATATCAAGACGAAGACCCTTTTTATAGAGCTATACAAGACTCTATACCTTTTAGAGGTGTATTCACCACGATTGTCCCACCGGATACTCAGATTTTCGACCCACTGCAGCAGGCTAATCGTTTTGATGTAAATCAGGCAAAAAATATAAAGTCAAGTAAATTTGATGCTAAGATTGACTATTATTATGTTATTAATAATACGAGTAATGTAAATTTAACCATTGGAAGTACATTAAGTAGTCAGAAGTTTAATTCAGGAATTTATCAAATTTTAGAAAACGGAGACCAGAATAACTTTACTGAATCCGAATTTAATAATGATGTTCGGTACAATTTTACCGATGCTTTTTTTGGGGCCCACTACAAGTTGAAAACCGGAAAATTTACATGGACTCCAGGAGTCACTTTACATAACTATGATCTAAAAAACAAGCAGTTGGGGAGCACGAGTTCTCAAAATGATTGGGCTGTTTTACCAGATTTAAATATCATCTTTGATTTGAAAAAAAGTGAAAGTATTCGTTTTAATTATCAAATATCTTCAGAATATACAGACGTTAACAACTATGCTCGAGCTTATGTGTTTAACAATTATAACAGATTATTTCGCGGAAATAGAGAACTGGAAAACTCTTTGTCCCATTCGTATAACCTATCGTATTTCAGTTTTAACCTTTTTAATTATACCAATGTTAGTGGTAATGTAAATTATACTCGTCGTATAAATGGAATCAGAACAAATACTGTAATAGCCGGAATTAATCAAGTGAGTACTCCAGTTAATCAGGAGAGTAATTTTCCAGATGAAACGCTGTCTGTATTTGGACGATTTAGTAAAACAATCAAGAAACTTCAATTTAACTTAAATGCAAATATTGCTATCAATAACACTTTTAATACGATTAATACAGAAGTAAATGAGAGTAATAGTTTCACGCAAAATTACAGAGCTAGTGTACAGTCTAATTTCAGAGATTGGCCAAATTTTGAAGTAGGGTACCGTTTTATCGCCAATCGATATGATAACGGGGGTTTCACACAAACATATTTTACAAACCGCCCCTATGCAAATGTGAATATTCGATTTTTAAAAGATTTTAACTTTAAGGCAGAGTGGGATTATTATAATTATTCTAATGATACCAAAACGGTAGAAAATAAATACTCTTTTGTGAATGCCGATTTGTTTTATCGCAGGTCTGATTCCTCTTGGGAGTTTGCTGTGCAGGCGACCAATATTTTGAATACTTCATTTATTAATAATGATAGTTTCAATGAGCAATACAATACAACTACCCAGTATGCTGTATTGCCTAGGATAATAATGTTCATTGTTAAATATGACTTATGAATTTTATATAATTAAATATCAGTAAGTTAAATATGGTTTGATATTTTTTATCATCTTTAATTATGACTTGTTTCTGAAGGTTTGATTGACACTATGCTGCTATGTCTGACTGATTTTTTTGTATATTGGATAAAAATTTCATACAATGCGAAAAATTCTTTTTGGAATTGCTATAGCAATGGTTTTAGTTTTTGGGCTCCGCTACTGCGAGCATCAAAAGGACGAGAGAGAACAAATGGAGTTTAATACTACCATTATTCAAGAACAACTTAAAAATGTAGGTAAGTTAGTAGTTACAGAAGGAAACTACGCTGAAGTCTTTAGTTATGCCGATTCAAAGAAATTTTATTTTGACATGTTTTCTTCTGATAAAAAAGCACTTGTGATTGTCAATGCCAAGGCAGCTATATCTTATGATCTTAGTAAAGTTGAGACCAATATTGATTCTGAAAATAAAACCGTAGTGATAACGAATATTCCGGAACCGGATCTGTCAATAAACCCTAATATTGAATATTATGATATTGAGCAGGATTATTTAAATCAATTTGATGCCTCCGATTACAATAAAATTAAAGAGAGAGTTGAATCGTCATTGCGTGAAAGAATTGAAACTTCAGACTTAAGATTAAATGCCCAAAACAGACTTATCTCCGAACTTCAAAAAATATATATTCTAACAAATTCGATGGGTTGGAAGCTGCAGTTTAATGATAAAGTCATTGAGCAGGAAGTAGACTTAAATCAAATAAAATTTTAGATAATATTCAATTTCTTCACCATTCAGGCATCCCTCTTAAACTAAGAGGTAAATAACTCATTGCACCTTCCTGATTCTTATTCTTGTAATTGGAAGGAAAGTCAACGCTTCCCTTCTTTTTTAAGGAGTGATCATCTTCTTGCTTAAGCTAATCCAGCCCCCACCATTTACTGCTTCAATGCCTTTGCTTTTTAAAACTCCTGTAGCACTGCCGCTTCGCATTCCACTAGCACAACATAGTATCACCGGTTTGTTCCATTTTTTGATTTCACTTACTCGTTTACTAATTTGTTGAAGAGGGATGTTTTTTGATCCGGGAATAGCCCCACCAGAAAATTCTTCTTTGGTGCGAACATCGATAATTACAGCTCCACGAGATGCAAAATCCTTTATTATTTTCGTTTTGTTGCCGAATAAAAAATCGAGTATACCCATAATTAAACGTCTTGTTTTATGTTCCTATTTTGAATTAAATTTAAACCTCCGTCTATTAAATGTGCGACTTTTGGATGCTCTTTTTTAAAATTTATAAGATAGTGTAATATGTTATCGGCGCCATTAAATTCATAGATCTCAAGAGGTAATAACCAATCTTCAGAATGATTCTCTTTAACGGTCTTGAAAATTTGATGTAGCTTTTCGCTTTCTACTGAGCTTTCTGTTCTAGCTTCGTCTAAATTTCTTATGCGCCTCACTTCTTGATACATTGTATTCAAAGCTGTCTCTTTTGCGGAAGGCTCTACTTTAATTGTTTCAGTAGCACTCACGTTGTTTGTTAGATCAAACGAATGAAAGTCGGCTGCACCTGCAAAAGCCGAAACTATTTCTTTACCGACAGCCATATCAAAATCCCCCATTTCTGGTGTGAAAAGAACTTCATTTTTGTATGTTACCGTGCAATTTGAAAATTGAATTAACATCAATTCTCCACGTAGGTTTCGAATTCCAGTTACGTTGAGGCCTTCAACGATAATACCACTTTCAAACTCGAATGCAATTTGTTTTCCGTCGTAGAAATTATAGGCCTGTAAGTCTCTGGGACCCATGTTTTCAATAGAAAGATTAATTCCTTTTAATTTTCCTAGTGGAGATCTAAATCCATTTTTATGTCTCGAAACTCCGTGACCAATCACTTCCTTTTCTCGGTACGAAAGAGCTGTTTCACCTTCCGTTTCGAAGAAAACAACTTCCTTATCTTCATTCTGAATCATTCTAGTAAAATGACCACTAACTTGCAGTCCTGTACTAAGCTCAAGCGTGCCCAACTGCTTGGATTTGATTAATTTTTTTAGTCCGCGCCAGCCTCCTTTACGTACTGCCATCGTATTGGCAAATTCCTCTAAGACTTCTTGTAAATAGGCAAAATCTGGTGTTACGTAGAGCTGGGGTTGAGGCTTTGTTATGTCAAAATCCTGATAAGCCGCATCAATAGAGTAAGGTATTTTTTTAACTTCATCTTTCATGCACCAGGTGCTTTCACCAATCGACGATAGCAAGCCTGCGCCATATATTTTTGGTTCCGAAATTGTCCCGACCAAGCCATATTCAACGGTCCACCAGTGTAAATTGCGAATCAAGGATATTTCTGAAGCTTTCACTTTTTTCCGCTGAAGTTTTTTAACTTTCTTTTCAATTGCATCAATTTCCGATTTAGAAATACCTTTTGCCTCCTTTAAAATTGACAGCTCTCGAACAGCTTCATACATTTTAATGTCATGTGCACTCGAAATTGCCTTAGCACCAACCTCACCAAATCGCCTGAGATATTCTGCATAATCTGGGCTAGCTATGATAGGTGCATGTCCAGCTCCTTCGTGAATTATATCGGGCGCCGGGGTGTATTCAATATTTTCCAACTGTCTAATGTCGCTAGCAATCACAAGCACTTTATATGCCTGAAATTCCATAAATGCATTAGGTGGTATAAAGCCGTCAACAGCTACCGCGGCCCAGCCTATTTCTTTTAGAATGCGGTTCATTCCATACATCGATGGAATCTCGTTAATGGAAATTCCAGTCTTTTGAAGACCTTCAGCATAACTTTGGTGAGCTACCCGACTTAAATAATCAACATTTTTACGCATTACAAAGCGCCATACCGCCTGATTTATGGGCGTGTATTGCTCATAGTCTTGAGGTTTTATATATTGCTTCAGATGGGGAGGCAGCCTATCTATTAGTTCGTTCGATTCAATCTTTACTTTCATAGTTAGTTCAAAATTACACTTTTTTAGGAGTTCATAACTAAAATTGTTGATTGGATGGCGGTCAAACGTAGCTTTCATGTCTAATTTCAAAATGATTTAGGGCTCTGCTACGTAAATCTAAGTTAAGATTAAAGGCAGAATTAGTACCTTGCATATCTATGAAAACCCCATCGCGGAAAGAGGAAATTGTCATTGTTGCTTCCCGCCTTTTTAAAGAAAAGGGGTATAATGCTGTGTCTATGCGCGACATTGCTCTGGCTATGGGTATTAAAGCTGCAAGTCTTTACAATCATATTCAAGGGAAGCAAGAGATTCTGTCAACACTAATACTCGAAGTAGCCCAAGAGTTCACCCTGGGAATGAATACTGTGATGGAGTCTGCCACAACACCCATAGAAAAAATAACGAGTGTTATTGAATTACACATTGATATTACCGTTAATTATTCGGAAGGCTTAGCCGCATTGAACAATGATTGGATGCATCTTGAAAATGAAGACCTATCAGACTTCGTGAAGATGAGGGAAAACTATGAAGAAAATTTCAGAAAAATTATAAAAGAGGGCATCGAAAAAGAAGAAATTAAAGCGCAGCATCCCGAAGTAATTCTGTTCTCCATTCTTTCAACGCTAAGATCATTGTACGTTTGGTATCAGAAACGTGGAAAGCTGGATGTCAATGTCTTAAAAAAAGATATGGTGGCTGTTTTACTAAACGGAATTGTCGTTTAAAATTTAACTTGCGAATCTAACTAACAAACGTTAGTTTTGTTGTCTAATTTTAAGATGACGTGTCAAAATTTCACAGATTAAAAATAAAGGATTTTTATAAGGAAACTGACGATTGTTCGGTTGTGAGCTTCGAAGTACCTGCCCTACTTTCCGAAGAGTTTAAATATCGTCAAGGACAACATCTCACCTTAAAAGCGGATATCGATGGGGAGGACACAAGGCGTTCTTATAGTTTGTGTTCTAGTCCGCTAGACAATGAATGGACGGTGGCCGTAAAGCTAATACCGGGCGGAAAGTTTTCCACCTATGTAAATGACTCATTGCAAGCGGGAGATATGCTTGAGGTAATGGCTCCAAGCGGGAACTTTGGAGTTGAGGTGCAAGCCAACAAGGATAAGAACTATTTGTTCTTTGCTGCCGGAAGCGGAATAACACCAATACTTTCCATGATTAAAACCCATCTAGCTGAAGAGTCTGGTGCAACATGCAAGCTGTTTTATGTGAATAAAACCGCAAAATCCATTATCTTTAAAGAAGAGTTGGAACAGTTGCGCAACTCTTATTTTGGACGTTTTGAGATATACTATTTCTTAACGAAAGAGAAAAGAGATATTGATTTATTTAATGGTCGATTCGACAACGCCAAGATGAGCGTTCTTACGTCAACATTTATTGATATCCCAGATACTAGTGAAGTGTTTTTATGTGGTCCAGAGGATATGGTGAACTTTGTAAGCGAGTATTTAATTCAGGCTGGATTGCCAAAAAGCCATCTACATTTTGAATTATTTGTTTCAGGGCTTTCTGATGAGGACAAGCAGCGTGTCGAGCGCCTTGCACAGCAAAATGTTGAAGGAGTTGAAGTGATCATAGTTGATGGCGGAAAAGAGTTCCAGTTCACAATGACCAAGGATTATGATAATATCTTAGATGCTGCCCTTGGCGCTGGCGCAGATTTACCCTTTGCGTGTAAAGGTGGTGTTTGTAGTACTTGTAAATGTGAAGTGCTGGAAGGAAGTGTAGAAATGAAAGTTAATTACGCGTTGGAAGAAAGTGAAGTAGCTCAGAATTTTGTTTTAAGCTGCCAAGCTGTTCCAACTTCAGATACTGTAAAAGTAGATTTTGATGTATAATCCCTGTGTAGGCAGGAATCTCATCAGTTATTGAAACTGTATAATTTAAAAAATCCCCGTTGTCACGGGCATAAAGTTATGAGTGAAGAAAAAATTAAGAATCTAGAAGAAATTTTTGAAGCACGTATTGCACGTGATGAGAAGATTGAACCTAAGGATTGGATGCCAGAAAAGTATCGTAAAACTCATATTCGCCAAATGTCACAGCATGCACATTCGGAGATTATTGGCATGCTACCAGAGGGTAATTGGATTACACGAGCACCTTCGTTGCGTCGTAAAGTTGCATTACTAGCGAAAGTTCAGGATGAAGCAGGTCATGGGTTGTATCTGTATTCGGCTTGTGAGACATTAGGTATTTCACGAGATGAATTATACGATCAGTTGCACAGTGGCAAGGCTAAATATTCGTCAATTTTCAATTATCCAACAGTTAGCTGGGCAGATATGGGAGCTGTAGGGTGGTTGGTTGACGGTGCAGCCATTATAAATCAGGTTCCTCTTTGTAATACTTCTTTCGGTCCTTATGCTAGAGCAATGGTTCGTGTTTGCAAGGAAGAAAGCTTTCACCAACGACAAGGTTTCGAAATAATGCTTTCACTCTGCAGAGGTTCAAAAGAACAAAAGGCAATGGCTCAGGATGCCTTAAATAGATGGTGGTGGCCAAGTCTAATGATGTTAGGTCCCGTGGATGCAGAATCTGTGCATACGGAGCAGTCTATGAAATGGAAACTGAAACGTAAAACCAACGATGAGCTACGCCAGCAATTTATTGATCAAACAGTGCCGCAAGCTGATTTACTAGGTATTACAGTGCCTGATCCAGATTTAAAGTGGAATGAGGAAACTGGGCATTATGATTTTGGTGAAATAGATTGGGATGAATTCTGGCAAGTTGTAAAAGGTCATGGCCCTTGTAATAAAGAACGTATGAGCGCACGTGTTAATGCCTGGAATGAAGGTAAGTGGGTTCGAGATGCGGCCATGGCGCACGCAGAAAAAAACGAACTTAATAAGCTTAAAGAAGTAGTTTAATTACCCCTTTAAAGGGGGCTAGAGGATTTCTCTGGTTCTTAATAATTGAAATTATGTCAAAAAAAAACTGGCCCTTATGGGAGATATTCGTCCGAAGTAAAAATGGTTTAGAGCATAGGCACTTCGGAAGTCTGCACGCGACAGATGCCGAAATGGCATTAGAAAATGCGAGAGATGTATATACACGTCGCAACGAAGGCGTAAGTATTTGGGTCGTTGAGAGTAAACACATAACAGCATCGAATCCAGAAAATAACGGGGAGTTATTCGAGCCGGCCCAGGATAAGGTGTACCGTCATCCAACATTTTATGATTTACCGGATGAAATTAAACATATGTAATGCTTGGATTAACCCTAATTTACGCTAGCGCTTAAGTGAAGATAAAAATATGGAACAAAATTTATATAATTATATTCTAAGTATTGCCGACAATTCTCTAATTCTGGGACAGCGTTTAGGCGAGCTTTGTGGGCATGGTCCAAATCTAGAGACAGATATCGCACTAACGAACATTTCCCTCGATTTGCTGGGGCAAACCAGAAGTTATTTTCAATATGCAGCACTCTTGGCTGGAGAGGATAAAACAGAAGATGATGTTGCGTTCATAAGAATTGAAAGGGAGTACAGAAGCGTTCTTCTTGTTGAGCAACCGAATACTCACTTTGGGTATGTTATTGCACGTCAGTTTTTATTTGATGTATATCATCTGCTATTGATGGAGAAATTACAATTCAGTAAGGATGAAACCTTGGCGGCTATAGCAAAGAAAGGAATAAAAGAAGTGAGTTACCATGAGCGATTTTCCTCCGATTGGGTAAAGCGTCTTGGTGATGGAACAGAGGAAAGCAAATTAAAAATGCAGGAAGCAATTGACGATCTATGGAGATATACAGATGAAATGTTTCATATGTCAGATTCTGATATGGCAATGGTTTCTGAAGGGGTAGGCGTAGATGTTTCAGCGTTAAAAGAGCTTTACTACGCCAAGGTTTCTGAAGTTTTAAAAGATGCAATGCTTGAAGTGCCAGAGGGAAAATATTTTCAGAAAGGTGGTAAAGAAGGGGTCCATACAGAGCACATGGGCTATATATTAAGTGATTTGCAATATATGCAACGCACGTATCCAAATATGAAATGGTAAAGAAACGATCAATGGTGAACTAACAATTTTCAATGCTCAACTCCCCGTATAAAATATTATATAATGATACGGAAATTTGACCTTGAGGATAGACTCATTGATTTTGCAACAAAATGTATAAAATTGTTTAATAATGTAGGGGAAGTTTATGCTTTAGAGCATTTGATGAAGCAACTTATACGATCAACAACGGGAGCAGCTTTAAATTATGGAGAAGCTCAAGGAGCCGAATCAGAACGTGATTTTATACATAAAATCGGTATCGTTCTTAAGGAATTAAAAGAAAGTCGAGTAAATTTAAAAATTCAATTAAATGCTGGACTAACAAATGATATTGAAAAGGCTAAATCAGCATTGGCGGAGTCTGAAGAACTTGTTGCAATTTTTGCGAAAAGCTTAAGGACAGCAAGGACCAAGAAGAATTGAACATTGATAGTTGAAATTTAACATTGAGAATTGAATAATAACCAGCCACATATCGATTTGAAATTAGTTCAGACTCTGGAAACTGTTTCAGATCCTGAAATCCCGGTTTTAACGGTATTGGATTTGGGTGTGATTAGAGAAGCAATTGAAGAGAATGGCGTGGTTTCAATAAAGCTCACCCCAACGTATTCTGGTTGCCCCGCTATGGACGTAATTGGAGATGATTTAGAAGCGGCATTCGCTAAAATTGGAATGACAACAAAGGTGCAATTGGTATTGGCTCCGGCGTGGACAACAGATTGGATAAGTGAAGGTGGAAAGCGAAAGATGGAGGAGTATGGTATTGCATCACCCCTAAATGAAACAGCAGATAAGGATGCATTGTTAGGCAACGCTAAGATTGTAAAATGTACAAATTGTGGAAGTAGAAATACCCAATTGGTGAGTCAGTTTGGTTCTACAGCTTGCAAAGCATTATTTAAATGTGATGACTGTCTGGAACCATTTGATTACTTTAAGTGCTTGAAATAAATTCTCGCGAAGGCGGGAATCTTATGAATGATTTAGATAATAAATATGACAAACTCAATTGAACTAAAGATAGAAAATAATACGGCGTGGCTAACTCTTAACAGGCCGGATGTCTTTAATAGTTTTAATCGTGAGATGGCATTGCGTTTACAAGATGAATTAGATGCCTGTGAGGCTAATCCTAATGTTAGAGCAATCGTAATTACGGGTAACGGAAAAGCCTTCTGTGCAGGTCAGGATCTAAAAGAAGTCACTATTCCGGAGATGAACCCAGGTTTCAAAAAAATTCTTGAAGAACATTACAATCCAATAATTACTAGAATCCGCAGGATTGAAAAACCTATCATAGCAGCGGTTAATGGTGTTGCGGCAGGTGCTGGTGCAAATATAGCTTTGGCTTGTGATATGGTAGTTGCTTCTGAAAGAGCTAGTTTTATACAGGCATTTAGTAAAATAGGGCTAATTCCGGATAGTGCTGGAACATTCTTTTTGCCCAGACTCATTGGATTTCAGAAAGCATCTGCTCTGATGATGTTAGGAGAAAAAGTGTTGGCTGAGGATGCAGAAGAAATAGGTATGATTTATAAAATGTATGCTGCTGAAGATTTTAATGCGGAAGTATTTGCACTCGCCGAAAAACTGTCAAAAATGCCAACGAAGGCCTTGGGATTGACGAAGCGATTATTGAATCAATCGCTTACAAACGATTTAACGGCGCAATTAGAATTAGAATCGAAATTGCAAATTGAAGCTGCCGAAAGTGATGATTATGCCGAAGGCGTTAGTGCATTTATGGAAAAAAGGAAACCGGTTTTTAAAGGTAAATAAATTCGTTCACACGCCTTCGAGAGAGAGCTGGGTAGAAAATAAATTATGATAAAATATGTTGGAATAATAGGTTCTGGGACTATGGGGAGCGGCATAGCGCAGGTCGCGGCTACCTCAGGCTGTTTGGTGAAATTGTATGACACCAATCAAGCTGCCTTAGATAAAGCAAAAGCCTCTTTGGAAAAGATTTTGAATCGTTTAATCGAGAAAGGTCGCATTGATGCAGATGAAAAAAACAGAATCCAATCGAATATTCGATACGTAGATTCACTGAAAGAATTGGCAGATTCAGATTTGACAATTGAAGCGATTGTTGAAAACTTGGAGATAAAAAAGAAGGTTTTTCAGGAGTTGGAAGGTTATGTTTCCGAAAATTGCATTATTGCTTCAAACACTTCTTCATTATCTATTGCGTCAATAGCAGCATCATTAAAAAAGGCCGACAGGTGTATCGGAATTCACTTTTTTAACCCAGCTCCTTTAATGAAACTTGTGGAGGTGATTCCTGCTATTCAGACTTCAGAAACATCCATAAGTATTTCGGTAAAAACGATTCAAGATTGGAAAAAGGTTGTCGCGGTAGCCAAAGACACACCTGGATTTATTGTAAATAGAGTGGCGCGACCTTTTTATGGGGAGGCTTTAAGAATATACGAAGAGGGTATCGCAGATTTTTTGACGATCGATTGGGCCATGAAGTCTAAAGGCGGATTTAGAATGGGACCTTTTGAACTGATGGACTTTATTGGAAATGATGTGAATTATACGGTTACAGAAACCGTTTTTGCTGCTTTTTATTTCGATCCAAGGTACAAACCTTCGTTAACCCAGAAACGATTTTCTGAGGCAGGATATTTAGGAAGAAAATCTGGGAAAGGATACTACGATTATGATGAAAATGGACGTGTCTCCTCGAGCGTAGTCGAGAGGTTTGAAGACACTGACTTAGCAATTCAGGTTTTCGAGCGGATATTGGTGATGCTCATTAATGAGGCGGCCGATGCTTTGTTTTTAAATATCGCTTCCGCTGAAGATATCGATAATGCGATGACCAAAGGTGTGAATTATCCAAAGGGATTACTCTCTTGGGCAGATGAAAAAGGAATGGATTGGTGTGTGACTTTGCTCGACGCATTGTATAGTGAATATCATGAGGATCGTTATCGATGTTCACCATTAATTCGGAAAATGAATCGTGAAAGCAAAACTTTTTTCTAATGATAAAAGGCGAAGATATACCATATAAAATGCTTTCCCAAGATGCTTTTAGTCAATGGATGGGTATTGAAATTATTGAAAGCGAAGTTGGACGATGTAAAGTAGGAATGACAGTACGCAGAGAAATGCTGAATAGTATGAGTAAGGCCCACGGAGGTGTAAGTTATACCCTGGCAGATGCGGCGTTCGGATATACTGCAAATACCCGCGGAAAGTATGCAGTTTCTATTGAAACATCGATCAATCATATCTCTGCTTTGGACGAAGGTGACTATATCACCGCCGAAGCAACCATAGACGAACAACGTACAAAAGTGGGCTTCAATATAATTGAGGTAAAACGCGGAGAAGAGCTAGTAGCTCTTTTTAAAGGAGTTGTTTATCGCACTAGTAAGGACTGGGTGCAATAAATAAAAACGACAAAATTAAAAATGTAAAACCGTAAAATGTAAAAACCTACAGTGTAATACCTTTAGTCTTTTACATTTAATATTTCAACTTTGAAAGAAGCATATATAATAGACGGAATTAGAACACACATAGGAAGATATAAATGATAAATGTAAAATGATAAAGTGAAAAGTCTTAAGAAATATGATTTACAAGAACGGTTAGTTAAATTCTCAGCGATGATTATTATGAATACGTCCTTACTTGAAACCAATTATGCTTCGCAACACTTAATTAAACAATTAATAAGGTCTTCGACTGCTGCAGCTTTAAACTATGGTGAAGCTCAATCTGGTGAATCACGAAAAGATTTTATTCATAAAATGAAAGTCTCATTGAAAGAATTAAGGGAGTCACAAGTTAATTTGCAAATCCTAGCAGAAGCTAAACTAGTGCGAGATCGAGAAAATTATAATAATATTAAAAAAGAATGCAATGAACTTGTTGCGATTTTCACATCAAGTATAAAAACGACAAAATTAAAAATGTAAAACCGTAATATGTAAAAACCTACAGTGTAATACCTTTAGTCTTTTACATTTTACATTTAATATTTCAACTTTGAAAGAAGCATATATAATAGACGGAATTAGAACACCCATAGGAAGCTA
>Ga0075467_10000376_pt1 | contig 34422 bp, 34 predicted proteins | sample DEB08_DNA_9_FD_75067 | JGI IMG/M metagenome (GOLD analysis project Ga0075467, IMG submission 75067) | Aqueous microbial communities from the Delaware River and Bay under freshwater to marine salinity gradient to study organic matter... | ecosystem: Environmental > Aquatic > Marine > Coastal ... | reverse complement strand
ATTGTTAACATTATTTCTTCGTTGTCTACAATTGTAGAGAAGGAAGAATTTGGATACTGAACAATTAACTCAAAAAAGCGATGGATATTGATTCCTACTGGTTGCATCGCCAAAAGAATATCCGGCGCATCACATTTGGCCAATAATTCTGCTTCTGCTATCGTAGCACATTTATACTTGGTGATACCATGTTTTAATTGCAGATTAATTATTTCTGCAATTTTATGGGTTTTAATATGAGGTCTCAATGAATCCGTTCCTCCTGCGATCTGGATCATCATTTTTATATTCGCTTCAATTCTATCTGGATATACCACTAGAGCTGGAGAAATTACATCCTCAACCGTATCAATTTCAAACCAATTGCTGCCTTTTACCATTTAATGTAATTCAAACATTGCTTCTACCTCCACAGGAATACCATCTGGCAGAATCATCCCTACCGCACTTCTAACCCCTATTCCGTGTTCTTTTCCAAAGACATCAGCCATTAATTCACTGAAGCCGTTGACGACAAGTGGGTGTTGTGTGAAATCTGGGGTACAGTTAACCATCCCCAAAACCTTAACGACTCGTTTAATTTTATCGAGACTTCCAAAATGCGTTTGAATACTGGAGAGCATTGTTAAGCCAACTTGCCTTGCTACTAATTTACCTTCCTCGGTAGTTAAATTATCGCCCAAGCGTCCGAGCATTAATGTTCCGTCATTTTTCATAGGTCCTTGTCCGGATACATATAAAAAATCACCCACTACGAGTACAGGTCTATATACCCCGGCTGGCTTAGGTGCAGGTGGAAATACTAGATTTAATTTTTTTATTTGTTCTGAAGGTAAAGTGTTCATTAGTTATCTTTTTTATAGGAATATGTTTAATACTAAAACGCCGATTAGCCCCATGATTCCAACAGTAGTTTCCATTACGGTCCAAGTAGAAAGCGTTTCCTTTACAGTAAGATTAAAGTACTCTTTGAACATCCAAAAACCGCCATCGTTTACATGCGACAACATCAGACTTCCGGAGCCTATGGCCAACACCATCAACTCTGGGGAAACTCCAGTATTCTGAATCAGTGGAAGTGCAATTCCAGCAGCTGTTAAGCCTGCAACAGTTGCTGAACCTACACAAACTCGAATAACAGTTGCAATTAACCATGCCAAAATCAAGGGCGATATTGAAGAACCGTTTAATAGTGCTCCAATATAATCACTAACACCGCTAGCTACTAAAATTTGTTTTAAAGCACCAGCCCCAGCTATAATAAGTAAAATCATGGTTATACTGGAGACCGAACTTGAAACAGAATTCATTAATTCTGACATTTTTTTTCCTCTTGAAATACCCAATGTATAGATGGCTACAAGCACCGATATTAACATTGCTATTACGGGATTTCCGATAAAGACAATGATTTTTTTAAGCAGAAATTCTCCAGATATAAAAAGGGTAAATAGAGTAGAACACAAGATCAGTATAATGGGTAATAATGTAGTAAATAGACTAATACCCATGCCTGGCATTTCTTCATCTTTTAAAACAATTGGATTATAAAACTCCTTTAATGGAGTCGCTTTTATGTTTTTAATCGTTCTTGTAAATAAGGGTCCTGCTACTATTATCGTTGGAATTGCAATTATAATTCCATACAACAAGGTTTTACCAATATCGGCATTGAACATACTTGCAATTGCAGTAGGAGCAGGATGCGGAGGTAAAAACCCATGGGTTACAGACAAAGAAGCAAGCATAGGCAAGCCAACATAAATTAAAGGCAGCCCTGTTGATGCTGCGATGGTAAACACCAAGGGAATTAGGATAACAAAGCCAACAGAATAAAACATGGGAATACCCACAATGAACCCAGCAACAACAACTGCCCATTGAATGTGTTTTATCCCAAAACTAGACACCAGTTTTGAGGTAATTCTTTGCGCTGCGCCACTATCTGAAACGAGTTTTCCGAGCATAGCACCAAGCCCCAAAATCATGACCAAAAACCCAAGGGTATTACCCATTCCAACCTGGATCGCTTCGACAATACGATCCAATTCCATCCCTTGAAATACGCCTACAAAAACACAAACTATGATAAAGGAAATAAATGCATTGAGCTTAAACTTTGCTATTAAAACGAACAACAATAATATTCCAAGAATGACAATCAGTAAGGGCATATAAAATATATTTTACCACACAAGATACAAAACGGTTTTAAAAGCCTGTTTTCATTTTAAAAGAGAATAACCCAATAACGTATGCTTGCAAATTTTTAATGGAGTTAAGTATTGGAGGTTATTTCTCGAGAGGAAGCCTGCTAATAGGAGGTCGACTTCGAATAGCTTTGGGTATATTGTTATATCTTGTATTTAATTAATTTACAATAATGAAAAAACTACTATTATTATTAGCATTGATACAGATTTCATGTGGCGGTGGATATGGAGAAGAAGAAACTGTAACCCTTACTCCCATTGAAAATTCAGGTACAATATATTTTGAAAACAACATTTGTAAATGCCCAGAGGCTGAGGTTGGAGATCGAGATGAAATTGAAGGTAGAACATATTTAGCAGTTAATAATACTACAATTGCTGGTCAAATTGCAAAAGGGAATGTTAGCCTTTGTACAACACTGGTTTCTAATATGTCAGGATCGGGGGTTTCATTAACCAATTTTTTTAATAATAATTCATTCAATTCTGATATTAGCTTTTGGGATGTTTCTAATGTGACCGATATGGACGGTATTTTCTATCTCGCAAATTCGTTCAATCAAAACATAAGCAACTGGGATGTTTCTAGTGTCTTCAATATGGGAAGTATGTTCAAAGGTGCTTCATCGTTTAACCAAGACATCTCAAATTGGGACACTTCTAGTGCGATAAAAATGCTTGGACTTTTTGAAGACGCTACAGCATTCAATCAAAATTTGTCAAGCTGGTGTGTTACTAATTTCGATTCAGAACCAGAGAATTTTGCCCCTAATTCTGGATTGACAGATGCCAACAAACCTGTATGGGGCACTTGTCCTCCTAATTAATCAGACTTGAATTAACTACTTTCAAATGGATATTTCAAATCAATTAAATGGCAGTTAAAATGAAAACTTACAGACCTGTAAAACAACTTCATAGTTTTTTAGACGGACTAGTTAAGATATTGAGTTTTTCGGCTTCAAAAACAAGAAGAGAAGTCATCAAAGAAAAGCGAAGTAGAAGATAAAAAGACAAACTGTTTTTTATGCGAGTCGAATAAATGAACTTAAAAATTGATGAAAGGTGATAGTGTTTCTTTCATAGCAACATTGGTATGTTCGACAGAATAAAGAATGGTTTTTTTATAATCTCGAACAATAATTTTGGTTATTCTCGTTTCAGGAGGATCGTTTGTCCCCCCTTTGGAGCGGTAGTAATCGAGATATAAATACTTAGAGTTTTCTACTGTTTTCAGAAAGTTGTGGTCATATACGGCTTTCTTTTCGTCAACCTTAAAAGGGTTTAAAACTACCAGAGGAGAAGCCGAAAGACGTTCTTTATAAATCCGATACCATCCCTTAGTTGAAGCACCTAAATTATTAATTGTTACCAGTGCCAAATGTGAATAGTCCGAAAAGTCGACGGTTTTTGGCGTTATAATTTTTGTAGAAGATTCTAAAACAATTGTTTGTTTTTTAGCACCTGTCCTTTGGAGATGTTCTTGGATAGCTTGGGTCTGAACTTGGCCAAAAGAAATCATTGGAAGGAATACAGACAGTAGAATAAGAAGAAGTTTTTTCATAAAAATAGTTTTAAGCGAGAGAATGTATTTTAAATCAAAATACTAAAGACAGGTATAAATTGCGACAATTTTTCCATCACTTTTTTGAACCTCAACGATTTTATTATAATCGCGAAGCTTCATAAAGGCAAAACCTTCGGTGTCAAATAATAAACTGTGGGAGAAGGTATAATTGTTATTGTATATAATAGAATCTCCAACAACAGGCTCGGCCGAGGCCCCTGAATGATAGACGATATTATAATAATCAGAATTACTTAAAGAACATAAATAGCCTTCATTAGCGATTTCTATACTGTTGGAAACGGTCGTGGTTTTGTAATTATTACCAATATATAAAGACCACGGGCAGCCATTTAAAGAAGCGACGCCAGCCGCATAAGGACAGCTATCAAGAGGGTCTAAAATCCCATCTCTATCTGTATCCGGGATACAAGTTGGACAACTTGCAACTGCCACATCTCCAATTACCTCATCTAACTCATCTAGAGCTGCTGCTGCATAATACCAGGTAAAAGAATCAGATTCGTTAATAGCTAAATCATTCATTCGAACATACATACTGTAGGATCCATCTATTGTATTTGAAATTAAAGCTGTATCAGGATCTAAGCTTTCTGAAGGATTGGAATTAGGATCATAATTAGCATGCGAATTATTACCTCTGATCGAAGTAGTGAAAAATAAGATACCTTCATCTGCTGTTGAAATACGAAGCGCTGAAGATCTTTGAGTGATTGATGCCAGCTCTTGAAAAGATGCACCTACCAGATTACCTCGAACTATGGTAGGAGAGTCGGTACCCCCAACATAATCATCTTTAGTTCCAACCCAATACCGTAGGTTTGTAATTGCAGTGGCACCAATATTTTTTGCTGTTGTTGTTATTTTGACAAAATTATCTCCTAAACCAATACTATAAGAATTGATTACCTCAAGTTGAGCCGTTCCCACTATGATGTCCCCTTTAACATTAATAATACCAGTAATATTGAAACCACTTGGATCAAAGACCTGATTGGCCATAATTGGATTTGGGGCTAATGTGCCATTCGTATTCCAATTACTTGTTCCATCTCCTCCCACTCCAAACTTAGAGTCTAAAGGATATCGATTTGGAGGAGTAGCTAGATCGGTATATGTTAATTGCCTCCAGTCTCGGGCTAAATCACTGTAATAAAATGGCTGTAAAAGATTACCTGAAGTGTTTATTGAGTTCTGACTATCCTGACCAAATCGTATATTACCATTATTAATAGGACTATTTCCACCTGGAATATATTGGCAAAAGGCATACAGGCTATTTAAAAATAGCCACAAGAAAAAGATGTTTTTTTTCATAAATATAGCGACATACGTAAAGTAGAACTTTCACCCCAGATCATTGGTCTATATTCTAGCTTTATTAAAATACAAGATATAAAAACTTCACGAATTCTAATTTCAGTTCATCAAGACAGAATTGCAAACCGTTTTTGTTTTTAGAGAAAGCACAACGGCTATTTCCTAAAAATTATCTTTTTCAAATGCTTTAAGGCTCCAGACCATTTCAGGATCTTCAATTAAGTCAGAATCAATTCCCACGGCTTTTGCATGAATATCTTCATCAACACCATCAAATCGTACAACCCAATGGTCAGTTTTATTGATTTTTGAAATGCCTTCAATTAGTTCCGCATCTATGTTGTGTTCTTTTTTTAAGTAATGTGAAAAGAAATAACAGCTTTTCCATGCTTGATCTTTTTTTGGTTTGAAATCTAAAAGAAACCCATCGATTAATTCCTGTCGTGTCATTCGTGTAAAGTATAAATTAGTGTTCCATACAAAGAACGGAAAAGCTTTTGGAAAACACCAATAAATAGTATTTGTAATTAAGTTGAAACGAGCTACGTAATATTGCTTACCTTTGTATTGTAAATATGGTGCCAAACCACTTTACATTATTGAGGAGCAGAACTTTTTCCGGAGGTCTGCTCTTTTTTTTTGGAGACAACCGTTGTGTTCAAAATACGGATGTGCTGCTTAATTACAACTGTCTTTTACCCATTGAGCTGAAGCATAATGACCCAAGCTTGCTGCTTTTCGCCAATCTTCACAGGCTCCTTCAAAGTCTTCTATGTTTTCTCTGGCAATGCCTCTTTCACTATACCCATAGGTATAAGTAGAATCCAACATTATCGACTCTGTATAATCTGTAATAGCCCCTTTATAGTCTTCTAACTTAGTTTTTGCAAGACCTCTTTTGTAAAAAACATCTGCATTGTCAGACTTGATTTCTATTGCTTTCGAAAAATCAGCGATTGCACTGTTGTATTCTTTCAAAGTGACTTGTATATTCCCTCTTTTAATATAAGCATCTGGCTTTTCAGGACTAAGAACGATTACTTTTGTATAATCATCGAGCGCACCTGCTGTATCTTTTAATTTAAGTTTAGCATTTCCTCGACTAATATAAACTCCAGTGTTTTCTGGATCCAGTTCTAGAGCTAAAGAAAGATCAGCAATAGTTCCTCGATAGTCTTTTAGTTTAGTCTTGGCACTTCCACGGTTAATGTACGCTACAACATCTGGAGTCAGTTCAATTGTTCTCGTAAAATCTTCAATTGCTCCGGTATAATCTCTCAATTTGAACTTCGAAAGTCCTCTTCTAAAGTAAGCAGAGCTATAATCAACATCCAAAGCTACCGTTTTCGAAAGGTCCTCTATTGCCTTATTATAATCCCTTGATTTGTATTCTGAATATCCTCTGAAGTAGTATGCATCAGCATTTTCAGGGGCTAGTTCTATAGCTTTAGTGAAATCAACAATAGCTTCAGCATGCGCTCTTAAATCAGCTTTTTCCTTACCCGAAAGAAGGAACTCATCGACCGTTTGTCCATAACAAACCCACGGTATAAAGAGTACAAGTAGTAGTTTTTTCATAAGGTGTACTTTAAAATAAATATAGAATTACGTGTAAGTTAAAGGTTGTTTTTCGTCCCACAGAAGCATCGCCTCATTTTCAATAATAGTATTCCCGATGTTTTTTAATTTTGATTGGTCGAGCATTGCTTTTGCAACTTTTTCGCCCCGTATGGCTTGGAGTTTTTTGGGCATTAAAAACGAAAATAGAGGCATTATAATTTGAGCCAATCGCTCGCCAGGTCTAAACTCATTTCTTTTTCCAAGTAAAAGTGAAGGTCTGAATATCGTTGTGGCGGTTAATTTTAGGGTCAATACAGTGTCGTCAATTTCGCCTTTTAAACCCATGTAGAAATTTGAACTCGAACTGTTTGCTCCAGCTGTAGAAATAAATAAAAAGTGTTCGACTCCTTTTTTTTCGCATCCCAAAGCAATGTTATGACTTATGTCGTAGTCTATTTTGCGGTATGCTTTTTTGTCTCCGTTTACTTGAGTTTGGGTAGTTCCGATACAAGAAAAAACCACTTTGCTATCTCCGATACTTCGTTCAATTTCTTGAGGCTTTGAAAAGTCAATTTGGATAACCTCCATTTTGTCGTGTTTCTTTATGAGTGGCTTCCGAGTTATAACGTTGACCTTAGTAAAGGTATCGTCTGCTAAAATAAGGTCTAATAAGAAACTACCAATCAGCCCAGTTCCCCCAAAAAGAGTTGCTTGTTTTTTGTCCATCATTTTTGTGTAATGTTGCGCTACAGTTTGTTATCATTAAAAAATAACAGGCAGTAAAGGGTTATTTTTTCTTTTTTCTGTTCGCAATCTTGTCGCCTTTTCTTTGCGGCTTGCTATACTTCTTGGCGATCTTAAATTTATAAGATCCACCTAAATTGACCTTTCGGTTTTTGGGCTTCTTTTCTTCCATTACTTCAAAGGTAATAAAACATATACTGGTCTATCTAAACAGGTTGATTAATACAACATAATCCTTCTGAATACCTCTCTATTCTTAGCGAATTTAAGCCTTGTGCCTTGTTGCTTAACAGGCCAGTTTTATAAATTAATCTTTCAAATAAGAAGAAAGCAACTCTTTTGGGGATGTTCTTTTGTAAATTTGCATTTCAGAACACCCTTTGAAAATGAAACAAGAAGACAAAAACAAAATTAAAGAGTACAGCAAACAAACTCCGTTGTACTTAAGTAGACGTAAATTCGATGCTAGCGGAGCACTTACCGAAGTACAATGCAGCAGCTGTAAAGAATTTAAAGCTCTTGATGAATACGCAAAGAATAAAACTCAGATCGACGGATTAGAACATAAGTGCAACGCCTGCAAAGCTTCAAAGTAGCGGTGTTATCTTTTTAACTAATTACACAATTTATTCCTTGTGTAGCCAAAGTGCGCAATTTTCCATTCTTTGTTTTCTTTCACCAAGTAAAACAAATCTACGCCACAGTGTGAAAATTTTCCATTCCTAAAAAAATCATAGGGCGCCCATACCGATGCAATATTTCCATCTGTAAGTACTGCAGCATCCCAGTAGCGTTCGCGAAAGCCGTCATCTATGTCTTTCAGCTCTTCTAACAGCGTATCGTTGTCGTAAACGGTAGTTTTGACCTTGTCTTGATCAACAAGCGTAACAATGCGCTGAATCCCTTTGTATGATACAGAATCAAAAATTCTTTTGTCTTTTGAATTAACAGCCGTCATAAAAATATCGATCACCTTCAAAATGTCTTTTTTATCTCCTTCTTCAGCTACAGATCCAAAAGGTTTGGCCGAATACTTTACTGGAGGATTCTTTGAAATGGGTTCTTGCGCAAACCCAACAAAATTGAGTAGTAGTACTGAAATAAAAAGTATCTTTTTCAAATGAATTTATTTATGATTCTCATGAACTAAAGGTAACAAACCTTTACACAATATTATAAACATCAATTATTAGTTTTATTTTGCAAATAATAATAAATTTATAAAATGAAGTTATTCCTAAACACAATTTTATTCAGTCTTGTTTTTTGTGCTTGCACATCAAGCACACAATTCTATGAGTCCGTTGAGAAAAATCAAGATTTTAGAGATGCAGTATTGAAAGAAAATAATGGAGACTATGTGCTTTTAAGTAAGGGATACACCTATTATGAAGAAGCAAATAGGGAATCAACGAAAGGAAATATAATCTTAGTTCATGGATTTTCAGTTCCTTCTTATATTTGGGAAGTAACGTTTAACACCCTCAAAGAAAAAGGATATCGCGTTGTGATGATGGATTTATTTGGGCGCGGAAATTCAGATAATCCCGACCTGCCACAGACCGATGCATTACGCGCACAACAAGTACTCGATCTAATGGATGCCCTTGGTATTGAAAAAGCAGTTTTGGTTGGTTTGTCAAATGGAGGACGAATCATCTCAAAAATGGCAGCTTTGGATGCTTCAAAAATTGAAGCTCTATTTTATGTTTCTTCTTCTAGCTTTGTAGACTATGAAACACAAATCGATACGGCTGTTTCTCCAGAAGAAATATCATCCTTTATCGAGACATATCCTACCCGTTCTGTTGGTCAGCTAGAAGATTTCTATGCACCAGAACAGTTTCCCGAATGGCCACAGAAATATGAGAAACTACTTTCTCATAGAGGCTTTGCTAAAGCTTTGCTCTCGACTCAAAAAAACCTGACAACAATGGACAAGATTCACCAAACCATCGATTCTTTAGAGCTCCCTGTTTATGTGTTTTGGGGTGTTCACGATAAAGTAGTAGTCTATGCCGATTTTGACAAAAAGCTAAAACAATTGCTACCCAATATGAAAGAATATTTTATTGAAGAAGCTGGGCATTTGCCTCATATGGAAAATAAAAAAGTATTTGAAGACTACTTTCTGTCTTCTTTACAAGAAGTGATAGCTGAATAAGATTCTGGGTTTAAGATAAGCCAGAATTCTTTTCAAAACCAATGATTAAAGGGACGAAAAGTGTAAAGTAATGGACAAAATTAAATACGAAAAAGAAGAATCAGTTTGCGCATGTGCGGTATCCCTTAACTTTTTGGGCGATAAATGGTCTTTGATTATTATTCGCGATTTATTTAGAAACAGAAATACGTTTTCTCAATTTTTAAAAGAGTCGGCAGAAGGTATTGCAACCAATATACTTGTCGATCGATTGAAAAAACTAACCTCCTATGATATTATTGGTTTTAGAAGAAATTCTAAAGACAAAAAAATCAAAGAATATTATCTCACAGACCGAGGTGTTGAATTATACCCAATACTATATGAACTTCAACTTTGGACTATAAAAAATGTAGATTTCAACCCTTCTGAAAACACAACTAACTGGAAGAAGTTTACGGAAACAAGCACTGAACAAGAGGTTGTGAAACATTATACGGAGGAATATAAAAAAACACGTTTAAAACAGTTTGGATTTTAATCCATGGAAATAATAAATTGATTGTTAATTGCAATTAACAATCAATTTTGTATATTTGATTATGTTAATAAATCAAATTCAAATGAAAAAACTATTATTATTTACACTGCTATCTGCTTTCACATTTACCACTTTTGCACAGCGTAACGCAAAGGTTGAATATTGGAATACCTTCCACTACAAAGCAAAAGACGGAATGGAACAAAAGTTTTTGAAAGCTGCTGCAATCAAAACAAAAAAGTTCAATTCTGATCCAACAAACCTTATTGTAACCTATAGAGTCACTACTGGTGATAAAGCAGGAGTATACGAAAGAATTATGCCGTTTCAAACGTCTAAAAGTTATGATTTAGATGCTACAAAAGAAGGGAAATATTGGGAAGATAATGTAAGTCCATACGCAGATCCTGACGGAGGGAAACAAGTTTGGGAACGTCTCAAATGGGCAGATGTCAATGTAAACCCCAATGATCCTCCATACAAGCACCTAACAAAAACCACCTTTATTGTTAAGCCAACGCATCGAAATCATTTTGGAAGATGGGTAGAACGTATTGGAAAGGTTTTTGCAAAAAGGATGCCTGATGCTTCAAGAATTGTTCTTAGACTTCAATCAGGAGGACAACGCAACATGTACGTTTCTTATATTGGATACAATATGTTTGAAAACAATAACCCAGAGCTAGAGACAACATGGGAAGAGGATTACAATGAAATGTTTGGTTGGGACACTTGGACAACAGACTTAACATTGTACAACGAATCTAAAGAAATGATTTTTGGTGAACAACGCGTAAGCTTAGAATTAGTTGAAGAATTATTGCCAAATAACTAGTAAAACAACTTTTATTAAAGAAAAAACCTCCGTCTGGAGGTTTTCTTATTCAATAAGTTTTTAAATACTGGCCCAGAATTTCCAACATCTCAGGGAAATTTGCTCTTCCAAAACCTACGCGAATATACTTTCCACGATGGTTAAACATTTCAGACGGAACAGTCATAATACCTGTTTTCTCGACCATTTGATTACTGAACGCTAAGGATGAGGTTTTGATGTCCAAGGGAACAAATGAGGTAGAACCCGCCTTAGGTGGAGTAAAAGAAGATAGAATAGGGTTTTCAGTAACAAAGGCATCGAAAAGTTCAATATTCGTTCTTATTTTTTCAAGATTAGGGAGTAGAAACGCATCCAAATGATTCAGTGCAATGATCGATAAAATTTCACTGGGAGCACTATTACAAATACTGAGGTAATCTTTATAGGCAATTACTTTTTTAAGAAAATCAGCGTCTTGGGTCACCAACCAACCTGTCCGCAAACCTGCCAATCCAAATGATTTTGAGGTACCCCAAAGGCTAACCCCTTTTTCGTAAACATCGGCAATAGGCGGTAATTCAGATGTGCTACCAGTAATAAGTTTGTGGTACATTTCATCTGAAAAAATATAGATATTGTGTTTTCTGGCTATACGAACAACTTCATCTAACTGCTCTTGCGTTAGATAACCACCTGTTGGATTATGAGGAAAATTTAGGATTATTAATTTCGTATTTTTTTGAATCAGTTTTTCTAAATCAGCAGGATCAAATTCCCATATCTCTGAACTGGGCTCCCAAAACGAGAGTTCACAGCCTATGGCATTCACGACTTCAGATAGGGACTGATAACAGGGCGAAACGGTAACCACATGATCGCTTGGATTGAGCAACACATTCATGCTGATAAAATTCAGTTCACCAGGAGTAGCAACAACAACATTTTCTATGGATTTGATTTTATAATATTGCAAAATTGCCTCCCGTAACAAAGGATCTCCTTCACTTTCGGTATAGCCAAAAACCATTCCTTCCCATAAATCCAATTCGTTTTGAGTCGCTTGTGCTAAGACATATTTCAATTCATAACCATCGCAATCGGAACTAGAGAGTAAGTATTTTGCGGTGAACTCATGTTTTGCAAAATAGCGTTCTAGCTTAAATTCATTTATTTTCATGGGCTATAGGTAGGTATAAAAAATACATCAATACGTTTATGGGAAGAAGATACAATATCTTAATTTGTTTTTTCGGAAGTATTACTGACAACACCTTTGCGAGAGTAAAAACAACAGTAGTATTATATTGATTGTTTTTTATGAGAGTTGTTTTTAAAACACACTTTTAAAACCTAGAATGTTTGGCAGCATCTGAAAGATTGATTTCACCAAATCACAATTGCAAAATGATTCCATCGTTTTGAGCGTTTTTTGAATTTAATTCAGTGTAAACTCCCTAGGGAAGGGATAAACAAATACGGTATAATTAATTGTATCTTACATGAGAAAACCTACAGATACTCATAATTAAAATCAGTAATGAACCGAGCCTTAAAAAAATTCACTAACCGAAGTCTGGTTTATCTTCCTTTTTCATTGTGCATTGCACTTTTTGTATTGAGTGACACTCTACGAACGTTCACCTTTTGGAACGGGGGAATTCAATTGCTTCTTTTTATCCTTGTGGTTTGCATCCCGGCATACAGAACCAAACGCATGTCCTATGTAGATATTGGATGGCCTTGGGGGTTGGTTTGTATTGGCTTGCTTGTGTTGTTTTTAGGAGAGGGCTATTGGCTTCGAACCTGGCTTGTTGGAGGCATGTATTTGTTTTCGGGATTGCGAATGGGAGCTGGAGCTCTGGTTCTATGGAAAAAAGGACATTTAGACACGGAGCTTTCACGCTATCAGTTTCAACGGAAACGATGGGAAAAACAAGGGTATACGAACGAAGATATTTCCCTGCAATACGAAATCATGATCCAATGTTTTGCCAACATTACTTTTTTGGCGCTCCCGGCCATGCTTCAAGCAAACAATCCGAATGAATTTATTTCTCCCCTAGAAATTATAGGCTATGTACTCTGGTTTATGTTTCTTGTTTTGGAACATATTGCTGATTTACAAAAACAAAAATTCTTGAAACAATGTTATTTAGAAGGCAAGAAAAGGCAAGTGTGTAACGTTGGTCTATGGAAGTACACTCGCCACCCAAATTATTTTGCTGAGTGGATGGTTTGGAACGCACTTATAATAATATCTCTCCCTTCTTTGAACGCATATTTCACAAACGAAGGCACTCTTATTGGCTTGGGTATTTTGGCATCGCTGCTCTACGTTTCTCGAATCATGTACACCACTTTGGTTTATTATACTGGAGCAGTTCCTTCCGAATATTATTCCGTCCAGAAACGCCCTGATTATAAAAAACACCAACAAACCACCAATATGTTTTTCCCTGGAAAACCTAAAGAAAAACACAGCATTTAAAAACCACATATGAATCCAACTAAAGAATTTGACATTATTGTCTGGGGAGCTTCTGGCTTTACCGGAAGACTTGTAGCAGCATATCTATTTAAACAATACGGCACTCAGGGCGACCTTAAATGGGCTATGGCGGGTCGTAACCAAGAAAAACTAACCGCGGTTCGTGCTGAGGTTGCCGATAGTTCGGTACCAATAGTTGTTGCGGATAGCAATGACGAAGCAAGCTTGAAAGCCATGATTTTGCGCACTAAAGTAGTTTGTACCACAGTAGGACCCTATGTTACCTATGGCTCCAAGTTGGTAGCTGCTTGTATTACCTATGGTGCTCATTATTGCGACTTAGCTGGAGAAGTTCAATGGATGAGACAAATGATCGATAAACATCATGAAGAAGCTCAAGCCAATGGGGTGAAAATTGTTCATACTTGCGGCTTCGATTCCATTCCATCAGATATGGGCGTTTACTTTACACAAAAAGAAGCTTTAGCTCAAAAAGGACAACGTGCAAAGCGAATTCGCATGCGAGTAGCAGGAATGCGTGGCGGATTAAGCGGAGGAACATATGCAAGTTTGAGTAAGGTTTTGGAAGAGGCCATGCAAGACAAAGAAATTTATAAGGTTTTGGTAAATCCCTACGGTCTAAATCCAACAGACAAACAAGAGGGTGGAGACCATCCTGACCTACAAAAAGTGATTTTTGACCCTACTTCCAAAAGCTGGATTGGGCCGTTCATTATGGCGGGAATCAACACCAAAGTGGTACGACGTTCCAATGCATTGAGTGGATATGCTTATGGGAATGATTTTCGATATGATGAAGCAACGATGAGTGGAAAAGGGTTTAAGGGAAGAATGAAAGGCATTATGTCTGCACTTCCTTTAATACTTATGACTGCAAAGCAGGGATCAATTTTAAAACGAGTTGCCAATAGAATGTTCCCTAAGCCGGGAGAAGGTCCAACTAAAGACCAAAGGGAAAACGGATTTTACAGCCTCCGATTCTATGCAACCTTAGAAGATGGGTCTACGGCATTAGGAAAAGTAACGGGCGATAAAGATCCGGGATATGGATCAACTTCCAAGATGTTGGGCGAAGCTGCAGTTTGCTTGGCTAAAGATTCGTTACCCGAAATTAGTGGCATTTTAACTCCATCGACTGCAATGGGAGACGCCCTTTTAGACCGCCTAGAAAAGCACGCGGGATTAACCTTTAGTTTTAAATAGTAAAACGAAAAATTACTTTGTTCCTTGAACGGAACCCATTAATATATCAAGAAAAAGAAGTTTGTGAAAGCGGGGCAATTGAGCCCCGCTTTCTGTTGTTATCCATTGTTCCCAACTAGCAGAAATGCCTTGAACTGGAATGATTTTTACCCACATCTGAAAGGAGGTTGGGAATCCCTGCTCATCCAAATGCCATAAATAAGAATCTCCAGGAGTAGTGCCCCCAGAGGTATAGGTAATTAAAAGTGCATCAGAACCATTTTCTTGTTTCACCAAGCGTCGCTCCACACCATCATCAAAGACCTTATACGGCGCAACCAGCCAAAAAGAATCGTTATTGAAATAGGCCAATGCTTTGTTGATTAACTGCTCTTTGTCCTCACCAGAATAGGGTTGTCCTCCAACCAATACGGTTGAGTTGCCTTTGTTTTTAAGATCCAATTGAACTGTAAAATCTTCCCATTGAACACTACAACGGTTTTGATTTTTAGACCATTGGTAGTGATGTTCACCTCTAAAAGTCCATGTAAGAGAGCTAGTTTCTTTATAGGCCTCATAGTTCAAGACTTCCAACATCTTGTAGGCTAATTTATCAGCAGCTACACCTTGTTTTCCCGTTGGGAGTTCTTCATTGTAAGTGAAGTAAAAAGCACCACAGAACAGAACAAGGAGGCTAAAAAGTGTAAGCACTGCAAACACCAAAATTTTGAATATCTTTTTCAACAATAATATTTTTGTCAAAGATAAATGTATCTCCTAAACCGACAGGTTTCAGGGTATTTAATTTTAACTAAAGCCAAAAATGAGGCAGAATAGACTTCTTTATCCTCGTTTTGTGTTTAGATTATGTATACTTTTAAAAAAAAACATCGATATGAAAAATGGTTTTGTAGTTTCTTTTTTCTTGCTTTTGGGCTTAATCTATTTTAGTTTTTATAGCCTTATGCCCCAAACGATATCGTCATTAACTACCCCAGAAGTAGAATTCTCTACCGAAAGAGCACTCATTCCCCTTAAAGAAATTTCTAAAGCTCCGCACTATGTAGGAACTGCAGAAAATAAACGTGTACGTGAGTTTTTAATTCAATCCTTAAAAGATCTTGGCCTTTCCCCGGAGACACAACAAGGATATGTTTTGAATGAAAGACGCGGGCGCATGAACCAACCCGTAAACATTATAGCCAAAATTAAGGGGACTGAAACTGGGAAAACCCTTCTTGTTTTTTCTCATTACGATAGTGCCTTAACCCCTTCTTTTGGAACAAGCGATGCAGGAAGTGGCGTGGTCGCTATCCTAGAATCTATTAGAGCGTACCAAGCCAGTGGAAAACAACCCAAGAACGACATCATTATTTTATTTACCGATGCTGAAGAAGTCGGACTCGTCGGAGCCAAGCTATTCGTTCGTTCACATCGATGGGCAAAGAATATCGGTTTAGCCTTAAATTTTGAAGCCCGTGGAAGTGGCGGTCCTAGTTCTATGATTGTCGAAACCAATCAGGGAAACAGAAATCTCATCAAAGGGTTTATGGAAGCTAATCCTGAATTTCCAGTTGCCAGCTCGCTTTTATATAGCGTTTACAAAATGTTACCCAACGATACCGACTCTACGATTTTAAGAGAAGAAGGCGATATCGATGGTTTGTTCTTTGCCTTTATTGACGATCATTTTGACTATCATACTGCTGGTGACAACTTTGAACGGATGGATCGTAACTCCCTAGAACATCAAGGAAGTTATTTAATGCCTTTGCTGCATTATTTTGCAGATGCAGATTTAGAGCAAGTCAAAAGTGACGAAGACTACGTTTATACAAATTTTCCCATATTGAAAATGATAGCCTATCCTTTTAGTTGGGTAATGCCTTCGATTTTTGTTGCGGTTCTCTTGTTTGGGGGCTTACTTTTTTTTGGATTTAGAAAAGAAAAACTAAAACTGATTTATATCGTGAAGGGCTCGGTTCCGTTTTTATTCGCAGTTTTGGGAGCACTTTTTGTTGGTTTCTTTGGATGGACAATACTGCTTAAAATATACCCACACTACCAAGAAATCCTTCACGGGTTCACCTACAATGGACATACCTATATTGCATTTTTCGTTTCTTTATCGCTCGGAATAGCTTGGTTTATGTATGCTAAATTTCAAAAAGAAGTTACCACAGCAAACCTTTTTGTTACGCCACTTTTGGTCTGGTTGCTAATCAATATTCTACTTGCGATTTACCTGAAGGGTGCCGCTTATTTCATCCTTCCTTTTTACTGCGCCTTAGTTTCATTTGGACTACTTCTAAAGCAAAAACAAGTAAATCCTTTGATTCATTTGGTTTTGGCTATCCCAGCAGTTGTACTATTCAGTCCATTAATCCAAACCTTCCCGGTCGGCTTGGGTTTAAAGACTATTGTAATCAGCACCGTTTTTACAGTCTTACTTTTTGGTTTGTTACTATCTTTTATGAGTGGTTATACCTTCAAAAAACGCTTAGCTCAAAGCTTTACTTTACTAGCTCTTATCTTTTTTGTGCAAGCACATCTTACAAGTGATTTCAACGAAGACCGGAAAAAGCCCAATAGCCTTATGTATTTCCAAGACCTAGATGCTCAGCAGGCGTATTGGTTAACCTACGACGCCATATTAGACGATTGGACGCAATCGTATCTCGGAACAGAGCCAAAAACAGCAGCTTCTGTTATAACATCTGCAGCAAAAAGCAAATACAATTCAGGATACACCTTTGCAGCAGAGGCGCCTACGAAAGTAATACCGCATTATCAGTCAACAGTAATTCAAGATACGCTTGTCGGTGACCAACGTACAGTCACTTTTAAATTAATTCCTGAGAAAAAATCAAATGTTCTTCGACTCTATGTAGATCAAGAACTGACGTTTACTTCCCTTGCATATAATGGGGTAGCGGTTGAAAAGAATTTGTCTTATACCGAATCCAATAACAGACTTCTTACATTCTATGTGTATGGAATGGATGCACTTGAAGTTTCGTACACAATTTCAAAAGAACTAAACCCCTCGTTTACACTCTTAGAATACTCTTTTGATCTGATGGACAATCCTTGGGTTGAAATGAAGGCACGAACCCCCAACATGATGCCCAAACCTTTTGTGTTTAATGATGCCCTTGTTGTAAAACAAAAAATCACCCCGCATCGGAATGCATTGGAGTGATTTTAATAAATTTTGTACTGTTTTTATAAGCTAGAGCTTACCATTTACCTAACATAACACGCGTAGAAGACCGGATTAACTTTACCTCTCCTGTGTTTTCCCAGTATTCTTTCCAAGCTGCCATTGCAGCCTTGTTGTTTTCTCTGTAGTTTCCTGAGCTCATTGCAGTTTTAAAATCATCAACTCCAACAAGGATGTAATGGGTTTCTCCCTCAGGGCTTCTTCCTAAACCAACGCGTCCAAGTGTTACTCTTCTGTCACTAGGGCTGTATTTGCTGTGATACTTTGTAAAGGCTTTAGCAAATTTCGCTTGATCTTCAATTCTCATCGAATAAAGGTTCTGAATGGGATGAGATCCCGGTTTTCCGAAAGACACCACACTTTTTCCAGCTGCTGAAGAATAATCGTTCGTGTATCGACTCATTTTAGTAAGAAACAACTGCCATTTTGCACCTGAATCTAGAGCATACTGTGCTCCAACTGCATCAATTGTACCTGTGAAAATGAGAGAATGAGAAAAGTTCATTCCGTTATCACTGAAGTGATTTTCGAATAAAAAAACAGATACGCCTGCTGCTTTATTCCCTTCTACTCCAAAATAATCTCCAACAAGTTTTCCAACAATTTCTACGTCTTCAGAAGCAACTGTGAAATTGTAAGCTGTCCAATGGTATTCTTGGGCAGAAAGAAATGTTGTGCATAATGTAAATACACCTAATAATAAATTTTTCATAAAAATATAGTTTTAAATCTTTTCGAAGTTACAGATATAAAACAATGATTGCAAATGACAACTTAAATAAATAAAGTAGTCTGCCAAAAAATATAGCCGTTTAAAACCATATAAAAAAGAGAAGGAAACGATTGAATCCAGCTGTCTTTTATTTTTAAACGGACAATGAAGCCGAGAAGCATTAAAATGCTTAATCCCAAAGAACTAATCGACCAAATCAATTCACTTTTACTTGCGCACAAAAGGCCAATAGCACCAGCTATTTGAAAAAACCCAGTTGTTGTCCTAAAGCGTGCAAGTTGATACCGCTCAAATTCCATCACCATTTTTTTACTAAAAAAACAGCTGACACCGAAGCCTAAGAAGGAGAGCCCAGAGAAATAAGTTAACCAGTAAATTTGAGACATTTACAGGAGGTTCATTTGACTAGCAATAAGAAATAGGGAAAGACATAATAGGCTAAAAGCCGGAAGGTATTTTTGCATTGGATTGCGGACACTAAAGTGTGCGTAAAGGGCACAAAGCATCAAAAAAGCAATTACCCCAGCTGGAACTAGAATTAGAGCTGGATACCAAATACCAGCAATCAAAAGTGTTGCCATTGCTATTTTTGCTGCACCGACTACACTACGAATCAAATCGGGTAAACCAAAATGATTGAATTCTATTACAATATTATCGAATCGAAAGACCCAAACAATTAAAATAGATGCTGCAATTACGATTTGAGAAAGGGTGGTTACTAATTCCATTTTTTATTTAAATATAGTAAATATCTTCTGGTAAAATGGAATTAACTGTTTTTAAGAACACTTAATCTAGAAAATCGAATTGATGCAATTAAGCCGAGAGCAGAAAACAGTGCTAACATCATAAAAACCTGTTGATGTCCAACAATTCCGGGAGAACTATCTAACAAATACCCCATGATTGGCCCTACAAAAATATCGGGAGTATACCCCACAACCGAGATTAAACCGACCGCAGTTCCAGTTATCGCTAAGGGAATTTTACCTTCTTGTAATACTGCAAAATAGAGCGTTCGAATGGCATAGGTTCCTGTAGCCGTAATAATAAGAGATAAGAAAAATAAGAAATTCAATCCCGACTGAACCAGTCCGGTTGCGAAGATAAGCGCCCCGCTCAACATCACAATAAACCCAATGATAATCCACAAAGACCCACGAGATTTGTCGGCCATTAAACCAATGGCTACGCAAACGATTGGTCGAATATACAGTTGGAATGTACCAATTTGTGCGGCTTTTACTTCATCAAAAAGCATGATTTCGGAAGCGTATAAGGAAAAGATGTCTGTCAGTTTATAACCCACATAGGCAGACAAAACAATCAACATCAACCACCATACCGACGGGATTTTGAGGACTTTTTTAATGTTTGCTAAAGAAGATTCAGAAGAATTTATTGGTGCGTCTACTTTTTCGGTATTGCTCATAAAAAAGAAGACGAGCCCTCCAACAATAAAGGCAAGCCCAGATGTAAATAGAATAACATAACGAAAGGCATCTTGACGTTCTACAAGCATAGCAGTAGCAATATTACTCGGCAAGATTACGGAAAAAATATAAACGCCAATTGCGCCAATGGTAGCTGCAACAAACCCGCGACCGCCTTCTAAAAACCCAAAGGCACTTCCTTGTTTTGTTGTTCCTCCCCAAACTCGGGTAGCTTTGATCATTGCCCCCCAAAACAGAAAAATTGTAGTAAAGCCCCAATAGCCATAGATCAATTGTAATGTGCCAACCGAAGGAAAGGTTGACAAGGCCAAACCACCTAGGGCCGTTAGGAATAAAGACCCAGCAATGAGTTTTCTGGGCGAGAACTTATCCGCAATAGCCCCTCCATACAAATAGGACAAAAGGGCGACGGTTCCATAAATTGAAAAACAACTCCCAAGCTGGAAATTGGTTAGCTCGAATACATCTAAAAAAGTGGGTCTAAAAATCCGAGGCAATACAAAAGGTAAAATAAAGACAGATTCACCCGCTAGAATTAGCAGGATAATTTGAGCTATAGAAGCGTTGGATTTTTTTGCGTTCATGCTAGAATTTTGACGTTCCAACAAGGTAGACAATTAAAAAGCGAATAGTATTTGTAGGATGGAATAACTGGATTTTTATAAACAAGAATATTTGGCAACGACCAGGCCATCCGATTTCCGAACCTCAAGGATTCTGTCAAATCCCCGAAGATGAAAGTAAGCAAAATCTGAACCTTGAATCAAGATTGAAGGGTAGGAATAGTTTCTGTTGTAGAGCAAATAATTTCCGACTTGTGGCTCAAAAACAACTCCATCATGATACGCTTGGTTGTAGTTGGTAAACGTAATGGCATCACATAAAAAGGTTTCGGATGCAACAGCTAATGTTCCAGATACCGTTGAGGTTTTGTAGATGTTACTCAAGTATATTGGCCCTGTTTTGGGTGGATTAAAACCTACTGTATTGTTGATCTGAGTTGAAGAAGCGGTATTGCTTGCAGCATCAAAAACACTTCCTAAGGTTGGAAGTACGGTTAGAACTTCTTTGCCCGACATGGGTAAACCAATCATGGGTAGGATTAAATCAAAGATTCTATTCCCATAATTTATTATTGAGGAAGGATTTACGGAACTTAAACTAGCTACACTCCCGTTTTGAACTAGGCTTAGGACAAAATCAGTGTTCAGCATAGGATTACTGGCTGCATCGGTAAATATTGTTTCATTGAAAATGACACGAACTGTAGTGTTATCATCTGAAATAGAAGAACTTACTATAAAGGGATCCAACTTGTCATTTAAATAAACCTGATTGGTCCCATTGATTTGGTTAATGGCAGAAACTCCAGCACAATTAAAAATTGAGGCAGGACCTGTTACGGGATTTACAGATACTAACTCATCTCCATCTGCAATTCCGTTCAAGGCAATCGTAATTTGATATTTTAGTTTCGCAGCACTATTGTCAATAGGCGTACCATCGTCCCAATACCACCCTCCAGAGGGTTCGGAGAAATCAACCGCACTTGGATATTGGCGTAGCCCAATCCATGTGTTTGCTGTACTTGGACTATGGTTAATAAACAGAAAGTCAAATTCTTCCTGTGAATTGTAAACTAAAAGGTCAGCCGGTATCCCTAGAACAACTCCCGCTGCAGTTGCATCTGCCTTGGTATCCGTCCAACTTTTTGCAGTATTTGCTCTATAATAGTTGTGAGCACAAGCTGATCCAACAGGATAGGTAGCAAACCATGTATATCCAGTAATAGTTTGAGACACAGTATTGATTACTTCCAATAAGCCATTTAAATTCCGAGTGTTGGGTAAATCATTCATTGTACTAATACCCGTATGTTGCGCATAGTTTTCAGTACCTGAATCGTTTGGTTCACCTGCATTCCAATTGGGGTTAAAATTAAAGTTACCTAGCTTAGTTATTGTTATTGGTGTATTAGAGGCAAGAGTAGCATTTCCACCACTTAAAGACACATTAAAGTCAGAAATTTCAATACAGGTAGGTGTACTACAGCCTGTAATTGAAAAAATTTCCTCGTCGAATGTAAGATCAATTCTTAAATTATTATTGGAAATACTGGTTCCAGTTACGCTTGAAAACTGCGCACGACCGCTAATTCCAATCACAAAGAAAAGAAGTGGGATTAACCTCAAAAAAATATTGTTGTTTTGTTTCATTCTCACCTAAAGAAAAATATAGTTGTAGTCCGCTTAAAAAGGACATTTCACCTTATTTCAAAGGTAAGCACTTTTTACCAACTGAAAAATTACATCTAGGAGTTTGTAGAAAATGCCCATTGCTTTTTAATTGCAAAATAAAATTAATTTAGTATTTTCGATAAAATTAACTATATCAATATTATGAAAAAAATCTTCCTTTTACTTGTGCTTAGCACAAGTATTTCAAGTGCACAGTGGGTTCAAAAAACCTCCTGTGACAAGAACGCAGCAATCATTTCTGATCAAGCTGTTGAAGCCCTAACCAATTTAGAATACACCATGGCGTTAGGAATGGCCAAAGCAGCCTTGTTGATCGATTCAGACTGTGGTTGTGCGCAGTTAACCCTAGCAGCAATAAGCAGCCCATACCCAAAATGGGGTAGTCAAAAATCAAAACTAGCAGCAATTGATGTTTCTAAATTGAGTGAAGAAGAGCAAACTTGGCACACCTATTTGATGGCATCGAGTGAAGATCGTGATGCGGTGGCTAAAATTGGAGCTTCAAAGCTACCTAATAGCCCATTGATTAATTATCTGACAACAAAATCAAAGGACATGAATTCATTCAAGTCTTTTGCGGAGAAATTCCCGAAAAATGCAGCTTCTTCTTATAACATGATGTCGTATGGATACCTTAATGGCGCTTTTGGTGAGACCAATAAGGAAATGGCAATGAAATACGTCAAGCAAGCACAACAACTTCATGACGGACCAAATTCTTACGATTCCATGGCAGAACATTATGCTACACTAGGAGACTACGAAAAAGCACTTGAACTTGAATTGAAAGCAGTAGACTTTGCGACTTTCGGTTCAACTTATTGGAGGTCAGCACAAACCTACAGAGCCAAATTAAATCAGGCGCAGCTTTCTGAAAAATTAATGCAGACGCAAAGAGAACTTCAGGCTGCAATCATGGCAGATGATTATACAACCTACTCGAAATTTGAGCATCCAGATATCGTTCACAAAACGGGCGATTCAAATCTAAATCCCTTTTATGTTTTTGACAAAAGTTCTTTTGGCGGAAATGAAGCTGTTGTTTGGAACAATTTGGACCTAAACGATATGGAAGTTTCTTATGCTCCTGACATGCGAACTGCAGTATTGACGTTTTACGGTTCTGGTAGTTATGTGTTCAAAGAGTCTAAAGAAAAAGTAATGTATAGCACAAGAGGATCTGCAGTTTGGGTCAATACAGCAATGGGCTGGAAAATCATGCACACTTCTTGGGCACCTAACAAAGACGGAAATGGAATTCCACAATCATAATCATTAAATGAATTCAAATATGAAAAATCTATTTTTAGCACTTACAATTTTGACTTCAATGGCAGTTTCTGCACAAATTATCGTGATTCACCCCGTTGAAGTTCCTGCAGACATGACCGAAAAATTCTTGGATGTAGAGCTCAATTACAGTAAAAAAATCGCTCAAGATGCAGTAAACAAAGGCGAACTTGAAGGCTGGGCTGTACTTAGAAACACCAACGCTACCGCAGACGGATATAACTATTTGTGGGTAAATGTATACAAGGATATTGCAACAGCAGTAAATAAAGGCTCTTGGTGGAACAACTCAAAAGAGGTTGTAGGAGTAGAAACGTCCATGCTGTATGGCTTTCTTGATGATCTTAGAATGGATCAAAGATATTACTACAAGCAAGACTTGATGATTGAAAGCATTGCAGCAGCATCGTACGTTATTTTCAATTTCACTAATTCTACTGAAGTGGAAAAACATACCCAAGAACTTGGGAAATATGTTGTACCACATTTCAAGAAAATGATGCCAGAAACAGGTATGGTTGGTTGGGGACTTAGTTCTAAAATCACACCTCAAGGAGACGGTTTTGCAACCATGATGGTTTACGATTCGTATGACTCTTTGGAAAATGCAATGATTCATTTATCAGGTGGTGGAGCAATTGCAGGCCTCCCACATGAAAAAATCACTACTATCGAATGGTCTATGCGTCCTTTGATGGAAGTTGTCGTATCTACAGGTCCTAAGCAATAGTTAGATCAGAGTAGAGAATAAAAAAACCCTGCCAATTGGCAGGGTTTTTTATTGTATAAAATTTTAAAGGATACTTTTATTTAGGAAGTGACTTTTGAAACTGATTCACTACACCGATTTTCCCATCAATAATTCGGAAACTTTCTTGTGCTTCAATTCCTGTTTTGGTTCCATCTTTAGCTGTTGTTTCTTCTTCGGTCCATAGCAATACCCATTCATCGCCAGTTTCATTAACTACAGAGATCCATACCGCAGGTTTTATAGAAAAGAGCGTGTTTTTTAAATACGGCTCAAACATCGCAGTGAAATCTTCAATACCTTTAATCTCACTACCATCACCAGCAGAAACATAAATTTCAGGATGAATTAATGCTTTAACAGCATCGAAATCATTTCTTTCAGCTGCTTTTTGAATGTCCAAAACGATTTTCACGTTTTCGGGGTTTCCAATTTTCCAATTACTAGAATAGGTCGCTTTATATCCATAATCTACAGCTTGTGTGTTCATAGCACTAACTTCTGCCATAAGGCTTGTAGGGTCAAAATAGTACATTGCTGTAACAATTTTACCATCCTTCCATTGATAAGCAAAATGACCAGAAACTTCACTTTTCGTTCCAGTAAAATTACCTTCCGCTTTCCATAAAGCCCAAACCATGGTCCATTGTGATCCATCGTCATAAAGCGCAGTCTCGGTGCTTATCCAGCTCCAGTTGATGTCTTTGTATAACTGATGATGGAGCTTAAAACCATTAATTAACTCTTCTTTTGTTGCTTTTTCAGCAGAGCCTAGATATACCGCAACACTATCCACCATTAGGCTTTCGAACAAACCAAATTCGTTTGCGGCATAGTCCATTTGCATTTTTTTGATAAGCTCTGCTTTATCATCATAGGTTATTTTTCCTGTGCTCTTAGGTCCTTGAGCCGATACAAATCCTCCAAATAGAAGAACCGCAATAAATAATTTTTTCATACTGTTTAGTTCGTTAAATAATTATAGTTCAAAATATTTGCCATAAGCAAGGTATAAATGTATTAAATATTACCACATCAAAACAGTCTTAAAAAACATTAGGTTATATTTAATGAAAATTAGAACTATATGAAAATGATCATCCAACGTCTACTTGCAATAAGTACTGTTATTTTGCTGAGTTTAGCACTTAATTATGCAACAACCCAAGATATTATTTCTGTAGAAGCGGGTCAAATTGGATTTCAAGTATTGTTGATTATATACCTCATTCAGCTGGTTGTTTTTCTTATTTCTTTTGTTCTAAAAACAGAACATTACTACGACCTAACAGGCGGAATTACTTACATAACAGTTATTGTTTACACCTTATACCAGAAACAACTTCTGGGTACTTTAGATTTTCGATCCATTCTATTGGGCGTTTTAATCTTAGTTTGGGCCATGCGCCTGAGCTCTTTTTTGTTTCTTAGAATCAAGAAAGCAGGGAAAGACCGACGTTTTGACAAAATCAAAACCAATTTCACTCGTTTTATGTTGGCGTGGGCACTTCAAGGTTTTTGGGTCTTTATGTGTACCCTTCCTGCAATTACAGCAATAGCTTCGGAGTCTAAAACAACCGATTACTTTTTAGTTGGTGGAGCGGTACTGTGGCTCTTCGGCTTTATAATGGAAGTCGTTGCTGATCGACAAAAGTCAACTTTTAATCAAGATCCGAAGAACAAGGGACAATTCATTTCTTCGGGGTTATGGTCCATATCACGGCACCCGAACTATGTTGGAGAAGTATTGCTTTGGACGGGAATTGCTGTCATCGCATTGCCAACATTCAGTGGACTTCAATACCTAGCGCTAATTTCCCCCATCTTTACTTATCTCTTGCTTACTCGTGTGAGCGGAGTAAATCTTTTGGAAGCAAGTGCCGACAAAAAATGGGAAGGCAATGATGCTTACACAAAGTATAAAGAAAAGACCCCCGTTTTTTTCCCGTTCGTATAGTTTTTCTAACCCTTCAGGCTGTTTAGTGGCATTCAAACGGGAATTTTAAAAACCAAATTAATACACTTCAGTACCCTAATATAAAGGGCATTAGATCTGTGGTTTTCGTCACCCAAAAATTAATTTCAAATTCCCCATATATTTGATTTAATTGGTACATTTGGCTCAATATATATTAATAGAATTAATACAGAATTGCCATGTCAAATAGTTTTTTAAAGTCTCCTACTCCTATAAACGAACCTGTAAAATCATACGCACCCAATACACCAGAAAGAGCTGCTGTAACGGCAATGTATGACATGTATTTTTCAGAAAAGATTCATATTCCAATGAAAATTGGAGGAGAAGAAGTAGACTCAAAAGAGACGGCAACAATGCATCCACCACACGATCACAAACACAGTATGGGAACCTACAGTTTGGCTACCGAAGCACATGTTGAACAAGCAATTGCTGCGGCTTTAGAAGCGCGTAAAACATGGGCATTAGTTCCTTTTGCAGCTCGTGCTGCAGTATTCTTAAAGGCTGCAGATTTGATCGCAGGTCCTTACCGTGCACGTATCGCTGCGGCAACTATGATGGCGCAATCCAAAACTGTACACCAAGCAGAAATTGATTCTACCTGTGAGTTTATAGACTTCTTGAGATTCAATGTAAAATTTGCTGAAGAAATATACCAAGACCAACCAACCTCTTCAGAAGGAGTTTGGAACCACGTACACTACCGTCCTTTAGAAGGATTCATTTACGCTGTGAGCCCATTTAACTTCACCGCTATTGCAGGTAACCTTTCTGCTGCCCCAGCCCTTATGGGAAATACCATCGTTTGGAAACCGAGTGATCATCAAATGTTTTCTGCCAAAGTCATCATGGATGTCTTTGAAGAAGCTGGATTGCCAAAAGGAGTAATCAACATGATCAATGGTGATCCTGAAATGGTAACCAATACCGTTTTAAAAAGCCCAGATTTTGCTGGGATTCACTTTACAGGATCAACCCATATTTTCAAAAATATTTGGCATAAAATTGGAAGCAACATCCACACCTATAAAACCTACCCGAGAATTGTTGGAGAAACAGGAGGGAAAGATTATATCGCGGTGCACAATTCTGCTAACGTAGACGAAGTAGCAACAGCCGTTGTTCGTGGTGCTTTTGAATTTCAAGGTCAAAAATGTTCTGCAGCATCTCGTATCTACTTGCCAAAATCGAAGTCTAAAGCAATTTTAGATAAGATTGTTACGGATGTAAAAACCATCACTTTAGGTTCTCCTAGAGAATTAAAAAACTTCATGACAGCAGTGATTCACAAAGGTTCGTTTGACCGTTTGGCAGCTGCTATTGATCAAGCTAAAACTGATTCTGATGTTGAGATTTTAGTTGGAGGAACCTATGATGACTCGAAAGGGTATTTCATTGACCCAACTGTTTTGGTAACGACCAACCCTAAATACGATACCATGGAACGCGAATTGTTCGGCCCTATTGTAACAATTTATATATACGAAGACGACCAATGGGAAGAAACCCTTAAGTTGGTCGATGCTACTTCGGACTACGCCCTAACGGGAGCTGTTATGGCAAAAGACCGTATTGTTATTGAAAAAGCTCGTTTGGCTCTTGAAAACAGTGCAGGTAATTTTTACATAAACGACAAACCTAGTGGTGCAGTAGTAGGGCAACAGCCTTTTGGAGGAGCTCGTGGATCGGGAACCAACGACAAAGCAGGGTCTAGACAAAACCTCTTGCGTTGGGTATCGCCTCAGCTTGTAAAAGAAACCTTGATTCCAGCAACAGATTACCGCTATCCTTTTATGGACGCTTAATTGTGATGAACAGTCTTTTTGAAAACACCCGCATTGCTTTTGCATCGAAGAACGATGCAGAACTAAGAAAGAGTTTTGTACTCTTCAAGCTGCTCTCGAATCCCTTTTTAACAAAAGTAGGGACAAGCTGTATCGAGTTTTTCTTAAAACTGGGCCTGCCGATCAACTTTTTATTACGCAAGACTATGTTCGATCAGTTTTGCGTTGGAATTACTTTGGAAGAGTCACAAACTGTGGTTCAAAAACTCAAGGCAAATAAGATCGATTCCTGTTTAAACTATTCCATAGAAGGGATTGATTCGGAAGTCGGTTTTGATCAAGCATTGAAACAAATTCTCCAAACGATAGAAGCTTCAAGTGTTGAAAAAGGAACTTCTTTTGCGGTAATTAAACCGACCGGATTTGGATCAACAGCCTTATTCGAAAAAGTAAGTTCAAAAGCAACGCTAAGTTCAGAAGAGCAGCAAGCATGGGATCGTGTAAAAGATCGTTTTCATCAGAGTTGTAATAAAGGCTTAGCGTGTAATATTAAACTTTTAATCGATGCTGAAGAGAGTTGGATTCAACCCGCCTTGGATGACCTGGTAGAAGAGTTGATGGCAGGTTACAACAAAGAGGAGGTTATGGTCTATGCAACCATTCAACTCTATTTGTCTGAACGTTTGCCCTATTTAAAATCACTACTTGAAAAATCGAAAAAAGAAGCCTATCAAATCGGTGTTAAACTGGTTCGAGGCGCCTATATTGAAAAAGAAACTGCTCGAGCAAATTTAAAGCAATACGCCAATCCAGTGTGTTCTTCTAAGGAAGCAACCGATCGTAATTTCGATCAAGGTTTACAGTTGTTATTAGAAAACTTGGATCAGGCAGCTGTTTTTGTAGGGAGTCATAATGAAGCGAGTACGTTGAAAGCTTTGGAGCAAATGAAGCAAGCCAATATTGCGGCGAATCACCCGCATGTATGCTTTGCGCACTTGTATGGGATGAGCGACTACATTTCGTATAACTTATCGGATCAAGGGTATAATGTTGTAAAATACTTACCCTATGGGCCAATCAAAAAGGTAGTTCCCTACTTGATCAGACGTGCGGAAGAAAACAGTTCAATAGCCAATCAAACATCCCGAGAATTGGAATTGATTCGCAAAGAAATAAAAAGAAGAAAATACGTTCAAAAATAAGTTTATGAAATCCATAACAATAATTAAGAATCGATCGGATATTGGCGCTGGAACACGAGGTTCTGACTTGGGCGTCGATGCAATTGAAATTGCAGCGATCAATCAACAAAACTCGTTTTTTAACGAGCATTCCCATGTAGATGTTCCTACCCACAACGAAACGATTTACAATAAAAACTTCCTTAAAACGGAACACCGTATCGGTTTTGTTTTAGAACAATGCCAACGTGTATGCGATGCAGTTAGTACGGTTTTAAAAGAAAACAAATTCCCTCTAATTCTCTCGGGAGACCATTCTTCTGCCTTTGGATCTTTGGCAGGAATTCAACACGCACAACCAGGCAAAACCCTTGGGGTTATTTGGGTCGATGCCCATGCCGATTTGCACTCCCCTTTGAGTTCTCCTTCGGGCAATGTTCACGGGATGCCTTTGGCTGCAGCTCTAGGGTATAACAACGAAACCCTAGCGGTAAATGAAGTGAATGAGAAAACACATCAGCTGTGGGATGAACTTAAAAAAGTAGGAGGAGACCAAGCTAAAGTTGCTCCAGAGCATTTGATCTTTTTTGGCGTTCGGGATACCGAAGAACCCGAAGACAAGGTGATGGAACAAAACAACATCAAGAACTATCCTGTACACGAAATTCGACACCGAGGTTTGTCTTTATGTGTAGCCGAAGCTCTAGAAAAACTCAGCGCAGTCGATAGCATCTACATCTCTTTTGATGTGGATAGTTTGGACTGTGATTTAATTTCCAAAGGAACCGGTACGCCCGTTTCCAAAGGCTTTGATATCGATGAGGTTGTTGCAATAATCCAACAAATCATCGCTTCTCAAAAAGTAATTGGTTTGGAAGTAACTGAAGTAAATCCTCTTTTAGATAACAAAGGCAATCGCATGGCAGAAGCTGCCTTTGAAGTAATCCACAGACTCTTTCAAAAAAAGTAGTGTAGGAGCTACTAGGAGTTCCTTTTAAAAAAGAAGTACCTTGCGGCAACTATAATTTTTAGCCCATCCTATGGAATATGAAATCGGAGACCGCGTAATGTTATCCATCCAAAGAGCCACAGACCTTGGGTATGTAGTGCTTATTGATGATGAATTTGAGGGTCTTTTATTCCGCAACGAAGTCTTTCAGCCGTTGAGTAGAGACTTAGAAGTTAGGGGATACATCAAAAACATCAGAGAAGATGGAAAAATTGATGTTTCTCTTCGTCCACAAGGATTTCTAAATGTTATTGATGCCGATTGTGATGCTGTTATGGCAGCCTTGAAGCAACAACACCGATTGATGCTGACTGATAAGAGTGCTCCAGAAGCCATCAAGCGTGAACTCAATATGAGTAAAAAAGCTTTTAAAAAAGCCCTTGGATTTTTATACAAACGTAAACTCATTCTCATTTTAGACGATTGTATCGAGCTGGTTAAGAGCTAGAACTACCCATCAAAAAACACCGCACTTTTTTAACCCAATAAAGATATTGTATCTTTGTGCACTTAAGAGCAAGAAAACACGCTCTCCTCCTTTATGAAATTTACTGATCTCGGCCTAGCGCCACCGCTTTTAAAAGCAATACAAGAAAAAGGATATACAGAACCTTCCCCCATTCAAGAAAAAGCCATTCCTCAAATACTAAAAGGGAAAGACGTTTTGGCTTCTGCTCAAACGGGAACTGGAAAAACGGCAGGTTTTACCCTTCCATTGCTTCAACTTTTATCGAAACAACAACCATCGGGTCACCGCAAAGTACGTGCCTTGGTTCTTACACCCACACGTGAACTTGCCGCTCAGATATACGAAAACGTCAAGGAATACAGTACCCACATCGACATCCGTTCTACGGTAATTTTTGGAGGTGTAAACCAAAACCCACAAATATCAACCCTACGCAGAGGTATCGATGTATTGATCGCAACACCTGGGCGTTTGTTGGATTTACACAATCAAAAAGTACTCTCTTTACAGCATGTCGAAATTTTGGTTTTGGACGAAGCCGACCGTATGTTGGATATGGGATTCCAGCGCGACATTAATAAAATAATGGGTTATTTACCCAAGAAAAGACAAAACTTATTGTTCTCTGCCACCTTCTCGAGAGAGATCAAAGCCTTGGCACAGGGGATTTTAAATCAACCTGTATTGGTCGAAGCTACACCCGAAAACACTACGGTTGATGCAATTATTCAACGCGTATACAAGGTAGATAAAGGAAGAAAAACCGACCTCATGATCAAACTGATCAAAGAAGGAAATTGGACTCAGGTTTTGGTTTTTACTAGAACCAAGCATGGCGCAAACAATTTGACCAAAAAGCTGATTAAAGCTGATATTGCTGGAGCAGCCATTCATGGAAATAAAAGTCAAGGAGCACGAACCAAAGCACTCGCCGGATTCAAAGACGGCTCGGTTGAGGTTTTAGTAGCAACTGATATTGCCGCACGGGGACTGGATATTCCACTACTGCCTCATGTAATCAATTTTGAATTGCCTAATATTCCAGAAGATTATGTTCACCGTATCGGAAGAACGGGAAGAGCAGGAGCCAAGGGAGAAGCAATTTCTTTAGTTTGTATTGACGAGAAAACATACTTACGCGATATCGAAAAAGTAGTTGGTATGCGAATTCCATCGGAAGAAAAAGAAGGTTTTGAACCCGATCCCAACATCAAACCCGAACCGGTAAAGAAGCAAGGAGGTTCACGTCGTCCCCAAGGTAACCACAACCGCTCTGGAAATAGTTCCGGTCGTTCTGGGGGTCGCAGTCGCAATCAGCGTCGTTAAGACAAACCTGCAGCCCGCTTTATAAACGTTTGATAGCGTCGATAGATGCCCCTTGTTTTAGCATTTCGGGCATATTTACAACGAAACAATTCATGGATGATCAGCAATTGTGCTTCCGAAGCACGATTGACTGCCTCATAGGTCATGGAATCATCCCATTCAAAATCGAGTTCCCCAGTATCTTTGTCATAGAAACCGATGATCTCGGTTTCCATATCATATTGAATCGATACCCGACGCTTCATAAGGGTTTAGGATTTTACCTTTAATATCAGCTTTCCTAGTTTTTCTCCACTAAACAAACGGTTGAAGGTGGTTCTAAAGTTTTCTACCCCTTCATATACATCTTCTTTACTTTTGAGTTTTCCTTCTTGCATCCACTGCGCCATTGTTTTCATGGCATCGCGGTATTTAGGAACATAATCCAAGACCACCATTCCCTTCATCGTACCTCGGTTTACCAAGAGTGATAAATAGTTTTTCGGCCCTTGCATTGCCGTGGTGTTGTTGTACTGAGAAATCGCTCCACAGATAACAATTCGGGCATGCATTCGGATGAACATCAAGGCAGCATCGAGGATATCTCCCCCAACATTATCGAAGTATACATCAATCCCTTTGGGACAGTGTTTTTTAATCGCCGAAACGATGTTTTCATTTTTATAATCAATAGCGCCATCAAAACCGAGTTCGTCGGTCATATAAGCACATTTTTCAGGACCTCCAGCAATACCAATCACGGTACACCCTTTGATTTTTGCAATCTGACCCACTACAGAACCTACAGCTCCAGCACCACCAGAAACGAGAACTACGTCTCCTGCTTTGATTTCACCGACTTCTAGAATTCCAAAATAAGCGGTCATTCCGGGCATTCCCAAAACACCAAGATATTTGGGGTGGTTGTCTGGGTTGGGTTCAATTTGCACAAACCCATCGCCATTGCCTACATAATATTGTTGCACACCACCCCAACCGGTTACATAGTCTCCAACCTTGAACTTGGTTTCTCCTAGGGTATCGATCACTTTTCCAACACTCCCAGCACGCATAACCTCGCCAATTTGAACGGGAGGGATGTACGAACGACTGTCGTTGATCCAACCCCGCATCGCAGGATCCAAAGAAACATGGCTTTGCTCGATCAGAATTTCCCCATCCTGCAGCGCAGGGACGGTTTCTTCTACAAAGTTCCAGGTATTTTCGTTCGGCATTCCGTTTGGACGTTCGGCTAAGAGTTGTCTTTTATTGATCATCAGTGTTTGTTTATTATTTAATACCCCTAAGATAACAGGATTTTATTCTTTTCGTCGAATTAGACTCTAAAATTAAACCAGAGCGTGACGGATTGGTTTGACCAGTTATTACGTAACACCCACCACCAATTACTTTTTTAATACCACCCACAACGTTTGGTTTTTTTAGATGTAGGATTGTGTTTAGCTTAAATGATTGTGGACTTATTCATAGAGATAAGGTAAACTGAAAATCAAAGATAAAGGATGACACTGGAAGAGTATATTGATAACATAAACCAACGATATAGACTGGGAAATGCTACTGAACACACTTTTAGGGGCGACTTACAACAGCTCATTGAAAGTTTAATTCCAGAAATAAGAGCGACCAACGAACCGAAAAGACAATCTTGCGGAGCTCCTGACTACATCTTGACTAAAAAAGATATTCCTGTTGGATTTATTGAAGCAAAAGACATTGGAGACAAAGACCTTGAAGGGAAAAAGAAATCAGTTAACAAAGAACAATTTGACCGATACAAAGCATCACTAGACAATCTGATTTTTACGGATTACATAGATTTTCATTTATATAATGACGGAGAGTTTGTAACCAAAATTGCTATTGCAGAAATAACGGAAAAAGGAATTGTTGCTCTACCTCAAAATTTTGCAACATTTGAAAACCTGATAAAAGACTTTTGTACGCACATTGGACAAAATATAAAAAGCTCAAAAAAATTGGCGCAAATGATGGCAGGCAAAGCCCGCCTTCTTTCTGATGTTATTGAAAAGGCTTTGACCAGTGATGAAACGCATAATGAAGACAGCACACTTAAAGAACAAATGACTGCTTTCAAAAGCATTCTAATTCACGATATTACACCAAAAGGATTTGCAGACGTTTATGCTCAAACCATTGCTTACGGAATGTTTGCTGCCCGTTTGCACGACCCGACTTTGGATAATTTCAGCAGACAAGAAGCGGCTGAATTGATTCCTAAATCAAATCCGTTTTTAAGAAAATTGTTTGGCTACATAGCAGGACCTGATATTGACGACCGAATTAAATGGATTGTAGACAATCTTACCGAAATATTTTTAGCCT
>Ga0075467_10000375_pt1 | contig 34435 bp, 40 predicted proteins | sample DEB08_DNA_9_FD_75067 | JGI IMG/M metagenome (GOLD analysis project Ga0075467, IMG submission 75067) | Aqueous microbial communities from the Delaware River and Bay under freshwater to marine salinity gradient to study organic matter... | ecosystem: Environmental > Aquatic > Marine > Coastal ... | reverse complement strand
CAGAAACCAGTTGCCAAAGGTTATCGAAGGAATCAAGTTCACAGACGGTGTCGAAGTGACCAACGACACCGAAAACCGCGCCGCCTGATGATGCGCGTCACCCAAATTCAAGCATAGCTCTCAAAGTAGCTGAACGTGCTCTCAGATGTCACAAACCGAAGCTGCATCAGCGTACTGGTCGCATCATCAATGAAGACGAGAAGGGTGCATCGTGGGCCACGATCTTCAAACCAGTGGTGATCAGACCCATCAATCTGGATGAGTTCGCCCAGACACTCTCTGCGCAAACGCGGCTGATGAAACGTGCGGCGCTGTTTACGGCTCAACCAGATCCCGGCGTCCTGCATCCACTTGCGCAGCGTCTCGCGCGAAACCTTTAGGTCATGATCTTCGGCCAACTTCTCAGCTGCAAATGTGGGCCCAAAGTCGATGTAGTTCTCGCGCACCAGCGTCACCGCAAACGCGCGTATCGCAGGATCAATCCGGTTGTTCGACCGGCGACCGCGTGCTTTGTGCCGGATGGCAGCGGGACCATCGGTCTGGAAATCCTTCAGCAACCTCTGAACTTGCCGTCGGCTCAGTCCTAACACATTGGCTGCTGTCACAGCCGTCATGGCACCTCGTGTCACTTGGCTCAGTACTTCAATCCGGTTCAGCTCGCGCTCGCTCATGATTATCAATCCCACGGCCACACTCCAATCCTGCTTCAACAGGGAAGTGTGACACTTCTACTTTGCAGATGTGGGACATTCTAACTTTGCGCTGACAGGTCAAAATCGCATAATATTCATTATGTTAAATATGTGAATCTTGGATCAACAGATGCTTATTCAATTTTGAAGTCTGTTGTTTGACATTGCTATTGTAGAATCCACTATTCCACCCAAGAAATCCGAGGTACTCTCCTCATCATCAAACCAAGTCTAGACTGACGCGTGGGGCCAAGGGAAAATGTTTCGTTCTTTGTTATTTGCAATTGCATTTACTTTTGCTTCTCAGGCGATCGCTGAGCCTCAAATTATGTCTGCTCCGGATGCGGCATCAGCGGTCGATGCGGGCGAAATGATCCTGATCGACATAAGGACACCCGGAGAATGGTCAGATACTGGCGTCGCATCCGGCGCAATAGCATTGACCATGCATAGTCCCGAATTCGGCAGGAAGATTACAGAACTTCTTGCTGCACAGCAGGACAAGACAATCGGTTTGATCTGTGCCACTGGTGGGCGAACTGAATATGTCGTGTCTCTGCTTGCTGAGAACGGGTATGAAAACGTCATTGACGTCTCTGAGGGGATGATGGGCAATGGCAGAGGCCCAGGCTGGATTGCGCGAGGTATGCCGTTAGTAACGGCTGCCGCTGCACAAGAGGCCTACGAAGATTTGGTACAAGAACGCTAGCCCGCTTTTCTTGCGCGTTTACCTGCGAAGGCCTGCTGTTTTTATCAGAGTTTTCTGTCAGTTGATCGCCAAGCGTATCGCATAAGCGACAATACCAAGCGCCAGCACGCTCATCACCCATATGGCGACAAACCAAGTGGCCCTTCGAAAGATGGAGGAATTGATCAATGGTAGCCCTCCTCAGGATCAATCTTGCCTCGGAAAACCCAGTATGCATAAGCTGTATAGGCAAGGATGAGCGGCACCAAAACAACGGTGCCGACAAGCGCGAAACGCAAGCTTTTGTCTGGTGCCGCGGCCTCCACGATTGTTAGGCTTGGCGGGACGATGTTAGGATAAAAGCTGATCCCGATGCCGACGAAGCACAGCACAAAAAGCGCAATAGCAGCGAGGAACGGTTGACCGTCCTTGCCAGCATTCAACCCTGTGAACAACGCCCAAGCAGCAGCCAACACCGCCCCTGGCATGATGACACTAAAGATGCTGCCAGGCAGGTTCAGCCAACGGCTGAAGTATTCGGGATCCTGAAACGGTGTCAGAATGCTTACCAGCCCAATGAACCCGAGCGTGCCTGCCGCAAGCCACCATGCATACCCTTGCATTTGGCGCTGCAAGCTTCCTTCTGTTTTCAGAATGATCCATGTCGCCCCCAGCAATGCGTAGCCAACCACAACGGCAAAGCCTGTCAGGATCGAAAACACGCTCAGCCAGTCCCACCAACCGCCAGCATAAGCGCGATCAGCGACTTCGATGCCTTGTACCAACGCGCCAAGTGAGATGCCCTGCATAAAGGCTGCCACAATAGAACCACCGAAGAAGGCAACATCCCAAACGGGTTTCCAACGCTCTGTCCGCCAGCGGTATTCAAAGGCAACGCCGCGGAAAATCAGCGCCAAGAGCATCAGGATAATCGGCATATAGAGCGCCGGCATGATGACGGCATAGGCGAGCGGAAACACCGCAAACAATCCGCCGCCGCCCAGCACCAACCATGTCTCATTACCGTCCCAGACAGGTGCAATTGAGTTCATCATAGTGGCCTTTTCTCGCTCTCCTTCTGCGAAGGGGAACAAGATACCAACACCCAGATCAAAGCCGTCAAGAATGACGTATGTCAGGACGGCAAAGGCAATAATGCCGGCCCAAATAAAAGAAAGTTCAAACATTATACGGCTCCTTATTCGCCGGGAATTGAATCAGGGTCGGTCTGCATGATCGGTGTGATCCCAGCCGTCCTGATTGGACCATCTTTCAAACCAAGATGCGGTGTTGCCGCAGGTTTGTTCATCATCCGCAAGAGGTAGAACGTACCCGCGCCAAAGACGAAGAAGTAGACGACAATAAAGGCAAGCAAAGACGCTGCCACAGCCGGGGCCGCCACGGGTGCGAGACTTTCGCTGGTGCGCAGTAAACCATAGACGGTGAAAGGCTGACGTCCGACTTCGGTTGTGATCCAACCTGCCAACACTGCCACAAAGCCTGTTGGTCCAAAAAAGATTGTAGCACGGTGTAGCAAGCGATCTTCATAAAGCCGCCCGCGGGCCCGCCTCCAAAGACCCCATGTACCAAGGCCAAGGAAGGCAAAGCCAAGTCCGACCATCACACGAAAGCTCCAGAATACAATCGCTACGGGTGGTTCCTCGTCGTCCGAAATTGTATCCAACCCGTCCAATGGTGCGTCCCAATGGTGCTTGAGGATAAGGCTCGAGAGATAAGGGATCTGAAGAGCGTAATCGATCCGCTTTTCTTCAGCATTTGGAATGCCAAACAGTATTAAGGGCGCTCCATCAGGATGGCTGTCATAGTGCCCTTCCATTGCCATGACTTTGGCGGGCTGATGTTCCAACGTGTTGATCCCATGGAAGTCGCCCGCAAGAATTTGCAGAGGGGCGACAACAACAAGCATCCACATTGCCATTGAAAACATGCGGCGGGCGGGACCGTCTTCGCGGTTGCGCAACAGATGCAAACCGCCGACGCCGCCAACAACCAACGCCGTTGTCAGATATGCGGCCAGCACCATATGCACCAAACGATAAGGGAATGAGGGGTTGAACACGATTGCCCACCAGTCTTCAGGAACAAACTGCCCAAGTTCGTTGATGCTGTAACCCGCTGGTGTTTGCATCCAAGAGTTCACCGACAGGATCCAAGTCGCCGACATCAGCGTACCAAAAGCAACCATCGCTGTGGCAAACATGTGTAGCTTATCGCCAACACGCTCGCGGCCGAAAAGCATGATGCCAAGGAAGCCTGCCTCAAGAAAGAAGGCTGACAACACTTCGTAAGCCATCAACGGGCCAAGGATGGGGCCCGTCTTATCGGCAAATTCAGCCCAGTTCGTACCAAATTGGTATGACATTACGATCCCAGACACGACGCCCATACCAAAAGCGACGGCGAAGATCTTCTTCCAGTAGTTAAAAAGCGTAAGGTAGATTTCGTCTCTCGTCCGCAGCCATAGACCGTTCAGGACGGCCAGATAACTGGCCAGACCAATCGAGAAAGCCGGGAAGATGATGTGAAACGACACGGTGAATGCGAATTGGATCCGTGCAAGCGTTTCTGCTGTCATACCATCGAACATGGGTTGTGCCTTTTCTAGATTGTCTGGTGCCCCAGCGAAATGCCAAGGCACCGATAAGCCGTCGTTAATTTTCGCGGGAACTGGACGTGTTTTCAGCCACAGCAGAAAACGGCGCCAGAACAGTAAGTGTAGCAAGGACAGTGATCTTAGTCATTGTGTCGTCCAGTCTTGGTTAAAGTTTCACTGTCCGCAGGTACGGACGGATTGATTCAAAACCTTGTGGGAATGCTTTTGCGGCATCTTCATCCGCAACCGAGGGTGGGATGATGACATCTTGGCCCGGAACCCAATCAGCGGGCGTTGCGATTTTGTATTTGTCACCCGTTTGAAGCGCATCGATCACCCGCAGGATCTCATCAAAGTTGCCACCAACGCTCATTGGGTATGTCATTGTCAGACGCACTTTTTTGTCGGGATCGATGATAAAGACAGACCGCACCGCGGCTGTTTCGCTCTCGCTTGGGTGAATCATATCATAGAGCTTCGCAATCTTGAGATCAGCGTCTGCAACGATGGGGAAACGCAGCGTTGTGTTCTGCGTATCGTCCACGTCTTCGATCCATTTTACGTGCTCAGCCACTGTGTCTGTAGACAGGCCGATTGGCTTTACACCGCGTGACGCGAACTGTTGAGCCAGTTGTGCTGTGCGGCCCATTTCTGTCGTGCAAACCGGGGTAAAATCAGCCGGGTGGCTGAAAAAGAACGCCCAATCCGCACCAATCCAGTCATGGAACTTGATGGGGCCAGTTGTTGTATCCGCTGAGAAGTCCGGGGCTGTATCGCCGATTCTGAGAGACATAGTTTATTTCCTATATTTGAAATAGATGTTTTCTGAGTGGCTGAATAATCTAAGCTATTTACAAAAGCAATACTTTGAATATAACTTTTCCTGCGACAACAGGATGCACTATGAAACTCACCAGCTATACTAACTACGCGATGCGCTCGCTTCAGCTCGCAGCTATTAAATCGCCTGAACTCGTGCGGGTAGATGATGTTGCGAAAATTCATAACCTTTCGCGACCACACATTATGAAGATTGTGCATGAACTGGGAAAAGCCGGTTATCTGGAAACAGTACGAGGGCGTGGAGGAGGCTTTCGCCTCGCCCGCGATGCGCGAGATATCATCGTCGGTGATGTCGTGCGCATCACCGAGGGACCCTTAGATGTCGTTGAGTGCTTTAACCCAGAAAAGAACACATGCCCCCTTATGGGGATCTGCATTCTTTCAAAAAAAATTCAGGAAGCGACTGCAGCTTTCATGGCTGTCCTGGACGATTTGACGATTGCAGATATTGCAGCAAACCGTGGTCAACTTTTGGACCGGATCGCGCCGTTGGAGTTTCCTGTAGAGCAGGAAGCACTATGATGGCCGAAGCAAACGAATGGATCGAGCGGTTTCCCGGACTGTCTCGTTTAGAACCAGCAGTAAAAGACCTGATCTTATCAAAAAGTGCAGTCATTGCGGTTCCGTGTGGCACAACAATATTCGGCCCGGGAAACTCTCCCGAAAACATGCTGTTCTTGTTGGATGGAACGGTTCGTGTGCAACAGGTTTCAGAGACCGGCCATGAAATTGTTCTTTACCGTATTCAGGCGGGTCAGAGCTGTGTTTTGACGACGGCTTGTTTGCTCGCATATGAGGATTATTCTGCAGAAGGCATCGCGGAAACGCCGATCCAAGCGGCAGCCATCCCGCGAGCAGTCTTTGACGATCTTGTTGGCCAATCAAGCACCTTTCGCGATTTTGTTTTCGCGGCATTCGCCAAGCGCATCACCGACCTGTTTCTCATGATTGATGAAGTCGCTTTTCAAAAAATGGATGTGCGCCTCGCGGATAAACTGGTGAAGTTAGCGGGTGATGGCAGCACCATTTCGACGACACACCAGAAACTGTCCGTTGAGCTTGGAACAGCACGCGAAGTCATCTCTCGTCAACTGCAGGAATTCCAGCGACGGGGATGGATCGAACAAGCAAGAGGCAGTGTAAGCTTGTTGGATCGCATGCAACTGGAACGGTTAGCGAACCACAGCAATTAGAGCTTTGTGCGAACTTGGTGACATTGTCACTGAAGTCTGATTCTCAAAGGGCTAAACAAAATATATCTTTATTGGGAGACAGAAAAAATGACTGCAAATGTTGGCACTATCGACCGTGTATTTCGCTTGGTTTTGGGCCTTGTGCTTTTGGCGGCACCGTTCGTTAGCGGGATGGCGCTATTCGAATCCAGCGCGGCGACGATCGTATCTGTTGTGGCTGGACTGGTGATGGTCGGCACTTCGGCTATGAAGTTCTGCCCGCTCTACCGTATCTTTGGCCTTCGGACTTGTAAGATATGATCGAGACGGCGTTTACCCCCTTTCAATCACTTGGTGGTGGAGCCTTTATCGGGCTTGCCGCTGTTTTCTTGATGGCAACGATGGGCCGCGTCATGGGTGCAACAGGCATTTTGGCGGGCGTGATCCAACCTGCGAATATGTCTGACTGGTCATGGCGTGTCGCTGTGCTGCTTGGCATGATCAGCGGCCCTGCCGTCGTATTTTTTGTTACGGGTGATTTTCCAGCAATCCAAGTGCCGATTTCCACAACCATGATGGTTATTGGCGGCTTCATCGTTGGCGTCGGCGTGACATTCGGTTCCGGTTGCACATCAGGTCACGGTGTCTGCGGCATGGCGCGATTGTCACCCCGTTCTATCGTGGCGACCATCACCTTCATGATCACCACTGGCATCACCGTTTATGTCGTTCGTCACGTTTTTGGAGGTTAACCAATGAAACTGATCTTTGCTTACATCAGCGGCCTGATTTTTGGTGTTGGTATTTCAATCTCTGGCATGGCGAACCCTGCAAAGGTTCTGAACTTTTTTGACGTTGCAGGTACATGGGACCCAAGCTTGGCTTTCGTGATGGGCGGCGCATTGGTTGTGACGTTCATCGGATATCGCTTTGTGCTTAAGCGCCCTGCTCCTGCATTTTCGGACAGCTTTCAGTTGCCGACACGTCGGGACTTGGACGGCTCTTTGATTGGCGGCTCTGCTGTGTTCGGCATTGGCTGGGGTATCGCAGGATTTTGCCCCGGTGGGGCTCTACCGGCTTTGGGCACGGGTCAATACGAGGTCTTCATCTTTGTAGCGGCCACATTGGCAGGCATTATAGCTGCGAAAATGTTGCAATCAGCACTCGCCAGCCGGGCAGCGGCCCAAGCGTAATCTATTCGAGGAATTCACATGACATACCCCGTTAATATGGACGTCAAACCTGACGTTTCCGCTCACTTTGACGACGCAACCAACACGATCACGTATATCGTCAAAGACCCGTCCAGCAATCACTGCGCGATCATAGATAGCGTGATGGACATCGACTATGCTGCCGGTCGGATCACCTATGATGCCGCTGATAAGCTGATTGCGGAAATTCAGGAACGCGGCCTGACGCTGGATTGGATCATCGAAACCCACGTCCATGCTGACCATCTGAGTGCGGCACCGTACATCCAGCAAAAACTGGGCGGCAAAATCGGTGTGGGCGAAAAGATCATGGCCATCCAAGAAACCTTTGGAAAGGTATTCAACGAAGGAACCGAGTTTCAGCGTGACGGATCGCAATTCGATGCGTTGTTCAAGGACGGTGACACCTACACGATTGGCAATATGCAGGCATTTGCCATGTATACGCCGGGGCACACGCCAGCGTGCATGGTGCATGTGATAGGTAACGCCGCCTTTGCAGGTGACACATTGTTCATGCCAGATGGCGGCTCTGCCCGTTGCGACTTCCCAGGTGGAAGCGCTGAAGAGCTTTACGATAGCATTATGAAAGTGCTGTCCCTGCCGGATGAGACACGCTTGTTTATGTGTCACGATTACGGCCCGAACGGTCGCGCGATTCAGTGGGAAACCACTGTGTCGGAACAAAAGGCCAATAACATTCACGTTGGTGGCGACAAAACCCGCGAGGACTTCGTCAAATTCCGTACGGAGCGTGATGCACAGCTTTCAATGCCAAAACTGATCATTCCCTCGCTTCAAGTGAACATGCGGGCGGGTGAAGTACCAACGGACGATAAGGGCAACCCAATGCTCAAAGTGCCGATCAACGGAATCTAGATAACCCACAAACTGGAGGTCACCATGTCCAATACAGCAACCGTTGATAACCTGAACAAAGCTCTTCAAATGGAGATGACAGCCGCACATCAATATCAGCTCCATGCGCACGTCCTTGATGATTGGGGTTTGACATTGATGGCGAACAAGATGCGCGAAGAGCAGGCTGAGGAAATCGGTCACTCTGATCTTTTCTTGGAGCGCATCATGTTCTTGAAGGGCGATCCAAAGATAGCTTTTGCCAAACCTCCTAAACTGGCGGCCTCTCTTGTTGAGATGTTTCAGGCCGATCTGGCTGATGAAGAGGAAGCAATCGCGTTCTACGTGCAGGCAGCGCGCGAAGCATATGAAGCAAATGACATCGGATCACGGACTTTGTTTGAACAGATTGCGATGGATGAAGAAGGTCACAAGGCGTGGCTGGAATTGCAACTAGACCTGATAAAGCGCCTTGGCGAACCTGCCTACAGCGCGACACTCATGCCGTCCCCGATGGGCGCAACACCTACCCAACCAGAATAGGAAAGACGTTTATGGATATCAAACGCATTGATGGAGCTCTGTCTGTCTCCGCCCAAATCACCACCGACGATATTGCTGCAATCAAAGATGCTGGATATCGTTCGATCATTTGCAATCGCCCTGATGGTGAAGGTGCGGACCAACCCACTTTTGAAGAGATATCCAAGGCAGCAAAGAAGGCTGGGATCGAGACATCCTACATTCCCATCGTGGCTGGAAAGGTTTCGGACGAGGATGCCAAGACATTTGACAAAACACTGACCGAATTGCCAGGTCCGGCTCTCGCATTTTGTCGTACGGGTACGCGCTCAGCGACACTTTGGTCCTTAGGACAGGCCGAGAAGCGCAGTGTTGCTGATATTCTCGTCGCCACCAAAGCCGCTGGATACGACATGGCCGGAGTTGTGCGCCGCATTGTGAACGGCGGCAAGACACCGACAGACACGGGCGACGCCAGCTATGAAGTCGTGATCGTCGGCGCGGGTGCTGGTGGCATCGCAGCCGCAGCCAGCCTGAAATCACGTAAACCGGGTCTTGAGATTGCGATCATCGATCCCGCCGATATTCATTATTACCAGCCGGGTTGGACGATGGTCGGTGGCGGTATCTTTGAGCCGCAAGACACCTCGCGCACGATGGGCTCTTTGATCCCGAAAGGCGTCCATTGGATCAAATCCGCTGTGGCCGCATTTGAACCCGAGAATAACGCCATCATCCTCGATGGTTGTCGGGTGGTAAAATACAAACGGATGATCGTTTGCCCCGGCCTGAAACTGGATTGGAACAAGGTCGAAGGCCTTGTTGATACACTCGGCCAGAACGGTGTGACATCCAATTATCGCTACGATCTCGCCCCCTATACGTGGGAACTGGTCCAAGGCATGAAAGAAGGCCGCGCCATCTTTACCCAGCCGCCGATGCCGATCAAATGTGCAGGGGCTCCGCAGAAGGCGATGTATCTGTCCGGTGACGCATGGCATCGCCGAGGTGTTCTGAAAGACATCGACATTCAGTTCAACAATGCCGGTGGCGTGTTGTTCGGGGTCAAGGACTACGTCCCTGCCCTCATGGAATACGTCAAGAAATACGATGCTTCTTTGAACTTCTTCTACAACCTCGTCGCTGTCGATGGCCCTGCCAAGAAAGCATGGTTCGATGTGTCCAAACCTGACACACCTACTGAACGGGTCGAGATGGAATTTGACATGATGCATGTCTGTCCACCACAGACAGCACCTGACTTCATTCGCGTGTCGCCCTTGGCTGATGCGGCGGGCTGGGTCGATGTCGATCAAGCAACTTTGCGCCATAAAACCTACGACAACGTCTGGGCACTGGGTGACGTCATGAACGCACCCAATGCAAAAACGGCAGCTGCGGCGCGTATTCAGGCACCTATTGTTGCTGAAAATATGGTGGCCGACATGCGCGGCGGTTCCCCTGTGGCCCAATACAACGGCTATGGATCATGCCCGCTAACCGTTGAACGTGGCAAGATCGTGCTGGCAGAGTTTGGCTATGGCGGCGCCATGCTGCCAAGTTTCCCAAAGGCTATTATCGACGGCACGAAACCAACCCGTGCCGCGTGGTTCTTGAAGGAAAAGATGCTGCCGCCTGTTTACTGGAAAGGCATGCTTAAGGGACGCGAATGGATGGCTAAGCCAGAAAAGATCGTCGCAAAGTAATGCCCTCGGCCGCCCCTCGTGCGAACAGGCGGGGCGGTCATTTTGAATACGGATTACCTAAATGAAGCTGACACGATACTTCCCCATCCTTTCATGGGGCCGTGAATACTCACGCGTTGCCCTCTCAAACGACCTTATGGCTGCCTTGATCGTTACGATCATGCTGATCCCTCAGTCCTTGGCTTATGCGCTTTTGGCCGGTCTTCCTGCCGAGGCAGGTCTTTATGCGTCTATCGTGCCGATCCTGCTTTACACGGTGTTCGGCACCAGCCGCTCACTGGCTGTCGGTCCGGTCGCGGTCGTATCATTGATGACAGCCGCAGCGCTTAGCAACATCGTCGAGCAAGGCACGATGGGCTATGCTGTTGCGGCACTTTCGCTTGCTGGATTGTCCGGTGTCATGCTGCTTGCCATGGGGCTGTTCCGGCTCGGCTTTATTGCCAATTTTCTGTCTCACCCCGTCATTGCTGGCTTTATCACAGCGTCCGGCATCATCATCGCCGCGAGCCAGCTAAAGCACATCTTCGGGATCGAGGCACACGGTCACAACTTGCTGGAACTTGTGGCGTCGCTGACCACGCATGTGACTGAGACAAACTTCATCACGGCCATCATTGGTATCACGGCAACGGCATTTCTGTTTTGGGTCCGCAAGGGTCTGAAACCGCTGCTCGTCAAGCTCGGTCTTGGAGCCACTCTGACAGGTGTCTTGGTCAAAACCGGCCCCGTTGTCGTCGTTGTCGCAACGACCTTTGCGGTCTGGGCGTTCGGATTAGCGGACCTTGGGGTCAAAATCGTTGGCGAAGTCCCACAAAGCCTGCCACCGTTTACATTCCCCTCGGTTTCACCCGCTTTGCTTGGCCAATTGCTTTTGCCCGCATTCCTCATCTCGATCATCGGGTTTGTTGAATCCATTTCCGTGGCACAAACACTTGCCGCTAAGAAACGCCAACGCATTGATCCCGACCAGGAGCTGATTGGTCTGGGTGCCGCAAACATTGGTGCATCACTGACGGGTGGTTTTCCGGTGACCGGTGGTTTTTCCCGCTCGGTTGTGAACTTCGATGCGGGTGCCGAAACACCAGCTGCTGGTGCATTCACCGCTATTGGTTTGGCAATCGCAGCAGTGGCCTTAACACCGCTGATCTACTTCCTGCCCAAAGCAACCCTTGCGGCGACCATCGTGGTCGCGGTGCTGAGCCTCGTGGATTTCTCGATCCTGAAACGCAGTTGGAATTACTCCAAGGCCGATTTCGCCGCGGTTCTCGCAACCATTCTTTTGACCCTTGTGCTTGGTGTTGAGGCGGGGGTTTCCGCTGGCGTGGGGCTGTCCATCCTGCTGCACCTTTACAAGTCGTCCAAACCCCATATTGCCGAGGTTGGCCAAGTTCCAGGAACAGAACACTACCGCAATGTCTTGCGTCATGATGTGGTCACCGACCCTGCGATCGTCACTTTGCGCGTCGATGAAAGCCTGTACTTCGCGAATGCTCGCTTTCTCGAGGACAAGATTCAAAATCGCGTCGCCAAAGACAAAGCGATCCGCCACGTGGTTCTGCAATGTTCGGCGATCAACGAAATTGATCTGAGCGCCTTGGAATCCCTCGAAGCTATCAACGAACGGCTCAAGGAAATGAACGTGCATCTGCACCTGTCCGAGGTCAAAGGCCCCGTCATGGACCGCCTCAAACGCGAACACTTTTTAGCAGAATTGAACGGGCAGGTCTTTTTGTCCCAGTTCGAAGCCATTCAGACCCTTCAGTCCAATGCAGGAACTGACGCCCCAACAGTTTGAAACACAAATCAAGGAGCCACAAACATGGCCTATACCGAAAAGTTCCAAGCCCTCGCCAATGATGCCATGTCACAGGTCGAGGGTGTTTCCCCTAGCGACGTTGATGCACTGATCAAACAGGGTGCCCTGCCCCTTGATATTCGAGACAAAGAAGAACACGACGCCGACCATATTGATGGGTCCTTGAACATCAGCCGCGGCAAGCTTGAGATGAACGTCGAAGGTTTGATCGAGGATCTTGATAAGATCGTCTTGTGTTACTGCAATGCCAACAACCGCGGAGCACTTTCAGCAGCGGCATTGAAAGCAATGGGATATAGGAATGCCAAATACATCGCAGGCGGGCTGAAAGGCTATCGCGCGCTTTGATTTACTGATCGTTTTGGACAGGAAAACACAATGAGTACCGAAAAATCATTCAAATGGCGCGGTGTTGCTTTGGGGGTCGGTGTGACAGCGACGCTTCTTGTGGGCACGGCATTCTTGCTTAAAGACACCCTTATGCAGCAGATGTATTCCCACATGCATTCCGGCCAACATATGCATGGTGTCGACGGTACAGGCCATGATGAGGTCAATATGCCGGGCCTGCGCGGTGCCAATGCTAGCCCCGAAGAAAGCGCCGAATTGGCGGTGATGTTTCGCAGTTTCGAATCGATCACACGTGAAGTAACAGACTTACCCGACGGCATTCGCACAGTGACGCGGTCGTCAGACGAAGATGTGATGGATGCTTTGGTGAGCCATGTGGTCGGAATGATCGGCAGGGTTGAACAGGGTGATGACCCCGAAATCATGATCCAAAGTCCAACGCTTGATATCTTTTTTGCGCGAGGTGATCGCATTGCGACTGAAATTGATGTCACGGACGAAGGCATCGTTGTCGTTCAAACATCGGAAGATGCAGAGGTTGTCGCTGCACTGCAACAGCACGCAGCGGAAGTGACTGATATGGCGGATCGCGGCATGGAAGCGGTGCATCAGGCAATGATGAACCGAAACTAACTTGGTGCGCGTGACCAGCGCATCAAGGCTGGTTAGCCTCCAATTTTTCGAGCTCCGCCTCCACCAATTGCCGACGAGGATCGTTGCTTGGCGCGCCCATGACAAGAAGCTCTGCATTGCGCAATGCACCTCGTGCCGCGTCAGTCTCACCTAAGACCGATTGCGCCCGCGCCAGCCTGAGCCAACCATCAAAGTCATCGGGATTGTCCGCTAGCCGTGCGCCAAGCCGCGCGACCATCGATTGAATGAAGTCTTGCCTTTCTTCGGGCGTCATCTCGGCCGCCGCAGCCACATCATTGGCATCTGGTCCACGCTGTAGGGCCAAGGTGTTTTCAAGCGTGATCGGCGGATCCCCTGTAATCTCTGATAAGCGGTTAATCTGGTTCAAAAACGCACCAACCCACGGCGCGTCCGAGGACGCCAATGAAAGGCGCTCCATCAAGACACCGCGTGCTTGACCGGGATCCCCCGCTTGTTCCAACGCAATTGCGCGATACAGCCATGCTGACGGGATCATCGGCTCAAGCGTCAATGCTTTGTCGATATAGCTGGAGGCTTTGGGGCTGATGATATTGTCACTGCTCGCAACCAACGCTTCGACGTAGAACATGATTACATCTGCGGGCACCTGTTGAAGGTCAACAATCTTTTCCAAAGCGTAGGTCGCGTCCTGAAACCGCTGCATCTTGAAATAGGTTTGGCCTAATAGCAGCCATTCTTGCGGTGTGGCTTGTTCGGGGTTTGCGTCCAGTTTACTCCGCACCCGCGCCGCCAGTGCTTCAATATTCGCTTGCTCAGCCCGCTCTTCTGCGCGTTCTTCAAAGACGCTACTGGGGATATCCGGCGATCCGATGCGATCATACATGGCGAAGGCGGCAACCGGGATGGCAAGCGCTGCCACCATTAACAGCCCAGACTTGCCCTTTGCCGTCTGTTCAGGGTTCCGCTGATCTTCGCGCAAAATACGCCGGTTTATTTCCAATTTCGCAGCTTCCGCGTCATCAGACGCCAAAACTCCGCGGGATACGTCACGGTCCACTTCGGCAAGCTGGTCACGATAAATCGCAAGTGCCTGATCGGTGTGCGTTACAGGATTCCAGCTCACTGACACCCAAAGGAGGGCAACAACGCTGATAGAAAGAACGATAATCCAGATGATCATGGGTTTTTTTCGCCCTTAGACTGCATGATCTCCGACAGTCTTTCCATTTCTGCAGGGGAAAGCGCATCCACTTTGGGCGCAGAACTTGGGCGGCGAACGACCCGAATAACGGCCAGTAACCCAATAAAGAAAATCAATGCAGGTGCGAGCCACAAGGCATAGGTCGCCGCACGAAAGGGTGGGCGAAACAGCACGTATTCACCATATCTTGCCACGAGAAACGCTTCGACTTCGGCGTTGGTATCGCCAGCAACCAAGCGTTCGCGCACAAGCAAGCGCAGGTCTTTTGCCACGCTGGCATTGGAGGTATCAATGGGTTCGTTTTGGCAGACGACACATCGCACACCTGCTGAAATCTCGCGCGCGCGTTCTTCCAAGATCGGGTCAGACAGAATTTCGTCAGGTTCTACCGCGATCACTTGTGATGCGAAAGTCAGGCATATCAGGATGCAAAATAGCCGCTTCATGTTGCGCCCGCCGCAGCGATTGCATCTTTGAGCATGTCAAATGCACCCGGCTCTGCAAGCGATCCAGTGTGGCGGTAAACAATCAACCCATCGCCATTGATGACAAATGTCTCTGGCACACCTGTCACACCCCATTCTATGCTCACGCGCCCGTCCAGATCTGCGCCAATTCTTTCAAACGGATTACCCATTTCGCCAAGCCATCGCCGCGCCGGAAACGCCTCATTCCTATAGTTGATCCCGAAAACCGAAACGCCAGGAATTGCCGCCACGGTTTCCAGCAAAGGGTGTTCTTGCCGACAGGGCGCGCACCAGCTTGCAAAAATGTTCACGACAACTGGCTGGCTTGCGCTCGTGATGTCTGAGCTGGATAAGCCCGGACCATCCATGCCCTCAATTCCGACCAGTTCAAATGCGGGCACCGCCTGCCCCATCAGCGCCGACGGGATTTCGGAAGGGTCCCTGTCCCCGGTCAAACCCCAGAGCATGAATGCACCCAGACCCAAAGCGACAACAACGGGTAGGAAAGCGAGGGCCCGGATCATGCGCTCACCTTTCGCGCAGTGACAGGTTTGGCAGAGCGCTTAGGCGCGCCAACACGTAAGCGTCGGTCAGACAGCGACAGCAGGCCGCCCGAAACCAAAAGGAAAACACCAGCCCAGATAAAGCCCACGAGAGGTTCGTAGATAAGCCTTAAGGTCCATTCGTTTGCGCCATCACGCTCAACGACAGAAAGCGTCGCATAGAGATCGCCTGCAATCGTGCTGTTGATTGCCGCCTCTGTTGTTTGCGTCCCAGCCACATCATAAAAACGGCGTTCCGGCGTTAGGACTGTCACTGGCTTTTCGTTCTTGCGCACCTGAAGGATCGCACGTTGCGCGGTATAGTTCGGGCCGGTGACGTTTGTGACGCCCCGCAATTCAAGATCAAAGCCTGCGATTTCAAAAGTGTCTCCGGTTTCGGCAAAGGTGACGAATTCTTCTTTCCAGGCACTAGAACCGACAAATCCGATCACACAAACGGCGAGGCCAAAATGTGCCAAGGTCATGCCATGACCGGCACGCGGCTGCGACCTGATGCGCCGCCACGAATCCGCGAGTGACCCGTCAAACAAACGAATCCGCCTGCTCCATTCCAACAGTGTTGTGAACCCAAGCCAGACCGCTCCCATGATCGCGAGAATTGCCATAACTGGACCGCCCGTCTGCATGTACCAAACCCCAAGACCTGCCAAGACAGCAAGAAATGATGCAGCACGCAGCCGCGACATGACCCCGCGAAGGTCAGCGCGCTTCCACGACAGATGCGGGCCTATCCCCATTACGACGAGCAACCCCAAAGAAAGTGGAACGAAGCTGGAATTAAAGAACGGCGGACCGACAGAGATCTTTTCGTCCGTGATCGCCTCTAGGAACAAAGGATAGAGCGTCCCGATCAAGACAACTGCCGCACCAACGCTAAGAAACAGGTTGTTCAACAACAGCCCCGCTTCGCGGCTGATCGGCGCAAATAGCCCGCCGCCCTCCATTTGTGGGGCGCGCCATGCAAACAGGGACAGTGATCCGATGACTGTAACGCCGAACATCGCCAAGATGTAGATCCCGCGTTCGGGATCTACAGCGAATGCATGTACTGACGTCAAAAGCCCTGACCGCACAATGAATGTGCCCATCAAAGACAGCGAGAACGTCAGGATGGCCAAAAGCACTGTCCAGCTTTGGAATGTGCCCCGCTTTTCGGTGACAATGGCAGAGTGCAAAAGCGCCGTACCCAAGAGCCAAGGCATGAAGGAAACGTTTTCAACGGGGTCCCAGAACCACCATCCACCCCAACCCAGTTCGTAGTAGGCCCACCATGCCCCAAGAGCGATGCCAGCGGTCAGGAAAATCCAAGCGGCCAGTGTCCACGGGCGCACCCATCGGGCCCAAGCCGCATCAACGCGCCCTTCTAACAAGGCAGCGACAGCGAATGAGAACACGATCGAAAAGCCAACGTACCCCAAATATAGCAGGGGTGGATGCAGAGCGAGACCGATGTCTTGAAGCAGTGGGTTAAGGTCTTGCCCATCAAGCGGCGCAGGGGTCAGGCGCTCAAAAGGGTTGGAAGTCAGCACCATAAAGGAAACGAAAGCGACGGTGATCCACGCCTGAACACTCAGCGTGCGTGCCTTTAAAGAAGCAGGCAGGTTTGCGCCACGGATCGCAACGGCCGCACCAAAGGCCGCCAAGATGAGGACCCAAAGCAGCAAAGACCCCTCATGGCTGCCCCATGTTGCTGCAATCTTGTAGATCATCGGCTTAAGCGAATGCGAATTCTCAACCACGTTCAGAACCGAGTAATCGCCAACCACAAACGACCACATCAGTGCACCAAAGGCCACGCCAATCAGCAAGAACTGGATTTTCGCAGTTGCGTCAGCAATTTGCATCCAACGCGCGTTGCGCAGTGATGCGCCAACGATAGGAACGATGCTTTGAAAAACGGCAACAAACAGTGCCAACGTCAACGCGAAATGACCAATCTCAGGTATCAACGAAGCCTCCCCGTTTCGCTATAAAGCTGGGAAAGGACCTCTTTTGCGAAGAGATTTCACCGTAGGCTGCGGCCCAGCTGAACGTCATATTCGCGTTATCGCATGTAAATGACAATGGAAATCGACATCCAATCTGAAATCGCATCGGCCCTTCCTAATCTGAGACTTCATGTTATCATTCAATAATTGGAATATGAGGTAACGTTATGAATTTTTCCCGTCGGCAGATGATCACAGGCACCTCCGCGACAGCTCTGTCACTGGCACTTCCCGCGGCCACTTGGTCGCAAAGTTCACTGGTTGGTGGGGAAACCCGGATAGACACGTTAAGCGACGGCAATCTGGTGCTTCCAAGAAGTTTCTCATTGGGTGAAACGCCACCTGAAGGTGCGGATGCCATTCTAGAGGAATATGGCATTACCGGTGACGCATTCACACCCGATTGCAATGTCACACTTTTGCGCACAGCAGACCGCATCATACTGTTTGACGTAGGTGCAGGTCAGGAATTCATGCCGAGTGCCGGCAAACTTCTGGATGCGTTTGATGCTTTGGGTGTTGATCCTTTTGATGTCACAGATGTTGTATTCACCCATGCACATCCGGATCACATTTGGGGCGTACTCGACGATTTTGGTGATTTGATGTTCCCAGACGCAGCCTACCATATCGGGCGCAGTGAATGGGATTACTGGACCGACCCTAACACCGTATCCACGATCGACGAAGGCCGCGTGACTTTTGCCGTTGGTGCGAAGAGCCGCCTTGCGCTGCTCGAAGAGCAGATGTCTCTCTTCGAAGATGATCAGGAAATTCTGCCGGGTGTCCTGTCACGACTAACTGCCGGGCACACACCGGGGCATATGTCTTTTGAGGTTCAAGTGGGCAGTGAAAGCGTAATGATTGTTGGCGATAGCATCGTGAACCACCATTTGGCTTTCGCAAAGCCAAAGTGGCTTTCGGGTTCCGATCAAGACGCAGAAATGGCCGCTCAAACACGCGTTTCCCTGTTGGATCAACTCAGTCAATCGCAAATGCGGCTGATCGGATTTCACCTGCCTGATGGGGGCTTGGGCCGTGTCGAGCGCCGTGGCGATGGCTTTTATTTTGTCGGTGAAGGCGCATGATCCGCTTTGCGACATTCGTCGCGGCGGTTGTTTGCGCCACCAACGTAGCGGCGAACGAAGACATTGCGGATCAGTATCCGGGATCAGCACTATACAGTGCACCCGTAGAATTCGTCCCGGGCGTATTCAGCGCCATTGGTGCCACTGCCCCGCCGACGTATGAAAACAGCGGTCACAACAATAACCTCAGCTTCATTGTCACCGGCGAAGGTGTTGTCGTTGTGAATGGCGGTGGTGCATATGTTTTGGCTGAAGCGTTGCATGACGAAATAAAGGCGCGGACTGATCAGCCGGTTGTTTTGGTCGTGAATGAAAACGGGCAAGGCCACGCGATGCTTGGCAATTCATATTGGGCCGAACAAGGCGTTCCTATCATCGCCCATGAAGACGCAGCGGCCGAGTTCGAAGAACGGGGGTTCCGCATTCTTGAGGGTATGCAGCGACTTAATCTTGAAAAGGCCGAAGGCACCTTTCTACAGGGCCCAACAGAGACCTTTAGTGAGGACTATATCGTTGAACTTGGCGACTTTCGCATTGAGGTCCGCTATCTTGGGCCCTCTCACAGTTCTGGGGATGTGGTTGTCTGGCTGCCAAACCAAGATCTCGTAATCGCTGGTGACATGGCTTTTCATGAACGCATGCTGCCAATTTTTGAGGATACCTATACGCTCGATTGGCTCGAAACCTGGGACAACGCATTCGAACCGCTTGAGGCCACTTATGTGATCCCGGGCCACGGTCATCCGACCAACATGGATCAGGTCCGGCTTTATACGAAAGGCTATCTTGAATACCTAAGGGCCCAGATAGCGGCCCATCTTGATGCAGGCGGTGGCTTGGCCGAGGCGTATTATGTCGACCAATCGCCCTACACGCACCTTGATACGTTCGAGGAGCTTGCGACAAAAAATGCGGGTCGCATGTATGAGCAGATGGAATTCGAATAAGTTTTAGACGGCAACCAACGCGCGGCGCTGCATCAATAGATGCGTCGCCATAGCACCGATCCACATACACCCGACGGCAACCCACGCGGTCAGCGCAAAGATTGCGCCGCCAGACATGCCGGCGCCAACCGCACAACCACCTGCCAGCATGCTGCCAAATCCCATCAACGCTGCCCCGACCAGATAGACCTCCATCGGTGTATCAGGACCGAAACGCTGTATTTTAGCCTTGCCAGTGACAAGGGCCGTCACACCTGCCCCAAGAAAGACGCCCGGAACAAGGCCAACGCCAAATCCCAATGGCAGTTGTGTGCTGTTCACGAGACCCATGAGCGTATCTGTGGAAGGGCCGGTAAAGGTGACGGATGAAATAGCGACGACATCGAACGAGTTGTTAGCGATGATGTAAGTTCCGAGCCACCCCATAGCGACTGCAAGACCGACACCCAATGCAGCGATAGCATGCGTCACACGGACAGCGTTTTTATACGCATGGACCAAGGCGGCAATCAGAATCACAGCAGCGGCAAGCGCCACAAGTTCTGACGTCGCGCCAACCTGGCTTAACAGGTCGCGCGCAGCGCCACCCGAGACGGTCCATAGTGACGCTAGAGTCTCGCGTGCCGGTGCAAGTGCCCCACGCAAGGCCGATTGTGCCACTAAGGTCAGGACAAGGCCGGTGATGATTGCACGCAAGTTTCCGGTGGCTGAAAGGACGAGCAGCCTACTGGCACATCCGCGTGCGAATATCATACCAGCCCCGAACATCAGCCCCCCGATGATCGCGCCAGATAAACTTCCAGTTGTGGCAAGTTGACGGCTCTCAGAAACATCCAAATATCCGACAGCGATAAGAAGTTGGACGCTCAGCACTGCAGCGGAAAAAGCGATCAGCCAGATTGAAAGACGGGAACCAAGCCGCCCTTCAGCGACTTCTACGGTCGCAGCCCGCAGGCAAAAGCGCGAATGCTGTGCGGCAGCACCAAACAGAATGCCGACAAACCCACCAACGACTGCCAAGACTGGCCCATTCCCGTAGGTTTCAATAAGATCTTCCAACATTTGCTTGCCTCTCCCTATGGACCGGAAGCTAACAAACGGTCGTTCGACCTGCCTTGATGTGGGTCAAGACTACTGCGCTGCCATTGGAATGCGTGCAAGCTGACATTGAGTCCACAAGGTTTCCAATGCTGACACCAAGTGATCTATGTCTGCCGCGGAATGCACAGGCGACGGTGTGATCCGCAAACGCTCCGTGCCTTTGGGGACAGTCGGATAATTGATCGGCTGGATGTAGATGCCGTAGTCGCTCATCAAGATATCGGACAAGTATTTACATTTGACCGGATCGCCGACCATCACGGGGATAATGTGGCTTGGGTTATCGGAATGGGGAATGCCGATGGCCTCAAGGCGTGCGCGCACTTCTGTCACTTTTGCCTTTTGCGCATCGCGCTCCAACCGGCTCGTCTTGAGATGTTTGATCGATGCAGTCGCACCAGCGGCGACAGCAGGCGGCAAGGCGGTTGTGAAAATAAACCCGCTCGCAAAAGAGCGAATAAAATCACACAGGTTGGCCGAGGCTGCAATATATCCGCCCATCACACCAAAGGCCTTACCAAGTGTGCCTTCTATGACGGTCAATCTGTCCATAAGGCCTTCGCGTTCAGCGATGCCACCACCGCGAGGTCCGTAAAGTCCAACAGCATGAACTTCATCAAGATAAGTCATCGCATTATACTTGTCGGCCAGATCACAGATCGCGCCAATAGGGGCGATATCGCCATCCATGGAATAGACGCTCTCAAACGCAATCAGCTTAGGACGGTCAAGCGGTTGGGCTGCAAGCAACTCTTCCAAATGCTCCAGATCATTGTGACGCCAAATCTCGCGTTCGGCTTTGGAATGACGAATGCCTTCAATCATGCTTGCGTGGTTTAACGCATCAGACAGGACAAGGCAGTCTGGTATCTTGCTCGCAAGCGTGCTCAAGGCTGCCAAGTTCGACACATATCCACTTGTGAACAATAACGCGGCTTCTTTACCGTGCAGGTCCGCGAGTTCGGCCTCAAGAAGGACGTGGTTGTGCGTGGTGCCGGAAATGTTGCGCGTCCCGCCCGCCCCGGCGCCCACATTGTCCAATGCTGTCCGCATCGCGGCGATGACATCAGGATGCTGCCCCATCCCGAGATAGTCATTTGAACACCAAATCGTCACTTCACGCTTTTGATCACCGTGATTGGTCGCGGTCGGAAAATTACCCCGGTGCCGTTCTAGATCTGCAAAAACCCGATAGTTGCCTTCATCATGCAACTTATTCAGCGCAGAGGTAAAAAATCCGTTGTAGTCCATCGTCGTCCTTAGCCGTCAATTGCGTCTTGAATGATTTCAGTCAGCAGCGTTTCTACCTTTTGCATTTCACCTTCGGGGTAGCTCCGATGCCCCACCATCACTTCGCCGTTCCGTTCGGTGACGAAAATACCGTAAGGGCAATGTGCGATGTTCATAGGGTCCGCTTCCATCACTTCGCGTGAAAGCTGGGCTGAGCAAAATAGGAATATATCAGCGCCTTCAAAGAGCATCTTTTCGCTTCCGACATCAGCAGCAGTCCGGTTAAGCATATCACCGGTGTGGCTGACATAGTCGATGACAAGGCCGCGACCGATAATTGCGGTTTCTACAGAGAAAGTCGCGTCATCAAAGCTGCCATTAAAGGGATATGTGACAGCTTCTTGAGCGTAAGCGGGTACTGAAAGGGCACTAAGAACTGCACAAATTGATAGGGTTTTCATATTACATCCTCCATAGTGCCTAGCTTACATCGTTAAGGGGGAACGGGCCCTGATACAAATCAAGGCCCGCTTTGAATCAACCAAACATGTCGGCTGTGATGCCGTCATACCAACCAATAGATTCTTGGTAAGTTGCTTCGCGAACATCGTCGCTTTCGCCAGTTTGGCTGACGAAGCCATCGACCTTGGCGATCTTCTCGGCTGTTGCCTCGTATGTTGCACCAACTTTGACACCGTCATTGGTATCGATCAGTGACCAGCATGTATTGGCAAAACGTGCCGGGAACACTGTTGAACCCGTCAGCGCACCGCGCACCGCGTTAGCACAGACTTTCGCTTGGCTATTGGCAGAAAAACCCGACTTTGGCATATCGCCTTGCGCCGCAGCGTCACCAAGCACGTGGATGCTGTCATCCATCTTGGACGACATGTCAGCCGCGTTTACAGGTGCCCAATTGCCGTCAGTAATGTCCGCGATCTCTGCGATCCGGCCAGCTTTCATTGCTGGAATGACGTTACAAACATCTACATTGTTTACATCGCCATCAATCGACAAGGTCATCGCCGCTGGATCAACCACAACATCAGCACCACCAAAGTCTGGTCCCACGCGTTCGATCATGCCCGCGTAGTTGTCGTTCCAACCTTCTTCAAACAAACCTTGCTTTGAGAAGTTTTCTTTCGGGTCTGCGATCAGGATTTTGGCGGTCGGGTTTGACTGCTTCAGCAGATGCGCAACCATGGAAACCCGCTCATATGGGCCCGGTGGGCAGCGGTAAGGATTTGGTGGTGCGACCATTGCGTAGGTGCCGCCCTGTGGCATCGCCATGATTTGCGCCTTAAGCAGTTCAGTTTGTGAACCGGCCTTATATGCATGCGGCATGGCATTCTGCGCCGAGACGTCCCAACCTTCAACGGCACCATCAACAAAGTCGATACCAGGGGATAGGATTAGGCGATCATATGGAAGGGCGCTGCCGCCAGCCAAGGTGACTGTCTTTGCATCGCGGTCTACGCCAACGGCCCAATCGTGGACTACATTGATCCCGTATTCTGCGGCAAGTGTGCCGTAGCTATGGCCAAGCGACTGCATGCTGCGGAAACCACCAAGATACAGGTTCGAGAAGAAGCATGTGTAATATGTGCGCGATGGTTCCACCAAGGTCACATCAATCGCGCCGTCGCTGTCCTTGGCGATGTATCGTGCGGCAGTCGCACCACCTGCGCCACCACCAACAATCACAACGCGGGGCTTGCCTTGCGCGCGCACCATCGGTGCTGCAAGTAAACCTGCTGTCATTGCGGCCGAACCTAGGAACGTCCTTCTGTTAAGAGTCATTTGTCTTCCTCCCTTTGTGCATCGTTTATTCGATGCTTTCAAAATACGCGGCAAGTGCAGCGATTTCCTCATCTGACAGCCTCCCCGCCATCATTTGCATAACCGGATGTGCCCGAACGCCAACCTTGTAGGCATGCATTGCTGTTACAAAGTCGTCGTTGGGCCAGTTTGTGATCGAGGGTATCCCCGCACCTTCCCCGCTTGTTTGGTGACAAGATGTGCATTCACCAGACAAGTATTCGCCGTAAGCTGGGTCCCCGACAATTGCGAGGATCTCTGGGGCCACTTCGTGATCGACAGCAACAGCGGTAGGCGCAGCTTCTGGAATGTTTTCAGGACTAGCCGAAAACAAACGCAGATAAGCTATCAGATCATTGCGGTCTTGCTGGTCGCTGACGCCACGAAAACTCATCCGAGTCTTGGAAACTAGCGCGCGGGGGTTCTCAATATAGGCGTCAAGGCTATCAAAATCCCATGTTAATCCACCCACTGCAGCACGCTGCATTCCGTCAGAATAGCGAAACCCTTGGGCGGCTCCCGCAGCGCGGTCAAAGATATTGTTAAGGTGTGGGCCAATCCTGTCAGTCGCACCTTGTCCTATCTGATGGCAGCTACTGCACTGACGAAAAAGGCGTTCACCGTTTTCTGCGTCTCCACCAGCCTCACCATAAGCAAGGCTAGCACTTGTCGCTAATGCTACGAAGAGAAGCCTACCGCGCATCACTCATCAAAGCTCTGGATGTAGGCGATCAAAGCAGCAATATCGGCCTCGTCGCGGACACCACGAAATGACATCTTTGTGCCAGCCATTGTGCTACGCGGGTCAGCTAGGAAAGCTGCCAAGTTTTCTTCTGTCCAAACGGTGCCAGCCGTAGCCGCTTCTTGGAAAACGCCAGAATAGCGGAAACCATCAACTGAACCCATGATCCGTCCGACCATGCCGTTCAATGCTGGACCCGTGCGATTGGTAGCACCTTCGCCCACTTCGTGACACGTCTTGCACTGACGAAAGGCGCCTTCACCCGCAGCAATAAGTGCTGGATCGACGCCTGTTGTGGTGGCAGCTGCATCGCCATTTATCGCATCTGCTGAAGCCGAGAACACCGGGCTATCGTCAGCTGATGCATGGTTCATCACGGATTCTCCGCCGCCTTCTGGTGTTACATCCAAGAAGGTCGCGCGCATTGTGATTTCGACTGTTGGCTTGCAGTTTTCCATGCAAGGCTCAGTACGCCATTGTGCATACTCAAGCTCGGGCCGGTCATCGACGACAAAACCATCGCTGTTGTGCATTTCAACTTCGGTAAAGTTCTCATTGCTCAACTCAAAGTCGTCATCAACCATATCGTTGGAAAACATGATGTAGGCAACAATTGCGTAGGTCTCGTCGGCAGTCAGCGTGCCGGCCTCACCAAATGGCATAGAGCGGTTGATATAGTCCCATGCGGTCGACAGATGCGGCCAATATGATCCGACTGTCTTTACAGGATCTTTGTCAGCAAGCGTATCAAAACTACCTGCAAGAACAGGCCAGTTTCCCACGCCTTCGGCAAAGTCACCGTGGCACGACGCGCATTTGTCGACAAATACTTCTTCGCCAGTATAAACGTCACCACGTCCCTCAGGCAGGCCACGCCCGTCGGGCAGAACATCAACGTCCCACGCGGCGAGTTCTGCGGGAACAGCGAGCCTTCCAAGACCATAGGTGCCGTCGATAATTGGTGCAGGGTCTGTCAGGCTTGTTCCTGTTCCAGCCACCATTGCCAATTCTTCAAGTTCTGACTGCAGGCTTGCAGCCTCTTCTTGCGCGCTTGCACTTGCGCGTTCAGCATTGGATTCAACGTATGCGAGACGCGATTCAAGGGTACTGATTTTGCCTTCCCCGTACTGACGGGACGAAATCCCATATGCCAGTCCAAGAACCAATGCCGTACCACCCAGAGCAGGCAATAATAAATTAGGAGACTTCGACATTCTCGGCGATCCCTTCTTCGTTCACAAACCAAGTTTGAATACAGTTGTTGTGGTAAACGGCGTTTTCGCCACGGACTTCGCGGAGTTGGTCTTTGGTCGGCTGGACATATCCAGTTTCGTCCATCGCGCGTGACTGCAAAAGCATCGGATCACCCGTCCAGTCGGTATCAAGATAGAAACGTGTCAGCGCTTTGGTGTCGCCCTGTTTACCAAGACGCGCGGTTTCCCAGGTGATCCCGCCGTCTTTGGACACATCAACACGTGTGATCTGACCATGACCAGACCAAGCGAGACCGGAAATCACAAGGGGCCCTGCCCCATGCGCAATTGGCATTTGAGGGCTTGGTGATGTGATGACGGACTTGGCATCCATAACCCATGTCCACTTACGCGCCACGCCATTCTCATAGGCGTCTGTGTATTTGGAGGTTTCTTCGCGGCCACCAACGGCCATATCGGTTACTTCGATACGGCGCAGCCATTTGACCCACATGTTGCCTTCCCAGCCGGGTACAACCAGACGGACTGGATAGCCGTGCTCCATCCGCAATGCTTCGCCATTCGCTTTGAACGCAACCAAAACGTCATCCAGCGCCTTTTCCATCGGAATAGAGCGTCCGTTTGATGATGCATCAGCGCCCTCAACGAAGACCCATTTATCCTACAATTCGCCCGCGGCTTCGAGACCAGCTTCACGCAGCAATGTCCGAAGTGGTACACCGGTATACTCCATGTTGTGGATCATGCCGTGCGTGAACTGTGCGCCATTAAGCTGGGCACCAGCCCATTCCATCCCGGTGTTCGCCGCGCATTCACAGAAATACACGTGGTTTTCGCGCGGCAGACGCTCAAGGTCGCTGTAAGTAAAGACCAAGGGCTTATCGACCAATCCGTTGATCATCAAACGGTAGTCGTTCTTGGTGAGTTCGATCGCGCCTGAGTGGTGGCGTTCAAAAGCGCACCCTTGCGGCGTAATCGTGCCTTCCAACGCGTGAATAGGCGTAAAATTGATTGAGGAGATAGGTGATGCTGTTAGCCACTCCACATTGCGGCGTACGACGTCGCTCTCAAAACTGATAGGCATGCCGTAAGGCGTTTCGTCAACGCCGACACCGGTATAAGATGCCCAGTCCTGCATTTCTGTGATCAGCGGGTCACCGCCCTCTGCCGCGGCTTTACCAGCGACGGACCCAGCTGCAATCGCAGCACTTCCGCGCAAGAATGACCGTCTGGAAGGTTTAAAAAATTCATCCATTGCCATTGTCTCCTATGCGCCTACGACTTGGACGCTATTGTTTGGTTCTACTTGCACAGTGCCCAAGTTCTTGATGTGGTTTTCAACCACATCCCAGATTGGTGGCCCTTCCGTGCCTTCATTCACCGAAGCCCAGCCGGCGACGACGTAAGTCTTTGCCGGGTCAATTGCCTCGCCCGTTTTCAGAAGCGTCATTTCAGTTACGCGCTCTCCGATTGGTTTGTTGATATCGATACGGTAGCCCATGCCACCAACGCGCACCATGTCACCGCCCTGCTGGTAATACGGGTCAGTGTTAAACAGGTTGTCTGCGACATCTTCCATGATCGTGTGGATGAATTCACCCGTCATTTCAGTGCGATACGCGTTTGGATAACTCATCGATGTAACATTGAAGATATCTTCACGCGTGATGTCTTGCCCCGGCATAATAGAGGGCCCCCACCGCACGCCGGGTGACATTGCAATGTCAGCTTCTCGTTCTTGGATCAGTGCCTCGCAAATGAGGTCATCCCAAGAGCCATTGAAGTTGCCACGACGGTAAAGCAGCGTGTCGTCTGCGGTTTTGCCAATAACCTCTGTCAATTCATTGATGAAAGGTGCGCGCTCTGCATCAATGGCAGCTGCTACCTCTGCATCGGGTTCGATGACGTCCGAAAAGATAGGGATCAGTTTATGGCGGAAGCCCATCATCCGCCCATCACGCACATCAAAATCGACACGGCTAACGAATTTCCCGTTGGAGCCTGAAGCTACAACGATCGTCTCACCGATGAGAACTGGCTCAGGCAGTGCATCATGCGTGTGACCTGCAAGGATCACGTCGATGCCTGTCACGCGCTCTGCCATCTTTTTGTCGACGTCAAAGCCATTGTGCGACAAACAAACAACGAGTTCAGCCCCCTGCCCGCGCACTTCATCGACCATTTCCTGCATCCGTTGATCACGGATGCCGAACGAATACTCAGGAAACATCCAGCCCGGGTTGGCGATTGGCATGTAAGGAAATGCCTGCCCGATCACGGCGATTTTCACGCCCCCGCTTTCGTAGAACTTATAGGGTGCGAAATCTTCCGCAGGTTCATCCCATTCAGCGTCAAAGATATTTTGGCCAAGGGCGGCAAACGGCAAATCACTGACGATGTCGCGGACTCGGTCAGAGCCAAGCGTGAATTCCCAATGGAACGTCATCGCATCGGGCTTCAACAGGTTCATGACATTAACGACATCTTGGCCTTGCGTTTTGTGGCAGGTGTAGGATCCATGCCAGGTGTCACCACCGTCTAAAAGCAATGCATCGGGACGATCAGCGCGAATACTGTTCACGACAGTCGCCACGCGATCCATACCACCCATTTTGCCATAGGCCTGACCGAGGGCCGAGAAGTCATCATAACTAAGTGCATAGTGCGAGGCACTGCCGTCATCGATCCCATAAAGCTTACGGAAATCTGCGCCAGTAACATGCGGAACTTGGCCTCTATTTGAGCCTACGCCAATATTGATTTGCGGCTCGCGAAACCAGATCGGCTTTAACTGCGCATGGATATCCGTGATATGAATCAGGGAAACATTGCCAAAGGTATTAAACTGCAAAAGATCATTCTGGCTTAGTGCTTGTTGCGCTGCCAGTTTGCCCCAGTTGCCGAAACCCGATGCACCAACAATCGCGGTTGCCGCCATGCTGGCCTGCAAAAAATCCCTACGAGAAATCATGTGATTTATCCTGATTGACAGCCATCACATTCCGAAAGCTGAATGTTTAAATGAAAAGAAAAGCCCGCACCCCTTTGTCAAAGGTGCGGGCATCTCAGGGAGGATTAATTGCGGACGGAAGGTCCCTCGACGGACAAACCATTTCCGCGAGACGCGACATAAAGCTCTAGAGCGATAAATTCTTCTGAACCAACCGCATATGTCTCGGCGCGTGTATCACGAATGCAGCCGCGAAACCGTGACTGAACCCCATTCAGCTTGGCGTTCTTCAAGCGATAAGTTGGGAAGCCGTTGACCTGACCTTGGCTAAGGTGGTCCGCACGAATGTTGTTGCCGTAGTTGTCTTCATGGCAATTGGCACATGACAGATCAAGCTGACCAAAGCGTGTATAGTAGATATCACGGCCCAGTTCCCACATTGATTGGGCTGGACCATCAATGGCGACATCAACGGGCAAGCCACGTGAAACGGAAGCCAAAAGAGCCTCCATGTTCAACATGTCGCTCCCATCGTACTTCCATTCTTCTGCGCCCATTTGCTCTGTCCGGCAGCCATTCACTTGCATCGCCATCGTCCGAACTTCTTCGGCCGCATCGTTCCACTTGGGATAGACAGCACGGACACCAGCCATGCTTTCGGGACCATCATGACAAGAGGCACAGGAATTACCCTCGGATCCCTCAACTGCATTCCAAGCCTCGATCGCATCATCGACAAAAATCATACCTGGGTTCTCGAAGTCATCCATTTGAAAAGACTGTGTTTCGTCTGAACGGAAAACCCACCCAGAATAAATTGTACTCAGGTTTTCGGCATGCGCCGGGGCATCTGTGCGTACAGTAATCTCAATCTCTTCGTTGATAACGAGATTGGCTTCCTCGTCAGCCTGAACCGCACAAGCCGCAAAAATCGCGACAGCTGCAACACCTGTTTTAAGCAATGAGTTCATAGTCCGTGGCCCTCCCTGGCGCTGGCGCAGTCGTTAGCCGACCGTAATGTCTTTACTATCCGTGTAGACGTCACCGTCATCATCGTACCACGTGAATTCGAACGTCCCGGTCTCGGGAACAATCGCCTGAAACTCAAAGTAAGGGTTAGTCGAAATCGCTGGCTCCAGTGTCACGTCAATGACTGTCTCGCCGTTAAAAGCGCAAGTGAAGCGGTTGATGATCGAACGTGGAATAACGTTGCCGTCGCCATCTTTGCGCTGACCGGATTCCATTGTGTGGCTGATCAAGGTCTTGATCGTGATCTCTTCGCCGGCGGTAGCATCACGTGGGACGCGGACGCGGGGTTTTACATTTTCTGCCATTTTATATTTCCTTCACTCAGCCGCCGCAGCCGCCGATGGTGACTTTTACTTCCTGACTTGCCCGCACAAAACTGCCGTCGGGCATGCGCGCAATCGCAACAACATCCTGTGTGCCCGCAAGGCGAATACGTGTCGCTGCAGACTGAGCAGCTGCGAGCGGACCAAAGTTGAAAGTCGCTACAGCGGGCGTTGGGTTGCCAGCTGCGAATACGATGATTGCCTCTGCTCCGGGTGCGTTTACTTCAATCGGCACTGTGTTGCCGTTCTCAGCAATCTCAGGTGCGATCAGTGTGATGCCCTCGGACCCCACATCAGCGCCGCCCGTAAAGGCTGCAACTTCATCTTCAAAGGCGGCAAAAGCCCGCACTGGCAGCAGCGCTGCGATCGCGGAGCCAAACGCCACCATAAGCGTATGTCTGCGTGTAAGTTTCATTTTTTCTCCTAGGTGTCTGTTAGGAACAGATCATTCTTTCAAAGTTAAAAGGTAGGCGACAACATCTTCAATTTCTTGCGCCGTCAACAATGGTGACAGCTCGCCCTCTGCGGCCTTTCCGGTGAAGGCATCGCCTGGTCTCGTAAAACCACTTGTGCGATAAAACGCAGGCATAATAGTACCTTCATACGTCAGCTTGGGATTTGCCACGATGCCACGAAGTTCTGCGGCTGAGCGATAGTCACCCACGATATCGAGTGAGGGGCCAACTTCACCGTGGAATGGGTATTCCTCAAGTTCCGTCACCTGATGACAAGCAATGCAATTGCCTTTGCCGCGCGAGACCATGATCTCAAGACCGACTGCGGCATCGCCTGGCGCCCCTGACAGGGACGCCTCGATCTCACCATACTCGCTGAAAATGACATCATCAGGCGCCACGCCCTCTGAAAATGCTACTGTTGCAACAGCCATGACTGCGCATGTACTTAGTATCCGCTTCATGATCCCTCCCTGAACCATAAATATCTTCAGTATACCGTAGCCTACACCATCCAAGACTCGCAACATTAAAATCAACTATTTGAATATTTGCAGAAGAAGCATAATTTTATTCAACGATTCCTCGCTCTTGGATAATTCTCGCATGATAGCGCTGAAAGGTCTCTTCACCGTCATATCCCTCGGCGACTATCCAGTTCAATAGATTGAGAGTCGTCCAGCGTCCAAATGCGCCCGGCATGACGGCGACAGCTGCCTGTGTTGCGATCGCATCTTCGGCAACTTCAGTTGGGAAAAACATCATCGTCGGAGTGAACAATGCATTCCAACGTCGTACCATTTCTTTTTCTGGCAATGTCGTGCCGTCAAAGTCAGTGACTTCGATATCTCCGAACATGTTAATCTGCACTACGAAGTACATTTCATTCAGTGCCGCTGAAATTTCAGGTGTTGGAAACACCTCTTCATGCATCTTTGTGCAATAGATGCATCCGCGCTGCTCAATGATAACAAGCAACCGTTTTCCTTCGGCATTTGCCTCTTCCAGATCTTCACGTAAATCCTTGAAAGTGTCGCGCATCCAGTCCGCCTTGTGCAGACCATCATCACCCATTGTTGCAGCCCATGCCGGCAACGCCATCACAAGTGCTGCCGCGATCAAAGTCCGTCGAAAAATCATTATCTTTTCTCCTAACCTAAGGTTCCAAATACAGGCATCATCTCAATCATCCATTGGGCGATGTAATTGACAGAGTTAGTCGCGATCAAAACGGCGAACACGATAAGCATTACACCCATCACCCGCTCGACTTGCGCAAGGTACTGCCGGTTACGCTGCAGCCAGCTTAAGAAAGGGCGTGCAAATAATGATGCGACCACGAAAGGCGCTGTCATGGAAAGTCCATAGACCAGCAAGAGCAAGCCCCCCTGCCAAATATCGCCCATTCCGCTGGCTACCATCAAGATCGCCGCCAGCGCCGGGCCGACGCAGGGCGTCCAGCCGAAACCAAATGCAAGTCCCATCATATACGCGCCAAGAACGGTTGAGGGGGATGCCGTGCTTTCAAACTTGGCTTCGCGATAGAGTAGTGGGACTTTTAATATACCCAAAAAGTGCAATCCAAACAAAAGCAGAATCGCTGCAGCAACATAGCGCAAGGTATCAAGCCAGGCGCCGAAGATCTGCACGACGGCCGTTGCACCCATGCCCAAAAGCACAAAGATGGTTGTAACCCCGAACGCGAAGAAGATCGCTGAAACGACCAGTCGCCGCTGCACTGCCGTGCTGATCGCGTCTTCAGACCGCAATTCATTCATGGACATGCCAGCCATGTAACACAGGTAGAATGGCACCATCGGGAGTACGCAGGGCGTAAAGAACGACAGTAGCCCAGCAAAGGCCGCGCCAAGATAGCTTATGTCCAGCATAGATCAGCGTCCTTGATCACAATAGAAATTCAAATTAAGATTATTGAATGTTTAAACGTTTGACTACTGCTTTCATCTCAAAGCTTTTGGCATTGCCAATTGTACTGGTCCTCGCGGCAACCCCAGCATCCGCCGAGGTGACACTGGTCATGGCGGAGGAACCCGGGTGTATCTGGTGCGCAAGGTGGAATGCCGAGGTCGGGCCCATCTACCCGCTAACCCACGAAGGTGCGGTGGCCCCTCTTCGACGGGTCAACCTTGATAACCCGATCCCTGAGGACATCAAGCTCGCGCGACGCGTGAACTTTACGCCGACTTTTATCCTGTTGGTGGATGGCGTTGAGCGAAACCGCATCGAAGGCTATCCCGAAGAGGCATTTTTCTGGGGTTTGCTTGGCCAAATGCTTGAGCAGGAAGGCATCGCGTTTGAACTTAAACAAAGCAACTAGCAAAAATGTGACCAGATTTCGCATGGAAAACGCGGTTGTCTATTGGCTTGTGAACGACTTCGTATAAGCGTAAATCATCACGATCAAAGACAAGCGTATTTCTACAGTTAAACAAGGCCAGATAAGCTTATGCCCATTCCAGTTTTCGACGATACAATCGACGATGAGCATCTGGATCAGATGATGGAAAGCGCCACTGTCGCGACCAACTATCTGAAAGCGATCAGTCATGAAGGACGCCTTATGATCTTGTGTCATCTGGTCAATGGCGAAAAATCAGTGACTGAACTCGAAGCGTTGTTGTCAGCGCGTCAGGCCGCTGTTTCCCAACAACTTGGTCGCTTGAGACTTGAAGGGCTTGTTCGACCACGCAGGGAGGGCAAGACGATCTACTATAGCCTGACCGATGATAAATCTCGAAAAATTATAAGTCTGGTTTACGAGCTGTTCTGCGACACCGATTGAACAGTGACGCCGCGCAAAGCATAGTGGAACCTGTAGGTAACGGAGGGGAGGCCGATGCTTGACGGATGGGGAGAGGCAAATGTTGCCGCGATTGTAGGACTTTTTGGTGGAATCCTGCTTGGGTTGGCCGCGAGGCTTGGTCGCTTTTGCACCTTGGGGGCCATTGAAGACTACCTCTATGGCGGCAATGACTTGCGGTTACGGATGTGGGCGCTCGCTATTGGTTCGGCGGTGGCGGGTAGTTTTGCCCTCATGGCGCTCAGCTTTCTTAGTCCCACAGATTCTTTTTATCTCTCCCAAAAATGGCTGCCATTGGCCAGCATCGTCGGCGGTGGGCTCTTCGGATACGGCATGGCATTGGCTGGTAATTGCGGCTACGGCGCATTGGCTCGTTTAGGCGGTGGAGATCTGAGGTCATTTGTTATCGTCCTCGTCATGGGGATCAGTGCATATGCAACTCTCTCAGGTCCACTGGCGTGGTTGCGGCTCGCCCTTTTCCCGCCTGAGCCCGCTGGGCAGGTTCCACCTGGTATTGCCCATGCTTTGGGAAATCTTACGGGTGTTTCGATCGCGTTGATCGGCATCATGATCGGTGTCACGATTATGGGCCTCGCTTTCGCAGGGCAGAACTTGCGAAACAGCAAGTCCTCGATCTTTTGGGCCGTTGCCGTTGGCATTTCGGTGGTCAGCGCATGGGCCGGGATGCCGTACATTCATGACACTGGTTTTGATGAACTTACGGTGGTTTCGCATACCTTCTCTGCCCCTGTTGGCGAGTTCATTCTCTATGGCATGACGGCTTCCGGTCAAACGGTCTCCTTCGCAATCGGGTCGGTCGGAGGCGTCCTGCTGGGCGCGTTTTTTGGCAGTCTCGTAAAGGGCCATTTCCGGTGGGAAGCTTGTGAAGACCCAAGAGAACTGAAGCGACAGATCGTCGGTGCTGCACTTATGGGTGTTGGTGCTGTCGTTGCGGTTGGATGCAGCATTGGTCAGGGCCTTTCCGCATTTTCGCTTCTGGCATTCAGTGCGCCTGTGACTTTTGCGGCCATTTTTGCTGGCGCTGCATTCGGGTTGCGGCAACTGATCGTTGGGTTTGCTCCCGCAAATAATTGATCAGTGAGTCACAGCGATTGTGCTCTATGATATAAGCGCGCTTATGCGAATTCAAAACGTCACTATGGCACAATTTGGTCCTCAGCTTCCATTCCAATGCTGAAAGCCGAATAGGCTGAAAATCCCTTCCTTACTCCTAAGAGGCCTTTGGAACCCTGTGCTTTGAGGACCGGCAAGCGGACGAGGACCTTTGCGGCGTCTGGGGCGAACGGCCGGTTTAACGTTTCATGAAGCGAAAATTAATGTGTAGCGCAGTCTAATAACTGGACATTTACAAGTTCATCGCCATATGTTTGATGCAGGTGGCATTTT
>Ga0075467_10000370_pt1 | contig 34662 bp, 33 predicted proteins | sample DEB08_DNA_9_FD_75067 | JGI IMG/M metagenome (GOLD analysis project Ga0075467, IMG submission 75067) | Aqueous microbial communities from the Delaware River and Bay under freshwater to marine salinity gradient to study organic matter... | ecosystem: Environmental > Aquatic > Marine > Coastal ... | reverse complement strand
GAATGGGTGCCGCAAGAGGTCTGCCGATATCTCGCGCATACTGAGCAAGGGCAGCCGGCGCGGTCGCTTGCGCGGGAGGCGGGGTGTTATGCGTCGACTATTCTGCGGCAGTTACGCCGTTATGACTTTCTTATGCACCTTGCCTTGAGCCGTTTGGGCCTGGCGCAAGGAGATGAAAATGCAGCCCATAATGATGTCGAGTACGAAGAAACATGGCCCTTGCTCTGAATACTCAAGATGTGGTGATGCCTGATCACGCCGGGATTCGCGCCGAGGCGCCTCGGGTTTTACGGCGGATGAATTAGCCGGGGGCTTGTCTGGTATTAACCGAGGATATGGAGGAAGCATTGGTCTTGCGCGAGAGCGCCGGTGGCGAGACGCTGCACACTGCGGTGATCGAGCCCCTTTAGCTGAGGCATTGGCGTTGAAAGACTGGGTCACACTGCACAGCGACGGGAGGATCAAGCGATACCGTATCAGTACCACCGGCCGCCACGCGTTGAAGCGTTTTCTGGCCGAAGAGGAGGCTTTGCGCGCCGGTATGAGCGAAGAGGCCAACCCCTTTGCCGCGCAGCACGGTGAGCTTGCGACGCGTACCGACTGGGATGGTCACGGAACCCGGCGGCGCGTGCGGTATAACGCGACTGAAAGCTCGTTTTATCTTTGGCGCGGCGGCGCTACAAAACAAGGGAGCCATTTTTGTCCAGCGATCTTGAGGCCGCAGGCGAACGGTCGCGGGAGGACTTTCAGCTGGCTCAGTTGGGGCCGCGGGTGGCGCAGAATTGGGACAGGTCTCTGACGGCGGGCGGACACAGCGATTGCGTGTCGTCCGGTAGAGGCGGTGGGTCTGAAGCGGCGCGAAAACGTATTGCAGAGGCGCTAAGCGATCTTGCTCCCGGCCTTGGTGATGTGGTTTTGCGGCTTTGCTGTTTCCATGAGGGGATCGAGTCCACAGAAAGGCGAATGGGATTGTCGGCGCGGTCGGGCAAGATCGTGCTGCGTATCGCTTTGTTCAGGCTGAAAAAGCATTATGACTCGGGGTCGGGAAATTGGTATCCGCTAATTGACAAAGTACGCGATTCTGAACGGACGCCCAACAGATTGGTTGCATCTGGTGCATAGCCGCCATGTGCGACCTTTCGATTGTTGGACTTCGCGGCGTGAGAGGTTTACTTCGGGGGGCAAGAGGAACCGTGATGACCAAAAAAGACCTTAAAATTCCCGCGCTGCGCCATCCTGAGAAACAGCGCCGTCCGGACAATGCTCAGCCCAAAAAGCCTGATTGGATCCGTGTGAAGGCTCCGGTCAGCGAGGGTTATAAGAAGACCCGCGATATTATGCGCGAGCATAAGCTGGTGACGGTGTGCGAAGAAGCTGGTTGCCCGAACGTGGGTGAGTGCTGGAGCCAAGGTCACGCGACGATGATGATCATGGGCGATGTTTGCACGCGGGCTTGCACGTTCTGCAACATCGCGACGGGCAAGCCGCCTGAGGATTTGGACGTCTTCGAGCCGGGGCGCGTGGCGGACGCAGTGAAGAAGTTGGGGCTGAACCACGTGGTGGTGACGTCCGTCGACCGCGATGACGTGGAAGACGGTGGTGCGGAACATTTCGCGCAGACCATCCGAGCGATCCGTCGCCAAAGCCCCTCTACGACGATTGAGATTTTGACGCCTGATTTTATCCGTTGTGATCCGTCGGTTTTGGAAGTGGTCGTGGCCGCCAAGCCGGATGTGTTCAACCATAACCTTGAGACAGTACCGGGACTTTACACCGAGGTGCGTCCGGGCGCGCGGTATTTCCATTCCTTGCGGCTTTTGCAGCGGGTGAAGGAGATCGATCCGACGATGTTCACCAAATCGGGGATCATGCTTGGTTTAGGCGAGGACAAGAAGGCGGTTCATGCCGTGATGGATGATATGCGCGCCGCAGACATCGATTTTCTGACGATAGGCCAGTACTTGCAGCCGACACCAAAGCACCATGCGGTTGATCGCTTTGTGACCCCAGAAGAGTTCGCGGCCTTTGAGACGGCAGCGTACGGCAAGGGCTTCTTGATGGTTTCAGCGACACCTTTGACGCGGTCTTCCTATCATGCGGGCGACGATTTTGCGCGGCTGCGCGAAGCGCGCCTTAGGAAACTTGGGGCTGTCTGAGCCTGCCGAACTGCCGATTATTCGGTGGCAGGTAAGGCTTTGATGTAGGCGGCAATTGCGGCGCGGTCTTCCGGCGGCAGTTTGGATGTGCCTTCGATCACGGCAGCCATACCACCGCCTGCGCTGTCAAAATCTGGGGTGAGTCCGGTTTCCAGATAATAGGCGATGTCATCCGCTGACCATTTCAGTTGTGCGGGCGAAAGTCCCGGGGTTTTACCTTTGCCGCTTGGGTCCGGGGCGCCTGCCATCCAGCGGTTGTTTTGCAGTCCGCCCAGCGCTGTGCGCGGTGTATGGCATTCGGCGCAATGGCCGATCGCTTCGGCGAGGTAGCGGCCGCGTTCGGTGTCTCTGGCGGGTTGAACAAAGGCTGTGCGGAAATAGAGTGCTTTCCAGACACCAACTCCGGCACGCATGTTGAAGGGGAAAGTCAGGCGATGCGATTGGCTCGGCTGATCCGAGCTGGGCAATGTGGCGATGTAGGCCCATAGGTTTGCGACATCAGTGTCGGTCATCCGCGCATAGGATGCGTAAGGAAACGCCGGGAAATAGTGTTTTCCGTCTGGCGACGTGCCTTGGCGCAAAGCGTTGAAGAAATCGACCTGTGACCAATTGCCGATGCCATTTAGCATATCTGGCGAGATGTTCGGGGCGACAAAGGTTCCAAAATCTGTGGTGAATTCACGCCCCCCAGCCAGAACAGCTTTGTCGCCATCCGGTGAGGTGTGGCACGAGGCACATGAGCCAAGTGCAAACACCATTTCACCAGCGGCCGCGTTGCCTTCTATGGCCGAAACCGTGTCCGCATCCACAGTAAGAGGCCGCGTGACCCATAGGCCGCCCGCCAGCGTCGCAATTGCGCCAAAGGCGGTGATGATCAAAAGACGTCTCATGGTCGTCACCCTAACTGGCTGTGAGGCCCGCGCGAACACGCACCCCAGACGTTATCACGTCTTTAGTTGCGTGAGATGCGGTAGGGTCGATGACATGCCGTACAGCTTGCGCCGACAGGTCCAAGTGCCGGGCCGATGGCCTCAACGCCGTCGCTTGCAACGGCTGCAAGTGCGACCGTCGCAGCAGCAAGCTGCCCCCCGATTTCGCGGGCGGTCGAGCCAGATTCGAAAATTGCAGGCAGAGTGCGGGTCTCGTCGCCAAGTTCGGCATTGGTGGTGCCGGGAATCCAATATGTGGATTGGTTCAACGTGGTAAGAATAACCATATTGTCGGCGGCTGCCTGCGCTGCTGCGGCGTCATAGTCGGCATTGCCACGGACCATGTTGCCAAGGATTGTCAGGTTGTGTTGGTAAATCTGCATATGGGCTTTACGCGCCGTCACAGCAGGGTTGCCGTCGTGTCCACCTGCAAATGCAGTGGACGCGGTTGCGGCGATTGTTGCTGAAAGCGCCAGAGTAAGAAGAAATTTCATTTGGACATATCTCCGAAAAACACTTTATGGTCGAAATGGTAGTGTGGTGCGATAAAAAGGAAACTCGCGAATTGTGCGGATTGTCTGCGCTTTGGCGCACAATGATTTGATGTTGCGGGCTAGGGGCGGGCAATTGACTTAGAACTCGAAGCCGACAGACAGGCCGAACGCCGGATCCTCGCTTGTTACGCCATCCACGCCGCCCTGGAAAAAAGCGCCGCCTTCGGTGGCCACAGAGGCACCAAGTCCAAATCGGGTGACGGTGGCGTCCAGCGTATCGCGCAGGCCGGAAATGCCGAGCGATACGCTTGGCGTGACCGCAAGACCAAGATAGACTTGGCTGAGGGTGCGGCCCTCGTCTTCACTCGTGCGAAAAAGATCGACGCCGGCTGTGGCGATGCCGCGGGTCATTTCCGTGCCAAGGCGAAAGCGCTGTTCGTCGCCATCAGATTCTGCGCCGCCATACACGGCCGCGTTGTCGACGGCAGTAATTTGCCGCAAATCGTAACGACCGGCAACGCCAAGGATTGAAAGGCTGGATTGTTCAATGCTGTGGAAAGACGTGCCAAAGCTGACCGGACCTTGCGTGGCAGCAATTCGGAGCCCGGCGCCCAGCGTCTCATTGAGCGCCGCTTCGGCAGCGAGGGGGCGCAGGGTCTGTGGGACACCCGGCGCGCCTGTCGGCAGCGGACCAGCATCAAGAATTGAGCGGGGACGCCCGACGTCAACTTCGCCGAACGGCAGGTCGAACCCGGCGCTTGCGTAGGCTGCGCGGCGATCGTCATAAGTGGAGATGGCAAGGCGCAAGTGCGGTTCGATGATCGCGCCGCCAAACCGATAGTTTGTCTTTAGCGTTGCATCGGGGACGGAAGCATTCGCTTTGAAATCGAGACGGATCGCCGGATCTTCGATCGTCACGTCAACGCTTTCGGCAAAGCCGGGCGTCGAGAGACAAATCAAAATGGCGACAGCGAGGGGGTGGCGCAAAAACGCGATCCTTAAACGATACCCCTCCCCGTAGAAGACACTAAGGTGAGTCGCCTGATGAGGTCAGGCATATCGGTGAAGTTTCGGCTGACGTAGTTAAGAATGTGTTAAATGCGTCGCAGACACAGTCTGAGTGTTGCTTATGTGAACCGAACTTTCCCTATATAGGGCAGGTTTCGGTTCCGTTGCGCGTAGTCGATGCCGTAGCCGACGACGAACTCGTCAGGAATTTCGAATCCTGTCCAGGTCGCGCGGATATTGGTTTCGCGCCGTGATGGCTTGTCGAGAAGGGCGATGGTTTCAAGTCGTTTCGGCTCGCGCGTGGCCAGAAGTTGGGTCACGTGGCTTAGCGTGAAACCGGTATCGACGATATCTTCGACAACGAGCACATCGCGACCACCTATCTCGCCGCGCAAGTCTTTCAGAATGCGAACTTCACGGCTGCTTTCAGTGCTGTCGCCGTAGGACGAGGCTTCGAGAAAGTCGACCTCGACGTTCAAGTCCAATTCGCGCACGAGATCGGCAATAAAGACGAACGAGCCCCGCAAAAGGCCAACCACAACCAGCTTATCGGTATCAGCGAAGGCGGTTTTGATCTCGCTGGCAAGGACTTCGATCCGGGCGGCGATAGACTTAGCGGAAATCATTTCGTCGATTACATATTGCTGCGTCACGTTCGCATCCCCTCTTGACTGTCCCCGGTGTCTCTACACTTAAGGAGCGAGCTCTGGCCAGTCCGAAGCCAAATCAAGACCCCAAATAAAAGACCGAAGCGATGCCGACACACGAAGAAACCCGCCGCCTGCCGTATTCGGCTCAACAAATGTATGACCTTGTCGCGGATGTTGCGCGGTACCCGGAGTTTTTGCCGTGGACGGCCGCTGCGCGGATCCGGTCCATACAGAAAGTCGGCGAAAGCGAAGTGATGCTGGCCGATCTTGTGATCTCGTTCAAAGTATTTCGCGAACGATTTGGCAGTCGTGTCGTGCTGTGGCCGCAGGACCGTTGGATTGACACGGAATACCTGGACGGGCCATTTGAACATATGATCTCGAACTGGAAGTTCACCGAGGCTGACGATGGGTGCGAGGTGTTTTTTCACGTGGATTTCGCGTTCCGCAACAGATTTTTGCAATCAACGGCGACGTTGTTTTTTGACGATGCCATGCAGCGGATTGTACGTGCGTTCGAGCGTCGCGCGAAGGATCTGTACGGGGAATAAACTTTTGAACGGCCGGGACCAGAGGCCCCGGCCTTGGCGTGTTTACGACGACATATCGTAGGCGCGCTCGCCGTGTTGGGCGAGATCCAGGCCTGTGGTTTCGGTTTCTTCGTCAACGCGCAGAGCGAAGATCGCTTTGACTATGACGACCAAGGTCGACGTCACAACAACAGTGTAGATGCCGACAATTGTGATGCCGCCAAGCTGTGCGGCCCATGTGCCTTGGCCGAGAACGGCGATCATGATCGTGCCGAAGATGCCGCCGACGCCGTGGACTGCGAATACATCGAGCGTGTCGTCGATTTTCAACTTGTTGCGGATGAGTTTGACGGCCTCTTGGCATAATATGCCCGCAATTGCGCCTATTATCAGGGCCTCGATCGGGCCCACAAAGCCGCTGGCGGGGGTGATTGAGGCGAGGCCTGCGATGGTGCCGGTCACAAGGCCGACCATGGAGGATTTTCCGTATTTGATCCGCTCCCAAAGCGCCCAGGTCAAGGAGGCTGTTGCGGCAGAGATATGGGTCACTGTCAGCGCCATTGCAGCGCCTCCGTCAGCAGCAAGTTGCGAGCCTCCGTTAAAGCCAAACCATCCGACCCAAAGCATGGCCGCGCCGATCATGACGAAGCCGGGATTATGGGGCGGTGTTGTCTGGTTGGCGCGCGCGCCGAGGAACACGGCGATCACAAGCGCGGCGAGGCCTGCAGTTTCATGGACCACGATGCCGCCTGCAAAGTCGCGCACCCCGGTTTCGCCGAAAATGCCGCCGTCGGACAGTATTCCGCCACCCCATATCCAGTGAACGACCGGCGCATAGCACAGGAGCATCCAGAGCGTGGAAAAGGTGACGACAAAGGCGAAGTTCGCGCGTTCGACGTAGGCGCCGACGATGAGGGCAGGGGTTATAATGGCGAAGGTCATCTGGAAGGCAAAGAAGAGCACTTCGGGCAAGGTGCCGGCGAGGCTGTCGGCCGTGACGCCATTCAGGAACATCTTGTCGAGGCCGCCCCAAAGTCCAGAGCCGCCAGGACCAAAGGCGATGGTGTAGCCGAAAGCGAGCCATGCCACCGACATCGCACAGGCGATGGTGTAACAATGCATGAAGACGCTGAGTACGTTTCGCGCCCGCACAAGGCCGCCGTAAAAGAGGGCGAGGCCCGGCAATGTCATGAACAGCACAAGTGCTGTGGCTACGATTATCCAGGCGGTGTCGGCTCCGACCATGATCTGTCCCTCCGATATGCGTTTTGGGTGAGGAACAGTGATGGGCGTGCAAATAAAAGCGGCAAATGGGTTAAGTTGCGTTCATTTCTTATGCGAGACGTCAAGCGATGGCAGATTGGGCGGTTTTTGGGTGGCTATGCACAAAAAGCAGGCGCTTTAGGAAAGTGCGGCTGAGAGGAGGTTCAGGGCGTGGCTCACCGTTGACTGTCGCACTTTGGCGCGTCCGAGCGGACCGAAGTCAATGGTTTCCACGTGAGGCGCTGTGCCGTTTTGCGCAATAGCAAAACACACGCGTCCTTCGGGTTTGTAGTCTGATCCGCCGGGCCCCGCGACGCCGGTTACAGAAACCGTGAGTGTCGCATCAGAGTGGCGTAGCGCGCCGGATGCCATGGCTTGGGCGACTTCTTCGCTGACGGCTCCGAATGTTTTGATGGTATCGGGGTCAACGCCCAGCATTTCGATTTTTGCGGCATTGGAATAGGTGACGAAACCGCGATCAAACACATCCGATGAGCCAGGGATTTCGGTGATAGCTCCCGAGATCAGACCGCCGGTGCAGCTTTCTGCAGTGGCGATCACTGCGCCCTTGCGGCGAGCGAGGTCTATGAGGTTTGCCGGTTTCATTCTTGATCCGGAATATCGCCGAGAATGCCTGTGTGGATGAGGGCTGCGAGCCCTATAACCACAATTGCAGCGAAGATGCCTGCCAACACGTCGTCAAGCATTACGCCTATAGCGTCGCCGCGCGCGTCGATTTTGCCGATAATCCATGGCTTCCAGATATCGAAGAGACGAAACAGCAAAAAAGCGGAAACAATCCCGGGCCAAAGCAAGAGGGGGCTGATGCCTGTGCGATATGCGCCGAACGCGACCGGCAAAAGCGCGATCCACTGGCCGACGACTTCGTCGATAACGACCCACGATGGATCATGGTCGTCCTGGCCTTTAAGTTCGGCGTTTATAACGTAGATTCCCAAAGCATAGAGAAGGCCTGCGCCGACCACCAAGCCGACGGGGCCGACGGCCATATAGATAAGCCACGCCGCCGGGAGGGCTGCGAGCGAGCCCCATGTGCCGGGTGCGGGACGGATGTAGCCGGCGCCAAAGAAGCTGAGTGCGAGCCGGTTCATGGCGCGATCAGGGTGACGGTCGCCATGCAAGCGATCCCTTCACCACGGCCAGGGAAGCCAAGTTTTTCTGACGTTGTCGCTTTTACGCTGATGCGACTGGGTTCGGTATTTGTGATGCGAGCAACTTCTTTTTGCATATCGGCTGCGTGTGGGGCGATTTTAGGAAATTCGCAGATCAGCGTACAGTCGATGTTTGAAATTCGGAAACCTCGGGACGCTGCAAGGTCTGCGGCGTGTGTGAGGAAAGTCCCGGAAGCGGCCCCTTTCCATTGCGGATCGGTTGGCGGGAAGTGGCGGCCAATGTCGCCTTCGCTGAGCGCGCCGTAAATGGCGTCGGTGATCGTGTGGAGGCCGACGTCCGCGTCGGAGTGACCTTGCAGGCCGCGAGAATGGGGAATGGTGACGCCACAAAGGATCACGTGATCTCCGGAACCGAAGCGGTGGACGTCAAAGCCGTTGCCGACGCGAATATCCATGGGAGTTTCGGACCTTTCTTGCAGGAGGCGTTCCGCGCGGTTGAAGTCTTCCGGGCCCGTGATTTTAACGTTGGCAGGGTCACCCTCGACGATTGTCACTGTGATGCCGGCGAGGCGTGCAATCTCAACGTCGTCCGCTGCGTCGGCGTTTGCGGTTTCGTGGGCTGCGATGATCTTTGCAAGATCAAAGCCTTGCGGGGTTTGTGCGCGGTAAACTCCGGTGCGGTCCTGAGTACCCACGACGGTGTTGTCCTTGCCGTGCCAAAGCGCATCGGTGACGGCTATGGCGGGCGCAGCTGCATCACTACTTTTAAGCGCAGCAATCACTCGGTCGATGACAGCATGCGAAATGAGAGGGCGCGCAACGTCGTGGATCAGGACGTGATCGACGCGACCCGCAAGAGCCGCGAGGCCTGCGCGCACGGAGGCCGTGCGCGTTTCGCCTCCGGCCACGATGGCACCGCCGGTGTCTGCGGGCCAGAGGTCGGTTGCGATGTCGTCTGGGTGCACCACAATCACGATGCTGTCGATGAGCGGGTGTGAGGTGAAGGCGGCAAGCGTGTGGCTCGCCACCGTTGCGCCTGCTAAAGGACGCCATTGTTTGGGAAGTCCCCCGCCTGCGCGGGTCCCCCGACCGGCGGCAACGATGACGGCTCCAACGCTCAATTTTGGGTCTCTCGTGTCATTCCATTCGTCTAGGCAATGGCGATGCCAGTGACAATGGTCGCATTCGCCCGGATAGATGCCCAAAAAATAGGCATATGCCGATTAGCGAGGCTTTTCGCCTTCGAAAAATTGGATCTACCTTTGAATTGGCCTATCTAACAACACATTGCTCAAGGAATAAGCATGACAATTGCCGTTGGCTCCCTATCACTCGACCCGCCTGTGTTTTTAGCCCCTATGGCTGGTATAACCGACTTGCCGTTTCGCCGGCTGGTTGCGTCTTTTGGCGCGGGCCTTGTTGTGAGCGAGATGGTGGCCAGTCAAGAGATGGTTCAGGCAAAGCCTGGCGTTCGGGAGAAAGCCGAGCTTGGGTTTGGCGAGCAGGCGACCTCGGTGCAGCTCGCAGGGCGCGATGTGTATTGGATCGCAGAGGCCGCAAGGATGGTTGAGGCAAACGGCGCGAAGATCATCGATATCAATATGGGCTGCCCCGCGAAGAAGGTGACGGGCGGTTTGTCGGGATCGGCTTTGATGAAGACCCCGGACCATGCGTTGTCTCTGATCGAAGCAGTCGTAGGCGCGGTCGCAGTGCCGGTGACACTTAAAATGCGGCTTGGCTGGGACGACGATTGTCTGAATGCACCCTTCATTGCCCGTCGTGCCGAGGCGGCGGGCGTGCAGATGCTGACGATCCACGGGCGTACACGCTGTCAGTTTTACAAAGGCCGCGCCGATTGGGCAGCGATCCGGGCGGTGAAGGATGCTGTGTCGATCCCGGTGATTGCCAATGGCGACATCGTGGATTTGACATCCGCCAAAACAGCCCTTGCGGCGTCGGGTGCGGACGGCGTGATGGTAGGCCGAGGGGCGCAAGGAACGCCATGGCGGCTTGCCGAAATTGCGCACGCGCTTGGACGCGGGATTGCACCTGATATTCCGCGGGGCCGCGATTTGGTAGAGATGGTTCTTCGCCATTTTGAGGACACGGTTGAATTTTACGGGCCCCAGCTTGGCGGGCGTGTCGTGCGTAAACACTTGGGTTGGTACATGGATCATGTGGGCACTGACCCCGGCTTGCGAAAAGCACTTTTGACGTCGGACGTGGAACGTGCGCGCGAGTTGATTCCCGACGCGATGGACGCGCGGGTGGCGGCATGAACACGTTTCACGACATGCTGTGGCTATCGCTTCCGATCCCGGCGTTCCTGATCGATCCGGGCGATGTGATTGCGGAAGTGAACCCGGCAGCTGAAAGTTTTTTGAACGCGAGTGTGCGGTCGGTGCGCGGCGCACCTTTGTTCGACATTTTGGCGATTGATTCCCCGATTGATGATGCGTTCCGGCGCGTGCGGCAGGATCAGTCGTCGCTTTTTATGAACAACGTGGATGTCGGGACAGGGAACACGAGGCCTGTGCGCTCTAACGTGCAGATTGCTCCGATGACGGGGATGCCCGGCTTCGTGCTGGTGCTTATGGAGCCGCGCGGCCTGGCGGATCGCCTAGGGCGGTCATTTTCGGTCAAATCGTCGGCAAATTCGGCGATTGGCATGGCAGAGATGCTTGCCCACGAGATTAAAAACCCGCTGGCCGGCATTACAGGTGCTGCGCAGCTTTTGAGCATGGGCCTTGCGGGGGATGATCTTGAGCTAACCGATCTGATCGTCAGTGAGAGCCGCCGCATCGTGAAGCTGCTGGAGCAAGTTGAGCAGTTTGGAAACCTAAGACCGCCCGAACGCCGGGCAGTGAATGTGCACGATCTTCTGGACCGCGCCCGCAAGTCGGCGATGATTGGGTTTGCCGCACATATGTCGATTGTCGAGGATTATGATCCGTCGCTGCCGTCGACCCATGTTGATGGCGACCAGATGCTTCAGGTCTTTCTGAACCTTTTGAAGAACGCGGCTGAGGCAGCGGGAGACACCAAAGGCACCATCCGTATCCGCACATTCTACGAAATGTCGCTGCGGCTGCGGCGCAAGGACGGCACGGGGTCCCTGCCACTTCAGGTGGAGATCATTGATGACGGGCCTGGCCTGCCACCAGAGATTGCGCAGGATGTGTTCGATCCGTTCATTTCGAGTCGTGAGAACGGTACGGGGCTTGGCCTTGCGTTGGTGATCAAAATCATCTCGGACCACGATGGCTGGATCAGTGTCGACAGCGTTCCGGGACGTACAGTTTTTAGAATATCTCTCCCTGTTGCGCCGAAAGAAGACTGAAGGGTAACAGGGTTTAATACGTAGGAGGCACTATCCAATGGACGGCACAATTCTGGTCGCGGATGACGACAGAACGATACGAACCGTTCTAACGCAAGCTTTGACGCGCGCTGGCTGCAAAGTACACGCGACATCGTCTTTGGTGACGCTGATGCGCTGGGTCGAAGAGGGCAAAGGCGATCTGGTAATCTCGGATGTGATGATGCCGGATGGCAATGGGCTTGATCAGTTGCCGCTGATTGCTGAGCAGCGCCCTGGTTTGCCGGTCATTGTGATTTCTGCGCAAAACACGATTATGACGGCCATTCAGGCGACGGAAGCCGATGCCTATGACTATTTGCCGAAACCGTTTGATCTGCCGGATCTGATGAAGCGTGCGGCCCGCGCGCTGGAAGTAAAGCGGCGCGCACCAGCGCCGCGCACCGAGGCCAGCCGCGATACGGGCGAGGATTTGCCTTTGGTTGGGCGCACGCCTGGGATGCAGGCAATCTATCGCTTGGTCGCGCGGGTTATGAATGCTGATTTGCCGATTTTGATCACCGGTGAAAGCGGCACTGGCAAGTCTTTGATCGCGCGGGCGATCCATGATTTATCTGACCGGCGTACGTTGCCGTTTGTTGTCGCCAGTGGCAGCGACCTAGCGCAGATGGAGGGGCCTGCGGCTTTGATTTCGCGGGTTCGCAATGGCACTCTTTTGTTCGACGAGGTTGGCGATCTGAATGAGGATGCGCAGGCGCGCATTGTCCGGATGCTGGACAGCTTCACCGACAATGCCCCCCGGATCATGGCGACCAGTCAGGCGGACCTGGCGTTAAAGCTGGATCAGGGAATGTTTCGGTCGGACCTTTATTACCGGCTTGGTGGTGTTTCACTTGCGGTGCCGTCATTGCGCGAACGGGTTGAAGATATTCCGCTTCTTGCAGGTCACTTCTTTGCCCGCGCCGAACGGGATGGTCTGCCATCGCGAAAGTTTACACCGCAAGGTTTGGAGCTTGTGCGCGCCTACTCCTGGCCGGGCAACGTGCGGCAGTTAGAGAATACGATCCGCCGTCTGTCGATCACCGGTGGCGAAGAGGAGATCGGACGGGCAGAAGTCGAAGTTGTTCTTGGAAATCAGCCGGCGATTGAGCCGCTGACCGGAGGTGGCAACAGCGAAAAGCTTTCAGCGTCGATCGAAAAGCATCTGCGGCGGTATTTTGATCTTCACGGCGGGCAATTGCCGCCACCAGGTCTTTACCAGCGGATTCTGCGGGAAGTTGAACTTCCGTTGCTCGCGATTGCATTAGACGCGACGGGCGGAAATCAGGCGAAATGTGCCGATTTACTTGGCATCAACCGCAATACTCTCCGAAAGAAGATCACAGACCTCGATATTCGCGTGACACGGAGGCGCAAATTGATGTAAAACCGCAACAGAGAGTGGCCAATCCGTAACTGTGGATAAAGCGTCGCCAATATAGAGCGGTCGCCACTCAGCGTGGCACATTATATGGAGGGTCCGGGTGGCGGGGCGCGCACGGGCATTAACTTGGCAAAAACTGATCCGTCTCAGACGGATGCGACGTGTTCAAAATGCGGCGACCCTTGGCGTTGTGGTTTTGGGCCCGGTCCTGGCGCTGGCGACTTTCATGGTTTTGGGGCCGCTAGACCGCACGTCTTCGGCCCTTTCATTGCGGCTCGTTTTGCTAGTCGACCTTGTCTATGTGCTGCTTGTCGCGGCGTTGGTCTTTTCGCGGATCGCTACGATGATAGCAGCGCGGCGCGCAAAATCGGCTGGTTCTCGCCTGCACCTGCGCCTGACCGGCGTGTTCGCGATTATCGCGCTTATTCCAACCGTAACAGTCGCTGTGTTCGCCGGTTTAACGATCAACATCGGCCTTGAGGGCTGGTTTTCGGATCGGGTTAGGGGCGTAGTGGGGGCATCCTTGGCGGCGGCGGAGGCCTATCAGGAAGATCAGAGGCGCGATCTTGGTGAAGACGCAAATGTTTTGGCGCGCTTCCTGAACGCGGCGCGGACACGCTCGGTCTTTGTGTCTGATGCAGAGTTGCGCCAGCTTCTTGGGCAAGGGCAGGGGCAAATCCAGAGAGGCTTGCGGGAGGCCTTTGTCATTGATGGTACAGGCGATATCCGCACCCGCGGCGAGCGATCGTATCTTTTTGACTTTGAGGAGCCAACAAGCCTGGACATAGTATCGGCACGGGATGGGCAGACGGTCATTATCGAGGATTTGGCGACGAACGAGTTCCGCGCCCTTTTGCGTCTTACTGCGTTCCCGGACCGCTATCTTTACGTCAGCCGGGATGTGGATGGCCGCATTCTTGGGCTTTTGGATGAAGCCGAGGAAACAGCGCAACTTTATACGCAGCTTGAGGCCGAGCGTGGGCGTGTCGTCTTTGAGTTTGGCCTTTTGTATCTTGGATTTGCGGTGATTCTGATTCTGGCGGCAATCTGGCTGGGGTTGTGGTTTGCAGAACGATTATCGCGACCCGTCGGGCGGCTTGCAGGGGCGGCGCAGCGCGTCGGTGCGGGTGATTTGGATGTTCAGATTCCCGAGGAACAGGGCGAAGATGAGATCGCCATGGTGGGGCGCTTATTCAACCAGATGACACGTCAACTGAAGGGACAACGCGACGCTTTGCTAAACACGAACCGTCAGATTGAGGAGCGACGCCGCCTGTTTGACTCCGTGCTTTCGTCAGTGACTGCAGGCGTGATCGGGCTGGATGCGGAAGGGCGCGTTAGCTTCATTAACCGTTCAGCGGAACGCATCCTGCGCACGGACGCACCCACCGAAATTGAGGCACCTTTGCATGTGATTGTGCCAGAGTTTGTGTCTTTGCTAGAAGAGCTGCGCGCCAGTGGCCGCGAAACTGCACAGGAAGAAGTACGCATATCACGGAGGGGCGTCGCTGAAACGCTGCTTGTCCGCATCGCCGAACGACGTACCACCGAGAGCGAAGACGCCGGATACGTGATCGCCTTTGACGATGTCACCGATCTTGTTACCGCGCAGCGCATGGCGGCTTGGGGGGATGTGGCGCGTCGGATTGCGCATGAGATCAAGAACCCGTTGACGCCAATACAACTGTCGGCCGAACGTATTCGTCGAAAGTTCGTCCCAAGCGCCGGTGAAGACGCGGCGCTGCTTGAGAATTTGACCGACGTGATTGTGCGTCAGACGAATGATCTGCGCCGGATTGTGGATGAGTTCTCGAAATTTGCGCGGATGCCGGAGCCTGAAAAGTCGATCCATGACCTGAGGAAACTCGTCGCGGACGCCATGTTGCTGCAGGAGGACGCAATTGAAGGCGTGTCTTTGACGTCTGATCTTCCTGACGCGCCGGTCCTTGCCGATTTGGATTCGACAATGATCGGGCAGGCATTGACAAACATTATTAAGAATGCCGGTGAAGCAATTGAAACGCTTGGAGAAAAGAAGGGTTTCCCTGATGGATTTCAAGGGCGGGTTCATCTGGAGATGGAGGTCAGGGATGGAGCTGCTCATATCACGATCAGCGACAACGGTATCGGACTTCCCGACGATCGCTCCTTTTTGTTTGAGCCCTATGCGACGACGCGCGAGAAAGGCACCGGGCTTGGGTTGCCGATTGTGAAGAAGATTATCGAAGAACATGGAGGCACGTTGGCATTGGTTGACGCGGCTTCGTTGGACCAGTCGGGCCAGATCGGCGCGGCTGCAAAAATCGTGTTGCCGCTTTCGGCAGCGCAGGAAAAAGCCGGCGACCTGGCGGTCGCTGAATGATAAAATCAAGGAGGCATTGATGGGCGATATTCTCATAGTGGATGACGAGCGTGATATTCGCGAGTTGATTTCCGATATCCTGAAAGACGAAGGCTTTACGACGCGGCTTGCGGGGACATCGGAGGAGGCGATGTCAGAAATGAACAAGGAAGCACCGTCGTTGATGGTGCTCGATATCTGGCTGAAGGACAGCGAGATGGACGGGATTGATATCCTGAAAGCGGTGCGGCGCGACAACCCGGATGTGCCGGTGATCATCATTTCGGGTCATGGAAACATCGAGATTGCCGTCGCGGCGATCAAGCAGGGGGCATACGACTTCATCGAAAAGCCCTTTAATATCGATCAGTTGATGGTGGTCGTAACGCGCGCAATGGAGACATCACGTCTGCGACGTGAAAATACTGACCTTCGCCGCAAGGACGTCACAACCACAGATATGGTCGGCTCAAGTCAGTCTTATCGCACTTTGAAAGCGCAGTTGGACAAGGTCACTAAGTCCAACGGACGAGTGATGCTGACGGGGCCTGCGGGGGCTGGCAAAGAGATTGCAGCGCGGTTCATTCATGCCAATTCCAACCGCGCCGAGGGGCCGTTTGTGACGGTCAATTCGGCTTCGATCGAACCCGACCGGATGGAAGAAGTTCTGTTTGGCCGTGAAGGCACCGGCCGTGGAATTGAGCCCGGTCTTTTGGAGCAAGCGCACGGCGGTATCATCTTCTTTGATGAGATTGCGGATATGCCGCTTGGGACGCAGTCGAAGATCCTGCGAGTCCTGACCGAGCAAAAATTTCAGCGCGTCGGTGGCGGTGACTTGGTGCGGGTTGATTTGCGGGTGATTTCGTCGACAACGCGCAGCCTTGAGGGTGAGGTCGAAAACGGCACGTTCCGTCAAGAGTTGTTCCATCGTCTGAACGTCGTGCCGATTGATGTGCCATCGCTTGCTGAGCGCCGTGAGGATATCCCGGAATTGGCGAATTTCTTCATCGCGAGTTTCAACAAGTCGCAAGGGATGCCACTGCGTGCGCTGTCTGACGATGCGATTGCAATGCTTCAGACGATTTCGTGGCCTGGAAATGTTCGGCAGTTGAAGAATGTGATCGAGCGCGTGCTGATCCTTGGGTCTGACAAGGGCGATATTTCTGCGTCCGAAATTCCCGGAACCAGCAATGAAGTTGAAGAAACCGACGAGAACCGCGTTGTGCTTTCGGGCAGTCTAGCGACCTTGCCTCTGCGGGAAGCGCGCGAGATGTTCGAGCGGGAGTATCTTCTTACGCAGATCAACCGGTTCGGCGGCAACATCAGCCGTACTGCAGGTTTCGTCGGCATGGAGCGTTCGGCGTTACACCGTAAATTGAAGTCCTTGAATGTGGTCACGTCGAACCGCGCAGGGGCTCGGTTTGCGACTGTCGTCGAAGACGCGGAAGAGGACGCGTGATCCATTCAGGCAGCGCGCGCTGAAATGAGCGGTTTCATTGTACAAGGCGATCGCTTGATTGCGGGGCAACACCGTGTCACCAAGAGCGCCACAACGTCGGCCGAGGGGCAGATATGAAGGTTATCATCTGCGGAGCGGGTCAGGTTGGCTGGCAAATTGCACGCCATCTGTCTGGTGAGCGCAATGACGTGACGGTCGTCGACTACAATGCTGATCTTGTGCGCCGCGTCACGGATGCACTGGATGTGCAGGGTATTGCCGGACACGCGAGTTATCCGGATATTCTTGAGCGGGCGGGGGCGCGCGATGCGGATATGATCATTGCTGCGACGCACTCTGATGAGGTCAATATGGTGACCTGCCAGGTAGCTCATTCAGTGTTTGATGTGCCGCGCAAAATCGCGCGGCTGCGGGCTCAAAGCTATCTGACAGCGATTTACTCTGATCTGTACCGGCGCGATCACATGCCGATTGATGTGGTTATAAGTCCCGAGCGTGAGGTTGCTGAGGCGGCATTGCGGCGGCTTTCGGCGCCTGCTGCGTTTGACACCGAGTTGTTTCTCGACGGCAAGGCGCAGCTTCTTGGGATTTTGCTGGACGAAGATTGTCCGGTGCTGGACACGCCCTTGCGACAATTGACGGATTTGTTTTCAACGCTGCGGGCGATTGTCGTAGGTGTGCGCCGCAACGGCCGCTTGTTTGCCCCTGAACCCGGCGATCAGCTTTTTGCTCATGACCAGATATACGTAATCAGTCATGTCCAGGACGTGAAGCGGACGTTCGAGATATTTGGCAAGGTCGTGCGCCGGCAGGAACGGATCGTGATCATCGGGGGCGGGAATGTTGGGCTTGCTGTTGCCAGCGCGCTTGAAGGCCGGGCCGAGCGGCTTCGTGTCAAGATCATTGAGCGCGACCGCGACTGCGCGGAACGGGCCGCAGACGCTTTGGAGCGGACGATTGTTCTAAACGGCGACGGTCTAAGCACCGAGCTGTTGGAAGAGGCTGGCGTAGGGCGGGCGGACGCTGTGCTGGCAGTTACGGACGACGATAAGACCAATCTTCTGGCATCGGTGCGTGCCAAGCAAGCTGGGTGCCCTTTGACGATTGCGCTGATCAACGATCCGACGCTTTTGCCTTTGATGGATCCCTTGCATATTGATGCCTACATCAACCCGCGCGGCACGACCGTATCCTCGATCCTGCGTCACATCCGGCATGGCCGGGTGCGCGGCGTATATTCCATCGGAGACGCTGAAGCCGAAGTGATCGAAGCTCAAATTTTGACGACATCCCCTTTGTCGGGAAAACTAATTCGCGAGATCGACTTTCCCGAAGGTGTATTGGTTGGGGCCGTAATGAAAGGCGAAAAGGTCGTGAAGCCCACCGGAACCACGCGGATCGAAGAAGGCGATGTGATTGTGGTCTTTACGATGGCGTCTGACGTTCCGGAGGTCGAGCGGCTGTTTCAGGTCTCGATCGACTTCTTCTGATGCTTTGGGCAACGCGATTGCCGCTGATCGTCCTGTTGGTTGGCTTGGGCGCTTTGGCGATGTTGGTGCCCGCGGTTCATGCCTATGTGACCCGTGATCTGGTGACGGCGCGGGCATTTTTATATTCCTGCGTCATGTTTTTGTTCCTGTTTACGATGATTGCCTTGGGCACATCGAACTACAATATTCGACGGCAAGGACGCAGCCATCTGATCTCGCTATTCGCACTTTTCGCGGCGTTGCCTGCGATGTTGGCGGTGCCGTTCAGCGAGGTTGTGACGGATACGACTTTTGGCAATGCTTACATCGAAATGGTGTCGAGCTTGACCACGACGGGTTTGACGCTGTTTGAGGCTGATCGCTTGCCGCCAAGTGTCCACCTTTGGCGTGCATTGGTCGGCTGGCTTGGTGGATTTTTCATGTGGGTCGCAGCAATTGCAGTTTTCGCACCACTGAACCTGGCCGGTTTCGAAGTTGTTGCGGCGACTGAATCTAGTCGGGATCAGAAGGGCGGAGTGGTTCGCCTTGATCATATCGGAGGATCCTCGGAGCGTCTGGCGCGGTTTGCCGCGCGCCTTGCGCCGATCTATGGCGGGCTGACGGCCGTTCTTTGGGTGGCTTTGATGCTTGCCGGAGATACGCCGCTCGTGGCGATCTGCCACGCGATGGCGACGCTGTCGACGTCCGGTATTTCGCCCATTGAGGGGGGCGTCGCGGGGGCAACTTCGGGATATGGCGGTGAATTTCTGATTTTAATATTTCTGGTGTTCGCCCTGTCGCGCCTGACATTTACCTCGGATGGCAGGCAGGATGGCTGGCCCGCGTTGATCCGGGATCCTGAACTGCGGCTGGGGATTTCACTGATTGCTATTTTGCCGGCACTTTTATTTTTGCGTCATTGGCTGGCGACGATCGAAGACGGCTCGGACGTGACGGTAATTGAAGGGATCGTCGGGATTTGGGGCGCGGTGTTCACCGTGGCGTCATTCCTGACGACCACGGGATTTGAAAGCTCGGCTTGGGGTGAGGCCCGCGCCTGGTCGGGGCTGGACGCGGCTGGACTTGTGCTTATGGGGCTGGCGGTTTTCGGCGGCGGCGTTGCGACGACGGCGGGCGGCGTAAAACTTCTTCGGGTTTATGCCCTTGTGAAGCACGGCCAACGCGAGATGGATAAGCTGGTCTCACCGTCTTCGGTTGGCGGTTCGGGGCAGGTCGCACGTCGTTTTCGACGGGAGGGCGCCTATGTGGCTTGGGTGTTTTTCATGCTATTCGCGTTGTCGATCGCCACGATATCGACGGCCCTGGCGTTTTTCGGTCTCACGTTTGAAGAAGCTCTTGTGTTGACGATCGCAGGTCTGTCCACAACCGGACCATTGGTCGATGTTGCCGCCGACAAGCCGATTGATCTGATCGCATTGGCCCCTGGCGCCAAGGCCATTATAGCGGCAGCCATGGTGCTTGGCCGCTTGGAGACCCTGGCAATTATCGCCCTGTTGAACCCGGAATTCTGGCGTTAACCCTGCTTAGAATTTAGGCTGTTCGAAATATTCTTTTGGGCTAGCAAGTCTTTTGGATGCGATCCATAGTGGGTTCTCTAACTTGGCGTCTCGATGGCGCTCGAACGTTTGCAAGAAAAAAGGCAATAAATCTCATGGCTTCGGATAGACAGAATTTGCAGGATGCATTTCTGAACCATGTCAGAAAGACCAAGGTTCCGGTTACCATCTTTCTTATCAATGGCGTCAAACTTCAGGGCGTGATTACATGGTTTGATAACTTTTGTGTTTTACTGCGCCGGGATGGTCAGTCCCAGCTTGTATATAAACACGCAATCTCCACGATTATGCCCGCACAGCCAATTAGCCTGTATGACGGCGAAGAATAAGCGTGGGTGAGACAGAAGCGAGGGCGACACGCGCCCTTGTTCTGCACCCCGACATAACGAGCGACAGGAATCGGCGCGACGCGACGTTTGCGCTTAATGAGGCTGTGTCGCTTGCAGTTGCTTTGCCCGGAATTGAGGTTGTCGGCGCGGACTCCATCAGATTGCCGAAACCAACACCTGGAACTTTGTTTGGCTCGGGCAAGGTGGAAGAGCTGGGTCAAAGGATCAAAGCCGATGACATCGGCTTGGTTCTTATCGATGGTCAGCTCACACCGGTGCAGCAACGCAATCTTGAGCGCGAGTGGAAAACCAAGCTTTTGGACCGCACCGGACTGATCCTAGAAATTTTCTCGGATCGAGCCGCAACGCGGGAAGGCGTTTTGCAGGTCGAAATGGCGGCGCTCACGTATCAGCGGACCCGTCTTGTGCGAGCGTGGACTCACCTTGAACGGCAGCGCGGAGGTTTGGGCTTTGTGGGTGGGCCCGGTGAAACTCAGATTGAGGCGGACCGGCGCGCCATTGACGAACAGCTGTCGCGGTTGAAGCGTCAGTTGGAAAAAGTTGTGAAAACGCGCACCCTACACCGTGCGGCGCGCGCGAAAGTGCCGTTTCCCGTGGTGGCGTTGGTTGGCTACACAAACTCTGGGAAATCGACGCTGTTCAATCGTTTGACGGGCGCGGACGTGGTGGCCAAGGACATGTTATTTGCCACTCTTGATCCGACGATGCGGGCGATCAAATTGTCCACCGGGCGAGAAGTGATCTTGTCGGACACGGTTGGCTTCATTTCGGATCTGCCGACACAGTTGGTCGCCGCCTTTCGCGCGACCTTAGAAGAGGTGCTTGAGGCCGATCTGATTTTGCACGTGCGCGATATTTCACATCCCGAGACGGATGATCAATCGGCGAATGTCTTGGGTATTCTGAATGATCTCGGTGTCCAGGAGGCGACCCCTCAGATCGAGATTTGGAACAAGATTGACGTGTTGGACGACGAAGCCCGCGCGGCGCGCGAGGCGGAAGCGTTGCGCAAGGACGACATCCAGGCGATCTCGGCGCTGACTGGAGCGGGTGTTGAGGAGTTTGTTCTGGCCGTCACCGAAAAGCTTGATCTGGATCGTCAGGTCGCGACGGTTGAGATTGATCACGCGGACGGCAAGAAACGTGCCTGGGCCTATGAGCAGGGGATCGTTTTGTCCGAAACTCGTTCGGAAGACGGCGTCGAACTTACCGTGAATTGGACGTCAGTTCAGGCAGCCCGCTTTTCCCGGCTTTGAATGGCTGAACGGCAAACCGCTGCTTCTTGCGCTGTAAGGCAAGGATATGCGGTTTTCTGGGTTAAGCCGGCGTCTAGGGCGGCGCGAATATCGCGGCGATCATCCAGTGACATTGATAAAAGCGCGGTATCGCCGGGAAACAGGGTCTCGCTTTCGCATCCATTCGCACGGATGCATGTATGGGTCGCGCATACCAAGTGGACATAGGTGGTTTCGGTGGCGGAGCCTGGACGGGCGTAGGGCATGTCGCGGGCGGCGACGAAGGCCGCGTCAAACCCGCAGAGCGTTTGCAGTTCGGGGGCTCGGACCGGAATGTGATGTTGGGGAGAAGCGTGCAGATCGTGCAACGGTGTGGACGCGGCAGTGGTGCCCTTGGCGATTGTGACGGGGCACAATTGGGTAAAAGCCCTGATCGATTGGGCATTGAAGGTTTGGCATCCGATAAAAAGGACCGGCTTTGCGGCCCCGTCCTCCGATACGATCAGGTCTCCGACTTTCAGGGTTTCCACTGGGACGCCGCGGTTAGGGGGTAGTTCTGCGTTCCTGAGACGTGGCAGACGAAGAGGTTACCCAAATTGTGTGCGCCATTCGGGAAGTCGTCCATTATGTCGAATGTGTCTTGTGACTTGGTTGCGGCATTCGGGCCATCGGGATCAAAGAAAAAACCTCGCAGGAAAAAAGCCGCGTTCCGTCAACCAGGGTGAGGATCACGACCTCTTCGCCGCGAATGTCGGAATTATTCGGGGCCAAACCATTGAGTTTATTTGTGGAAGGAAGCGTTCCACCAAAGTCCATCATGAAACTGATCGGCCCGGAATCCAAAGCGCCGTCGCCGTTGGTGTCGAAATAAATCACAGTGTTCGGATCATTGCTGCCATCCAGCGTGAAATCAAGCTTCAGGCCGCCGTCATCGGTGCCATCATTGTTAGTATCGGCGCTGAACGTAAGCAGTGTGGTTGGCTGCTTATTTGTATTGGACGCGTTAAGTGACGCGTTTCCTGCACTGCTGCTGCTGCTGCTGCTGCTATCGCCTCGCGGCCAGAGCAAAAGCGGCATGGTGTGCTCCTTTTGCTTATAGTAATCTTAACGCGTTTTTTTGTCGGGCAAGAAGCAAAAAGACGGCGTTAATTGGCCGGAGTAAGCCGGGTGATGCCGACGGCACCGGCGCGGGCGAGGTCTTGGTTCAGGGTCATCGGAATGTATTCACCGCGCCGCCAAAGCTCGCCTAAATCGTCATAGTGGCGGCTAAGCGGGTGGCCCGATTGCCCGGTGGAAATAATGAAAACTGAGCTGTCGGGGTCGGCGAAATCGTAAACGCCGCGATAACCCGCGCCGTGAATGTTCTGAAACGGATCGGGGCCACTGCCGCGGGTCTGCCCCCGTTGAAGCGTTTGATCGCCGCCGCTGGTGGACTGGCGAATGTTTACCAGCCACGCAATCCACCCGACATCCCCAAGCACCGTATGGTTATGGGTCGCCTCGTGGGCATCCCCCCAACGCAGGCTTTCCAAAGCCGGGCCATAGCGTTCTTCGATCCATAAGATTGCATCATCGAGAGCAAGCCGGGAAAGATTTGAGCAGGACTCAATTGGCGCGCTTTGGATGACGTCACACCATGCGGAAGCACCGTCGATATCGCGGTAGACCCGTTCCAAGAAGATCGGTTCGGGGCGCTGGAACTGCTCCGCCAGAGGACCAAGCTCATCGCGGATCAGGCGATCTTGCAAGGCACGCATCCAGGCTGCGTAGATCAGAGGCTCGGGAAGATGCTCGTTCATCTCGCCGTTCCATTCCGCCAAAAGATCAAGGGCGCGGCGCCTTTGGCGTTCGGGTGTGCCGTCGACGGCGGCTTCTCCGGTGAACCACAAATCGCGTGCAACAAGCGGCAGCAGGGTGCGTGCAGTGACCGAAACCGTATCAAGTTGCGCCTCGATAAAGCTTTCGCGGGTGTGGACTTCGCGGGTTTGCATCAGGCGCTGCCATCGTTGAACGCGCTGCGTGTCGCCCCAGTCAAAACTAACATGAAGCGGGAAGGGCCGATCGATGGATTTGTTGTTCGTATTGCCAACAATACCGCCATCGGGCGTGCGAAACTCTGGATTTGCGGCATAAGACATCGTGCCTTGCCAGCGGTTCTCGGCCAGCCAGCCGGGGGCCGGCATACGGCCTTGGGTCTGGTGGCGTGCGGCGCGGCGTGGAAGTTTCCCGATCACTTTCATCGCCGCACTTTCGCGGTCGACGACGGTCAGGTTTTGGGACGTCGCAACGAAGTCTTCGCCTGCGGAAATGGCTGCATCAAGGTCTTGAGCGCGCATTATTTTCAAGAGCGCCTGAATAGAGGTGTCTTCCCCGCTGAGCGCTGTCCATGCCACTGATGCGACGTGACCCGCCGGCGTGATGGCGGCCAATCCGTACTGGCTTCCCTCAAGGATGGGTCCGTTTTGGGACCATCGAAGGGTAAGCCTGATGGGTTCCGCGTCGTTGATGTTGACGATCGACTGGCGTGATTGAAGCGTTTTCCAGCCCTCCGGTGTCAGGACTTGTTCCGGATTGTCGGGGTTCACTTTTTCGATGAAGACGTCCTGGTCGTCTGCGTAAGAATTGGTAAGCCCCCACCCAAGCGCATCTGAGCGCCCGACAACAACCGCCGGGCTTCCCGGAAATGTGCCGCCGATGACGCCTCCGGTTTCCAGCTCCAGGCGCGCAAGATACCAGATCGTGGGTGCTGTGAGTTCCATGTGGGGGTCGTTTGCCAGAAGGGTGCTGCCAGCGGCCGAACGCGCGGGAGTTGCGGCCCATGCGTTTGACGCCCCTGCCAATCCTCTGGCTTTCACGGGTGACATTGGGTCGTGTGGCTGATTTTTCAGGTGGGCAAAACTTGGAAGAGGCGCGTCAAAAAGGGAGGCGTATTCGGGCAGAGACGCGAGGGCCTGTCCCGGCGTGTCGGGCAAAATATCTGAAAGCCTCTCATCGGACACGATACGGGAAAGGCGCGCGCGCAAAACTTCGCGCTGGACATGGTCGGTCAGCGAGAGAGCCATCAGCTTGCCAATCGCAAGGCTGTCGGCGGGCTGCCATAAGGCGATGCTTGGCTCGAACAGCCAGAATTCCGGGGCACCTCGACCAAGTGCGCCCTCATTGACCTGGCGCAGCCAGGCGTTGACGCCCGATGCATAAGATTGAAGGGCCGCGGTTGTATATGGGTCTTGTGCCGCGACGGACTTCACGGCCAAAGGATAAAGATCAAGCCTGCGCAAAAGCCGATCTGTTCTGACGGTTTTTTGCCCGAACAACTCGCTTAGGCGCCCCTGTGCGGTGCGTCTTAAGAGCAGCATTTGCCACAAGCGATCTTGTGCGTGGGCTAGCCCAAGTCCGAAGTAGACGTCTGTGTCTGATTGGCCGAAAATATGCGGCACATTTGCGTTATCGCGCACAATTTCGACTGGTGCACTTATACCGGCGACCCTGAAATTGTGGGTGTAGTCGGGAATTGATCTCGAAAAAAACCAGTACAGCAGAATGGAGGCCGCAAGCGCGAACATGACCAGTCCTGTGGTTATTCGGGTGAGCCAGCGGAAAAGACTGAGCATGAATACCTTGTTGACTGCGGTTGCCTGTCCACTAGGTAAAGCCCGCAGAACAATGGATGACAAGGGAGGATGCTATGGCGAAGTGTGCATTTTTGGGGCTGGGCGTTATGGGCTATCCCATGGCTGGCCATTTGGCGGCCGAGGGCCACGATGTAACGGTTTTTAATCGCACCGCAGCGAAAGCTGAAGACTGGGTGGCGCAGCATGGAGGCGCAAAAGCGCTCACGCCTCGCGCGGCTGCAGATGGCGCCGAGTTTGTCATGTCCTGCGTGGGCAATGATGACGATCTTCGCTCGGTTTGCCTTGGCGACGATGGTGCGTTTTTAGGGATGAAGCCCGGCGCCGTCTTTGTCGACCACACGACGGTGTCTGCCGCTGTGACGCGTGAGTTATATGCGGCTGCCGACGGCATAGCAGTGTCATTCGTCGACGCGCCTATTTCGGGCGGTCAAGCGGGCGCGGAGAACGGTCAGCTTTCGGTCATGTGTGGGGGGGATCAGGGGGCGTTTGATCGCTCGGAACCTATTCTGCAGGCCTATTCTAAGATCTGCCGCCGCATCGGCGAAAGCGGCGCAGGTCAGATGACCAAAATGTGCAACCAGATTGCAATTGCCGGTCTGGTACAGGGGCTGAGCGAAGCGCTTCATTTCGCCGATAAGGCCGGCCTTGACGGGCGCGCGGTTGTAGAGGTGATTTCACAAGGGGCTGCGGGATCCTGGCAAATGGCAAATCGTTACGAGACGATGCTTAATGATCATTTCGAGCATGGGTTTGCGGTCGACTGGATGCGCAAGGATTTGGGGATTTGCCTGCAATCGGCCAACGAGATTGAAGCAAGCCTGCCGGTCACGGCTTTGGTAGATCAGTTCTACAAAGACGTCCAAAAAATGGGCGGCGGTCGCTGGGATACATCGAGCTTGTTTAAACGTCTTCAGGCAATGTGAGTTACACAAGAGCGGCGATGGTTGAGGTGTGTCCCTCAACCATCTGATAGTTTGCGCTTTTTATGGTATGATCCGCGAGTATTTGGTGCCTTCGACCGACGCACCTGCCAGCAAGCCTGCCTGTCCGAAGACAACAGCGATAACCGGCGAAAGTGCGGTCGTCGTTTCGGCGGAAATATTCGCACCGCGATCATTCACCGCATATTCTACGTCGGCGCCAGCCGCCCAACCTGATGAGGCGCGGAATTCAGCCAGCGCTTCTTCGGTCATGAAATACAGAACATGTGCGTATTGCTGCGCGCCAATCTGCAGGCCAAAGCTTGCTTGTGTCGCCGAGTAATAATCAACAGAGATGCCGTTCACACGTAGCGCGCCACGCCCGTAAGAAGCGCCGAACCCGAAGCCTGCTTCCGTGATCAGCGGCATGACGAGCATGCCCACAGATTTTTGCTGAAGGTCGCGCGTTCCGGGGAAGTTACTGTCAAGATAGTTCAGTGATGAATCAATGCGCGCATCAAGTTTTGCGGCACCCTCGCTGCCAATGCCATTGCCGCAAGCGGCAAGCGCCAGTGTTGTGGCCGCAGCTGCACCCAAGAGGGCGCGACGGGACATACGTTTCATTGGGAAGACCCTCTCATGCTCGATATTTGCCAAATAAAATGACGACCTTATCTGGCCGTTCGACCCAATGTATAGGGGACGCAGGGACGAGAGTCACCCTCTATAGTAGTAGACGGTCCGCCTGGACGCGATTTTTCGCTGGCCTAATGGTCCTTAAAAGCGCGCGCGACGTCCATGGCGAAATACGTCAGAATCCCATCGCAACCTGCTCGTTTGAAGGCCATGAGGCTTTCAAGCATCGTGCGATCGCCATCAAGCCAGCCGTTTTGCGCAGCGGCCTTGATCATCGCGTACTCGCCGGACACCTGGTAGGCGAAAGTTGGCGCGCCGAAGGTGTCTTTTACACGGCGACAAATATCGAGATACGGCATGCCGGGTTTTATCATTACCATGTCGGCGCCTTCGCTCAGATCTCGCTCGACCATGCGCAAGGCTTCGTCAGAATTTCCTGGGTCCATCTGATAGGTTTTTTTGTCACCGACCAGAAGGTCCGAGGCACCGACCGCATCGCGGAACGGGCCATAAAATGCGGAGGCATACTTAGCGGCGTAGCTTAGAATGGACGTGTCCGTGTATCCGTCAGCCTCAAGCGCGCGACGCATTGCGCCAATGCGGCCGTCCATCATGTCAGAGGGGCCGAGAATGTCGGCGCCAGCATCTGCCTGTGCAACGGCCATTTTCACCAGCGCCTCGACGCTTTCGTCGTTCAGGATGATCCCGTCGCGTACGAGACCGTCGTGTCCGTTGATATTGTAGGGATCAAGGGCGACGTCTGTCATGACCGCGACCTCGGGGACTGCGGCCTTGATCGCGCGAGTGGCACGGTTCGAAAGGTTGTCGGGGTTCCAGGCTTCGTCGCAAGTCTCGTTTTTGAACTCGGTCTCGATGTAGGGAAAAAGACATATCGCGGGAATGCCAAGGGACGCCGCCTGTTCAGCCGAGCGGACAACGCGGTCGATCGTTTGACGAGCAACGCCGGGCATGGATGGCACCGGTGTTTCGTCGTCTTCCCCTTCGCGCACGAACACCGGCCAGATCAGATCATCAACGGTAAGCGTTGATTGGCGCACCAGTCTGCGAAGGGCATCAGAGGATTTGGTCCGGCGAAACCGTGTTGCGGGATGTGAAGCAATGGTCATGAGTGCGGTCTTTCGTGCACGGTTTTGGTTCCTTTTGCGGTAGCGAGCGGTTGAACACTGGTCAACCCTCGTAGCATTTCCTAGTGTCCGGCAAAACAAGAGCTCCGAGGCAGAATGTGAACTGGTACGACACTGTTTTTGAAGTCATCGATATGCGGTCCTTCTCCAATCTTTGGTATTGGATTGCGTTGGCGGTTTTGTGGTCTTCCGTCAGCCATTGGGTTCTTGGTGTTCCTTTTGATATGATCATACGTGCGCGGCGCGAAGATGAAGGCGAGGCGATGACGGATTTGCAGGACCTGGTGCGGATCAACGTAAACCGAATTCTTTACGTGGCCGAAGTGTCGGGAACATGGGCCATTTTATTTGGGTCTGCGGCCGTTACGGCGCTTGGATTGATGGCGGTGTTTTACAACGTTGAGATCGCTCAGGCGGTGTTGTTGTTGGCGGGCCCACTTGCCCTATTGGGCGCGCTGTCGCATCGAACATCGCGCATAATTCGCACTAGCGGGGTACAGGGCAGTGCTTTGATACAGCAATTGATGCGCCATCGGTTCGCGACACAGATGATTGGCGTTGTGGCAATCTTCATTACTGCAATGTTCGGAATGTACCAAAACTTGCACGTCGGAACGTTAAGTTTCTAGGGGTCGCTGGTTGACAGCACGGCCTCACAGGGTACGTCCCATTAATATGTTTGACCCCCGTCATATCACTGTTAGCGGCGCGCCTGAGGGTTTTGATGCAACGCTAATCCTTACAGAGCTTGAGAAGGCTTCTGGCGGTGTGGTGTGCCATGTTGCACGCGACGACAAACGGCTTGTTGCCATGCGCGAAGCGCTGGCATTTTTTGCGCCAGACGTTCCGATCTTCATGTTCCCCGGATGGGATTGTTTGCCGTATGACCGGGTGTCGCCGAACGCCGATATCTCGGCGATGCGGATGGCGACCTTGGCCGCGCTTGTTCACGATATGCCCAAGCGCTTTGTGCTTCTGACGACGCTAAATGCCGCGACCCAACGTGTGCCGGCCCGCTCGATTTTGAAGGAGGCCGCGTTTAGCGCAACCGTCGGCAACCGGATCAATGAAGCATCGCTGAGGGAGTTTTTGGTTCGGATGGGGTTTGTTCAGGCGCCGACGGTCACAGAACCGGGCGACTATGCCATTCGTGGTGGGATCATCGACATCTTCCCGCCCGGTGATGGAGGGCCTGTCCGTCTTGATTTCTTCGGCGATGTGTTGGACGGAGCGCGTCGGTTTGATCCGGGCACGCAGCGCACGACTGAAAAGCTCGATTTTGTGGAGCTTGCTCCGGTCAGCGAGATCATCCTCGACGAGGCGGCGATCACGCGGTTCCGGCAGAACTATCGCTTGGAGTTCGGCGCAGCAGGGACGGACGATCCACTTTACGAGGCGGTGAGTGCCGGGCGAAAGCACGCTGGCGTCGAACATTGGTTGCCATTTTTTCACGAGCGCCTCGAGACACTGTTTGACTACATACCCGACGCAACAATCGCTTTGGACGATCAATCCACACCGATGCGTCTGGCGCGGTGGGATGCCATTGACGATCAATACGACACCCGCCGCGAGGCGATGACCGCAAAAGGGCGGATCGACAGCGTCTATAAGCCAGCGCCTCCGGGTGGATTGTATCTGGACGATGCTGCGTGGACTGATGCTGTTAAAACGCACCGGCTTTTGCAGTTTTCAGTCTTACCGCAGCCAACTGGTCCGGGTGTTACGGATGCGGCCGGCCGGATTGGCCGTGATTTTGCGCCCGAGCGGCAACAGGAATCAGTAAGCCTTTTCTCGGCTTTGGCAGCACATATTCAGGAGAAACGGAAAACCGCTCAGGTCGTGATTGCATCCTATTCTGACGGCGCGCGCGAGCGTCTTCAGGGTCTGATGGAAGATCAGGACATCACGGGGTCCGTTCTAATCAAGGACTGGCGCGATGTGCCAGAGGGCAACGGCGGTGTATTCCTTGTGGTTTGGGCGCTTGACCATGGCTTCGAGCAGCGTGACAGGCTTTGTGTTGTCTCCGAGCAGGACGTTTTGGGCGATCGACTTGTGCGAGCCCCGAAGAAAAAGCGTCGCGCCGAGAACTTCCTGACCGAGCATCAGACGCTTAGCCCCGGCGACCTGATCGTGCATGTCGATCACGGTGTCGGCCGCTACATGGGGCTTGAGGTGGTCAACGCACTGGGCGCCCGGCACGAGTGTATTCACCTAGAGTACGCCGGTGGTGATCGCCTTTTCCTGCCTGTTGAAAACATTGAACTTCTAAGCCGCTATGGAAATGACGAGGGTTTTCTCGATAAACTTGGCGGTGGCGCGTGGCAGGCGAAAAAAGCCAAACTGAAAGAGCGTATTCGCGAAGTTGCAGACAAATTGATACGCGTGGCGGCCGAGCGTTTGTTGCGCAAAGCGCCTGTGCTGGTGCCCCCCGATGGCATTTGGGACGCGTTTTCGGCACGGTTCCCTTATCAGGAGACGGATGATCAGCTGAAAGCCATTCACGACGCGATGGATGATCTTGCGAGCGGCAGGCCGATGGATCGGCTGATCTGTGGAGACGTTGGATTTGGCAAAACGGAAGTTGCGATGCGTGCGGCTTTTGCGGCCGCAATGTCAGGTGTTCAGGTTGCGATCATCGCCCCCACAACCTTGCTTGCACGCCAGCACGCCAAGGGCTTTAAAGAGCGGTTCCGTGGTTTTCCAATTGAAGTGCGCCAGTTGTCGCGCTTCGTGCCGATCAAGCGCGCCAATGAGACGCGCGACGGCCTGTCGCGTGGAACGGTTGATATCGTTATTGGCACGCATGCTGTTCTGGCGAAAAGTATTCGATTCCAAAACCTTGGTTTGCTCATTATTGATGAGGAGCAGCATTTCGGTGTCAGCCATAAAGAGCGGTTGAAGCAAATGCGCTCGGATATTCATGTGTTGACCCTTACAGCCACTCCGATCCCCCGGACGCTTCAGCTTTCGCTGGCCGGAGTGCGAGATTTGTCGATTATCGGGACGCCGCCCGTCGACCGGCTTGCGATCCGCACCTATGTGAGTGAATTCGATACAATCACTATTCGCGAGGCTTTGCTGCGCGAGCATTATCGTGGGGGGCAGTCGTTCTTTGTGGTGCCGCGGATTTCTGACCTGCCTGAGATAGAGGATTGGTTGAAGACCCAAGTCCCCGAGGTGTCTTATGTCGTGGCGCACGGACAGATGGCCGCGGGCCAGCTGGATGACCGAATGAACGCTTTTTACGACGGCAAGTACGACGTTCTTTTGGCCACGACGATCGTGGAATCTGGCTTGGATATTCCGACAGCGAACACGATGGTCGTGCATCGCGCGGATATGTTCGGACTGGCACAACTTTATCAAATCCGTGGCCGTGTTGGCCGCTCGAAGACGCGGGCCTATGCCTATCTGACAACGAAGACACGCCAGCGACTGACGGTTCAGGCCGAGAAGCGGTTGCGAGTTCTGGGCTCGCTGGACAGCCTGGGAGCAGGGTTCACGCTTGCCAGTCAGGATCTGGATATTCGCGGGGCAGGCAACCTTCTGGGCGAGGAGCAATCGGGACACGTGCGTGAGGTGGGTTACGAGCTTTACCAGTCCATGCTGGAAGAGGCGATTGCCAAGATCAAAGCCGGTAAATTGGAAGGCCTGAGCGACACAGACGACCAATGGGCGCCGCAGATCAATCTGGGCGTGCCAGTTCTGATCCCCGAAGCCTATGTGCCGGATTTGGATGTGCGACTTGGGCTTTACCGACGCCTTTCGGGCCTTCAGACAAAGGTTGAATTGGAAGGCTTTGCCGCTGAACTTATTGATCGATTTGGGAAATTGCCGAAAGAGGTCAACACCTTGCTGCTGGTCGTGCGGATCAAGGCAGAGTGTAAAAAGGCAGGAATTGCGCGTTTGGATACGGGGCCGAAGGGGGCCACGATCCAGTTCCATCGTGACAAGTTTGCGGATCCTGCGGGGTTGGTGGATTTCATCAAGGATCAGCGCGGACAGGCGAAAGTCAAAGACAACAAGATCATCGTGCGCCGGGATTGGGCAAAATCAGGCGACAAGATCAAAGGCGCGTTTTCCATCGCGCAAGACCTTGCCGCAAAATTGCGGGCGGCCAAGGCAAAGTAGCGCGATGCCGCCGTGTCGGGGTTCGTCCGAAAGCTTGGTATTGTTGATGCGGCTGACTAAATAAGAACCTGAATGGCAAGCGACCAAGCCAACACCATCTGCATTCCGATCCGAACAACGATGGTCGCATTCAGCATGCTTGCAGTGGCGGAGATGGCGGCACACAGACCGAATCAAGGTGGAAAGTTTGCGTCTTGATCGAAGTTTTGATCGAAAATCTGTTGCGTGGACTTCAAAGCATTAAAGAGCATCGCGTAGATGAGGGTTTGCGCCCCAATCGCGAGGACAACCTCACGGTTTGCGAAAACCTCTTTGATACCGCACCAGATTTCCTTCGCGCTAAACGGACGCCGGGCTTTGGGTAGCAGTGTTTCTGGTTGCCGCAAGATAAGCCAGAAAATCGAGATGAGTGAAAAGATCACAAAAGTGAGGTAAATAGTTCTCCACCCGAAGGCCCAGGAGATCGCAGCGCCCATGGTTGGTGTGACTACGGGGACCAAGGAAAATACAATCATCAGGAAACAGACGACCCCTGCCATTTACCGGCCTGAAAACAGGTCGCGGGTGATGGCAAGTGCAACCACGCGGGGGCCTGCGGCTCCGACACCTTGCAAGGTCCGGGCGACCAGAATCGTTTCAAGGCGCGGGGCACGCGCGCTGAGGAGAGCGCCCAGAATAAAGAGAACGGAGCTCCCGATCGCAATTTTGTGGCGTCCGAACGTGTCACTGAGTGGACCTGCGAAGAGAGTTCCACACCCCATTCCCACCACGAATGTCGCGATGCCCAGTTGTACTTGATTGGGCGAGCCTTGCGAAAGCGAGGCGGCAATTTCCCGTGGGACCTGCAGCATGGCGTCGATGGAGAACGCAACAGTTGCTGCAAGCATTGCCGAAAGGGCCGCCAATTCGCAGTGCGAGATTGGTGTTGTCGCTGTTTTTGCTAAATTTTACTCGGCGGAATTCACCTGTTCGGTCAGCTCGTCAATGACCTGTAGCCAAAGCTCCGATTGTTGCGAGCCGGGCAAAACGTGCTGATTGGCGATCACAAACGTCGGGACACCGGTCACCCCACGCGCGCGCGCATGGGCATCTCGGGTGCGCACGTCTTCAAGGTCAGCTTCGGAGGAGAGAAGGCGTTCGGTCAGGGCCTTGTCGAGCCCGATGCCGTCCGCGATTTCAACGAGTATGCCGTGGTCTCCGATGTCTTGACCCTCTTCAAAGTAGGCCTTGAACAAGCGCGAGACAGCGGCGGTTTGACGCCCTTCAAGTCCTGCCCAATGGATCAATCTATGAGCATCAATCGTGTTGGGCGTGCGTTTTATCCCACTGAAATTAATCTTCAGGCCCGCGGCAATGGCGGCGTCTTCTATCTGGCCATAGACCTGCACGGCTTGGGCGCGACCGCCGAATTTTGTCTCAAGGTATTCGCGCCGATCCATGCCGCCTTCTGGCATATCAGGGTTCAGCTGGAATGGATGCCATTCGATCGAAAAGCGATGATCTGGCCGGGCAGAAAGCGCGCGGTCAAGATGGGCTTTACCAATGTAACACCAGGGGCAAATCGGATCGGAAAGGATGTCGAGCTTTATCATAACGCGCAGTCTTTCGCAGCCTCGTGCGTTGCGTGCAAGCTTTTTTGCGGGTGGGAGTTGCGATTCCAAGGTGTGCCTGAGGGCGCTATATTTGGTGCGTGTTGAACAACGATATCCCTGTTATTCTAGCGCTTGCACGTAGTTCAGGCACTGATCCAAGTGCAGATTCCATGCCCTTGGATCTTGGGCAGGGTCTGCGCGATTTGCACACTTCACGCGGTTGGGCACTTGAGCAGGCGGCAAGGCAGGCGGGCGTTGCGCGTTCGGCGTTGTCGAAGATTTAAGACAGCCAGATATCTGCGATCTATGATGTCCAGAAGAAACTAGCGGTGGGATTTGAGGTTTCGATACCCCAGCTTTTCACACCGCCCGAGCGTGATCAGGTTATGGGACGCATCGCGGTCACCAAGTCGGGCGAGCGGCAGGGACACGCGACCGTCAGCTATAAACACGAAATGCTGGCAGGAGCGCTGACCAAAAAGGCGAGGCTTCCGTATCGTGCGCGTCTCCCTGCCCGTTTAATGGAGGAATTTGATGGCTGGGTGCGCCACGACCGTGTGGAGTTCCTTTTTGTGCTAACCGGAACAATCCGGCTTTATACCGAATTTGATGAACCAACCGAGATGCGACGTGGCGACAGCGCTTATTACAACGCGGCGATGGGACATAACGTGGTTTCGACCAGCCAGAAGGACGCCATGATGTTGTGGGTCACCGCGATCGGAAACGCAGGTTAAGCGACCTTAGAGTGGGGTTCGTTCGACATGGTGAAATCAAAGAATGCCTCGATAGCTTCGCTTGTCTCGTCCAGGGTCAATTCGTGAATTTGCGCAAGATAGCGCTTTAGGGCCGTTGTTTGCGCCGAAAGCGCAGGAACAATCTGCGGGTCTGCGTTGGGAAGGACCATTGAACGGTTTTCCAGATCGTCTGTGGATGATGTGTGATGTGCTGTGGTTGGCATGTGGCCTCCTGTTTCGTTGTTCGTCGAGCCTAGGGGGCAAAACCCTAGGACTAACTAACGCGGCTTACGGGAGGGATTTCTGGGCCGTTACAAGGGACTGTGTGGCCAGCCACGCGGCTATAGCCAGTGCTGCGGCAGATGCAAGACAGGCCGGCAACCCTCCAATCTGATAGCTGGCCCCTGACATAACTGTCCCCAGAAGTCGTCCAGAGGCATTGGCCATTTAGTAAAAGCCTATATCCAACGTGACGCGCTTGTCGCTGGTGAAGGCAAGGATCAGATAAGAATGCACTGCAGAATTCAAAG
>Ga0075467_10000369_pt1 | contig 34673 bp, 33 predicted proteins | sample DEB08_DNA_9_FD_75067 | JGI IMG/M metagenome (GOLD analysis project Ga0075467, IMG submission 75067) | Aqueous microbial communities from the Delaware River and Bay under freshwater to marine salinity gradient to study organic matter... | ecosystem: Environmental > Aquatic > Marine > Coastal ... | reverse complement strand
GTCCAACACCGCAGGCTTGAACGAGTTGGCGGCCGTCTGACCTTTGACGACTGGCTCAGTTTCAACGACCTTGCACGTCACCTTTTGCGGCAATGTCGCGCTCAGCGCCTCGCTGTCATGGTATTCAATCTTGATCGTCATGCCATCTTGCAGGAACGGACGCCGCTCGCCCAGAATATCTACCGGCAATTCAATCTGCTCGTAGGTCTCGTTGTCCATAAAGACCAACATCCCGTCGTTCTCGTAGAGAAACTGCTGATCTTTCTGCTCAAGCCGAACCCGCTCGACTTTGTCAGCCGAGCGAAACCGCTCGTTCAACTTCGAGCCATTGCGCAGATTCTTCATCTCCACCTGTGCAAACGCGCCGCCCTTTCCGGGCTTTACGTGATCGGTTTTCACCGCAATCCACAAACCGCCGTTATGTTCAAGAACATTTCCGACTCGAATCTCATTTCCATTGATTTTGGGCATGCACGTCAACCAAGCGTTAAAGTTGATATAAAGTTCATGAATGCTATATTATAGGTGTAAGACGCTGACAAGGCGGCGATAACTACAGGGGGAAGGCGCTAAGCTATGCGTTGAACGCATATGAGCCATTCCTAAATAGCAAACCTAAAGTGCTTCAGGACGCGCCATAAGGAACGCCACCCCTCGGAATGCAAGAGCAAGAATAAGAAAAAGGAAAACGTATGGCTGATTTTGTGGACGGCACCGCATTCAATCACGAGCAAGGCAACCGCGCGAAGAAGCTTTTCGCCGCTGTGGTTCTGGCCGCTCTCGATGATGCAATTGCCGACGACAAGAAATACGGAAACGGACCAGAACAGATCGCACGCTGGGCGCGCTCGCGCGATGGCCGCGAAGTTCTGTCCTGCGCTGGGATTGACCCTAACGAACGTGTTGTGAAGGGTCTGATGGAATTCGTCTCTAAAGGCGTGCGGACTTCGGTCGCTCTTAGCCGTGAAGAAAGCGAACGTCGCAACGCGGCAGAGCAGGCCAAAGCCGCCTGATCCTAAGCGACTGTTAGACAGAAAACGCGTCCTCGTTCGAGGGCGCGTTTTCTTTTTTGCAGCCCGCTCTTTTCGCGCCCCCGATGCGCCCTCTATGGTCCCCTAAAAGGAGCACCCATTAATGTCCGACGCCAATCTCCCCTTCGACATCCAATACCTCGAGCGCCTCGCAGATGTCGCAATCGGGACCGGCCTGAACCTGCAGCCGGGCCAGCAACTGGTCCTCACCGGGTCCGCCGAAACGCTTCCCCTCCTGCGCCGCATCGCAATCGCCGCATATAAGGCGGGCGCCAGCGTTGTGACCCCGATCCTGTCAGACGAGGCAATCACCCGCGCGCGGTACATGCACGGCGCAGACAACAGCTTTGATGCAGCCCCCGACTGGCTCTTCGCTGGCATGGGAAAAGCCTATGAAGCCAACGCCGCCCGCCTCCATGTCTCGTCCGAAAATCCCATGGCACTCTCGGACATGGACGCAGACAAAGTAGGCCGCGCGTCCAAAGCGAACGCCATCGCCTATAAACCTGCGCTCGAGAAAATCTCCAGCTTCGCAATCAACTGGTCGATCATCTCCTATCCAGGCCGTGCCTGGGCGCAACTCGTCTTCCCCGAAATGAGCGCAGACGATGCCCAGGCCGCCCTTGCCAAAGCTATTTTTGCAGCTTCGCGCGTCGACTGTGACGATCCTGTCGCCGCCTGGGATCAGCACAACATAGACCTTGCAACCCGGCGCGACTGGCTGAACGATCAACGCTTAGACGCCCTCCACTTCAAAGGCTCTGGCACAGACCTCACTGTGGGCCTTGCTGATGGCCACCTTTGGTCCGGCGGCGCGGCAGAAGCCAAAAACGGTATCACCTGCAATCCCAATATCCCGACCGAAGAAGTCTTCACCACACCGCATGCAGCGCGCGTCAACGGCACGGCCCGCGCCTCAAAGCCGCTCAGCCACCAAGGCAGCCTGATCGAAAATATCGAAGTCCACTTTGAAAATGGCCGCATCGTCAAAGCCAGTGCCACACGCGGCGAAGAAGTGTTCCAGAAACTTATCGAAACTGACGAAGGCGCTTCGCGGTTGGGCGAAGTCGCCCTCGTCCCCCACGCCTCCCCGATCTCGGAAAGCGGCCTACTTTTCTACAACACTCTCTACGACGAAAACGCCGCCTGCCATATCGCTTTGGGGCAATGCTACAAAGACTGCCTCGTGGATGCGGACGATATCTCAGACAAAGATCTCAAAGCCCGTGGCGGCAATTCAAGCCTCATCCACGTCGACTGGATGATCGGCGGCGCCGAAACCGAAATTACCGGTATCACTCAAAACGGCGAACGCGTCCCGGTGTTCCGGGGTGGTAACTGGGCTAACTGATCTCAGACAAGCAAACGCCAAATCATCTTTTGATCAGGAAAATCCCGGGGTAAGGTCCAAAGGACCAACGGGCAGCGCCCCTAAAACGGAACGTCGTCTCCAGCGGAGGCGGCGGCGGTAATATAATTCGCGACGACCTTCTTGTCGCCCGCCTTGTCGAACGCGATATCCAGTTTGTCGCCCTCAATCGCCGTAACAGCCCCGTATCCAAATTTCTGATGAAAGACCCGATCGCCGACGGCAAACGTCGAGACCGCGCTCATGTCGATCACCATATTGCGCGCTTCTGACGGCTGCGACATACCACGATGCTGGCTGCGTTTTTGCAGCCGCTTCCACCCCGGGGAATTGTACCCATCCGCCTCCGCAGCCGTTTCCTGCAAATTACTTTGCACCGGCTCGCCCATGCCCGCCGCCGCCGCGCCAAATCCACCGCCATAAAGCCCCGGCGGCGTCAAAACCTCCACATGCTCCGCCGGCAATTCATCGATAAACCGCGACGGCATCTGGCTTTGCCACTGCCCATACACCAGCCGGTTTCCTGCAAAACTAATCGTCGCCAGCTCCTCGGCCCGCGTGATCCCCACATAGGCCAGCCGCCGCTCCTCCTCGAGACCCTTCAGCCCCGTTTCGTCCATCGAGCGCTGCGAGGGAAACAACCCTTCTTCCCAGCCCGGCAGGAAAACGGCGGGAAACTCCAAGCCCTTGGAGCCATGCAAAGTCATGATCGAGACCTTTTCCTCGTCCTGATCGCTTTCATTATCCATGATCAACGAGACGTGCTCTAGAAACCCTTGTAAATTCTCAAAGTTTTCAAGGGCTTTCACAAGCTCCTTAAGGTTCTCTAACCTTCCAGGAGCCTCCGGCGTCTTCTCGTTCTGCCAATGCTGGGTATAGCCGCTTTCATCCAACGCCTGTTCAGCAATCTCGATGTGACTGACGCCTGCCCGCACCATTCCGTGCCAACGCTCAAGCCCCAGAACCAGCTTCTCAAGTTCCTTCGCGCCCTTGCCCGTCAGCCCCTTAGCATTCAGCAAAATCTTCGCGCCCTCGACCAGTGAAACCCCGTTGGAACGCGCCGCCATCTGAATTTTTTGTTGTGCCTTGTCGCCCAGTCCGCGTTTAGGCGTGTTCACAATCCGCTCAAACGCCAAATCGTTCTCCGGGGACACCGCCAGCCGGAAATAGGCCATGGCATCGCGGATTTCCATCCGCTCATAAAACCGCGGCCCCCCGATCACACGATACGGCAATCCAATCGTCAGAAACCGATCTTCAAAAGCGCGCATCTGATGCGACGCCCGCACCAAAATCGCCACCGATTCCAAGCCAAACGGATGCAGTCCCCGCGTCCCGCGCTGTAGGGATTCAATTTCTTCACCAATCCAGCGCGCTTCCTCATCGCCGTCCCAATGCCCGATCAAACGAACCTTCTCGCCCTCCTCGACATGGGTAAACAGCGTCTTCCCAAGCCGTCCCTCATTGCCCGCAATCACACCGGACGCCGCCGCCAGAATATGCGGTGTGGATCGATAGTTTTGCTCCAGACGCACCACTTTCGCGCCCGGGAAATCCTTTTCAAACCGCAGGATGTTGCCCACTTCGGCTCCGCGCCAACCATAGATCGACTGATCGTCATCGCCCACACAGCAGATGTTTTTGTGCCCCTGCGCCAACAGACGCAGCCACAGATATTGCGCCACGTTCGTATCCTGATACTCGTCCACCAGAATATATTTGAACCACTGCTGATACTGCGCCAAAACATCGTCGTGGTTCTGGAAAATCCACACCACATGCAAAAGCAAATCGCCGAAATCCGCGGCGTTCAGGGTCTTCAAGCGTTCCTGATATTGCTCATAAATCTCAACGCCTTGGTTGTTAAACGCCCCGTGTTCTGCTGCAGGTATCTTGTCCGGCGTCCACGCTCGGTTTTTCCAGCCATCAATCACATGCGCCAACTGCCGCGCAGGCCAGCGCTTTTCATCAATCCCTGCCGCCACGACCAACTGCTTAAGCAACCTGATCTGATCGTCCGTATCCAGAATGGTGAAGTTTGACTTCAACCCGACCAACTCAGCATGCCGGCGCAAAAGCTTCACGCAAATCGCATGAAACGTCCCCAACCACGGCACGCCTTCAACCGCCTGACCCAAAAGCCGCGCCACGCGGTTTTTCATCTCGCGTGCGGCTTTATTGGTAAACGTCACGGACAAAATCTCATTCGGCCGTGCACGGCCTGTCGACAACAAATGCACAACCCGCGCGGTCAAAGCCTTGGTTTTACCAGTGCCGGCACCGGCAAGCATCAAGACCGGCCCGTCAAGCGCCTCAACTGCCTCACGCTGCGCAGCGTTAAGCTCGTCTAAATAGGGCGCGCCGCGCGCCGCCACCGCCTGCTGTGACAGGGGGATACGATCGGGGAAGTCGGAGTCATCTGCGAAACTGTTCATGGGCACGAAACTAACCCCTGACACTCAAAAGTAAAAGACTTGTTCGCATTATGTTCTTCATTCACCCGCGCCCACATTTCCCGCCTGACGCACGCCGCAAGAACACGCGGTACTTGCGTCACGCTCTATGCCGTCTCACTCTTGCTCTTTGCCGGGGGCATGATCCCCCTCGGTGCCCTCATCGCCGAACGCCTTCTGATCTGACACGCATGCCTCGTATTGTGCACGCCGCTTCTTGATCTATAACCGATCGTATGAGTCTCGATATCCGCTACCCCGCCATATCCGATCTGCGCGAAGGTGCTCGCCAACGCGTGCCACATTTCGTGTTTGAATACCTCGACAGCGCCACCGGCGTCGAAGACCAGCACAAGCGCAATATGGACGCGCTCAGGTCGGTCCATTTCATGCCCGGCATCCTTGAAGGGCCGATGACACCGGACCTCTCCACAAAGTTCCTCGGGCGCGACTACCCCCTGCCCTTCGGCTGTGCGCCCGTCGGAATGTCCGGCATCATGTGGCCCCGCGCCGAGAAAATCCTGTCGGCCGCCTGCGCCAAAGCAGGCCTGCCCTACACGATGTCGACCACCGCCACAGTCGTGCCGGAAACGCTAGCGCCCCACATCGGCGATCAGGGCTGGTTCCAGCTTTACATGCCGCATGACAAAGCCATCCGCGCCGACATGCTGGATCGTGCGACCAGATCAGGTTTTCACACGCTGGTGCTGACCGCAGACGTCCCCGTCGACAGCCGCCGCGAACGGCAGCGCCGCGCCAATCTGCAAATCCCGCCGCGCCTTAATGCGCAAATGATCTGGTCGATGATGACTCACCCGGCATGGACCATAGGCACCCTGCAAGAAGGCATCCCAAGCCTCAAATTCGGTGAAAGCTACGTCGACAAAAGCAATAAGTTCGACTCGATGGCCCATGCTGGCCACATCATCCGGGGCCAGCCGTCCTGGTCCGACATCGACGAAATCCGCGCCCTCTGGAAAGGACCGATGATTGTAAAAGGCGTGCTGAAAGAAGACGACGCAAAACGCCTCGTCGAAAAGGGCGCCGATGCAATCTGGGTCTCTAACCACACGGGCCGCCAATTCGACGCCGGGCCTGCGTCCATCCACCAACTGCCCAGAATCCGCAAAGCCGTTCCCGACACGCCGCTCATTTTTGACAGCGGCGTCACCTGCGGCACCGACATCCTGCGCGCCCTCGCGCTTGGGGCTGACTTCGTGATGATGGGCAGGGCATGGCACTACGCAGTCGGCGCCCTTGGCGAAAAAGGTCCGCCCCACCTAATGCACATTCTGCGCGATGACATTGAACTGGTGATGGGCAACCTCGGCACCCGCACGCTCTGGGATCTTAAAGGCGCGCTCATCCGTCCCGATTGGGCCTGACCCAATCCGCTTCACCTTTCCAAAATACCTCGTTTATAGCGATTGCTTGCAATAACCAGTCGACAGCACATTGACATGCAATGTGCGAGAGACCCCGCCATAATTCCAACAACAACCTTGCCCAGACCCCGCGTGGCCGCTAACAAATGCTGCAACTGCAAAAGGAAGGCACACCCATGGCTGATTTTCAGAAAATCCTCATCGCCAACCGTGGAGAAATCGCCATCCGCGTCATGCGCGCCGCCAACGAGTTAGGTAAACGCACCGTTGCCGTCTACGCCGAAGAGGACAAACTCAGCCTCCACCGCTTCAAAGCGGACGAAGCCTACCAGATCGGCAAGGGCCTCGGCCCCGTCGCTGCCTACCTGTCCATCGACGACATCATACGCGTCGCCCGCGCCTGCGGTGCCGACGCCATCCACCCCGGCTACGGCCTCCTGTCGGAAAATCCCGATTTCGTCGACGCCTGTTCCAACAACGGCATCACCTTTATAGGCCCCAAGGCCGACACCATGCGCGCGCTTGGCGACAAAGCCTCCGCGCGCAAGGTTGCGATAAAAGCCGACGTGCCTGTAATACCGGCGACCGAAGTCCTCGGCGACGACATGGCCAAGATCAAAAAACAAGCTGCAAACGTTGGCTATCCGCTGATGCTCAAAGCTTCGTGGGGCGGTGGCGGACGCGGCATGCGCGCGATCAACAGCGAAGACGAACTGGAAGAAAAAGTTCTCGAAGGACGGCGTGAAGCTGAAGCCGCGTTTGGCAACGGTGAAGGTTATCTTGAAAAGATGATCATGAAAGCTCGCCACGTCGAGGTACAGATCCTCGGCGACAGCCACGGCAACATCTACCACCTTTGGGAGCGTGACTGCTCGGTCCAGCGCCGCAACCAAAAAGTCGTCGAACGCGCGCCCGCGCCCTACCTTTCCGCCGCCCAGCGCGAACGCATCTGCGCGCTCGGCAAGAAGATTGCCGAAGCCGTAGACTACGAATGCGCCGGCACCATCGAATTCCTCATGGATATGGAAAACGGCGAGTTCTACTTCATCGAAGTGAACCCCCGAGTACAGGTCGAACACACCGTGACCGAGGAAGTCACCGGCATCGACATCGTGCAAGCCCAGATCAAGATCGCCGAGGGCAAAAGCCTTGTGGAAGCCACTGGCACCGCCTCGCAATACGACGTCATGTTGAACGGACACGCGATCCAGTGCCGCGTGACGACCGAAGACCCAACCAACAATTTCATCCCCGATTATGGTCGCATCACCGCCTACCGGGGCGCCACAGGTATGGGCATCCGCCTTGACGGTGGCACGGCGTATTCCGGCGCTGTCATCACACGCTATTACGATTCACTTCTCGAAAAAGTCACCGCATGGGCGCCCACTCCCGAAGCTGCCATCGCCCGCATGGACCGCGCGCTTCGTGAATTTCGCATCCGTGGCGTGTCCACAAACATCGCCTTCGTCGAAAACCTCCTAAAGCACCCGACGTTCCTCAACAATGAATACCACACCAAGTTTATCGACGAGACGCCCGAGCTTTTCGACTTCAAAAAACGCCGCGATCGCGCGACGAAGATCCTGACCTATATCGCCGACATCACGGTAAACGGTCACCCAGAAACCGAAGGCCGTCCGAAACCGCACGCCGAGGCCCGCGACCCCATCGCGCCCAAGCTGCGCACCGACGCCCCCCCCCCCGGCACCCGCAATATTCTTGAAGAATTCGGCCCCGAAGCGCTGGCCGACTGGATGCTCGACCAGAAGCAACTTCTGATCACCGACACCACAATGCGCGACGGCCACCAGTCGCTTTTGGCCACGCGGATGCGCTCGATCGACATGATCAACGCCGCCCCCGCTTATGCCGCCAACTTGCCGCAGCTTTTCTCGATGGAATGCTGGGGCGGAGCCACCTTCGACGTTTCTTACCGTTTCCTGCAGGAATGCCCGTGGCAGCGCCTGCGCGATCTGCGTCAGCGCATGCCGAACCTTATGACCCAGATGCTGCTACGCGGAGCCAACGGCGTTGGCTACACCAACTACCCCGACAACGTGGTGCAGTTCTTCGTGAAACAGGCAGCAGAAACCGGCGTCGACGTGTTCCGCGTATTTGACAGCCTGAACTGGGTCGACAACATGCGCGTCGCCATGGACGCCGTCGTAGAAAACAACAAAGTCTGCGAAGGCACCATCTGCTACACTGGCGACATCCAAAACCCGGAGCGCGCCAAATACGACCTGAAATACTACGTAAATATGGGCAAAGATCTAAAGGCCGCCGGCGCACACGTCCTCGGCCTCAAAGACATGGCAGGGCTCTTGAAACCCGCCGCAGCCCGCATCCTAATCAAGGCCCTGAAAGACGAGGTCGGCCTGCCGATCCACTTCCACACCCACGATACCGCCGGCATCGCCTGCGCGACCATCCTTGCCGCGTCCGAAGCAGGCGTAGACGCCGTCGACTGCGCCATGGACGCCCTGTCCGGCAACACGTCTCAGGCCACGCTCGGCACTATTGTCGAGGCCCTTGCTGGCCACGATCGCGACACCCGCCTCGACATTGGCGCGGTGCGCGAAATGTCGAACTACTGGGAAACCGTGCGCAGCCACTACGCGGCGTTTGAAAGCGGCCTGCAGGCCCCCGCCTCCGAGGTCTATCTCCACGAGATGCCCGGTGGCCAGTTCACCAATCTCAAAGCACAGGCCCGCTCCCTTGGCCTTGAGGAACGCTGGCACGAGGTGGCCGAAATGTACGCCGACGTGAACCAGATGTTCGGCGATATAGTCAAAGTCACGCCATCCTCCAAGGTTGTCGGCGACATGGCCCTGATGATGGTGTCGCAAAATCTTAGTCGCGCGGACGTTGAAGACCCGAAAAAGGACGTCTCCTTCCCTGATAGCGTGATCGACATGATGCGTGGCAACCTCGGCCAACCTCCGGGTGGTTGGCCAAAAGCGATCCAGAAGAAGATCCTCAAAGGCGAACGAGGCTCAACCGACCGCCCCGGCCTTCACGCCACAAGTGTCGACATCGAGAAAACCCGTACAGAATTGTCGGCAAAACTCGACGGCATGGACATCGACGACGAGGATCTAAACGGCTACCTCATGTACCCCAAAGTTTATCTCGACTACATGGGCCGCCACGACACCTACGGTCCCGTCCGCACATTGCCGACAAAGAATTTCTTCTACGGCATGGCCCCCGGTGATGAGATCTCTGTCGAAATCGACCCCGGCAAAACCTTGGAAATTCGCTGTCAGGCCATCGCCGACACGAACACCGAAGGCGAAGCCAAGGTCTTCTTCGAGTTGAACGGCCAACCCCGTATCGTGCGTGTCGCAGACCGCTCCTCGACCGGCGCGCAAGCCGCCCGCCCCAAGGCCGAACTTGGAAACGAAAACCACGTCGGCGCGCCGATGCCCGGCGTCGTCGCCTCGGTCGCTATTCAGGCCGGTGGCAAAGTCAAAGAGGGCGATCTGATGCTGACGATCGAGGCCATGAAAATGGAAACCGGCATCCACGCCGAACGCGACGCAATAGTAAAAGCTGTGCATGTGACGCCGGGCGCGCAGATTGATGCTAAGGACTTGCTGGTCGAGTTGGAGTAACGGGTCCTCGGCTAAAAACCTGCACGACCCATGCTTCAACCAACGTGGACGCGGTAAATCCGCTCCAAAATGCTGCCTCATATCCAGAGGTATTTACTTTCCACGCTGACCTAAAAATTCGTTGTTCATCGCAATGCTCACCGCAAAAATCCTCACGGCTTTAGGTATGGATGCGCGCGACGATGACATATTCGAGCCGAAGCAACCGGACCTAAATGCGGCCTCTGGCATAGCCCTGCCGATCTCGGCAATTCTACCAGACAACGTCGCCTGCATTTGCGTTCTGGGGTCTTATCAGCTCCCGGAGCTTGTCAAAGTGGAACAGGATTTGCTCACGTGGCAAGGAGAGGTCCGCATTGCCACTCATAATGACAACATTGCTTTTTGTAAGAATTCTGAAACCGTCCAGTTTAAAATAGACATCCAGGCAACACACAAAACCGTCCATATTTTGGATTAGCGCGAGGATTTAACGCAGTAGCGCAGCAGGTGCGGTTCGCCCACTCTGCTCAAGAAAACACAACTCGGTTCATTAGTCTGCACAAAGCTCCATGAGACGCACCATGTATGGTTCAGCTTGGTCAAGGGGGGCTGCGCTTATGTCAGCATTTGCCTTCGCAATCTCTCGTTCTTGTGCGTCGCCTTGTTGCCAGCCAACGACGTTGATGTTGACGGTGAAAAGGTCCGAGTGCCCTTTCCAAAGGACCTCCGTAGCCTTGATCGCCTCGGCACAGATCTCGTGAGGCTCTGGCTCGGAAAATGACGCCTGCGCAGATATAAACGAAACGAAAAGGACCATGCATAATTTCCCCATATGTGTCTGCTTACCAAGCTTAATTGGGCAAAGAAGTTGAAGAGAAATGGCCTGCTTTCAGCAACTACTTTCAGCCAATTAGAACGTGAAGGACCTGCTGGTCGAGCTGGAGTAGTTTGGTAAGTGCAGCGGCGGTCTTAAGTCTGGCTGTTGCGCGCTCTAACCGGCCGCAATTCTGTTAAGCATGTCCGATGATGCTCACAAGCAAGACCACGCCGCAGATCAGTATCGCCAACAAGAATATCTGCTGCATGACAAAGGCCGTGACACTAAAACCCACCGCATATAGGCAAGCTGGTGCGGTTCATTCCGACAATGTCCGATGCCCCCAAGCACGACCGCTATGCCTGCAAGATAAAGCCCAGAAATCGTGATGACGCGCCCGTAGTCCGCTGGCAGAGGTGTGGGTTCTGGCGCAGGCTCGCCTGACAATATGCGCGCCGCAATCTACTTAATCTCAGCCGCGATCTCGCCTATTAAAGTGCCGCTGCTCTGCTCCGCCAGCCCGAAAAACACCGAGAGTTAAATAGCGATAATCAGCGAACTCGCTCCGCCCAAAACGAAGCCGATAAATCCAAACTTCGCCGGTCGCTCTTGGGCTTTTTATTCCACTGTGCCTGCCCGTTCGCAACTCGCCGAGGCCGGGATACGCAAAGCAGACGGCCAAATTATGGCATCATATCGCGAGGTTTTCCCAGCCGGTCGTCAAATCCTATCGCGTGAGTTAACGACACAATAGCGCTCACGAAGCCTCTGATTTCAAAAGAAAAGCCCAAAACACAAGAAATTTATTTCTTGTCGCGGGCGGCTTTCTCTTCTTTGGTCAGCTTATTGTTCCACGCATTGTTACTCAAACCTAACTCGGCCGCGAGTGGTTTGGTCTTCCCAATGCTTACTTTTCCACCCTTGTTCAGGAACTCCTGAATAAGCGCATCGTCGGTGGTCTCTTTTGGAACCTTTTTCATATGCGCATGCCTACCCCGAAGATTTGGTCGAGGCAACACGCGGATATCGCCCCCGAGCGAAAACTCTTCTCTCGACTAAATAGCCGCGCCTGAGCGTGGCCAATTCCTTCCCGGTTCTCCGCGATCCTCTGCACCCCCACCCTTCCCTCTGCACCCCCACCCTTCCTTGGGTCCTTAAAATCCCGGGGGAGGCCAGAGCCCCAACTCCCCCTTCAGCCCATGTGACCCCACACCCGTACAACCGTGCTATTTCCTCCAGAAACTACACCAAAACCCAGGACGCGCTCAATGCACCGTCTCGCTGCCCTCCCCCTATTCCGCCCCCCCTCACCACACCGGCGCAAGCCATCGTCCTCAACGGCCAAATTCTGCGCCAGACCGGGCAAGGTGAATTCACCATCCTGAAAACTGAAACGCCCTTCGCGGTGGGTGAAGACAACTTCAACACAGACCCACCTCTACGCCTTCAATAGGGACCAGAATATCGTCCTCGATGCCCCAATTCGTGTCGACATCGGCGGCGTTGAGGGACGCATCACCGCTGGCACCGAAGTCGCCAGCCACTAAGTGTTTTTTGACAGCCATTCCGGCGCCCACTACGGCTTTGTCGACTTCGACGCACCAATCCTCGGCATCGCCGCGTACCAGGATACCATGGGCGCCACAGACTTCCTCGCCAACACAAGCGTCACCTGCACCGGCACCAACCTGTGCAGCCTTGAAAAAGGCGGTCTGGTCTGGATTGACGATAAGAACCCGACTCGCCTCTGGGTCTATTGGGCCGGATCGTCTCCCGGTGACAACGCCCGCGTCTTTACTGAACGCCCCCTAGGCGCCCTGATGATGTAAACCTTGGCAAAAGCACCTGTATAGCATCCCCTGAACGCCCACCACACAAACGCCAAAGCATCGAAGTGCGAAATCGTATCGCCCTCTTCTCTTTCCTCATCCCTGACTATGATGAGGCCATCGGTTTCGATCTGAACGAAGACACCGATCTTGGCGACGAAAAAAACGCTGCGGCCGCATCTCGCCACCCGGCGCGGACACCGATATCCTGCTCGCACGCGCCATCAACGCAAAGCAATCGGCAACCAGGGCAGGGGTCGCGTCTGGCTGTTCCTCGAAACTCTCGAGTTCAACACAGATCACGCCCTTATCGAAGCCGCAGGCGGTCGCTTCGAAGGTCCATCCGCGTTGAACCCTATGGCCGCGTCGCCGTCTGGGCCGACCTATGGGGCAATCGCTGGGACGTGATCCAGTTCGCCAATCCGGACCGCAGCGGCACCGCCGCCTGACCACGCATTAACGATTTCGCAATTCACGATCCCTAGACCGACCTCCAGCGTAGCCTTCGGTGTTTCGCGAACGGCCGCAATTATCCAGCTATTGCCTCATTGTTGTAGTTAATCCGCCCCATTCGCAGCCGAGTTTCCAGCAACCGTTGCGAAGGAGCGAACCCATGAACTGGAAAATGCGCGGACGTGTTTTTGGCCTTGTCCTGCTCAGCGTAAATTTTGTCGCCGCCAACGCAAGCTACAGCATCGGCCCTGCGCAAGCTGGCGCAAGTGATCCGATCATCACCGCGCAAACCCGCGCCACCGCGATTACCGTAGCCGAAGAACAGGCCCGCACTCATCTTGGGTCATTCCTTGACTACACGTTGGATGACAACGGCATCGCACGCGACAATGCTGCAATCAAAATCGTTATGTCCGGCTATGGCGGCGACGACGAAGTCGTCTGGGTTTCGCCTTTTGCAATGCGCGATGGCCGCTACGTCGGCATTCTCGCGAACGAGCCCAAAACAACCGAAACCAAGCACGTCGGCGATCCCGTGGCGTTTGACGCCGCACAGGTGCGCGACTGGTATTTCTTTGGCGACGACGGAAAAATGTACGGCAGCTACACCACCCGAGTGATGCTGACCGAAATGGCGCCAAACACGGCGCGCCAAATCACCCAAATCCTGTCCCCGACCCCGGTTCCGGCGTATTGGTAAGACCGCCGCGCCCGCGCGCCAAACCACTCCACAGAAACCGACTTCAAGCCCAGCACCGATATCGCGCACTAAACACGGCCTAAAACCGCAAATGTCGCGAATTTTCCCCTTGCCAGTCCGGCGAGGAGTTTATATCTCCGCCTCACCCAAGGATGCGGGCGTAGCTCAGGGGTAGAGCATAACCTTGCCAAGGTTAGGGTCGTGAGTTCGAATCTCATCGCCCGCTCCAATAATCAGCTTTCCTTAAAGCTGTTGGGTAAATTCTACACAAAGACCATCGACCTCGCGGGCCTCAGGCCCGCGCGATCTTTGTGGTCTACACTTTTAATGCGCCCAAGAGTGAAGCCCCGGCAACGCCTTTTCAAGCGGCGTCACCACAAACTAATCGGCATGCAACAAAACACGCGAAGGCCGGGTCTTCTGAATCGCATGTAACCGATTGTCATCAGACCTCGCCGGTTGGCTGCCCTAAATCTCGATATTTCCAATCAAATCTGATGCTCTTTACGCGTCCTTTTCCTTAGGCGTCTGCAGTGCCAACTGTGAAAAGCCCGTCGCTTCGTAAGACTATTCACACAGTTTTACTTCATCAAAATGATCGGTGCCCAAGGCGGTCACGCTCTGTGGTGCAGCATGCCGCACGGCGCCAAGTCTCGCGTCACCGCGCTTTGCGCCTGCGGTCACGGCACCTTTGCACAAGTGCATCACTTCAGGATTAGACTACCCAAGATGCATTGCTTGCTTAAAAATTTTGCCTGAAGCTTATCATATGAGCGGTTTAAAAAAACTGTGGGCGATCACCGGCCTTGCGACTCTTCTTCCGGCAACGGCCGTCGCGGGCCCCGACTTGCGTGACCTTTTTGCCACCTGCACCGGAAGGCTTTCCGCCCAGATGGAGCATCAATGGCTGCTCCGAGACGGCGCATCCTCCGTCACCGAACGCCACCGCGCCAGTATGATTGCGGTCCTCGACGCTCTCACAACAGAAGAAAACGCCGCCAAGGCCCTGTCGATCCGCATCAACAGCAAATACGCCCAAGCCGCCCTTCTCAGCCGCGCCACTTTTAATCGTGACGCTGGAGATGCCGAATGGGCCGGCCGCAAAGCAGACCGCGACGTCGCCACTTGCCTAATACTCATCTTGCCCGATCCCACCCCGGCCGATCGCCAAGCAGGCGCCGACAGCCTCAACCCGTTCGGCGAAACACCCCCCGCTCAATACGCACGAGTCGTTCAAGACTGACTCCTAAGTCTTCCAGAATCCCTGCTGCGCAAAAAAACAGCACAGCCCCTCAAAGGGGTGAAATTTTGTGCATCTGGCTCGTGTCGACCGGCGCAACGCCTCGCACCGCCTACCCTTTTCGCTGCATTGCGGCAGAGTTTCTCCGTCGGCACCTGCTGCCGAAACGAAAGCGTGCGATGGTGTTGGCCGTTCACTCCACACACCACCGCACTTCGCAATGAAAATTGCGTGGGGGATATTTGGTCTTCAGACCTGCTGTTGGCAAGACCTCTGCGCATGTCGCACGAAGGATTATTCGCGATGTCGATGAAACTGTTTACCACAACAACCGCTGCCGCTTTGTTGGCATCTAGCTTGCCGGGCTTTGCCCAAGAGGCAAGCTGCCCGATCAAAGTTGGTGTTCTGCACTCGCTCTCTGGCACGATGGCAATCTCGGAAACCACCCTGAAAGACACGATGGAAATGCTGATCGAACAGCAAAACGCTGCTGGTGGCGTGCTTGGCTGCGAACTGGAAGCCGTCGTCGTTGACCCTGCGTCCGACTGGCCGCTTTTCGCTGAAAAAGCCCGCGAACTGCTTACGGTACACGAAGTAGACGTCACTTTTGGCAACTGGACATCCGTAAGCCGCAAGTCCGTTCTTCCAGTAATCGAAGAACTGAACGGCCTCCTCTTCTACCCTGTTCAGTATGAAGGCGAAGAAAGTTCAAAGAACGTCTTCTACACAGGCGCGGCCCCAAATCAGCAGGCTATCCCGGCCACGGATTACTTCCTTGAAGAGCTTGGCGTTGAAAAATTCGCCCTTCTCGGGACCGACTACGTCTACCCGCGCACCACAAACAACATCCTCGAAAGCTACCTTCAGCAACAGGGCATCGCGGCGGACGACATCTTCGTCAACTACACGCCTTTCGGCCACTCCGACTGGTCCAAAATCGTGGCTGACGTCGTGGCCCTTGGCGCAGACGGCAAAAAAGTCGGCGTGATCTCCACGATCAACGGCGACGCCAACGTCGGCTTTTACAAAGAACTCGCCGCCGCCGGTATCTCGGCAGACGACATCCCGGTTGTGGCTTTCTCGGTCGGTGAAGAAGAACTGTCGGGTCTCGACACATCGAACCTCGTCGGCCACCTTGCAGCGTGGAACTACTTCCAGTCCGCCGATACCGAAGCCAACGAAGGCTGGATCGCCGCATGGAAAGCCCGCATGGGCGAAGAGCGTGTCACCAACGATCCAATGGAAGCGCACTATATCGGCTTCAACATGTGGGTAAACGCGGTTGAAGCAGCCGGTACCACCGATGTCGATGCGGTCCGCACTGCCATGTACGGTCAGGAATTTCCGAACCTGACAGGCGGCACAGCAGTCATGCTGCCAAACCACCATCTCTCCAAGCCGGTTCTGATCGGTGAAATTCAGGCAGACGGCCAGTTTGACATCATCAGCCAGACTGCAGAAGTGCCGGGCGATGCTTGGACCGACTTCTTGCCAGAATCGGCCGTTCTGGTCTCTGACTGGGCCGAGCTTGGGTGCGGCATGTACAACACCGAAACCGAAAGCTGCGTGCAGATCAAATCTAACTACTGATCTGAAACTAAAAGCTTAATTAAGCACACCGAAGGGCGACCCTCGCCCTTCGATTCCAAGCGGAGCAGCACATGCGGGCCATCCTCACTTCCCTTCTGACGGTCTTTCTTTTGACGAGTCAACCGGCGTCAGCCCAACAATCCGACGCGCAAATCCAAATGCTCTTGCAGGAATATGGCGAAGCTATCGCCAAAAGCTCCCGCCGCACCATCGGCCCAGCCATTGACGCGCTGGCCGCGAGCGGGTTGCCAGAAGCTCAGGTCGTCCTGAACCGCTGGCAAGCTAAGGAAATGTGGTTCAACAAAGCCACTGGTGTCTTCGTTTTCGCGACAGAAATTGACCGAGACACACTTCAGATTTTCGACATATCTAACGACATGGAAATCGGCCAAGCACTTGAAGACGACTACACGCAACTGAAACCCAATTCCGGCATCCGCAGCATGATCGGCACCGCCCTCGTGCAATTTCAGCTAAGCGATCCAGACCCGACGGAGCGTCTCCGCGCCGTTGCCGCAATCGAACGTGGCGCGGAAAAGTCGCACCTTGCCGCCTTGCGGTCCAGCACCGAAAGCGAGCCAAACGCGGATATTAAGGCCTCTAAAATCCGCCTTGAACGGCTCCTCACAATTCGCTTCGGCGACACCGACGATGAACGCATCACCGCAATCAACGGCTTCGCAGGCGACCTTGGCGTCGATGTGCGCGCCGCGCTGAACCCGCTTGTCGCCACACGCGTCGAAACCGCAGCGACCCTTCCCGAAGGCACCGATATCGCCCGCGCCATCACTCCCGGTTCCGAAACCTTTCCGCGCGCCGCGGCTTATGACCTCCTCGTCGAGGCAGGCGTCGCTAAACCCCGAATTGCGCGCGCCGAGCAGCGAGAGGCCCTCGTTGCCAACGTCACAGACGGCGCCGTCGGCGGCATCCAGCTCGCATCGCTAAACACCGAAGCCGCACGAGACATCGCTTATGCCGCCCTTGCCGCGGCAGGCGCAGTGGACGCCGTAGCGACAGATACCGAAATCGACACCGCCATCGACGCAAGCGTCTTTTTCGAACGCTACACGGGCGCACCACCCGCCGTGGCCCTTGCGGCAAAGGCGGCCCTCGCAGCCATCGAAAGCAAAGTCGCCATTAATCAAGCCGCCGACCTCGGCCTCGACGCCCTGTCCCTTGCCTCGATCTACTTCCTCGCTGCCATCGGCCTTGCCATTACTTTCGGCGTCATGGGCGTGATCAACATGGCCCACGGTGAGTTTATCATGATGGGCGCTTACACCGGCTACGTGGTCCAGCTTTTCGTGCCTGACTACACGCTCTCAATCGCCCTCGCGCTTCCGCTCGCCTTTGCAATCACCTTCGCCGCGGGCGTCGCGATGGAGCGCCTGGTCATCCGCCACCTCTACCACCGCCCGCTGGAAACCTTGCTTGCCACCTTCGGCATTTCCATCGCGCTGCAACAGATTGCAAAGAATATCTTCGGCACTCAAGCCCGCCCGCTCACGTCACCCGCATGGCTCGATGGCTCGCTTGTGATCAACGATATCGTCTCGATCAGCTACATCCGCATCGCAATCTTCGTCCTCGCCCTGATGTTCCTCTGCCTTTTCCTCTTCATCATGAACCGCACCCGCCTTGGCCTTGAAGTGCGCGCGGTCACCCAAAACCCTCGCATGGCCGCCTCGATGGGTATCAACCCGGACAAGATAAACATGCTCACCTTTGGCCTCGGCTCCGGCATTGCAGGCGTCGCGGGCGTGGCCATCGGCCTTTACGCAAAAGTCACTTCGGAAATGGGCACGGACTATATCGTGCAATCCTTCATGACCGTCGTCGTCGGAGGCGTCGGCAACATCTGGGGCACGCTTTTGGGCGCGACCATGGTCGGAACGATTCAAAAAGGCATCGAGTGGATGAACCCCTCAAACACGCTGGCCGCACAAACCTACATGATCCTCTTCATCATCCTGTTCATTCAGTTCCGCCCCAAAGGCATCATCGCCCTCAAGGGCCGCGCGGCAGAGGCGTAACATGCAGAGACTTTCAATCTTGTTAAGCGATCCACGCATTCTTCTTGGTAAAAATACTCCGAGGTCTGGGGGCCTTACGGCGATTCCTAGCAATCGCCGTAAGGCAACAAATGGCGCCGCAATGAGTGAGAGAAAGCCCCATCCCCGCGACGTCAACGGCGGCGCAACTCTATGACCGACGCCACCCTCGCAAGCGGCCTTCGTCGCCAACCCCTCGCCCTGCGCTTCCCGTCCGTACTGGTCTTCCTCGCAGCCCTTGGGCTCTTCACAATCGCCGTGACGATCCTGTCCGACGGCCTCGGCCTAGGTGTCATTTCCACCAGCTTTATCAAAACTTTGGGTAAAACTCTTTGCCTCTGCCTCGTCGCCCTGGCGATGGATCTTGTCTGGGGCTATTGCGGCATTCTTTCGCTTGGCCACATGGCGTTCTTTGGCCTTGGCGGCTACGCCATCGGCATGTGGCTGATGTATGCGCGCACCGAACTTATCGTCATCGAAAGCCTCAAAGCTGCCCCCCTACCCGCCACGCCACAAGAAATATCCGACGGTATCGCAGGCCAAATCTTCGGCGTTGTCGGCGCCTCAGAATTTCCGCCCATCTGGGCCTTCGCCCACTCGCTGCCATTGCAACTCGCCGCAGTCGTCCTCGTGCCCGGCCTCCTCGCTCTGATCTTCGGCTGGCTCGCCTTCCGCAGCCGCGTCACTGGTGTCTATCTGTCGATCCTGACCCAGGCGATGACGCTGGCCCTCTCGCTGCACCTCTTCCAAAACGACAGCGGCCTGCGCGGCAATAACGGCCTCTCCGGCCTGCAAAACCTGCCCGGCCTCGACGACTTTCCACAATCCACCGTCTCGCTCTGGTTCTTTTGGGCCTCCGCCATCGCACTCGGGCTCGGCTACATTATCTGTGCCTGGATCGTCTCCGGCAAGTTCGGCAGCGTGATCCGTGCCATCCGCGACGACGAAACCCGCGTGCGCTTTCTCGGCTACCCTGTTGAGGGCTTCAAACTGTTCATCTTCACTCTGACGGCGGTCCTCGCGGGCATCGCCGGCGCGCTCTACTACCCCCAGGCGGGTATCATAAATCCAGCTGAAATGGCCCCCATCGCCTCGATTTACCTCGCGGTCTGGGTCGCCATCGGAGGCCGGGGCCGCCTTTACGGCGCCGTCATTGGCGCGGCTTTCGTTTCGCTGCTTTCGACATGGTTCACCGGCGGCCAGGCCCCTAACATCAACCTGGGATTTTATACGATCCAATGGGTCGACTGGTGGATCGTCCTCCTTGGTTTTTCCTTCGTCGCCATCACACTTTTCGCCCCCAAAGGCATCGGTGGCCTTGTCGACATCTTCATAGATCGCAAAAGCCCGAACCGCTTTGGCGCCGATCTCGGCCCTGATCCCGGCGCCTTGCGCGAACAGGAGGCCGAAAAATGACCACCCTCCTCGAAGTTTCAGGCGTCTCGGTCTCATTTGACGGCTTCAAAGCCATCAACAACCTATCCTTCCAGATTGCCGAAAAAGAACTCCGTGCCGTGATCGGCCCCAACGGCGCAGGCAAAACTACCTTCATGGACATCATCACCGGCAAAACCCGCCCCGAGGAAGGCCGTGTGATCTACGGTGACAGGGCCATCTCGCTATTGCACATGTCCGAAAGCAGCATTGCGCAAGCAGGTGTTGGTCGTAAATTCCAGAAGCCCACGGTTTTCGAGGACCAATCCGTCGCCGACAACCTTCTGCTGGCCCTCAAAAAGAACCGCGGCCCGTTCTCGGTCCTGCTCTTCAAAGCGTCCCGCGACGACCAAACCCGCATTGAAGAGCTCGCGTCAGAAATCGGCCTGGAATCCGCCCTCCGTCGCAAGGCCGGAGAGCTCTCTCACGGCCAAAAGCAATGGCTGGAAATTGGCATGTTGCTGGCACAAGAACCCAAGCTTCTCCTTGTCGATGAACCCGCAGCGGGCATGACCCCGGCCGAGCGTGAACACACCACAGACATCCTGCGCGAAGCCGCCAAAACCCGCGCCGTCGTCGTTGTGGAACATGACATGGAGTTCGTCCGCCGCCTTGATTGCCGCGTGTCGGTTCTCCACGAAGGCTCGGTACTCGCCGAAGGCTCGATCGACCACGTGACGCAAAACCAGAAAGTAATCGAGGTTTACCTTGGACGCTGACATCCTCAAAACCGCAGGTCTGACCCTTCATTACGGCGGTAGCCAAATTCTGAATGGCATTGATATCACTGCGCGCAAGGGCGAGATCACCTGCATAATGGGTACCAATGGCGTTGGCAAAACAAGCCTTCTCAAAGCCATTTCAGGCACCCATCCGACATCGGGCGGTACAATTATCCTGACCGGCACACCTTTGAAAAAGCCCCGCGCCCATGCGCTTGCGCAAATGGGCGTGGCCTACGTCCCGCAAGGGCGCGATATCTTCCCGCTGCTCACGGTTCGCGAAAATCTCGAAACCGGCTTCGCCTGTCTGCCCCGCTCCGAACACTTCGTGCCGGACGAAATTTTCGACCTCTTTCCGATCCTGAAAGACTTCCTCCACCGTCGCGGCGGTGACCTCTCTGGCGGCCAGCAGCAACAACTTGCCATCGCTCGCGCGCTCATCGCCAAGCCGAAACTTCTCCTTCTTGACGAGCCAACTGAAGGCATCCAACCCAACATCATTCAGCAGATCGGCGACGTGATCAGCCTTCTGCGCGAACAGGCCGAAATGGCGATCGTCCTCGTCGAGCAATACTTCAGCTTCGCCTACGACCTAGGCGACACTTTCTACGTCCTGAAGCGCGGCTCGGTCAGCCTGTCTGGCCGCAAGGGCGAGGTCGCCCGCGAAGACCTCCTGCGCGGTGTCTCGGTTTGACCAAAGAGCGCAACGGCTGGGGACCATGACGGAATTCTCAATCACACAAGATTTTTCGGGTATTCGCCTTTTCCAGATCCCGGCGGTGAACATCGGCCCAAATCTGTTCCACCGAAACCGGACTGTCTCGTGGCGGACGTCGATCCAGCTCTGGCATAGCGAATACTCCACGTTTCGCAGCGACAGCGTAAGCCGGATGAATAGCATGACAGCCAAGCGAATGATTTCAGGCGATGTTTTGAAATAGCAAAACGAATTTGACCTGGTTACTTCGCAAGGCTAGGCCGTTCCCCTGCCCGTCTCAACCAAGCCTTCTCTGATAGCGCTCCCTGCGCATATTCAGAATGGCGGCGGCATCTTCCTCCATCAGGCGCTCCAACGCGAGCGTAAGCTGGTAGATCGTGTTTGGTGGTGACAGGTCCAGGGCGCTTGATAAGTGATGGGAGTCGCCTTTCCAACAATTCGACAGAGATGAGCCCGGACGCGCTGCGCCAACACGTTGCCCGTGCCCGTGACAGCACTCAAGGACATCACGACCTGCCTTTCGCCAAATGAAGCATACGGAGCGGCAGTGTCAGAAGTTCCGGAGCTATGGAGGCGCGGCCCGTGTGACAGTAGAAATCCGCCAAATGCCACCGGATGCGGCTAAGATTAGAAAGCCGATCAATCGAGCGCAGCAGATGATCTTGAGGATCATGATCATCAAGCGAGATCTCCGAGAACAGACCCGCCTGCGCTTCCTGCCTCGGACCCACCACTACGCTTAATCCCGCTCATCCATATGGAAATTGAATTAGCCAAAGGCACTTCAACCAACAAGATATTTTTTCTGCCGAGATGGGGGAACAATAAGAAGTCGCTGACAACATCGCTTGCCGTCCTGATGGTCTCCCTTACAGGCTCAGTATTTGCTGAGGGCTATCTGAGCCGCGCAAATGTGATCGACGTCGTGATCGAGAGGGGTGCACGGATTTTTACACGCAGCACCTTTTCAGGTTTGCAAGAAAGGTTCAGAGTTCGGGTTCAAGTTTGGCTGTCAGCTTCCCTAACATCCACCGAAACCGTCAGGCCAAGGCATGACGCCTTGGCTCCGTCAAAACTGCCTGAAATCGGCGAGGCTTGTTGCGGTGTCCGCGTCGTCGCAACCCGGATCAATGCGCTTCCAGCCGTGATCCTATTCGTCGGATCGAACTCAATCCACCCTTCTCCCGGCACGAAGATATCTGCCCAGGCATGAGTTGAACCGCCGCCAACCGGCGCATCTGGTCCGCCAGCGGTATCATTCAGGTAACCAGTCACGAACCGTGCTGCAAAGCCGAACCTTCGCGTCGCCTCCATAAAAAGAAACGCAAAATCACGGCAAGTACCCACACCCTTTGAGATAGTTTCGGCAGCAGTTTGTGTGCCCATCTCCTCGCGGCCTGAATAGCCGAGAGTGCGGTGGATGGAGTGGTTGAGGCTTTTCAGGAAGAGGAAGGCGCTATCCGGCCGGTCGACAAAATTGGCATCAAGCCATTGGTCCAGGACGTTGATATCGCCAGCGTGCTGCAAAGTGAGATACGGATAGAGGTCAAGCGCATCAGCATCCGAGTAGTCGAAGGGATAGGGACAGTTATGTGTCCCGCCCTGACGCGCGAGGATTTCCGTTGCGTAGCGGCGCAGAAACAACTCGCTTTCTATGATCAACGATTTGGTAGGTTGGTCAAAGGTGGCTTCGGCGATTGAATTTCCGAAAGTGTCGAAATACCAGCGAAGTTTGGCATCCGGCTGGATGCGCAAAAATGCATCTTCCACCCACAGGTCATGTCCATCGCGCGGTCGCAACATAAGATGATGTGGGTTCAGAATAATCTTGCGGTCGTATTTGTACTCTGTCCGGTGCATAATTTGTACGATACGGGACAAGGGAACCTTTCAGGCATTGCAGCTCTCGCGCTATTCACGCATCACGAACAGTGAATTTGATCAATGGCCGGCCCCCGCTTTGAAAACAAGGATGAACTCGTGCTAATCCGTTTTGGTTTTGAGATCGACATTGTCTGTATCGCTCCCGTGCCGATGCTTCTGGCTCTTTCCGTGCACCCCGCGGCGGGGGGGCGTCTAATTGGTGGGGATTTTGTCCGTGTTCCTGATGAATGTCAGGTCAGGACCTACGACGATCAGTTTCAAAATCGCATCACCAGGGTCGTAGCACCCAGCGGGGCTACGAAATTATGGTCGGATTGCGTGATGGACTTTGATGCGCAACCAGACTTCCAGGTGCCGTCCGCGCAGCAGCACAGCATCCCCGATTTGCCGGATGATGTCCTGCAACATCTGCTTGCAAGCCGATATTGCGACAGCGATAACCTAATCAATGATGCATGGTCGTTATTCGGGCATACGCCCGAGGGGTGGGACCGGGTGCTTGCGATAACGCAGTTCGTCCATCAGCACGTCACATTCGGCTATCAATTTGGTCGCGCCAGCAAGACTGCCTCGGAAGTCTTTCGAGAAAAAACCGGCGTCTGTCGCGATTTTGCGCATCTGTCTATCTCGCTTTGCCGAGCCATGAATATCCCGGCCCGCTACGCAAGCGGCTACCTTGGCGACATCGGTGTGCCGTACTCCGGCGCCGGCGATTTCTGCGCGTGGTTTGAAGTGTTTTTAGGTGGGCGTTGGCACACATTCGATGCACGATACAATATTCCTAGGGCCGGCAGAATCCTGATGGTGCGGGGCTCAGATGCCGCCGATGTTGCGATGATCACATCCTTTGGTGACTACCGCCTCGAGTATTTCAGGGTCTGGACCGGTAAACTTGAAGATGGGCTTGAAGACGCCGCCATCCTAGAGATGCTGCGAAGCAGACCAGATAGCGAACCTTTGGTATTCCCTTCGTCGGCAAGGTTGGCTTGATCAATATTTTCGTCGCGAAGACGTAGCTCGCGGTTGATGCCTGGTCCGCACCCAAAGCTTCTGAGCTGCCCCCCACTTTAGCCTTGTGAAGGAGACGGTTGGCTTCGGGCCGAGACTTGCCCGCCACTAATGACGGCTTGGTCCGCACACCAACGTTTTAGCCGACAAAAATGCTGCGCCATGCACGAATGGCCGCAATGCGAAAGCTGCACCGCAGCGTTGTATGGAGCGGCCAAAGTCCGGTTGGGGCCGTAAGCGGCGTAAACTCACGTACATGGAAAGTTAAGATCGGAACCAGAATCCGTCAGCTGTCACCCAAAGTGTCACCCAATCGCATAAATACGTTGGGCGCGCGCAAGGCGATCGCTTCCATCTTATTGATTTTAAATGCTTTTAGTGGTGCCCGGGGGCGGAATCGAACCACCGACACGAGGATTTTCAATCCACTGCTCTACCCCTGAGCTACCCGGGCACGGGTACGAAAGACAAACATCTTCGTCTGGGGTCGCTGCGTTCTAATGGCCCGCCACGTGGCTGTCCAGAGGCCGCGCATTAAAAAATCAATGCAGCCGCCCGTCGTCCTCGTCATCGCTAGTTTTGGGGCTATCATCTTCTTCCACCGCTTCCGAAGGAATCGCGTATTTCCCCAACATCCAACGACCCAAATCCACATCTGCACAGCGGCGCGAGCAAAACGGTCGGTACTGTTTTTCGGTCGGTTCACTACAAATCGGGCAGCTCATCTCAGGCTCTCACTCAATGGTAATCGTTCGCGTTTTCGTTGAAGTTCAAGATGCCCAAGCGGCGTCCATCCCACAATAGACGTCTCGATTGCATCCGCCTTAAACGCCAGCCGCGCGACCTGTTCGATCTGACGGCGGTCCTTCTTCGGCATAGGGGCGGCGTCCACAACAATCTGCCCCCCCAGACCACGAAGTCGCAAGGCCCGTGGCAACGCCCGTATCGCGGCAATATTTGCCTTCAGGCCCGCCGCCGGAGACGTGTCCCCGCCGGTGTTCACATCCACCGCCACAAAAGCCCGCGTCGGCTCGACATACATATGTGCGCTGCCGCCCAGTGGCACATTCGCCCGCCTCGACGCGGCAATCGCTTCATGAAGACCATGGCGTTCAAAAGCCCCGTCGTCCGCGTCCGCCTGATCCGCTACGGGCCAGTCCCGCCAGGCAAGCGTCTGTGCATCCGGGCCGTCCAACAGCAACTCTTCGTCGCCATCAACCGGCTCGGACATGACCTGCCGCGCAAGCGCCAACATCTCCAGAAGATCGTCCAACACCGCGTCGTCATCGGCTTCAGCGCAGACAGAGCGCAACACAATCCCAAGCCCGTCATCGCCCATTTCCGCGTCGCACAGGGTGCGCAATTCTACCCGGCGCTCCTCGTCTTTGATGTCGCGTGAGATATTCAAGCCTGGAGCCCCTGGCGTCACCAGACAAAATCTGCTTTTGAAAACAATGCGATCCGTGATCGGCGTTGCCTTCCCGCCTTCCGCATAGGTCGCCGCCTGCACAATAAGCCGTTGCCCGCTTGCGATACCCTTGGCTTGCCGGAAAAACAGTGGCCCCTGCGGGCTCGACAGGATCAATCCACCCTGCCCCTTCATGGGCCGCGTCGCGCGTGCACGGAAGATTGCGCCGGGACGAATACGGTCATCGGGCGCATCGATCAGAAGATCGTCAAGCTGACCATCTCGCAAAAATGCCGCGGCTCCAACGCCGTCGACCTCGCCCAAAACCGCCAAAGTACCCTTCATTACCAGCCCCCCTCGACCGGGTAGCCCGCGTCGCGCAGCAAAACTGCGGCCTCCGCCACCGGCAATCCCATGATTGCCGAATACGAGCCACTTATCCAAGGGATGAACGTTCCCGCCGGCCCTTGGATGGCATAGCCCCCCGCCTTGCCGCGCCAATCGCCGCTTGCAAGGTAGCCGTTCACCTCAATGTCCGACAAACGCTTCATCCGCACCACGCTTTCGACCACGCGGTAGCGCAGCCCTTTATCGCTGGCGACAGCAACACAGGTAAAAACCCGATGTCGTCGCCCCGAAAGCGCTATCAAAAACGCCGCCGCCTCTTTTTCGTCCGCTGGTTTGCCGAATATCCGTCGCCCAATAGCAACGGTCGTATCCGCCGCCAACACCACCTCACCCAAAGCGCGCGTCGTCGCGGCAGCTTTGGCCAACGTCACGCGCGCGCAATAGGGGCGCGGTAATTCGGCTTTCAAAGGGATTTCATCGATATCTGCCGGGCGAATATCGTCCGGCACGACACCAATTTGTGCGAGCAATTCGCGCCGCCGCGGGCTTGCAGACCCAAGGATCAATCGCGGGCGCACCTGCGCCGCATCACCGTCGCCGGTCACTTGAAGCGATAATTGATCCGACCTTTTGTGAGGTCGTAGGGTGTCATCTCGACCTGGACTTTGTCCCCGGCCAGAACCCTGATGCGGTTTTTGCGCATCTTGCCTGCCGTGTGCGCGATGATCTCATGGCCGTTCTCAAGCTCGACCCGAAATGTCGCGTTCGGCAGGAGTTCTTTAACGACACCAGGGAATTCGAGCAGTTCTTCCTTGGCCATGTTGTCTCCTTGCGTCGCCCGAAAAGTCGGGCGAGGCTTAGATGGGCGCGAATGCCAAAATTATCAAGCCAAATCTCGCCAAAACCCAAAGACAACGCACCTTTGTGGCCTGACACCGCCGTCAAGCCCGAACAAAGCGCGCAGCATAGCCTCGCCCCCCCTCCAGCTGACGCCTTTGGCAACACCACCTTTTGCCAAAACGTGAAGCAATGCGAGAAAAGCGTCACTCTTCCTTGGTCAAAGTCCCAAACCGCGCCAACATCCGCTCATGGATCTGATCCCGCGCCTGACGATAGCTTTCCAGCTTCGCCTCGCGCCCCTCACCCAACCCCGTCGGATCCAAAATCGGCCAATACTCAACCTCAAGGTGGAAAAACCGGGTCAATTCAAGCGCGCGCCGCTGCGACGCAGGCGACAGCGCAACCACCAGATCGAACCCCGAAAGATCGTCGCCCCACTCCTGCATCTCGTCGAAACTACGTGAGCGATGCCGCGCCAGCTCAATCCCCAATTCCTCGCAAACCGCGATAGAAAAGCCGTCGATCTCCATGTCGTTGTGCACGCCAGCAGACTGCACATAGGCCGTTTGACCATAGAACTTCTTCATCATACCTTCGGCCATCGGGGACCGGACTGCGTTGTGATCGCAGCAAAAAAGAATGGATTGAGGTAATGTCCCCAATGCTTAGCCCCCGAAATGCAGAACGCAGATCAGCGTGAACAATCGCCGCGCCGTATCCGTATCAAGTGCCGCTTTGCCCTCGAGGCGCTCTTGCAACACCCGTGCGCCCTCGTTGTGAATGCCGCGCCGCGCCATATCTATCGCTTCGATCTGACCCGGGGGCAGCTTTTTCACCGCATCAAAATAACTTTCGCAAATTTGAAAGTAATCCTTCACAACTTGGCGAAACGGCCCCAAAGCCAGATGAAACTCAGCCGCTGGCTCTTCCGCTTCGGTTTGTACATCAAACACCAACCGCCGCTCGCGGATCGCTAAATGCAACCGATAGGGCCCGTCTGGCACCGCCCGCCCGTCGCGCTCCGGCAGATCGAACGAATTGTCCTCCAAAAGATCAAACACCGCGACCCTGCGCTCCTGTTCAATCTCTGGCGTTGGGGCTGCCAACGCGCTGTCATCAATATCTATCTGGACGATTTTACTCATTCACCCGTCCCCTCGTTCAACTGGTCCAACCTTGCCCGCACACTTAACCCATGCGCCTCAAGGCCCTCACTTTTCGCCAATATTTCCGCAGCCTCACCGATCTGCGCCAATGCGCCTGGAATCATTTTCGAAATCGTTGTGCGCTTCAGAAAATCCATCACCGAAAGGCCTGACGAAAACCGCGCCGAGCGCGCCGTCGGCAGCACATGGTTCGGCCCGCCCACATAGTCGCCGATCGCTTCCGGCGTCCATTTCCCTAGGAATATCGCCCCTGCATGTTTAATATTCGCCGCCAAAGCCTCGGGGTTCGCCACGCACAATTCAAGATGCTCTGGTGCGATCTCGTCGGTCAACGCCGCCGCCTCACCCAGATCACGCACCACGATCACTGCGCCATAATCCCGCCAGCTGGCCCGCGCAATATCACGCCGCTCCAGCGTCTCCAAAAGCCCTTCAATCGACGCCACAACCGCCTCGCCAAAGACCTTATCCGAGGTGATCAAAATCGACTGCGCGCTCTCGTCGTGTTCGGCCTGCGATAGCAAATCCGTCGCCACCCATTCAGGATCGTTGTCCGTATCCGCAATCACCAAAATCTCGGATGGACCAGCAATCATGTCAATCCCGACGTGTCCGAATACCCGCCGCTTGGCCGCCGCCACAAAGGCATTGCCGGGGCCTGTGATCTTGTCCACCGGGCGCACCGTTTGGGTCCCGTAAGCCAAAGCCGCAATCGCCTGCGCACCGCCAATCCGGTAGATCGTCTTGATCCCTGACAATTGTGCAGCCAACAAAACCAAAGGGTTCACTGCGCCATCAGGCGTCGGCGTCACCATGACAAGACGCTCAACCCCTGCTACCTGCGCCGGTATCGCATTCATCAAAACGGACGACGGATAGGTCGCAATCCCACCCGGTACATAAAGCCCCGCCGCAGCCACCGGTCCCCAACGCCAGCCAAGCGTGGCACCCACGTCATCCGTCCATGACTGATCTTCCGGCATCTGACGCGCGTGATAGGCCCTGATACGCCTCGCCGCCAAAGCCAGCGCCTCGCGCTCAACCTGCGGCACTGTTGCTACCGCCGCCTCAATCTCGCTTTCTGAAAAGGTCATCGTCTCGGACGTCAGATCAAACCGGTCAAACTTCGCCGTCAATTCAATCAGGGCCGCGTCTCCTCGCGCGCGCACATCCGCAATGATCCCCGCTACAACGTCATCAACATCCGGAGAGTCCTCGCGTTTTGCCCCCAAAAGGCTTGCAAAACGGTCGTCAAAATCAGGGTCCGCGGTCGAAAAAAACTGAGGCATAAGACGCACCTTCCTTTGGCCGCTGACATAGCCCCCCGGCGCATGCGCCTCAAGCCGCATCGTAGCCGCACCGTGGCAATTGCCCCCACTAGGGTCTCAATCCAGCGCCAGCACCATCAACAAATCATCCACATAGCCACCCAGCTCGCAAAATCTGCGCGGCAAAGTCCCTAGGTACAAAAGCAAAGCCGCTCGTAAAACCGCACAGCCCGCGCATTTCCCGATTGCGCCGCCAATTCGGCCTGCAACAGCCCTTTAGCGCGCGTGCACAAGCACATGATTCATGATATCGCCCGCTCTCGCCGAACCGCGCCGCTCGGGCATCACGAAGACCATGCCCAAAGATGCGCTATCTGCGCCCGGGCGTGGCGCGCCAGCCCGGCCAAAACCACAGGCGTCTCACGCTAGAACCTTGCAAACCTCGGTGATCCTATCAGATATCCGCGCCAGCCGTCATCCGACAAAGCCGCCCATTCCGCATGGGTCGACGCGTAATCCTCGGGGTCCATTTCCAACGAAAGTGAGCCGCAGGAATTTGAACTCTTCAAGGTCCGAAACGGCCAGCCGCCGGATCATCCTTCCGGATGCTCCGGCACCTTGCCCGACGGCGCCAAATAGGGCCGCGTCACATCCGTTAGCGTCACTTCCAACGCCTCAACCTCAACCCGGATCGCGCCATCACCCGCCAGCGTCAACACACAGGCCCCTGTACCGTCCTCACCCGGCTCCCAAGCCAGCGTCAGCAACGACAACACCGTGTCGCCGTCGCCCCGCTCAACACCTTGCGAGGCCACCTTTGTCGCATCTTCAATCGTCAGAACCGATTGCACTCGCTCGGGCGCTCGCCGGTCTTCCCAGCGAAACCGGTTCAACAACAGCGCAAACCGCCGCCCGCGACGGTCCCACGTCATCTCCGAGCCCGGAAAAACCGCGTCCTGCACCAGAGATGCAATCACCGGCAGCTCTTCGGCCTCCAAAGCCTTCAGCCGAAGCGCTTTCTCGCCACCATCCTCAAACCGTGCATCTTTCACCATCAGTCTGTCACCCGTGCTATCCGCGCGCCAACAGCGCTCAGCTTTTCCTCGACATGCTCGTAGCCGCGATCAAGATGATAGACCCGGCTCACCACAGTCTCGCCCTCGGCCGCAAGCCCCGCCAAAATCAGCGAGACCGACGCGCGCAAGTCCGTCGCCATCACCCGCGCACCGCGCATCTGCGCGACGCCTGTAACCGTCGCGGTACCGCCATGTACCTCGATATTCGCACCCATCCGCATCAGTTCGGGCGCATGCATAAACCGGTTCTCGAAAATCGTCTCTTCCAGATGCGAAACACCCTCCGCCGTGCAAAGCAAAGCCATCATCTGCGCCTGCAAATCCGTCGGAAATCCGGGGAACGGCGCCGTCGCCACATCCACCGCCGATACCAGACCGTTCTTTCGGGCAACTTTCAGGCCACGCGGCGTTTCCTCAACCGAAATGCCAGCCGCATCCAGACGCTCGCAAAACGCCTCAACCAGCGAGATTTTACCGCCCAGACATTCAACCTCACCTCCGCAAATCGCAGGCGCCAACATATACGTTCCAAGCTCGATCCGGTCCGTCACCACAGGATGCGTCGCACCCCCAAGTCGATCCACACCCTGAATTTCAATCCGCGCCGTGCCCGCACCCGAAATCTGCGCGCCCATTTTCACCAGACACGCCGCCAGATCGACAATCTCCGGCTCGCGCGCGGCGTTCTCAATCACGGTGGTGCCCTTGGCCAAAGTCGCCGCCATCATCACGTTCTCGGTCGCGCCCACAGAGGCAAACCGCAAAGGCACAATCGCCCCCTTCAGCCCGCCATTGGTCGTGGCATGAAGATAGCCGTCCCTCAGCTCGATCTCAGCCCCCATCAGCTCCAAAGCCGAGATGTGAATATCCATCGGGCGTGCGCCAATCGCACAGCCACCGGGCAAGGATACAATCGCATGCCCCTCGCGCGCCAGAAGTGGTCCTAAAACCAAATTCGAAGCCCGCATTTTCCGCACAATATCGTAATCCGCCGTCGTATTCATCGGCCCCGCCGACGACATCGCAATCACGCGCCCGTCCTGCAAATCCGACACTTCCGACCCCAACGACTGCAATAGCGTTGTCATCGTCTTGATGTCCGACAAGCGCGGCGCGTTCATCAACGTTAACGGCTCCTCGGTCAGCAAGGTCGCCGGCATCAGCGTAAGACACGCGTTCTTCGCCCCTGCAATTGGTATTTCTCCGCAAAGCTCTGCTCCGCCTGTGACCACTATCGAATCCATCGCTCAGCCTGCCTTATCGTTGTTCGCGCGCCCTGTTTCGGTCGCTGCGTCCTCGGTCTCCACCTCGTTACGTGCCCGCGTCTGAGCCTTCCTGCGCTGCAGGTTCACTTTCAACGCCGCCTTCAGCCGCGCCTCGCGCGCGTCTTTAGCGTTCGTTAGCTTTTCGAGGGGAATTTTTCTGCCCATAGAGCCTCTCTACCCCAGCCGTCAAATAGCGTCCAGATTGCGCTTGCGTGAAAGGTGAATTGCCGCTATCCCGGCGCCCGTTCTAGGCTGCTGTAGCTCAGAGGTAGAGCACTCCCTTGGTAAGGGAGAGGTCGAGAGTTCGATTCTCTCCAGCAGCACCAGAATCTCCAAATACAATAAATAATTTCAGACATTTATGCGGAATTCTATAGTTTAAAATCACCCTCTCGTCCACCCAGTGGCGTTCATTTAGTGCTTGGCAGCTTAATATAACTATTCCGTACATTATCAAAAAATGTCCATTGCCGCCGATGCCCTCGGCAACGAGAAAGAGACTAACTCCCCCTTCATCTTTAAGTGATTGCCAGGACTATGCCCAAGCCGTGTCCGACGCACGACACCTTGCCTGTTCGCTTGATTGGTATGACTTCTAGGAGCGTCTCTGAGACGTGGAGCAGGGTCTATTAGTTATCCAAAAGCGATGCGGTTACCTCATCTGCCAAAGCCATCACTTCCAAAGCAGCAATGCTATTTTTTTTTGCTTCAACTACACCAAGCCCCAGTCCCAGTGCTTCCGCAAAAATTACGCGGCTGCCAAGGGTAGATTTAAGCACTTTCGCGTCAAACTCATGTACAGCATCTGCGACTTCTGCGCCTAGCCGTGTGTCCGACCGTGTTCGATTCATAACGATATGGGCGCCCTTCCCGACTCTGTCGGCCAAGTCCAAAACATCCTGAGTTGCCCAAAGATCGACATGGCTGGCAGACAATGGAACAAGAATAAGGTCAGCGGCCCTAAGCGCAGGGCGCAAGTCGCTATCTGCCTTTGGTGGAGTGTCAACGATAATAAAGTCGACGACCTTGCTCAGAGAACGCAATTCATAAGAAATCCCCCAAGCAGTCGCGGTCGAAAATTTGAGGTTGGGGTTTTCGCTAAATTTCTCAATGCGCATCATAAACCACTTGCCGAGACTTCCTTGCGGGTCCGTATCCAGAAGAGCGACGCTTTTCCCTTTTGAGAGGAATGCAGTTGCGAGATTTACGGCAACAGTTGTTTTCCCGGAACCACCCTTCTGCTGAGCAATGACAATGATCTGGCCTGACATGATTTCATCCTAAAGAATCAAAATTCTGCGGTGCAGCATAGAGCATCTGATAGAGAGAAGCTAATTTGTGGCCATAAGGCTCCGAATTAGCGCCATCGCTTTAGTTGTATCGCCCTTCATGCAGCGCTCCGGCTGTTTTGCTGAGAATTGAACCCAACCTCCGCGCGGTCATCATCTGCTTGGTCAGCGGACCGTGCATGTTGTTTGGATGTGCTGCCCCGACGGCCCGCCACCTAAAGCGTCGTGCAGGCGGCAGACGGTCCAACTTTGCTTAGACGAGCACTTACACCACTCTCCTGTGCGCTTGGTTTTGCATGACACCTCGTGCATTTCTCAGGCGCTGAACAAGGTCTATGGGATTAACTTTTGGTTTTCCATTACCCCCTCCCTCGCGACTGACCGAACCGCCAATGGCCTGCCCACCCCTTGTTTCGGAAGACAGGAATACCTATTTAGATAACGTGGGCATGAAAGTTTTCGGGACTGCGCCTGCGTAAACGCCGCTCATGTTTTATCGATGGAGGAGCGCAGCTTGTGCTGTTCCCTATCTTGAATAGGAGCGAGCCAAAGTGCTCGGAATTTTGACGGATAGCCGCACGCTTGGGAGCTGAAATCTGACGACTTGAATCGTGTATTCGCCCAAATTACACCGACGCTTTAATTTTTAAGGAGAGTAATCATGTTGAACAGACACAACTTATTTGGCGAGCCCAAAGTCGAAACGAAGGCAAGCAAAACCAATGGTATTGCAATGGGTATTGTAGAATCTGATAGAATTGCGCGAGTCGAAAAGACGCGAAGGCTCCGTGCGGCTAGGGCCGAGCGAGACGCGTCCGAAAAAGCCCCGTCGGAGGCCATCCCAGAAAAAACCTCTCGTAGAAACGGAAGCCCAATATCAGTGGCGGCGTGACCCGTTGTTTGCGGTCCGCGTGAGCACTATTTGCTGCTGAATCGACAGGACAAACCGGGAAAAGCCAATACACTGAGGCATTCAGCACTCGACCAGAGCGGTTTTATGGGGCTTCATATTTTAATAGTCTTGAAGCTTCGAGGTATCGGTATCTAAGTCAGCCGGATGCTTTATCAGATTGGATACATGAGATGACCAAAGAACTCACAAATATGACCGTGGACGAACTCAGAGGCCATGCGAAGGAAGTGGCAAAGGAAATTGCTCGTAGAGAGGGCGAAAGGCTTTCACAAGCTCGACAAGCCTTAGAAAAAAAGGCTCGGGAATTCGGAACTTCCATCGAAGAACTTTTTGGCAAAAAGTCGAAGCCGAAGTCGAGCCCGACACCAAAGGCCCCTAAGAAAGTGCTGTATATTGATGACAGCGGCAAGGAATGGGGTAGAGCCAAGTCTGGCTGGACCGAAGCTCAAAAGAAGAAATACAAATCCAAAAATGAGAAAAATCTAGGCTCCTAAACCCACCATTTAGACCGAGAAAACTGCTCTAGGAAACTGGCCAAGACACGCGCGTTGGCCATCTCTCGCGACCGCCCGCCATGTTTCCGCTGTGGGTGCGACGGACCGGCCTCTTATGTCGGCCACCCGCACCGTCAAAGCGGCAGACGCTCCAACCCTGTACCGCAGGACACTTGCGGCGCTCGCCAGTGTGCTTGGGCCTTTGCGTGGCATCTAGGCGCGTTTTTGAGCCTATGAACGGTGTCTATGGGGTTAGCGTCGATTTTCATCTTCAACCCTCCCTTGTGGCTTACTGACTCAACAACCGCCTGGACCTCCTT
>Ga0075467_10000368_pt1 | contig 34751 bp, 34 predicted proteins | sample DEB08_DNA_9_FD_75067 | JGI IMG/M metagenome (GOLD analysis project Ga0075467, IMG submission 75067) | Aqueous microbial communities from the Delaware River and Bay under freshwater to marine salinity gradient to study organic matter... | ecosystem: Environmental > Aquatic > Marine > Coastal ... | reverse complement strand
AGCCTTAAGTAAGGGATCGACGTACGGTTCAGCTTTCTGTATTTCCAGCGCCGGTATTGAGCTTGGCTCAGGCATTGGTGGCTCTGGGCTTGTGTACAATTCAGAGTACAATTCAGAGAAAGCTAAGCTGGTTCCCTCACGTACCTTTTGCACACCTTCAGCAACAACAATGCTGCCCTCTGAGATCGGAGCCCGCACTAGTACTTGGCCCTTATCACGGCTAACAATTGTTACCGACACTCGCTGCGCCTTACCATCTTCCACAAGCCAAACATAGGCACCATCGCCGCCCCAAATAATCGCCGCTTCTGGTACCACCGGGTAAGCTTGCCCTGGCAATTGGAGTTTGATTTTAAAACTCATGCCTGGGCGTAATTTATCATCACCATTGTCGATCTCAGCGCGCACAGTAAAACTCCGGCTAACTTCGTCAATACGGCTATCAATTTTGTGCACTTTGGCAGAGTAAATGGTGCCCGCGCTTGAAAAGGGTTCAATGTCAATCTTATCGCCACTGACAATACGGCCATAAACTTGTTCAGGCGCTTGAAAGTCAACATATAAAACAGAGCGATCATCTAAGCGAGTAATCTCAGTCTCGGCGGTAATACGCGCCCCAGCGTCAATATTGGTTAACCCGACAATGCCTGAGAATGGCGCCCGAACCTGTCGTCGATCTAGCGCCAATTCGGCCAAACTGAGTTCGATGCGCGCGGCCTCCGCGGCTATTTTTACTTCATCGATTCGAGTATCGGAGATCGCACCAGGGAGTTTACTTCCGGCAAAACGAGCAATCAATTGTTCAGCATCCTTAACCGCCACGCGTGCTTGATCAACGGCTAAACTCTCTTCGTCGAGTTCCAATGCAAGCAGAACGTCGCCTTTACTAACAAGATCGCCTGCCTGAAAATATACCGCCGTGACTTCGCCGCCATCGTCCGCTCGAATTACCGCCGCCTGTTCAGCTCTAGCCGTACCCACTGCCTGAACCTCGACAGATTCGGGACGCACGTTAACCGTGTATGGAATAATCTCAACCGGCTCGTTTTTAGCGCCTCGATCAGCTCCATTTTTGGAGGCAGTCTCAGAACCGCACGCGGATAAAAGCAGCAGCGCAACGTTAAGAAAAATGTACTTTAGCAAGCGCTGACCGCAAAACAATAGCGTTGAAAAAAATGCTAATGTGCAAGAAAAAGAAGTTCTCATAAGTTCGGATTAACCATACTAGAGGCCCTGATGACACCACTATTACTTAATGAAACAGTATCACATAGTGATGTGACGAAAATCGAAAGCCTGCTAATTAAGGTTTGTGTTTGAGCCAGAGAATCAGCTATTTAAATATTTTTCAAAATCCATATTTAGATCTCCATTTTTCACTGGGGAGAGATCAAGGCTTTTTGTATTCGGCAATAACCCCGATCGTCCTGATTATATTTTTGCTTAGCTATTCAAGCTCAGTTACCGGCAGCTACCGGCATCCACCAATCGGTGTTTTTAAGATATCTTTCACAGTTTATTTTTAGAACTTACCGACTGGATAAGACTGCTCGTTCTCGAGGGCAAATGCGGCTCTATAGATACCGCACTGCCACCGAGACTCTAACGCCTATCACTGGATAAAGACGCATTGAAGATACTAACGACTGGTCCCTAGGTGAACAGCCTTATCTTCCAATGCTCCGCCGAGAGTTTAATCAATACAAATCACGTTTATAATGATTTCAACAAGCGCCGTTGATTTGAGTCCATTTAAATCGGTTATCTCATAGGAAAATTCTTGAGTGGCTCGGACAGGTTGAAATAAAGCAGAGGTTTGAAACAACTGACCATCTTCGGTCAAACTGAAGCCAAATGGTACCGCACTAGTATCAGCCAATTCAATTGAGGCCAGCCCAGCACCTAGGTCGTCATTTGCGAGAATATTGATGCCGACCGGATTGTTAATACCATAGCAATCGCCGTTTACAAACATTTGATCGTCGACTGCAATCGGCTCTAAAGGAGGCTCGACTATGCAGTCATCAACCAGGTTGATATTAATATCACCGTTTAACTCTTGGTATTGATGAAAGCCTGCTGGTAAGTCACTGCCTTCGCTTAAGATCTTAAACTTAAACCAGTTTGAAAAACCAAACTCAATGTTCTTACCACTAGCGCCTAGACCAATTTGCGCTATCGGGCCAGTCATACTTGCTTCCAACACCACACCATTCCAAAGACCACTACTACCAGTCAGAGTACCTGTGACTTCGCCGAAGAAATCCCATGTCGCGGGGTCAATTGGACCACCGTTGGTAATATAGGCATTTGAATTTAACTCCAGCTTAGGATGCGACACATCGGCAAACTTAGTGTAGGTTAGGTTTACATCAAAACTGACGTCACCATCGCTAATACTGCCCACAATTGTTATATCACCTGTCGGTAATACACGACGTACAATATTCTCCGAGTCAAATACTAGATTCTTAAAAATCTCTGGTATCCAAAAAGAATGGCTGCTTGAACCATTTCGGTACTGGTCGGCAACAGCAGAGATTGCACAATACTCTAGCAATTCCTCAATAGTTATAGTCACATCAGCGGTTGCCTGATCCGAATCCTCATCACTAATTTTGTAGGTAAATACAAAGATACCCGATACTGTTGGTGACCCTGTTATGTTGCCATCGGTGTCAATCACAAGGCCTTCTGGCAGAGGGTCTCCTGAAACATATTCAACCAGTGTCTCACCATCGCCAGCGGTATCGTTTTCACTGAATATATTTTGCCTAAATTGATCACCAACCATACCGGTATAATCATCGTCAATTGCTTCTGGCAGAAGGTTAGCCGAGTCAATTACGACGGTCACAAAAGCATAAGACTTATCGTAATCTTTATCTTTGATTTTGTACTTGAAAGTAAACGTACCGGCTTGTGTCGGCGTACCCGAGAAACTACCGTCAGATTGTAAGTTAAGCCCATTAGCGAGGTCGCCTGAGATGAAGTAAACACGCGTTTCACCGTCACCAGCTGTATCATTTTCACTAAATATATTTTGGCTAAATGGCTCACCAACAACGCCGGCATATGAATCATCAACCGCTATTGGCTTTAAATCTGTATTTTCTGGTTTACATGAATCATCATGATGATGCGAGGAATGACCGCGACTACGACAACTTTTATATTGATGCGTGTTTACGTAGCTGCCTTGCTTATGCCAACGGTTTTCGTGCTTACTGTTTTTGTTCCAATAGCTCGACTTAGAATAATAAGGAGAATACTTACTCGTTTCACAATCGCTATTTCTGTGACGAGGCTTCTTGCCAGAATCATGCTTACCTTTATGATCGCGGCTCGAATATGATTTCTGATAGTGTGAGGAATGACTTTTAGATTTTTTCGAAAAACCGTAGCCATCGTATTTATTAAAACTGTATTTGTAGTACGTAGCATGCGCAGGCACTGAAAATAAAAAGAAAGACAACACCCACGCACAAAGAACAAAAACCCGAGACAAGTTTTTCATAAATCAACCCTAATTATATGATTTTTTTACTAAGTAAAACTAAAACCTATAACGCTCCAACACGCTAAAGATCGGTCTACCTAAACATTTGTCTGGAAGTTACCACACAACTACCTCGTTATTAGCATAACGAAGTAAATAAGAATGACTCGGTGACGATTATGCCCAGTTCATAAACACTATGATCAATAACCACATATTCAAACCTAGTAGCGCTAGAAAAGACTTGACCGTTGCCCTTCCGAGCAGCTCATACCAGACTTCTGGCCTATCAAGCTGCAATAACAATCTAAGTATTCTTTGGTCTGATTGCTGTAGTACTATTGTGAGACCTCAGCATAGTTTTAATACGCATTAATGGCGAAATCAAAACATAAGCAAAAATCGCTTCGTGCTACGATCATAGCGGCGTTACGAAAATGCAGGAAAGGCTTAATTGCAAACGCAATTTCAAACCGTTATACGACTGTATCTTTTTCTACAGTCTCGTTATGTTCGAAAAGCAACCAATAAGGAATAAATATGAGTGACCCAAAAAGAGCATCTGACACACCTATTGCAGTCGAAGTTGAAACCGGAAAATCATATTTCTGGTGCTCATGTGGCGAAAGTAAATCACAACCATTTTGCGATGGGTCTCACAAAGGCACAGATTTCACGCCGGTAAAGTACCAAGCAACGGAATCTAAAAAGGTTTACTTTTGTGGCTGCAAGAGTACAGCATCGCAACCGTTATGCGATGGTAGCCATAAATAAACTTAGCAAGCACAGGCATACACGCTGTTGAAGCATCGCGCTGATGCTAAACGGCTTATCAGTGATTATTAAAGGTTCAAGAAGTAAAGATCCAAAAGAAACCCGGCGATGACTGCCCAAGTTATTTTATATCCAGTTTATTAGCATGACTGTTTAGACGGTCTAGGACTTGCTCTTCTTATCCGAATGATAAAATCTTATACGGAATGACTTTACTCGGCAGACTTGTGCGATACAAGACCTGCCCCTTACTAGCCGCGCACTTCATTACTACTAGATTAAAACTTATACCCTAGGCCCAACATATAAACCCAAGGGTCGATCTCTACATCGACTGTCACTTGCCCTGCGGGCGAATCAATCACCGCATCGGTATCAAGATCTAGGCGCCAGACAGCGACATTTATCAACCAGTTTTCATTGAGTGAATAGTCGATACCGGCTTCTAGCGCCAAGCCGAAAGAATCATCTAAACTGATGGTGCTTTGGCCGAGTGCCGCATTCAACTCACCGGAGGTTTTCTCAGAAAAGAACGTAGTGAAATTTAGGCCTGCGCCGACATAAGGCTGAAACTTCGAATCACCATCGAGCGGGAAATACTGCAGCGTCAAGGTTGGTGGTAAATGCTTAACTCTACCGACATTGCTCACCCCAATTCCCTGCGCACTGATATCGTGTTTGAAAGGTGTTGCAGCCAATAAGCCTATGCCTAGTGAGTCTCCTAACATATAGGTCGCGGTAAGACCAAGTTGGGTGCTGTCGTCTACATCGACACTTGAACCCGGCAAGGCTGTACCACCCAAACGCACTTCACTGCTCGAGGCATCAGGGTTCGCGTTAGCTATCCCTGATCGTACGATGATATCGCCAGCCTCATAGGCGATTGCCGACCCAGTCATCATTGATAAAACGACACTGCTTAATAAAATACTAGCTTTTTTCATGGTGATTTCCTAAAGAAAAATTAACGGTTTTTGCCTACCAAGCAATTTTATTTCCTCAAGATTTTCTGCAACTGATCTGGATCAACTTAAAGCCAATTTGTTTATAAAATTCAGGTTTAAAAGAACTCAAGCAAAGTCTTAATGAGATCACTCATTAGCACTTGTAGAATTACCCAAAGGTATAAGCACTGTTTTAAACGCAAGCCGTTATCTCCATCGTCGATGAGGATTATCGATGATATAAAAAGGCAAAAGGGCAATCTAAAGAAGATTGCCCTCTCACTATATTCTTATTTCAATACTCGAATTCTTCGGCAAGTTCTTTTTCAATTTCGACGACTTGATCAATAGATAGTTCTTTTATTTCGAACAAAGGACTTTTAAGCAATTCATTTAATGAGCAAACATCGGCGCCCTCTTCCGACCTCATTTTAATGAATGACTTTTTTTCTTTCTCAACGAATTTTATTCCCTTAGTTTTTTCTAAAAAGCTCGATAATAACGACGGGCTGTCACTAAGCTCTTCTAGGCTTCCCTTGATTTTCTTTTCATACCAATAATCATAAGCAAGCTCGCCGACATCTTTGATTATATCGTCTCTTGATTCTGAATAAACCAGGCTGGTTGAATCCTCATCGTAAAGTTTATACCAACCCTCTTCATCACCACCGAGAATCCAAACAGCATAAAATACAGGTTCATTTTCAAATGAAACAAGCTTATAGCCACGTATACCTGCCATTTTCCCGAGTGTAAGCACGTCATCATCGCTTAAAGACTTAGGTACAGAATCGTCATAATCAGGATGATCACCTGCGAATAATTTTTTACCTATTTTAGATTCGACAAAGTCATTCAACGGTTTTAATTCATCACCACTAAGATCCCATAAAGAGCTTTGTTCATGGAGCTCTGCACTACGGATATGGGCAATTTCTAGCTTACGAAATGCGCCATTCGCATCATCCTCATTGTCATACACTTTTAAAATATTCGAGCCACTTATATAGTAACACTCGTCGTTATATCCAAATTGATACTGACGTATCACATGTTTAGCCATTTGCTAATTCCTATTAGTTATAGTTTGTAATTTTTTTGCGCTAGGAGGATAAGTCAAACCATTATCCATCCACGATTCAAATCGCATATTTTCAAATGTGATATCCGGTGCGATTTCAAAATCGATCAACCGCCTTTCGATGTCAAACAAACGCGTTGCAATCGTATTTAAAAACCAACTGTTATGAGTCAATAACAGTGATTCAAACTTACCGGTAATATCGAGTGGAGAAAGCAGGAGATTACTCAAGAGCGGGTTGCTGGAGTAATGGCTATGAAGCCTTTCAATTGGCTGTCGTATTGAACTGGAGTCTATCTCGATAGCACAAACAAAATCATTTAGTGTGGGAATAAATTTATTAGCGTAATCAACCAATAAATGATCGCGCTCACATAGATCCTTAACATCAACATTTACCCCGTCGCTATTAACAATAGTATCCCCAAACAACGGAACAATGATGTAATTTACAGCCCACATCGTATGAAAAATTCGATGCCTACTATCCGCGCACAGCACTTTAGTGCTGTCTATGAAATCATGAACGGCTCGATAATCGTCATCTATTCCGCCCCAGCGACGTACTGAAATTTTACAATGTTTGGTAGCATTCAAATCTTATTGGCTCATGGTTTTATTCAGGCCTAAGCCTGGCAGGGATTGCTAAAAATTTGATTTTATTGATTGTTAAAATACTTGCCCCAGTAAGATTTCTAAACCTCGCCAGTTTATGCAACGCTTTCTATTCGTTTATTTGTACCTATCAAAAAGGCCCCTAACAATCATAATCTATTTCAGAATTATCGATAACGGCAGCGCAATTATCGCATTTACTCAAGCGCAGATTCTGACCAGTTCCTCGACACGAGCGACAAAGCTTATCACTCGAATTGCAATCATCACATTGAATGTCTGTTACCTCAAACCCCGGACAACATGGATTCACATACGGTAATGTCTTCATAACGCTAACCCCTCACTATCTGTGGTTACAGGAAATTGATGAGTATCTTCAGCTCATATGTTTCACAAAAAATAACGATCGACTGCCGTTTCGGTCGATATACTCAACGTAGTTCCGAAAAAGAAAACCAATTCGTTAGCGATTAAAATCGCTAATCAAACCACTAATCTAGGATGAAAATATGACTGTCGCACGAGTAACCGAAATTTCCTCATCATCGAAAAAAAGTTTTGAAGCCGCTGTAGAAAAAGGCATCGAAAGAGCATGTAAAACTCTTAAGAACGTCACAGGCGCGTGGGTAAAGGACCAAGAAGTCAGTATTAAGGACGGTAAAGTTGATCAATTTATAGTCAAAATGAAAGTTAGCTTCGTTTTAAACGACGATTAGATTCAAAGCCATAAAGATACAGTAGAGAGGCGCGCTTTGGCAGCACGCCTTTCTTTGTTAAAAATACAGCCAAGTCGACTCGCTAGTTAACTAATCCAATCCGTTCAAATTGAATTCCGTTTTTATCGAGCGCAAACCAAATATTGACGAGTTTTGCACGAATATTTTCGTGAGGCACAAAGCCCCACATTCGGCTATCAGCACTATTATCTCGGTTATCACCTAGTACAAAATACTGCCCCTGAGGAACAACAGTCGAATATGGGCTATTTGCTGTACGTATATTATTGTCCATGTCTATATAAGGCTCATCGAGTTTTACACCAGACACCATCACGACACCATTTATTATCTCAACCTTGTCACCAGGCAGGCCGATCACTCTCTTTATCCAGACTTGACTCGGCCTAGATGGGTAATCAAATGTTACAACATCCCCAACTTCAATCGCCTGCGATGCATACGCCCAACTGTCGGCTAGAATAAAGTCTCCTGGAACCAATATGGGCTGCATAGACACCGATGGAATACGGTGGGTTTCAAAACCAAATATCGTAGACCGTGAATTACCCTCCATAACCATAAAACCGGCTTGTACCACTACAATGAAAAGTATGTAAATATACCAGCGTTGGTACCAATTTTTCGGCACGGCAGTTGCCATTCCTGCATACCTACATGCGACAACAATTGCGCCTACCACAAACACAATTGAGCCTGCAATTAACAACCAATATCCTACGGGTAAAAGTATCAACCTAGACCATGAAAGTATTGCAATCAACAGCAGCATAAAAATAGGTGTTAACAGAGCCATACGGCCCTTCCCTGCATAGAGTAGTCCCAATCCTGGTGATAATATCCCCAAAATTCCAGCAACAAACGGAGACCTATTTTTAGTGTCGCCATGATTTACATTTTCATTCATAGATAAAGTTACCAATTAGTTGATCGAGCAATTACTATTTATCGTGAGGTTTTTAAACTTCATTCTTTTTACAATGCCTCTTCTAGTTACTGTCTAAAACAGCTAATTGAATTTGGCAAAAAGCAGACCTGACAGTATTTTTCCCAGTCATCTAATTCACGAGACTCTCTAGATTGCTTTGCTATCTTTCATCGCATTTAGTTTCAGATAGTGGGTCATACCCATGATCATTGAGCGAGCTCCGCCAAACCAGCCGTGTGGGAATTTTTCAGGATTCTGTTTAAATATGTTTTCAATTTTCGTCCTTATTTTCTCTTCAGTATCTGGGATATACAACCAGATCGATATAAACCCTAAGGCACTAGAGTCTTTGACTGTCCGCGTCCCATCCAAGCCAATTGACCGATTTAGTTTACCATCGTCTCTCACTACATTTTTTAGTAAAACATTGGCAATATGATCAATGTCATTTTGATCAAATACAATTCCCGCATGATGCGCAGCAATTGGCAGCTCTATGGTTACTCCTGCCTTCCAAATAGCTTCAGATTTTGGTGTCTTTTTATTAGGATTTAGAAAGTAGAGCCACGAATAACGAGATTCTGCAGAGTAGGGCCAAGAATAACTTTGATTATCGAGAACTGTGATCGCTTGCTTATAATAATTTGAAATAGCCTGTATTACCGATTCTTGTTTTACCTTATCTTGGCTGAATGGGAGGCATCGAACTAGTGCAGCCGCATAGATATTAGAATGATTGAAAGGTTCTAGATAATTTTCCAATTTGTGCCGAAAGTAACCACCATTATTTTCGTTATAAAGCATCTCATCAAAAAAATAAGACAAGGTTTCATTCACAGTTTTTACGTAATAGCTTATCTGCTCGGCATAAATATCTTTCAGTTCGGGGTCATTATTAACAACTTGGAGAAACTCGCACGCAGGTAAAGAGATAAGTCCGGCTGTCGTGACCTCATTGCCTCGTAGTCCATTTTTATAGAGAGTTCCCCATGACGGTACAATCTCATCTCTACGATCATCAGTCAGTTCTAAACGGTCATCGCGAAACTCAAGTAACCGAGCGTAACTCTCTGAGGCTAAATCTAAAAACTTCCTCTTTTTAGTTACCGAATACATATTAATAGCCGCCCTGCCGTAGTAACCCCAATACCAAGAATAGTGCCGTGCTCGTCCTCCTTTAGGCGGAACAGCATCATCGTTTCTTTCCAGTGCTTTGGTAATTCTTTTTTCTAAAAAATCGTAAATGATTTCATCGTTAGGAATGGCAAATTTCAACCATTTCGTTTGCACGGCACTGATATTTTTGTTGGACTTTAGAAGAGCAATTTCAGGTATAAATTGCTCTTCACCTAACAGGTTTATAAAAGCTTGATCATCGGCAATCAAGCTCTGATTAGATTCAATTTTTTTAAGCAAACGCCGATAATCAGAATACGAGGCTGAATAGGCTAGGCTAGGTAAGACAGTTGATATTAGCAAGACAACACATATTAATGATTTCATTTTCAAAGCGTCACTGAGTTTCGGGGTTGAATAGGAGGTAATCCATCTAACGTTCTGGCGGTCACGTCTAGTTAATTTGAAAATCAGATTTCAGGATGTAGAGAGACATGAGCGGGCTCTTAATATAATTCAATATACAACTCCGAAATATACATCGCCGGAATATAGTTTACTCAGCCTCAATTAAACCCAAGCACACAATGCTGCTCAGTCTCATTTTCTGCTTAAGTTAGCTCCCAGATCCAGAAATAATCTGGGCAATAGTTATACTCCCTGTTATTAGTCCGGTTAGACTGAACCTGACATGCCCCCTTGATGATGACCTAGTTAATCGGAATGCGTACCGAGGTAGCCACTATTTCGTATGTGAAGCCGCTTTCTAGAGCACTGCTTTCACCTAAATCTTTGGAAAAATGCTTAGCTTGGCTCGCTGTGCGTTGATGCGCAATCAACTCGCCCACAAGCGTGACTGTCTTGCCACCGATGTCAGTGGGTACAAAAAAACCATAGTCTTTAAACGCCACCCGAATTATTTCAGAGCCCTCTTGTGCAATAAAGAAACAGCCTTTTTTCTGGCAAACTTTCGCCACTTGAGTGGTTACTGAAAATGATTTACTAAGATGCTCTTCTGGTGATGTCAAAAGCACTTTCAACTCCACGACTTGAGGTATCGTTGACAATGGCTCGCCATAAGTCTCAGTCGTTGCGTCTTTTTGCACTGGCTCCGAGAGGCGAATTACATCAGAGTTGGCCGTGCTAAGGCAAATAATAGAAAGAGTAAAAAACAGTGCAAATTTATTAATCATTGTGGAGTACAACCTTGTAGAAATTGTTTCAAGCTTAGCATGATTGAATCAACTATTATGATGACCCCTCACTTTTTCTGAGCACATCGTAAGACAGGTTCATTCTGATCGACACGATCAACTAACACTACCAACCAACACTTTCGATTAATAATCTGCTGCAACCGTTCGACAATAACAGTCCTTTTGTCTCAATAGCCATTGGCTAGGTGACACGTATTTTTGTGTGGCTACGATGCTCACTCACAAACTAGTTATGAGCACCGTCGAGAGTCATATACGTGAACACCCAGTTAAGAGCAACGACAAATCTTTGATATATATTAAAGCTAGCTAAGCGCGTCCAGCTTAGTTCCTCAACCTAGTTCACTGCTTGTCAGTCGCCATTGATAATGTCTAGAACCGCTGGGAGCCAATCTAGCCGTGGTAACTCAATCGTCGTATCCTTGAGCACGTAAGTGAAACCTGGTGTGCCATCACTGTGCCAAAGGTCCGCCTTGTCAAAGCTTAAGCCAAAGGCTTGTTCACCAAAGTACAACCGCTGCCCTTCGGTTCTGGCAAATGAGATGAGCCTAGTTGTGCTGCGTAAAAGCATTGGCCTGCGGCCATCGCGGTACGCTCGCCATACTTTCGAAGTGCCCCCTTCTTCATTTTCGGTTATCACATAGTAAGAGCTTTGATCTCTTACCAGAGCGTAAGCAATGTCACCGTCAAACTGAGCTATTAATGTTGACTGCCGGGGGCGGTCTTTATCAAGAAAGTGAAGCTGGTTAGTGCCCCGTTTCACCAGCATCCCGACGTCCTCTTGAACAGTATCAAAAAGCGGTGTGCCCGGAGCAGTAACGGTACCCGATGCGGTCCCATCGGAGACAACGTACTGACCTGAGCAGCAACGAGTAATTGCGGAATTTCCAAGTTCAACAAATTGTATGTAGGTAAAATCTAAGTCGGAACTCCCCAGCGGCGTGACCACATCAAAGTCTTTGGTCGCTCCGAGTTCACCGCCGTAACTCCAAACTAAGAATGTTGAACCCACTTTTCCTACCGGAAATCCAACGACATTTTTCTCCTGTACTGCACCCATAGCGTTGACGAAAAACTGTCCAACGCGATTGGCAAAGGTAAAACCAGCACTGGTAATAATTGGAGATATGACAGTATCTGTATCACCTGGAAATTCTCGCAATAACTCTCGCTTACCGTTCTTGTTAACACGCTCAACCAAATTCCAGTAACCTGGCGAATTTGAGGTCACGTAATAGAGATACCCGTTTTGGTACACCACATCGGATCGATAGAGTCCAGCATCTCGCGTGGTCCAGGCAATAAACTTTATTTGTGCCGTATCTTCATTAGCCGCGAAAAGGGCGTTGCCCGAACGCAAATAATGAATGCCGGAATCGCTGGCAATTAGATCAAGCGTTCTGCCACTCCCCTCATACACACCCAGATCCTGATGGTCACCGGCTGACCATTTGTTTTAAACAGATGCCACTTGTTACCGCGCAATACGGTGAAAAAAAGTGCGCGCTCAGTTTTGAACACGACACGCAATCCGGTAGCCGAACCAGTTTTGAAGCCGGTCATAGCCTGCCAGCTCGTCTGCTGTCCATTGGCGCGATAGAGCTGCGCGACCTTCGATTGATCGACATAACAGAAATAAGCCAACCCATTAAAGTCGATCTCGTCTCCAGCACCGCAGTAGACGTCCAAGGTTACTGTCTCATTGCGCACCTTGGCCTGAGATACGGTTGAGAACAACAGCGTTGGAAAGATAAGCCAGAAACAAACAGCTCTTACTATGATCATAATGTGGTTAGCGATAAAATTGACATAAATTGAATAGTGTGACAATACTGCATCTTCGTGGCAGATGTCTAGTTGACCTGATGACTGTCCTACGGCCCCGAAGTTCTTGCTGTGACGTAGATGAATACCTCTCAAATAGCAGGACAAATGAAGCCTAGGTCAGCGCATATCAAAAAGAAGGTGCAGATTCTTTTTTTCACTTACCCGTTGTGCTGTTTGGCGAGCGTACGGCATTGCCAGGCAAGTGGAAAGTAGGTAACTTTTTCCCAAAATCAAAAACCTTAGCGAAAGGCGACAGTGTAATCCTAGATGCGGCCCCGCTGTTTTCCCGCTTTTTAGTCGGCACCTCGTACAGCTTTTGTTTTGCTGAGAACGCAGACCATCAACAGATGATGCAACACCTTGCTCAGTATCGCGACAGCCTGCCATCAGCAGGCTATGAGCCGGTTCACATAAAGCATCCAGGCGAGGTCTTGGGTCATCGAGCTATCAAATCACCCAACATCCCCTTTAACCTGAGGTTGCAAGGCTTCGATGCGGTATCGCTAACATGGTTTAAGTTTAAGGATAGCCTTGCGCAACGTGGTTTAGGCCGGAGCAGCCCATTATGGAACAATATGCAGACCTCTGACCATCCAGCACATGATGGTTTGTGGTTAGTAAAACCGCACGCGGACCAGGGTGAAGTAGGTGCAAAGTGGGAGGAAATTTTAGTTATTGAAAATAGCCAGGCCCGCTGGCTAGACGACACTGCGCCACATATTCGTCAGTGGTCGCAAATCGCCAGAGGTACAGATTACCGCCCTAGCCTATGAGAGTGCGGGTACGCTAATTAAACGAGCGTTCTTACTTGGACACACTCATTAAAATCAACGCCAATTCATTGCTCTATATTGAAGCTAGTTATGGGTATCCAGCTTAGTTGGTTATGGGTGTTGAGCTTAGTTGTGTATCCACAAGAGGTGTTTCCAACTCAGCCAGCATTGTGGCCATATCTTCCGCTGAGGTTGCTGGTTTTACATTTCTATCGATGGCCAAAATTTTACCATCCCGGCCTATATAAAACGTGTGTCGAGCGGCGGTACCGTTTTCCCTCAGCACACCGTACTGCTGTGCTGTGTTCGTAGTTGGGTCACTAAGCAATGGGAAGTCCGCTTCTTGCTGCTGAGCAAACCCTATATTTTTCTCAATCGGGTCAACACTTACCATAAAATAAGTGACCGTGAATTTTTTCAGTAGATGGCCATTCTCAGAAAGCGACTTACATTCAATTGTGCACCCTCCTGTATAGGCTTTTGGGAACCAAGCAAGCACAACTGATTGCTTGCCTCGAAAGTCCGATAAACTATATGTTTTGCCATCCGAGCCTTGCAGAGTAAAATCAGGGGCGATAGATCCTATCTCCAACGCAGAAGATGACATAGACCACAGAACCAAGAGTGCTAGAACAATCGTTTGTTTCATTATTTTTTCTCGTGTTGGCAAAGAAATCGAACATAAGATGTCTATCCCGTCGAATCAATGCAGCAGGTTGTACAACAGTATTAGTACACAGCAGCGAGCAATTCGGGCAATAACCACTTGCCGATACCGGCTCGCCAGCTAACTAAGCATCGCTGGTCGATAAGAGTGACCAACGATTTTTCTAAAACGTCATCACTCTCTAGAAAGGAGCGCGACTGGATAGTTATCCTCTATCTGATGAATTTTTCTTTTAGAAAAGGTGCTGCGTCCTGAATTGTGAATTCAAGACGAATTCTTACTTGGGCACCCACATTAAAACCGACGCCGTTTCTTTGCTCTATGTTGAATTTAGCAATGGGTGTCCACTTAGTGAGCTTCATCCACTTAATGAACTTAGTATTGAAGCCAGTTATTGGTGTTCAGCTTAGTTGTTTATTGGCAATAACATCAATTTTTCCAAGCACTTCCCAGCAATAAAACAAATATATTAAATATGATAAATATGATAAATGGTGACATTAAAATAACGACAGGCAAATAAGTATAAAAAACACTCTTTTCAAAACTTAGACCACACCAAGCTATTAATGCATTATTTAATAAATACGACAAAACAAACCAAATCGTAGCCAATACAATATTAGTAATTATTTCCCCACCGAATAAGGACGATTTCCAACTCACAATGAATAAGGATACCGTAAACAATAAAATCACGAAAATCGTCAGTGCTGCCGCTTTAATCGCTACCCGACTAAACGCTACGTTTGTCGATTGGTTATATAACTCCAGGGCAGCAAATATAAAGCAAACAATCAATGCAAATATTGAGTAAATGGCTATATACAGAACGCTCTCAGACCAAAATATAGAAATATCGCTTTTAAAATTTACCACTGTAAACCCTCATAATAATTCAATACTAAAAGTTAGTTCTTGCTGGGAAAGGAATATAAACACTTGAAGACAATTCATCGGGACACTTATAAAGACCAACATCAACTCTTTGTTTTAAAACTAGTGCTCAATGGATTCGACTATTCGCTTAATTATCATCAACATCATCAATATCAACCTGCCCAGTCAGTCTACGACGAATGTGCGACCACGACATACCAATAGCCAACAACAGCGACACGATCACAAGTACCACCCACATCATTGCTCCGGCATTGTCTGCCTGAAGCCACCCGAGATCATAAAAAAGCCAGACAAAACTAGCAAAAAAGGCAGCGGCCAATAAAAGACCAATAACGCCAAGCGACCGAAAAGTTGCACGCAAATAGATGCCCCAAGAGATAATCAGAAATAAGCCGCAGATCGCGAGCGCGGGAGTAAACTGTGGAAACGAGCCTTCAGCCCAATGGAAATAGGAATACGCCGACGGATTATAAGTGGCAAAGACAAGCACCAAGGCAAAAACGAAACGAATAACAACACCCTCAAAACCCAACACTTTCATAAAAACCTCAACCAAACTATTCAATTAAATGATGACTCACAGACAACAGCCTGTAAGGCAACTGATCAACAGCTTGTATTATAAAGAATTGTTTTAGATGCCACTGTGCTTTATTTCTCAGCAGCTGGTGAAGCTAGTTATGGGCGCTCAACTCAGTTGGCTTAGTTGGGCGCCCAACTCAGTTGGGTGTCCAGCTTGGTTGTTGTCTAGCTTGGTTGTTGTCTAGCTCGTAAAACCAAGGCGTTCGGGGACACTCCCAAGTTGATGGCCGCTAAATTTTTGCCGCCGTTTGTTAAATCGACAAAAACGATTTCTTAGACGTCGAGGCTATCTGTAAAACTTTAACATCTCTACACGTGCCTGCCCTAGTAAGACTTTTAATTGATTATCTGCTTGAGCCTTTCACAGATATTTAACATATTGTTGACGATCGATTGACGCGCATACAGCAGGGTGATGGGTGAATTAAAAGTGGAAATAAATATTGTATCGAAGAAATTCGGCACATTTTCAGATGGGCCTAACCCTTGGTAGTCGATGCTCAATTTCTAGTTTAACCAAGTACGTTCAAACATAAAAGGAGTTTAATATGTTAAGTTCAACATCTATGTCGCAGGCGCTTTCAGCAACTTCACCTCATGTGACATCGAAGTGGTTAACACCGAATTTCTATTCAGTAAGTGCTTATTTTTTTCAGTTTTTGAAGATTTTAATACTTGGGTTTATTTTCGTCAGTGGCTATTTGCAAGCACAGACGATTAGTGAATTCGAACCGTCTAGGCAACGGGTGGGAGAGGTAGTTTCGATTCGCGGTTCTGACTTTTGTTCGCCTGCATCTTGCAACCCTGGCACGGTAACACTCATTGAGGTTTCAAGCAGCGTTGAAGTACCGGTAAGTAAAATTGAGCTTTGGCGTGATGAACTAATTCAATTTCGCTTGCCATCGGGTTTTTTGGGCGGCGGCGGTGCTCAAGTATTACCAGCGGGGCCTTTCACTATTCAAGTTGAAGACGCAGCGGCCACATGGACCCTCATTACTACTGATGAGTTGGCTGCGCGGCGCGGTTCTAACGCTATTGATACACTTGCCTACGTTCAACGTACTCAAATTATAGCCGATCGAGATCAAGATGGAGCTTTAGGAGACCCTGATGAAAATCTTGGACGCACCAAAGATGCAGACGTTGCAGATTTGGATAACGACGGCTTTCCGGATATCTTTGATTCGAACTCCAACAATGACGACAATAGTACCGATGTTATTGTGCGCCGCAATACGGGTTCGGGTAGCTTCACTTCGACTATAGTAGGCCCGCGAGACGGCTTTGTTAGCTATGACTCTGACTTTGCCGATTTAAATTCTGATAATTTGCCTGACCTCATACGCACAGAGTCACCAGATGGCGGACGGCGTATTTCGGTGTACCGTAATCGTGGAAGAGAGGATAACTATTTTGATTTATCAGCACCAGACTTCACCGCTAATTTAGATTTATGTCCTGACGATATTGCCGTCGGAGATTTAAATAATGACGGTTTACTAGATTTTGCGGTGACTGAACGCATTGGCAATATCTGCAACGCGGCAGGTGCTCAAATATCTACCACTGCGGTCTTTATAGGCCAGGACGATAGCTTTAACTTCACCTTGCTCACGCCTAAGTTAGCAGCGTCTGATGAAACTGACGCAGACCGCTCTACGCACGATGTATTCTTTCTCAATGCTGACGACAATAATAGCCTAGATATTTTCACCGTAAATGAGAACGGTGTCCCGGGTAAATTATGGTTAAACGATGGTGAAGATTTACCAGCCTTTACGGCATCATCCACAGTGTTTCCAACCTCCTTAGCTGGCGGCTCTGCTGACTTTAACGCCGATGGTTTCGATGATTTCGTATTAGCTGGAAGCAATACGGTCATTGTGTTTTTGAACAACTCCGGAGGTACCCCAAGCGTTTTTTCGGAGACCCTATTGAGCAATGCAGCAGCGGGTTCATTTTACGATGTTGAGCTCGGAGATATTGATCTTGATGGTGATATAGATATTAGCGCGGTTACGATTGATGGAGGCAATAATGGTCAAGTACGCATATGGAGAAATAACGGGGACGGTAGTTTTGTTGAGTTCGGTGGAACCGACCCATTGCCAGGCCATGGAAACTATCAGCGCTTATCCGCCGATTTTATCGACTACGACCTTGATGGAGACTTGGATGTTTATGTGGCTGGCGGCGATGGACAGGACAAAGGCTGTTTTGGTTGCGTGCCGAATCAGTTATTCACTAATATGAGCGCCTTAAATATAGTTGAACCGACCACGCAGTTACCCACAAATGTGCGGTCGCAGGATGCTGACCCAAGAATTCTAATACGGTTGCAAGGCCCTAACCTTGACATGATTCCTTCCGATCTTCAGTTTGAAGTTGACGGCACACCATTTGGTGCTGAGCGAATTATAAATATAGGCCGAATTGGTAATGAAAATTGGTTAGTGTTTCGCCCCGGCCAACAGATTGTTGCTGGTCGGACTTGTTTTGACCTGCGCGTACAAATGACCGCATTTCCCGAGTTATTCGATGTGGAAGCAAGCTCTATTTGTTACGAAGAAGCGGTTCCACTTGATAGGGTCATCGCCATCGATCGAACCACCAGTATGTTACGGGTAGACAATACAGCCGATCCTGAAAAGATGCAGGCAGCCGTTGCTGCTGGAGAGCTCTTTGTAGACCTTTCAAGCAGTGAGGATCGTTTTGGCGCCCTAAGTTTTCAATATCTAGGTGACGTTGATGACAACGGCAACGTCGATATTATTCCTGAAACAGTGCGTATAGAAGGGCCTGCTTTTAGCTCGTTGAATGCTGCAAACCGAATCGCGATGCGAAGCGATATTAGTAATGTATGGCCAACTCCAGTGCCACCGATGCGTGAAACCTCGATTGGTGCGCCAGCACAAGAAGCGCTTCGAATTATGAACGATGCAGCTATATTGTCTCCCATTACTAGGGATATCGTATTGATAACCGATGGCAAAGAAAATCGTGACCCTCGATATAAAGCGGATGTTGAAAGCAGTATCGCGGCGGCAGACCCACCTGTTAGATTGCATACTATCTCGGTCGGTGGTGATGCTGACGACCCTTTTCTTCAGGAGATCGCTGAGAGCACTGGAGGCACCTGGGTTAATTTACTCACAGGTGAGGGCTCTTACTTTCTACTAAGTCGCTTGTCAGATATCTATAAACGTATTGACGCCGATATTCGAGACGAGCAACGATTTTTCTATCGCGAAGACTTACCGCCCTGCATAGGCCTTGGTGCCGGTTGTATACGCTCTGATACCTTCGAAGTGCCTGCCGGGCTTGAATGGATGACGGTCGTTATGCACTGGAATAACCCTGATGGCCCGACGCCCGATTTGCCGACATTGACGCTTTCGGACCCAAGTGCTACTGCAATCGCACACGCTCCCCCTAATATTGAAAGCTATAGCGCAAGCACCCATAAATCGTTTCGCATTCAACAACCCGAACCAGGCACTTGGAACTATTCACTGTTCACCTTCGAGGGGCAAGAGGATTTCAATTCTAATGATCTAGAATTTTCAGTAGTGGCGTCGGCACCGTCGATTTTAGCGTTGCGTGCTGGCCCTGTCGATGTTGAATTCTTGCAACCAAGTGGTATTGATGCGCGTATGCGTTTGGTATTAGTCGACAATGCACCGATAGCTGGCGCTACAGTAACCGCTGAACTTCGTGACCCTGACGGCGACAAGACCATGATCACTTTTCTGGATGATGGTGCTAATGACGATGGTGCGGCTAACGATGGTATTTATGGTCATAAACACACCACGTTAGAGCGTGGAGCCTACCTTGCTTACGCTCAAGCCAGTGGTACCGACAACAGTGGTGACCCATTCACCCGCTATACCATGTTATCGTTTCAGTATCCAAAGTACGACCAACCAGATGGACCTGAAGGTGGCTACCCATTACCTCCTGGCGGATGTGGTTGCTTGCCACGTGCTGAAGACTATTCCGTAGCGGTATTTGTTGGTGCCTCAGAACCCCATTCACCATTTGATTCGATTGCTGATGGCAACACCGCGCTTGGGTTGCAAGTGCAGCGCCAGTTCACAAACACTCTAGCGGCAGGTTTCTTTCTAGGGCACGATACTTTTGACAACACCCTCGGTGGGGATGATTTTTCTTTCACGCACCTGTCTGCTGAAGTGAAATACAACTTTAGTAACGACTTCTGCCCACGACCCGCGATACATGCGGGAATTGGTAACTATGAAGACCAAGACAGTAAGAGTGGCGTTGGCTACAATGTTGGTGCCTCATTGGGTGTGTGTCTTAACGATCGATGGTCATGGAACCTTCGATATGACTATCGAAATGTCACTGATTTCGATACTGAGTATTCGACTTTAATGCTGGGGCTACAGTTCAAGTTCTGAGGCCGCGGTATATTATTCAGCAAGTCTCAACCTCAGAATCTTAGGACAGTCATATAAACACTCAATCATCGCATTGTATGTCTGTTCTTACTTATTGCTGTGGGTCCAGATTGGTTTATACCTTCTTAATGTGAGTGTCCGTTAGAATCACCGAGCGTAATCATTCATCCTCGCTTGAAACCCGAACAAAGCTTGCCTTTTGCCTTGTAACTAGCATTTACTTTAAGCTCGATACAAAGGAACCTTTTTGTCCGGTTAGGCTCTGCTGCTTTCTTATTCCTTGCGCGAGATATATTGCGCGACTTTATTTGTAATATGCCAGCTGCCATTTGAGTTAATGAGATTTAGGTAATCCACATAACCATGTTCACCGTTTTCTCCCCATGTAAACTCAACGGTGGCGTTTGCAGCGTTGCCCGTCACGACTAATGCCGTAGCTTCAATTTTAGCATCCCACCCTTCACCGCCATTTACCGCTTTCGCAAAACTCTCGCGCGTGTATTCCTTATAAAGGTCATTCTGATCATAAAACTTGATGGTCGCATCTGAGGTATACGCCATTTCAACATGCTCTCCAGAACCTGTTGATACTCCTGTGATATACGCATCGATCGCTTGTTGCGGCACTTTGAAGTCGTGTGCTGACGCAATCGAGGTGCAAAAACATGTACCCAATAAAACCAATAGAAAAGTGATCTTCATCATAATTATCCTTAATAAAACATAAGAGTTAAAAATACAGTATTTAGAATCTGGTAGGACCAAGTCTTATCTTTTGCCAGTCCTACAGTGTGACTTATACGAGCATAGTATAAACCAAAGTGCTACCCGAGTTCTTTTTGGGTATATCCGCCGCTTAGATAAGCCAAAACTATGGCATCGCCTCTATCATCTGTAGGCGCCTCATACTCAACAATAGTTAAGGGCTTCATCGTTTACGCAGGCACTCATAGTAATCACCACTCTGATTTATATAAAAAGAGTTTTGGGTGCCCAGCTTAGTTACCATCCAACTTAGTTGCCATCCAGCTTAGTTGCCAAGTTTTTTGGTTAGACAGTCAAACTAAAACAAGTCTAAGCCTAAATGCTCTTCCGCATTTTCTTGTGCGGTGGCTTGTTCGTGCCCGCTTAACCCTAATTGCTGAGCAACGTTTTTAATAAGTGATGCTTCTTGCTCTTCTATCTGGTCATCTGAAAACGCCAAAATCCATAAATATTCCAGCAGTTTCATCCGACTATGATTGCTTAGCTTGTTACACAGCTCACGGGTAAATTCATTAGTGTCTATGCCTTTAGACTCTTGCTCATCGGCTAGCCTGAAGATAACCTCCAACTCTTGCTGAGTAAACTCAAACTCCTTTCGTAATAACTCGCTCATATGCATGAGCTCCAACATTTTTGCGTTGCCATCACAACGAACTAAATGAAACAATAAGACAGCAACCGCTAGCTGGTGCGGCTTTTGTTCTGAATCATCCGCGCCACTGATCAATGCAAAAATACTTTTTACCGACATATCCTAACACCCAAAGATTACGAGATTATCTTACACCGACTTAATTTTACGCTAAGCACGAACATTTTTATAAAGGTAATACTGAACACCCACTTTATAAGATTGAATTATCAAGATCAACGCAAAGATCCGGTCTTATTCGGACACCCAACCCAAGGCCAAGGCTAAGCCTATGATTTATATAGCGCTAGCAATGGGAGTCCAGCTTAATTTCTCCAGCTTAGTTTCGGACTTTATTGATAGAGGGCAATCTTACTAACTCAATTATCTCCAGCATGAATAAGTCTCGCACCGTCCAGCGTCGAGTCTATTGCTATTTGGCAGGCCAGTCTACTGTTTGAATAACGCGTTTCTAATTCGTTTAGCGCGAATTCTTCATGAGAGTTAATTTCGATACTCGTGTTTGAAATAAGGCGAACATGGCATGTACGGCACCAAGCTCGCCCTCTGCATTCGCCCCAATCCTCAAAACCATAATCTCTGACGATCTCCATTAAATTCTGTAACTGATTTCCATCAGGTAATGAAAGATCAAGAGTCGTTCCAGCACTATTGGTATAACTCAAAGCAATTTTCATATTAATCATATATACACTTAAACTAAAATCAGCTGAGGTCACCCAATAATTGGTTCATTTGTTCCCATCGATTTTCTGGTATTCACTCCGTTCACTGGGCTCTAGGGGCAAGCCAAGTTACGCCAACTCTTTGATCTATATCGAAGCCAGTTATGGGTGTCCAGCATAGCGATACTAAGGCTTAACAAACTGTAAAGTCATGCGGTCGCTCTCGCCAATCTTAAGTACTTTTTCACGAAGTTCTTTGTTAAAAGAAGAGCCTTTCAATGACGGTGGCAGTGAGTATAGACCTCTAGGGTAGTCCTTAATATCGGCAGAGTTAGCGTTTATTTCTGCACTTGCTAGTAGCTTAAAGCCAGCATTCTTGGCAAGCATCAATACATGCGATTGATTAACATAACCACTGACGCCTTTTGGGTCTTGTGGTACAGCCTCATCTCCTCGGTGATCAACAATACCGAAAACCCCACCAGGTTTGAGCATTTTATAAATCGCGTCAAAGTATTGCTGTGCAGGCTTATCATAAATCATGAAACCATGAGCGCGAAATACAAGTACTCGGTCGGCTGTATTATCTGGAACTTTACTAACTGGTTTTGGAAATGAGTCCTTTGAGCGGACGGCTATGTAGTTGCCGCTTTGAGCAAGATACGGCTCAAGAATGCTTCGATACCAACCACCTTGACCGCCGGGCCATATTTCTACCACGGTTTGGTTAGACTTAACGTCAAAAAACTTGAGTGTTTCGAATGGGTGGCGATATTTATTTCTTGCTCGCGCTTTCTCTGAGCGGTGGTCACTATCGATCAGTGTTTTTAATGACGTCAACTCGCTTTCAGTAAGCTCAGCATACGCTGGATTAACTAGGGCGATTAAAGTCAGCACTACGAATTTGCTTATAACTGATTTGCGCATATTGGTTTCTCTGGAGTGTTTTTAACTAACTATATGAACGGGTGAGCTCTTCATTTATTACGAAGTGTGGCCGACTAATTGCCTTTTTCGACTTAATCGGTAAGGCAAGTATTAGGATCATAATGCCAACCTTAATTAGTAGCGCCCAAGTCATTATCAGGCCTATAAGGGCTCATTGAGATATATCGATGCTAGTTATGGGTGTCCAGCTTAGTTTGTCGCTTAGTTGCCGGCTACAGAACCTGCCTGCAGCTAAAAGGTAGGCTCTCTAGCTCGTTATTTTCATACCAATCACCTTCTACTTGCTCAAGGCTATCCATTAGGAGCCCACAATGGAAAGGCGTTTGTGTGATCAAAGATTTAATTCCCGGGCCTGAGAAATAGATTTGCAACTCACAACCCTCGTCAATTCTATAGTCAGAAACCATCCCCTCATAAAGCGGAACTTGCAGGCTAAATATATAAGCACAGTAAGTCGCAAAGTTTGGCGTGATATCCAACTCAAACTTGTCGCCCGCCTTAAACTTTAATTTATGAAGATCAGAGTGCTTACCGTTCCAAACTGAAAACTGATTAGTCACGTCCACATGCTTCTTCGATTTCTGTATCGGCGCATTGACCTCTACCCAGTAGGGTCGGGTCTCTAAAGACTCCTTATTAACTTGAACGTCGAAGGCCAAATCCTTTTCACTCGACAGTTTTACCGTTACATCAACCGAGCGCAGATATGTGGGATCAAACTTTCGGATTAAATCTAAAAGCCCAGCCTGAGCCGAGCTAGCAGAGAGCAATAACATGGCTAAGAACAATATAATTGGTTTCCGCATTTCTTCCCTAAATTACTAAAAAAAACATAGAAACATTTTTCACTAAAAGCCTCAACCTAACCTACTAGTATTTTCAACAATGATTGTTATTAGTCTCTACGGCAAGTGTTTTAAGATAGAGCCGTGTGGATTTGCCCACCCTACAACACTACCATCATCCATTTCGCCGCCAGCTAAGTTAATACCAACAACTTGATATTTAGCATTTATGACTGGAGCACCACTTGTAGCCCTTAAGTTGATGGTTTTGTCGTCAAATACATACACCAGCTCATCTTCAGTAATATTCGTAACTGTAGCCAAATGCATGACCTCTTCTGAACTCGCAACTATTGCATATAGCATTACTCGATCACCTACCTTAAGCGAACTCTTCGCGAGAGTTAACGGCATTGAATCCAAGGTATTCACTGGCGAAATGAAAATATCATATTTAGCGGTTTTGTCCGAGATTGGCTCAGCATTTTTAATTGGAATAAACGTCACGCTTGTAAGCTTCTTATAACCTGAATACACGGGATCATAAGTTACTTTTTTAAACTTCGTCATCATATCTTTTCCTAAATAGTCCTTATTTAGGCCTCCAGCCGTACCAATTAAATGCTGGGCAGTTACAGCATAATATTTCTTATCATGCTCAATAACGAATGCTGTTCCAGCGCTAGCGACTCCATCAAAAACCACAAAAGAAGGACGATACAACGCGGGCGGTTTTCTATCCTCTTCCGCCAAAGCTAAAGAAGATAATAGTGTTGCCACTAGTAAAAATATTTTACAGAAAGGTTTATTCATGCATGTTCTCTCGAGCTGCGATTGTTTATCACGTCTTTAAAACCGGGTCGCGTCTTTTGCGCGGCCGAGGGCCAGGCATGATAAGTCTTGCTTCTTGACATGCCTGCCCCCGTTATTTCCCAACTTTTTGATCTATATCGAAGCTAGTTATGGGTGTCCAGCTTAGTCACCAATTTACATGAAATGAGGGACCAAATTAATTGATGTTTACTTAGTAATCGTTGTCGCCTGACAGCTCAGCATCACACTTCTCGTACTTAGCAACTGGGATACCAGTCTGTTTAGTCATAATTTCTTGGGTACAGTCGCTGAAGTCTGCAAGTGCCGGCTCTTCAGTGAAATCCAGTGACGTCATATTAAAAGACTCTGGAATCTTTGATGAGCACTGCTTCATTACCACAAGCATAGCTTTTGGCTTAAACGAATCTTTTGCTTTAGCCAATTTCTCTGGTGCAATGCCGATGCATTTTGCCAGTTCCTTGTTGTGCTGTTTTTCAAATTCTTTTTCTTCGTCTTTGTACCTACTGTAATCTTCAGCAGACATCTTCTTTTTCATCATTTCGTCGGACATAGAACTGCCTTTTTGAGCATACTCTTCAGCCTGATTCAGCATGTTTTCATAGGTTTGCAAAAACTGTTGCTTTGTCATTAGAATGCTTTCTTGTTGAGCGGTTGCTGAAAATGATATTGAGCCAGCGACGAGTAGGGTAATGATTTTTTTCATTGGGTAATCTCCGGTTATTTTGATGGGTGGTTAGTTGTGGGTTGGATATTAGTTTATCTGCTGTGTGCGAGCCTATATTTAACGGCTTTCTTACCTAGGGCGTTTGAGTACTTCTGAGTGCTCCTTGTCTCTCACATAAAGTGTTGGTTAAAGTATTACAGCTTCAAATTGAACTGGCTTTTGCTTGTCTAATGAACTTGTTTGCTGGCCACAGTTGCTCATCAAAATTGATACAACTTGGCTTTGGTTTTGGGGCGACCTACCACTAGTAAGTCACACGCACCCCAACTCTCAGGCACACGGTAGCTACTATCGGGGCTGAACGCCATGGTGCCGAAGCTCCGAGTGCAATAAAAATTAAGCTTTTCTATTCCACCCTCAACTACATCTATTTCAAAGTTTCTCTTAGTAAGATCGTGATATTCATAACCTCGATCGCTTAGCTCAACTGATCTCATAATTGCATCATCGCCGCTAAGTATTTCTCGCACTTGCGTCATAGCATCATTGAATGGTTCAGCGGCACTAGGAATCTCCTTATTCAACCAGTAAAAATTGCTTCGGGCCTCTCCATAATATCCAAGCTCGATCAGAAGCTGAAGTATGTTCATTCTAATAGAGTGGATTGCAGCTTCATCAAGAAATTGTCGATCTTTCTCAATACGGTTTTGAAACAAAAGCAACTTACGTAACGATTTCAATTGCTCTTGCTTACTCAAGAACTTAGTCGCATATCGGTACTCCAACATAGACAGATAGGCTAAACCATAATTAGTAAGATATTTTGCATTGGCCAACCTGTCGAGATCACTCCTAAGCTCTTGCTGGTCAGGATTCTCAGCGTTCATACCCTTATCCGCTTTTTTATATATGCTGATAAATTTTCGACCTGCGGCATCTTCAGAATCTTGCATGCTAAATACAAGTCGGATGCTGGTTACTGACTTGAGCGGTTTACCATCTATATGTGCCGCTTCGTATTGATATTTCAATACAGCGTCAAGAGCAGGGCCCTCAAATGCTGAATGGGTTGACTCTATTACGATAGGCTCAAATACTTTACCTTCTTCATCAACCATAAACTTAACAACAACCATGCCTTCTTGAGTTTTTTTGCGTTGCCTTATGGGGTAAATCGGGGGCGATCTATGAATTGGTTTCGGCGGGTGATAACCTAGCTCAGTATCTAATTTCATGAGCCTACCACTAGTTAAACCAGAAGGAATTTTAGGCGCTAACTGCAAATTGTCTTGATCTTCTGCGAGAGACGGTTGGCTTAAATATGCGGTCATTAAGCCAATGATTAAACTCTTAATAATATGATTCATCTACTTTATTGTTTTTTAATGACGGCTATCGTTGTTACTCGAGCATGCACATTTAGAACAACGCAAACTCTTTGATCTTTATTGAAGCTAGTTATGGATGCCAAACTTGGCTGCTATTAATAGTTTGAATAGGTTGCATGCGGCCTACCCCCGTTTAATCACGACTTAGTAAATCGGAACGCGTACCGAAGTTGCCACTATTTCGTATGTAAAGCCGCTTTCTAGAGTACTGTTTTCGCCTAAATCTTTGGAGAGATGTTTAGCTTGCTTCGCTGTGCGTTGATGCGCAATCAACTCACCCACAAGCGTGACTGTCTTGCCGCCAATATCAGTGGGTACAAAAAATCCATAGTCCTTGAAAGCCACTCGGATTGTTTCTGAACCCGCTTGTGCAATAAAGAAACAGCCTTTTTTCTGACAAACTTTAGCCACTTGAGTGGTTACTGAAAATGATTTATCAAGATGCTCTTCTGGTGATGTCAAAAGCATTTTCAACTCCACTGCTTGAGGCATCGTTGACAACGGCTCGCCATAAGTCTCACTCGTCGCGTCTTTTTGCACTGGCTTCGAGAGGCGAATTACGTCAGCGTTGGCCGTGCTAAGAGCAATAATAGAAAGAGTAAAAAACAGTATGACTTTGTTAATCATTTTGAAGCCCGAGCTCATAGAAATTCATTTAAGTTTAGCATGATTGAATTATTTAATATGGTGATGCCAAATAATCAAGGGGGCCGACCGATTTGATTCTTCCGTGGTCTATTCATTACACACTGGTCTGTCCTCCGCACTTCATAGCGCTAGCAATAGGTGCCCAGCTTCGTTGCATTAAGAACAGTGTTCTTTCGGTTTAAGAGCCCACTGCCTAGCAACAAAACAGCTGCATTTCGCTTAGCCATGACCTTTAGAATCTCAGGCAGAAACTCATTTTGATGAGCATCCCACTCGTATGAATGACTTAATGAATCCCAGACTAAATGCGGTTACTTGCTATGCCAGCTTCAGGTAAACTCTAAATATTAGATCAAGATTAAAATCAGTATGCAGCAATAATTAGCGCGTACACCAGCATTTATGCGTTCAACACCTAACGTCGACAGCGCCGCACAGAAGTTTACTATGGGGAATTTATGATTGATGAGTCGCTTAATGTTTTTAACGAATCCTTACTGTCGTGTAGTAACGACCCTCTAACCGGGTTCTTTCGCGACGGATGCTGCAACACAAACAGCTCGGACGCCGGCTCTCATACAATTTGTGTCCAGGTAACTAAGGAATACTTGCAGTACTCTGCATCAGCTGGCAATGATCTCAGCACACCTAGGCCCGAGTTTGGATTCTCGGGCCTCAAGCCAGGTGATCGATGGTGCTTGTGCGCGTCACGCTGGCTACAAGCGTACAACAAAGGGATGGCACCAAAGGTCTTTTTAACCCGCACTCACAAACGGGCACTTGAGACAGTGCCTATGGCGATATTGAGACAACATGCTGCAGATCTGAATTAGCTCTTGCTTAGAAGCTAGGGTTCTGATTACCTCCTGTTTAGTTTTTATGTGCAAATCAAACAGGCTATCACGCTAAGGGGGGCGACTCTTGCAGAAGAATAAACTTCAGAGCCACTCCAGAAGCATCTCTCCCTTGCTTGAACTGACTCGACCTCGAATTTTATCGCATTCAGCGTTATTTCATTGGAGATGTCTTCCTCTAAAGGTGCTTGCTGGGACATATATGTGTGTCCCAGCTTGTGTGTGTGGCTGTCTACCTTGGTTATCCTCTTTTTATTTACGATAATTCTCAAGGTGAAAATTTAATATATTGCTATAAGATTTATATTGAATAACAACCAACATCAATCTAAACATAAGCAAGTACATTACTACTGCAGAAAAGGCTAGGTACCCAAGAGCTGAGAAGCCTGTTTTCTCGCCAACATTAAAAATCGCGAGGATTATTAACGCGACAGCTGGAATTATTCCTGTTTTACCAATAAAACCAACAACCAAACCAATCATAGAATTTCCTTTTTCACTCACAGCATTGAATCGATACTGAACATGCTTTAATGCTGTTAGTGAATACTTAGACAATTCTTCAAAAAAAACTGCTTCGTTTCTTATTGTTTCTCGAGAACCCTTGAGTAAATTAAGCTCTGTATTTTTAAAAAAACCGCCTGACGACCGATACTCGGGCTGAAGAGCAACACTCCCTATTGATGGAAAATTTCCTAGCAACATCAACAGCGCACAAATGGGGTCAAGTCTTGTGACCCCAAGTTTTGAGGCTGCTCCTTCCATTTATAAAGCAGGTTTCGACGGATTCCAAGTTCAGCCGCAATTTCAGAGGCTGGGCGATCTGATGTTTCCATCATGCGTATCGCCTCGAGCTTGAACTCTTTAGGGTAAGTTTCATAGGGTCTTCGTTTACTTGTCATTGGGATACTCCTGAGCGACTATTGTCTCTCATTTAAAGTGTCCGTAAAACTATGACAGCTTCACTCTGACCCCTTTTATTGTGACCCCTTTTATTGCTAAGGGTGCCTAGAAAAATATAGATCTCAATGGTTAGAATCAAAGATCGCATCTTGATCTTGTTTCAACAAAAATTTATAAAAAATACCCGCACCAGAAAAATGGGAGTGCGAAACTTTAGAGTTAGTTCTCACAATGTCTCTCAAATCAGAAACCTTTAACTCCTCAAAACAATGTATTTCACAACTGTACAACGTTAAATCATAGAGACCGGCGAATGAAGCGGCCCAACGACGATGCATGACGAGTGGTTCGAAGTGGTAAATTTTTTCATCTCGAGAAATTAAATAACTCATCATCATCTTGGGAGAGCTAGCTCGTTTAAGAGCCCATTTAGTTGCTCTCCCAGTCAAGACCCCATTCAACTCTCTTTTCTTATGCAATGTAACCATCATTTCTCCAATGATGATTTTGACGGGAAAACTAATACTCCGCGTATTAAAATTCGTTGAATCTGTTATTCGCATGAGCAACTACACCTCAAAATATTTTCAAAATAATCAGAAGGAACTCCATTAAAAGTCATACGTCGAATTGACTCTGCTAAAACCGCATTTTTGCTATCTACAGCGCTACTTTACGTTTTAATCGTATTTTAAAGACTCAATGAGGAACTTAAAAAGGGGGGACATCTAAGCAACTTAGGTAAATCATCAGTAATTTAGACTTGCACTGTATGAACAGAGGCCTGAGCGTCATTTAGAAAAACAATCCTTTCTCATCTTTAAGTGTCTTGAGGACCATCACAATTTCAGAGTCACAAATTATCGTTTGCTTGTTGATTGTCCCCACAAACTTGAAGAACTCATCGATCTCTTTGTAACGATAATTGATTACGTAATTAAATTTAGATGAAATCTTTAAGACCTTTACAACTGCTTTGTTTTCTACAACAAAAGACTCAAAAAGAGCTAGATCTTTTAGGGAGCTTTGATCAGAGGCCTGAACTCTCAAGACAGCATGATGTTTAAAGCCGAAGAGATCACTACTCACGATCGCTGAGTAACGGACTATGACGCCGGACTTTTGCATTTTTTTTATACGCTCGTAGCAAGGAGTCTGGGTTAAGCCAACTTCCTTAGAAAGAGATTGCAACGAAATAGTGCAGTCCTCCTGCAGCAAGTTCAGAATATTAAGGTCTTTTCTATCAAGGTTCATACTCACCTGGCTTTTAATTTTATCATATCAGTTAAAATACACTATCATATTTATCATAGATAGATATATCTATATCACTCTTTATTTCAATATTGAAACTAAATTATCATTATTATCACTATTTCGTTGGCTTTTATAACAATCAACACGCTCATTTGAGTCGCTCGCCAAATAATCAAAGTGTGGTACCCCCACTTGAAAACCCTCGAGCTATCGTCTTTTACTCTACTTGCTAGAACTAACTCTTCCAAAAAATAAGATACTGATGACGCAATCTAAAGACTGCATTCGAGTATCTATACATGTCTTCATCACACATTCCTGTTGTGTTGTTTAAGTAATTGCTCTCGCAACGGTCGGATAGTAAAACATTCATTGTTAGATCTTTTTGTGAAGGTTAACCAACAAACAGGGTGAAACACCTATATGAAAAAGGTTAATTAGTAGAAATATTCTAAGAAGATCATAGCGTTGCGCGTTGCAGTAGAGCCCCTTTAAAATCTAAGGAACAATGAAGTGCGTTCGAGCGAATAAATAAAAAACAACATCAACCAATTGATCCATTTTCGGCGATAAGCGCCTGGAAGAGTTTGACGTCTTATCGACTCAAAGATTAATCTTGCAGTATACGAATGAAACAATCATAAGTTGCCTTAAAGTTGAGAAAGCAGAAGCCTAGTGCTTGAACGGTACCTTTCAAGATAATCTGCTCTGCAGTCCGTCGTCTATAAATTAGACTGAAAATAGAATCGCGTTATTTAGGGCACGGCAAATATCGATTAGCAAGTATTCTCAATTAGCTATGCGGGATTAAATATTTCATAAGAACCCCGCCTTTGACAAACAAAGTAATACTCTTGTTGAATCTAACTCACCGTTAATAGCAATTACCTAATGAGTCGCCTTTATTCATCATTTTGATACTTTACCATTGAGCTCACATCAGTATTCCACATTCTGATGTGGATCTGAGAAAGCTCATACTCCATTGAAAAAATTGGTTCCGAGCACATTGACCCTAATGATATAAAGTGGACAGATTCAATTGCTGTTGGTTGGCTCGGAAAATAAAAACCCGCAGAGCTGCGGGATAAATATCGACTGAATAAACGACATAAGTTTAAGGGCTCGTTGCTCGGCCTCTTGTTTTTATAGGGTCGCTCGACGTCGAATCAGGGGAGGGGGAACGTCGTGCGCTTCCATGGTAAACCGGTTAAGTCTTCTAATTGCTGCAAAATCGAATAGAATCTTAGCAAATAGATTCTATAGAAGCCCATGAAAAGACTATTTTTCGCTATTGGCATACAAACTGTAACTCAATTTAATTAATACAACAGGATGCTCAATAAAGCAGCTATTTTGAATTTGCATCAATTTTCAATTCGATAGAGTCGATTTTTGCTCAAAGAGATAAACGTAGGATGAGTAATCGCGCTTCACAAAACTATCAGTTGTAGGAAATGGCCGTAATGTGGCAAACGAAATTTTGAAAATTAGAGCTCACGTAGAAAGAAGAACTGAAGAGTTAGCTTCTGAAAACTCAACCGAAAACAAAGGGGGAGTAGAATTATCTGCTGCATTCTCAACTAAAACCGAATATTTTGACTTCTAATTAACGATATTTCGCAAATATTTTTCATGACAAATACTTTAAAGTTAGGCGGCTAGTCGGCGACTACTTCTACCTCAAAACAGAATAGAAGATGTAGAGGGATTTACTGAACACTACCATCACCGTATTTGTGATGTCAGTAATTTTTCTATAGGTGCGAAATACCCCACACTTTATTAAGGAGACACAAGTGCTAAAAACAATCAACCCAATCAGCAAACCCGTTAAGAACACTATCTTTACACAAACGAAATATGAACCAGCATTGCTCACGGCAATTTTGGAACAACAGAAAGCTATTAAGATGATGTTGGTTCAAATATTGAAAGTAACAAAAGATAACCGCCAAAAAGAGAGTCTGGATAGCACTCTAATTCAATTAAGGATTACAATGAGCAACCATTTTCTTCTGAAACATCACTGCCTGTATCCATACATACTCAAAAAATGCGCCAACAAATTTGAGACCAGGCGAATTGTTTATAAACATAAGAGTGAAATGTACAGCACTTATCAATCAATTCTGCACACCCTCAAAAAAAAGAGTGGCCTCTACGTTGGCGCGCCTTCTAAGCGCAAGCAGTTAAAAGCCTTGGTATTAAAAATTCTCGTTAATCAAGATTTCGAAAAAGTAGAGATTTTTCCACTTTATACATTAAATTAGTTAGCAACCAATCCGAGAAAAACCTATATTTTGGGGTGGGGGTCGGCGGAACTAGGCGGAGTGTTGACCTCTGTTAATACAGTATTAACAGAGGCTGCTACTTTAAATGATAGCCAACCTCCTATTTTGGAGAAATTTGTAAATACCAGCCACCTTCTAATGTAAAAAGCACATTGTTGACAGCCAATTTAACCTGACAAAACAGGTAGAACAACCGTCCTCCAACACCTAAACAGTTCTGGAGACTGTTGTGATAAACGTATCAAATGCATAGCTACCAATCATCAAGTGAAGCCTTCACCCAGTTTGTTCTTTTTCGGCCTTTCGAGGTAATCACCAGACTTCCCTTAGAAAGCCTTATTTTTCCAGATCGCTCATCTCCTCGTTCATCCACAACGATAGCGTCCCAGCGACTCATCGAAGGGTTATAGCTTGATATATAAAAGACCGTTTTACCCTCAAGCTGGGGCTGCCAATCTGCACGGATGATCTTACCACTGACTCGGCCCTCATGTTCCTTAATCTCAAGGAATTCAACCTCTCCTATTTTTTGCCACAAGCCAATCAATGGTTGTTCGTTCGCAAATGTAATATCTAAACAGAACGGGGTTAGAAGAATTAACGCACTCAAATATCTATTCATAAACTTCATACAGTGCTCTCGCTATGAAAAATCTACTGGAGTCAACTTTCTATGTTTGAATTAAAGCCCTTGATTACGGACAGGCTATCTAACAAAAACATTGACCATTGGGATTTGAGGACAGTAACGAAAAAACAGTCGAGCACCTGAAAAATTGCAAAACAAAGTTAACTTCAACGACTACGGTTAAGACAACTAAGGAATCTTCAAACACACGACCTTAATTTACATTCTGTCCAAGACACAAAACTAACACGGCCCCTTAAGCGATTTAATTTAAAAATTAAGCCTTTTTTAGAATCATAATCTAATACGATAAGAAAATAAGTTATAAATATCCTCAATCTACACGTCGCCCGGCGACATTTGAAACACTACGCTTCAATATATGAAGATGGTTTGAGCGTCAGTGTGCTTAATATACTAAGCCCCCTGGTTCGCACTGGGTTGATCGGAGACTAATTTTCTTGAGAGGATTAGACTATGAAAAGAAGACCTGGATATTCTACCGAAGTAAGGGAGCACGCGGTTCGGTTGGTTTTAACCACTGAACATGACCATTCATCACGTTGGGCCGGTACGCAGTCCGTTGCTGCGAAGATTGGTTGTACCCCAGAAACGTTAAGGACATGGATCAATAACATTGAAGTGGATTCTGGCACAAAGTCTGGAGTCACAACGGATCATGCTCAACGGATGAAAGAGATTGAACGCGAAAATCGAGAATTGGTAAGGCCTGAGTTGTTGATATTACGTATGTGGCCACTTGGAGTGGCTTTGTTTATGTGGCGTTTATCACGGATGTTTAGTCATGCTACATCGTTGGCTGGCGAGTGCTTAAATCAATGAAAACTGATTTAATTTTAGTTGCGCTAGAGCAAGCAATGTCGGCGAGAGGCAAGCCCAAAGGCGAGACTCACCACAGCGATCGAGGCAGCCAATTTTTATCAATCCATTACACGGATAGACCTATGGAAGCTGGCTTTAAAGCGTCAGTAGGCAGTGTGGGCGATTCATATGATAACGCGATGGCTGAAAGTATTAACTCGCTCTACAAGTCTGAAGTGATTCACAAAGATGGCCCGTGGCGCAGTCTTGATAACATTGAACGAGAAGCGCTCAAACGGGTAGACTGGTTCAACAATTGACGGATACTCCAACCAATCGGCGATATGCCATCAGCAGAGTATGAATTAATGTATTATCAAAACTCTGAGCTACGAAAAGCGTCGTGACTCAGATAAAACAGTCTCAGATGAGGCTGCCACGGTTTTGCGGACTGTTTAATTGTGGGCAGATGCCCGTTCATATTCATCTGGACTCACGTAGTCCAAGTAAGAATGCCGTCTTCGCTTATTGTAAAACAGTTCAATATATTT
>Ga0075467_10000364_pt1 | contig 34872 bp, 18 predicted proteins | sample DEB08_DNA_9_FD_75067 | JGI IMG/M metagenome (GOLD analysis project Ga0075467, IMG submission 75067) | Aqueous microbial communities from the Delaware River and Bay under freshwater to marine salinity gradient to study organic matter... | ecosystem: Environmental > Aquatic > Marine > Coastal ... | reverse complement strand
GGGTTCATTCTAAGCACCGTAAAAACTTCATCTTCTAAAAATGATCTTTTTATTCTAGTGGTTTTATCACCTTCTTTCTCAAAATAAGAGCGATGTTCTACTTTGTAATCTGTATTAAAGATGAGATTAAATTGTGTATAAATTGTGCCACACCACTCTTGTGAAGAGGCAGAAACTTTTAATGATTTTGGAAATTGACCTCTATCAATAGGAGTAAAAACAGAACTAAATAAAGAATAATCATAGACTCCAGTAGTGAATTTTTTTAACTGAATATTTTTTAAAATCCAAGTAGAACTTTTACTAGTATAGGTCTCATTCTTGACTTGTTTATCCGTCAGAAAATCCTCGGTAACAAAAACACTAACAATTTGTCCAGGGTGATTTTCTTTATATCTATTTTGTGAGATTTCATAAACACTTACTTCTGCTTTTCCTTGTGTCCAATAAGAATTTGTGGCAACATCATTTTTTTGAGCAAGTATCTCTCCAGAGAAAACTAGAGCTATCAGAAATATTAAAATGGAATTTTTCATAATTTTAAAAGTATATCAGTAAAGATAAAGAATTCAAAATCTTTCATGAAAAGTTGAAATGAAACTAGACAGTAACTCTTGAAATTTGTATTTTAGTTCTCTGTTATGCTACACGAATTAAAAGACATTATCCGTTCTGCTAAAATTGCAAAAACCCATGGAGTTAAAACGGTTTTAGCTTCTGTTGTTTCTCTAGAGGGCTCTTCATATAGAAGACCAGGAGTTAGAATGTCTATTCAAGAAAATGGAAAAATGATTGGCGCAGTTAGTGGAGGATGTGTAGAAAAAGAAATCTTACGTCAGGCAAGAAGTGTCTTTGAAACTAACGCTCCAAAATTGATGGAATATGATGGTCGTTATCGATTAGGATGTGAAGGAATTCTTTATATTTTAATTGAACCTTTTAATCCTGAGGATACTTTTTATGAAGCCTTTGAAAAACAATGCAACGTTAGAAAACCCTTTTCAATTAGTACTTTTTATTCTAAAGAAGAATCCAATAGATTAATAGGAGGATCTGTTTTTAATTTTTCAGAAGTTCTTTTTTCTGTTTCAGAGGTTGTGACTGAAGAAAATTTAGATGTTTTTTCTCAAACGGTAAAAGCTGGTTTTAAATTAATGATAGTTGGATCTGAACACGATGCTGTTCAATTATGTAACTATGCTTCAACAACTGGTTGGGAAGTCGCTATGGTTGCTCCAACAGATGATCCAAAAGCAATTGATAATTTCCCTGGAGCTTCAGAATATTTAGGAATCGATGCAACTACATTTGGTAACCTAAACTTTGATTCTCAAACTGCTATCATGTTAATGACCCATAGTTATGTGAAAGATTTAACCTATTTATCAGAACTTGTAGAAAAAGATATTAGATATATTGGCTTATTAGGACCCAGCAAAAGAAGAGAGAAATTATTGAATGAATTATTAGAAAAAAACGAACTCCTCTCTGAGAATTTCTTTGCTAGTATCTATGGTCCTTCCGGAATTAATATTGGTGCAGAAACTCCACAAGAAATTGCTATTTCTATTCTTGCTGAAATATTATCTGTTTTTAGAAATCAAAAACCCATATCTTTGAAGGATAAACAAACCGGAATACATCAATAATGTCTAAAACTGCTATTTTAATTCTTGCTGCTGGAGAATCCAAAAGAATGGGTGAGCCAAAACAATTGTTACCTTATAATGATTCAACTTTATTAATTCACACAATTGAACAAGCAGCGCCTCTAAAATACTCAGACACCTTTATTGTTATTGGAGCTCATTTCTCTGATGTTTTTAAATCAATCAGAAGTCAAAAAGCTACCGTTATCAAAAACAATAACTGGGAAGATGGTATGGGCAGTTCTTTAAGTAAAGGAATAGAGTTTATAAAAAAGAAAGATAAATACGATAGAGTTTTAGTTACTTTAAGTGATTTACCTCTAGTAACTACAGAACATTATGAAGAATTAATGGCGTTATCTGACTCTTCTGGAAAACGAATTGTTCTTACTAATTATGATGAAGTTGCAGGTGTTCCGGCAATTTTTGATAGATCGTTATTTAATTAGTTAACTATTTTATCAGATGATGAAGGAGCGAAACCTGTCGTAAAAAAATACAAAAAAGAGGTTTTAAAAATGAATTCTAAAACCCCGTTTTTTGATGTTGATACCAAAGAAGCGTATCAAAAATTATTGAAATTATCCTAAAATTTTACTTTTAGAAGCATCTAACTGATTTATAAATGGCTGCTTTAACAGTCGTTTTCCTGTAGCTACTTTAATGGCGTTAGCAACAGCACCTCCTGCTGGTGGTAATCCTGGTTCTCCTAGGCCTGTTGGTGATAAATCATTTTCAACAAAAAAGGTGTTTACCTGAGGTGTTTCTTGCATTCTTATTAAACGATATTTATCAAAATTTACTGCCTGTGGCGCCCCATCTTTAAAGTTAAAGTCGCCATACATTGCATGTCCGATTCCGTCCAGTACTCCACCTTCAACTTGATTCTTAGCCCCTAAAGGATTTACAACGATTCCGCAATCTACAGCTACCGTTACGTTTTTAACAACTGGCATCCCATCTTTCATTTCAATGTCTGCCACTTCTGCTACATGTGTATTATGACTATAATAAGCAGCAAATCCTTGATAGGTTCCTTCTGGAACTTTACCCCAGTTAGATTTTTCTAAGGCTAACTTAATCGTGTTTTCCATTCGTTCTCCAGAATATTGAATATTCTCATCTGTAGTTCCTTTTACATTTTGAAGTAACTCTAAAAGCAATGTTGGATGGTCTTTACCTAATTCTTCTGCGAGTTCACTAAAAAAACTTTGCTCAGCAAAAGCTAAGAAGTTTGTATATGGGGCTCTCCAGGCTCCGGTAGTCATTTTACTTTGGTAATTTCCTGTACTTACTTTATAATTAGGAATACAACCTGCAGGAAAAAAGTTAGGAATTAATCCATACATATTGGAATTAATTGCAGCTTCTTTTAAATGATATCCGGTAATTTTTCCATCTTTTAAAGAGGCTTTAATTCGATATTTAATAGCTGGTCTATAAGTTCCTGCAGCCATATCATCTTCTCTAGAGAAAACTACTTTCACTGGTTTCTTGGCTGCATCTGAAATTTCTGCAGCTTCTAATGCGAAGTCACTGTATAGTCTTCTTCCAAAACCACCACCCATGCGAGTCATCTCTACATGAACTTCTTCTGGTTTTCTTTCAAACATTCCAGATACTAACGAAGATAACCAAGCTGGAGTTTGAACCGGTCCAACCAAGTGAATTTTTTCAGCAGTTACATTCGCATAAAAGTTCATTGGTTCCATACAATTGTGAGGTAAGAATGGAGATTCATAGGTTTTTTCAATCACCTTGTCTGCTTGCGCAAATGCTTTTGTTATATTTCCATCTTCTCTTCTAGTGTCAAATTTATTTCCATCAAGAATTTTAAACAATTCTTTATCATGATCTTCAGTGCTCTCTAATTTGGCTTCATCTGCCCATTCTGCTAGTAAAGCCTTTTTACCTTTCATCGCTGCCCAAGTACTGTTTCCTATAACAGCAATTTTGTCAGTAACTCTGGTAAAGCCAATTTTTCCGTCTAACAATTTAATTTTATCCCCAAATCGGATAACATCAATTACGCCATTGACAGCTCTAGCTTTAGAATCGTCAAAACTAACGAGTTTTTTTCCAAAAGCGGGAGGTCTTAAAACCGAGGCATAAACCATTCCTTCGGATTTATAATCTAAACCAAACAACGGTTTTCCCGTTCTAATTTTGTCAATGTCTACATTCTTAATATCCTGTCCAATAATTTTATAATCTTTGGATTCTTTCAATTTTACGTTTTCAGGAACTTCTAATGCGGCTGCTTCTTTTACAACATCGCCATATCCTAATGTATCCCCATTCGAATTTGTTATAATTCCTTCTGTGACAGAACATGTTGAAGCAGCTACTCCCCATTTAGCTGCAGCTGCATTAACTAACATTTGTTTTGCTGTTGCACCAGTTTGGCGTAAAGCATCCCATCCAAAACGTATTGATTGACTTCCACCAGCAACTTGTCTTTGATAGTTTTTAGTATCTAACGCTCCTTGAGCTACATTTACTTTGTCCCAAGCAACATCCAACTCTTCAGCAATAATCATGGGCATAGATGTTTTTACTCCTTGACCAATTTCTGGATTAGGTGAGAAAATTGTAACATAGCCTTCTTCTGAAATTTTGATAAATGCATTAAAATCATTAAAATTTAACTTTGATATATCTACAGGTGGCACTGCATTTGGTTTACAGGCGTTCAATAAATTAAACCCAATCAACATTCCTCCTCCAGCAAGTACTGAGGTTTTTAAAAAATTTCTTCTACTAAAATTAAGTGAATTATTTTGAGATTCCATGTTTTGTGTTTTAGTTGATTAAGAGTTTTTAGCAGCTACCTCCACTGCTTTTTCTATTCTATTATATGATGCACATCTACAAATATTACCATGCATCGCTTCTCTTATTTCTTCTTTAGTTGGATTTGGGTTTTCTTTTAAGAATGCAGAAGCAGTCATCATTTGGCCAGCCTGACAATAACCACATTGAGGTACATCTATTTCTTTCCAAGCTTCTTGAACAGGATGGGTTCCGTTTTCAGAAAGTCCTTCAATAGTTGTGATTGATTCTCCTAAAATAGTTGAGATTGGCAAAGAACAACTTCTAACGGCGATATTGTCTAAATGAACAGTACAAGCACCACATTGTGCTATACCACAACCAAATTTGGTTCCTACCATATCAAGTTCATCTCTGAGAACCCATAAAAGCGGTGTGTCTGCGTCTGCGGTTACCGTTGTTGTTTTACCATTAATTTTTAGTGTATAATCTGGCATAATTTATTGTTTAAGATATCGATTGATAAGTTACAAAAACTTATAATTATTCATGATGTTTTTTTTTAACGAATTAGTTTTTATGATTGATTTAACATCTTTTAACCCTATACATAGTACTACAATAATTAAAATAACGACAACACTAACCATACAATGAAGTTAAAATAGCATTGTTTTAAAAGATTTAAACTACTTTAGTAACCAAACAAAAAAAATACTTTGCTTTTTAAAGTGAATGAATCAATTTTCTTTGTTCTTAATATTTATGACAGATAAACGATGAAACTAAATCATTTAATCACTTTTTTTATACTTTTTCAACTTAGTGTTTTTTCTCAAGAGCTTCCTCCTATTGAAGTTTTTAAACCAAAAGACTATGGAGCAGAAGATCAAAACTGGGGAATATCTCAAGACACTGATAAGTCAATTTATTTTGCAAATAATAAAGGTTTACTCGCTTATAATGGCGCCCGATGGAAACTTTATAAATCTCCAAATTCATCAATCATAAGATCTGTTAAGGTCATTGATGGGAAAATATATACTGGGTGTTATATGGATTTTGGTTATTGGGAGAAGAATGAATTTGGTGTATTAAACTATACTTCTCTGGTTAAGGAGAGCATCTCTCTTGCCGAAGACGAAGAGTTTTGGAACATCTTAGCGCTTGATCAATGGATAGTGTTTCAATCCTTAGACCGAATATATATTTACAATACAGCTGATAAATCTTTTAAAATAATAAAATCAGAAACTACTATTACTAAGATTTATCAGGTTAAAAAAAGTATTTATTTTCAAAAAATAAATGATGGTATATTCAAGTTTGAAGACGGTAAAGAGGTTTTAGTAACCAATGATATCTTATTAAAAGATAGAATTATTGTTAATGTATTTGACATTAATGATGAATTACTATTTCAAACTAAAGAAAACGGTCTTTTTACTATGGGTAGTAATAAATCGATCAAAGAATGGGATATAAAACTAAACTATAAACTTGATAAGTATAGTATTTATAATAGCTTACAACTAAGCAATGGAAGTCTAATTTTGGGTACCGTTTCTAACGGAATTCTACATGTAAACACAAATAAAGAGATTGTATATGAGATTAATCAAAGTAAAGGTTTAGGAAATAATACAATACTTTCATTGTTTGAAGACGCCAATCAAAATGTATGGCTAGGCATGGATAATGGGATTAGTAATATAAACTTTAATGCTCCTTTTAGGGTTTATAAAGATCAATTAGGAATTCTGGGCTCTGTATATACTACCATATTAGATGATAACATTTTATATTTAGGAACCAATCAGGGGTTGTTTTATAAAGATCAAAACAAAAAAGGTTCTTTTAGCTTTATTAAAGGAACTGAGGGTCAAGTTTGGTCACTCCAAAAAATTAAAAACACCTTATTTTGTAGTCATGATAACGGCACCTTTATAATTTCAGGAGGCAAAGCTGAAAGAATTGAGAATACATCAGGAACTTGGCTTATTAAAGAAGTTTTAGACAACCCAAATTTATTGATTCAAGGAAATTATAACGGATTATATACTCTAAAGAAAGAAAATAACAAATGGACTTTCAAAAATAAAATTAAAGGATTTGACATCTCTTCAAGACATATAGAGTTTATTACTAAAGATGAGCTACTAATTAGTCATGAACATAAAGGTGTGTATCGGTTAAAAATAGATGATGATTTTAATGAAGTAATTTCATACACTAAAACAAATGTAAAGAAAAGTATAAAGTCTAGTCTTAATTTCTATAATAACAGCGTGCTTTATGGTTCTGATAAGGGTGTTTATAATTACGAAAAGGAATCTACAAGTTTTAAAAAAGATAGTATTCTTAGCAAGCTATTAGACTCCGCTGGATACATCTCCGGCAAATTAATTACCGCTAACAACAAACTATTTGCATTTACCAATCAAAACATATCTTATGTGCAAAGAGGAAAACTGAGTTCTAAATATGAGTTAAACTCCGTTCCAATTCCAAACAATATCAGAGAAACAAAAGATGGTTACGAAAACATTCTTTTTATCGGTGATAATAAATATTTAATAGGAACGACTAACGGTTATATTGTCGCTGATTTAAGTTCTAGAGAAAAAATAAATACCGAAATAAAACTAGATGCTGTTAGCGCTCATACTCTTGGAGGTAATGAATTTTGGTTAAACCTTGATATAAATGACATATTAGAAAACTCTGAAAACCATATTAAAATTTCATATAGTACCCCTGATTATAGCAAATATTTAAATTCTGTTTATCAATATAAATTAGTTGGATTTAATAATACCTTGAGTGAATGGTCTTCTAAATCTGAAATCTATTTCGAAAACTTACCCTATGGTGATTATACTTTTGAAGCACGGGCAAAGATTGGTGATCAAATAAGCTCAAATTCTATTATATATAATTTCTCTATTGAAAAACCATGGTACTTGCAATCGATTGCTTTAATAATCTATTTATTTTCTACCATAATTATTATATTAATAATTCACTTTTTCTATAGAAATTATTATAAAAATCAACGTAAAAAACTCTTAAAATCTAAAGAAAAAGAATTAGAGATTAAACAATTAGAGAATGAGCAGCAACTAATGCACTACAAAAATCTAGATCTACAAAAAGACATTGATTCTAAAAATAGAGAGTTAGGCTTATCTACTATGAACTTAATAAAACGGAATGAATTATTAAGTACCATTAAAAAAGAGTTAAGTAACACAAACAACATCGATGAAATAACTAAAGTAATTAAACTAATAAATAAAAATCTAAACACTTCAGATGACTGGAAGTTGTTTGAAGAAGCTTTTAAAAACACTGACAAGGGCTTTATCAAAAAAATCAAATCCAGACACGATAACCTTACTTCTAATGACTTAAGATTGTGTACTTATTTAAGATTAAATCTATCTTCAAAAGAGATTGCACCTCTGCTAAATATTAGTATTAGAAGTGTCGAAGTAAAAAGGTATCGACTAAGAAAAAAGATGAACTTACCACATGAAGCAAGCTTAAGTAACTACATTTTAGAAGTTTAACGTATAAAAAACCTAAACATAAACACAACATTTAATAAATCATTATCACCTTCTCGCTTTATTTATAAAGGATTTCTTAAATATTTGCTGTTTATATTGTATTGTATGTTTTTTATATAGGTTGTTTTTAGCAACTATTTAAAAAATTGCAATTAGTTTTAAACTTTAACTAAATCAAAACTTCATGAGAAAACTCATCATTCTAATTTCATTCACTTTTGTGTCTCTAGGACTCATGTCTCAAAACTTGAACGTTAGAGGTGTTGTAACCGATGGCCTAACAGGAGAAACACTACTTGGAGTAAATGTTATTGTAAAAAACTCCTCAAAAGGAGATGTCACTGATTTTGATGGAAATTATAAAATTTCTTCTGTGCCAAAAGGATCAATTCTAGTCTTTAGCTATCTAGGGTATAAAACCATTGAAGTAGCAGTAGACAAAGAAGTAATTAACGTAGCTTTAGAAGAAAGTTCTGAAAAACTAGACGAAATTGTTGTCGTTGGTTATGGAACTCAACGGAAAAAAGAAGTAACTGGAGCTGTTTCTGTGTTAGGAAGCGAAACAATAGAAAGGCTTAAGCCTACCAGAATAGAACAAGCTATCCAAGGACAAGTTGCAGGTGTTAATATTACAAGTTCATCAGGGGCACCTGGTGCTGGTTTAAACATTCGTATTCGTGGTGTTTCAACCAATGGTGACAGTAGACCGTTAATTCTTTTAGACGGAAGTGTTATTGAAGACTTAAGTGTTGTAAACCCTTCTGATGTTGAATCTATTAATATTCTTAAAGATGCAACAGCTGGTATTTATGGAGTAAGAGCAGCAAATGGAGTCATTCTTATAACAACAAAATCTGGTAGAAAAGAAACTGATTTTAAATATAATTTAAATATTTACACAGGAATTCAAACTACTACAAGAAAAATCCCATTATTAAATGCTACAGAGTATGCTCTGCTTGCAAATGAAGCTTTTGCAGCAAATGGTGATCCAATTCCCTTTGCTAACGTTAATTCAATAGGTCTAGGGACAAATTGGCAAGATGAAGTATTTAAAACAGCTCCAATAAGGGAAGTAAATTTTTCTTTTACAAAAGGAACTGAAAAATCTACCTATGGCGCAAGTATATCTGGTTTTGATCAAAGAGGAATTGTAGGTTTAGAAAAATCTAGATTCAATAGACGCACTGTAAAATTCGATTTTAATACAGATATTCTTGAAAACTTAAAACTAACAACCTCTACGTTTTATTTTAACACTAATAGGTTTTCATTAGCAGAAAGCGGATTGGGTTCTGTTCTTTTTAACGCGTTAAATATGCCTGCTAATTTATTGCCAACAGACCAAGCTCCAACTACAGGTGTTGGTATCGAGGTTATTAATCCTTTAGATCAGGTAGAAAACACACACAATAGAACATGGGTCAATAAAATTTCTGGTAACTATGCGCTGAATTATAAATTCTTAGATTATTTTTCTGCCCAAAGTGGAATACAATTTAACCACGCAATGGAAAATACAGAATTTTATTTTCCAAAAGTAGATTATGGCTCTGCAAAAGTTTTCAATATTTTAGAACCTGTTTTAGACAAGTCAAGATCACAATTTACAGACTATACTTTTGATGCTTTTATTAAGTATGAAAGAATCTTCAACGAAGATCATGATGTAAAAGTTCTTCTTGGAACTTCTGTATTTCAAACAACAAGAATTAATGAGTTAAATACTCGTTATCTTTCAAACACAGCTACTCACTTAAGAGATGCTACCAGACTAAGAGTAATAAGAAACAATCTTGTTGAAGGTAGAATTCCTAGATTAGGGTATGATGTTAGACTTCAATCTTTCTTTACAAGGGTTCAATACAACTACAAAGGTAAATACATATTCTCTGGTGTATTAAGACGTGACGGCTCATCAGTTTTTGGTCCAGAAAATAGATTTGGATACTTCCCTTCTGCATCAATTGGGTGGTTGGCTTCCGAAGAAAACTTTACAGAAAATTTAGATTTCTTAGATTTACTAAAAGTAAGAGCAAGTTATGGAGTCATCGGAAATGATAGAATTGCTGCAAATCGATTTTTATCTCTCTTAGACGGTGAAGGAGCATATGTTTTTGGAAACACAATTTTTACAGGTTTAGCTATTGGACCTGTGGCAAATCCTGAAATACGTTGGGAAAAGCAAAAACCTTTTGATGTTGGTATAGATATCGGCATCTTTAATAAGATTGATATAACTGCAGATTACTACTACAAAAAAACAGAGGATTTATTAGTAAATCCAGAAACATCTCAACTACTAGGAGTAACCGCACCAGGATCATTACTTCCTCTTGTAAATGCTGGAGATGTAGAAAATCAAGGGTTTGAATTCTCAATCTCATACAAAGATAAAATTGGTGAAGATTTTAATTTCAATGTAAATTACAACTTGGCTACACTACAAAACAAAGTATTGTTTGTAGGTAGTGATACTGGTGTTTTATTTGCTGGATCATTTGGTGTAGGTCAAGAAAATGATATTTCTAGAATGGAAGAAGGTTTTCCAATTGGATACTTTTATGGATTACAAACTGATGGGTTATTTCAAACTCAATCAGAAGTTAATTCAAGTTCTCAACCTAACGCTGCTCCAGGTGATATCCGTTTTATAGACAGAAATCAAGATGGAGTAATCGACGATAATGATAGAACAAATATTGGTGACCCAATTCCAACCTTAACAATGGGTTTAAGTTTTTCTTTTGACTATAAACAGTTTGATTTTTCGGCATATGCTTTTGCTTCTTTCGGAAATGAAATAGTTAGAAATTATGAAAGAACAACTCCTCTTACTAATAGAACAGTATACGATCTTGATAGGTGGACAGGTCCTGGAACTAGTAATACAGTTCCAAGAGTTACAACTGGAGCTACAACTAATACACTTTTTTCAGATTATTATGTAGAAAGTGGTGATTTTATTAGAATACAAAATGTGCAATTTGGTTATAGTCTTAGCGACAATGCATTAAGCTCTTCTGGTTTTGATAAGTTTAGAATTTATCTTTCAGGTAACAACCTATTCACTTTTACTAAGTATAGAGGTTTTGATCCATCAGCAACAAGTGGTAACCCCATTGGCGGAGGTATAGATCAAGGTTTTTATCCGGTTCCTAGAGCAATATTATTAGGATTAAATGTTCAATTTTAATACGAATAGATTATGAAAATTTATAACAAGATAAAAATTATATTTAGCCTTATTTTGGTTACAATAGCCTGGAGTTCATGTGAAGATTTTGTTGATGTGCTTCCAGAACAGGAAAATTCTGAAAACTTTTTTAATTCAGAAGAAGACTATCAAAATGCATTAATTGGAGCTTATGATTTACTTCAATCAACTTACCTAAATGTAATGTTGGGAGAAATAGCATCAGATAACACGTTAGCTGGTGGTGAAAGCGCAAATGATGTTCTTGGAATTCAGCAAGTTGATGATATGACTCATACTCCAATCAATCAGCAACTAAGAGATATTTGGGGATGGATGTTTGCAGGAGTAAATAGAGCCAATTATATCTTAGAGTTTCAAGATAAAACAGATTTTGATGGTAAAAATAATGTTCTTGCTCAAGCTAGGTTCTTAAGAGCATATTATTATTTTGAATTAGTAAAGTGGTTTGGAGATGTACCGTTAGTTGTTGATGAAAGAATTGTTTTTGGAGATCAATTTGCTTTAGATAGAACTCCAGCTTCAGAAATTTATACTCAAATAGAATTAGATTTAATCTATGCTTCAGACAATCTTTCATATACTCAATCTCAAGAAGGAAGGATTACAAAAGGTGCAGCACAAGCACTACTTGGAAAAGTATATTTATATCAAGAAAAATTTACTGATGCCGCTGATGTTTTAGAAGATTTAATCGAAATGGGGCCTTATGATTTAGTCACTGATTATTCAACTATTTTTGAAGATGATGGTGAAAATAATATTGAATCCGTGTTTGAAGTACAATATACAGATTCTGAAGGTGCTGGCTTTAACTGTTTACAATGTAGTGAAGGAAATGTTGCTGTTGGTTTTAGCGGAATTAGAAACTATGAAGGTCCTGATTTTTCTTCAGGCTTTAGTTTTAATGTTCCTGTAGCAGAAGTCTATAATGCATTTGATGCTGACGACTTAAGAAGAGATATCGCTATATTAGATATTGACGCTTGGGCAACACAAACAGGTGCCACTTATGGTACTGGGTTTGAGCACACAGGTTATTTTAACAGAAAATACATTCCTAGAAAACGTTCTACAAGTGCACAAGGTGATTTAAATTTAACGAACCCTAACAACTATAGAGCAATAAGATTTGCTGATGTTCTATTAATGTCTGCAGAAGCTTTAAATAGAGGTTCTATAAGTGATTCAAGAGCGCAGCTGCATCTTAATCGTGTTCGAAGAAGAGCATTTGGAGATTTATTGCACGACATTTCAACTACCGGAGCAGCTTTAACTGAAGATATCTATAAAGAAAGAAGATTAGAGTTGGTTGGTGAAGGCCATAGATTTTTTGACTTGGTTAGAACCGGAAGAGCAGCATCAGAAATTGATGGTTTTATTTCAGGAAAACACGAATTATTTCCTATACCAGATATAGAAATACAATTAACAGGTAACAGATGGGCTCAAAACCCTGGATATTAAAAACAATGAATATGAAACATTTAAAGAATATATTCAAAACAATTTTTATCATCTTAGTAATAATAAGTTGTGATGATACTAGAGATCTAGACTATTTAGACAATATAGCAGTCCCATCTAATGTGTCTGCAACTTTTGAAGTCACTCAAGACAATACGGGTCTAGTTACAATTACACCAAATGGAGATGGTGTAACATATTATGAGGTTACTTTTGGTGACAGTTCAGATAATATATTATTGGATAATGGTGAAAGTATAGATCATACTTATGTAGAAGGCAGTTATCAAGTAACCATTAAAGCATTTAACTTAAAAGACGAATCTACTGAAGTAACATTGCCTTTAGTGGTTTCTTTTACAGCTCCAGAAAACTTAATAGCTACAATTGAAAATGATTTATCCGTTTCTAAACAAGTAAATATTAAACTAGAAGCTGATTTCGCTATATCTTACGATTTTTATTCTGGAGAAACTGGCGTTACAGACCCTGTAGGGTCTGCAAATATTGGTGAAACCATCTCATATACTTATACTGAAGCCGGAACTTACACCATAAGAATTGTAGCAAAAGGTGCTGCAATTGAAACTACAGAGTATACCGAAGATTTTGAAGTTACTGAAATATTAGCTCCTACTGATAATGCAGTAACACCACCAGCTAGAAATGCAGTAGATGTAATATCTATTTTTAGTGATGCTTATACTAATGTAACATTGGATGAACTTCCAACAGTTTGGTCAGAAACAAACTTTGAAGCAACAACAATAAACTCAGATAATGTCTGGAAATTAACTGCTGTTGACTTTTTAGGAATGGTTACTAATTATGGTGCTGGAGTTGATTTGTCTTCTATGGAAATGATGCATATAGACTATTGGGTGCCTCAGGGTCAAACTAATGAATTATTGGTGAAAATAGTTAATACAGTAGATGGTGGTGAAGATATCGAATCTTTAGGAACTACAGTAGATGGTTCTTGGCAAAGTATAGATATAGATATGACTGGTTTTGATGGTGGTAATTTAGCAAATAAAGAGAAAATTACACAATTGTTAATTGACTCTGATGGTGTTTCTCCAGTTGTTTATATTGACAACTTCTATTTCTGGAAAGCTCCTACTGGAGCATCACCTCCTTTATTATCAGATGATTTTGAAGGAAACGGTAACATCCCTGCATGGATTGGAGATGCTGCAGGTGCAAATATTTCTTTTGCAAACCCTTATAACAACGCAAATAACTTCTCTGAGACAGTTTTAGAATACAAAGATACTGGGGGTCAATTCGCAAATGTAAATTTCACAGCGCCTAGTAAATTTAATTTAACTAATGGTCAAAGTGTATTTTCTATTAAAATCTATGTACCTTCTTCAAGTGTTACTGGTGCTCAAACCAACCAAGTGTCTTTAAAATTACAGAACAGTGATTTGGGAGGAAACTCTTGGCAAACACAAACAGAAGTGATTAAACCTATTGTTTTAGATCAATGGCAAACGATTTCTTTCGATTTTGAAAATGACAACTGGGTAAATCTAAACTTTACTGGTACAGATCCTGACCCTGTGGATAGAACAGATTTGGATAAAGTTGTGATTCAAGTAAACTCGGAAAACAACAATGACGCAGTAACAGCTTATATAGACGATTTCTATTATGGTTTGGCTCAATTTCCAGAATTACCACCTTTTGTAAAGGATGGTTTTGAAGGGAGAGGGACAATTACAAATTGGACTGGTGATTCTGCTGGTGCAGATATAGCGTTTACAAATCCATTTGTGGATACTGATAACAATTCGCCAACTGTATTAGAATATACAGATACTGGAGGGCAATTCGCAAATGTTAATTTTACAGCTACAGATAAGTTTAATATTGCTGATAAAGGTACCTTCTCTATTAAGATATATGTACCATCATCAAGTATTTCAGGAACTCAAACCAATCAAGTTTCTCTTAAATTGCAAAACAGCGCATTAGGTGGGAACTCTTGGCAAACCCAAACGGAAGTTATCAAACCTATTGTGTTAGATCAATGGCAGATAATTACCTTTGACTTTGTAAATGACAACTGGATAAATCTAAACTTCACTGGTACAGATCCTGATCCTATAGATCGAACTGATTTAGATAAAGTTGTTATCCAAGTTAATTCTGAAAATAATAACGATACTGTAACGGCTTATATAGATAATGTTGACTACTATTAAAATAAGATAAAATGAAAAAATTAAAATATACTTTAAGTATCATACTTCTGATCATGTTTGTTTTTACAGGGTGTCAGGATGAAGATCAAGAATTTGGGCAAATACTGACTCCTAATAACATACAAATAACAGCAGTAATAGAGGGAGCAGATGCAACTAATCCAAACGGAGATGGTTCTGGTGTAGTTCATTTTTCTGCAACAGCTAATAATGCTTTATCATATACATTTGTGTACAACGATTCTCAAGTTTCATCTCCTTCAGGAACTCAAACTTATAGCTTTGCGGTGTTAGGTTTAAATACATATACAGTTACAGTGGTTGCTGTTGGTACTGGAGGTGTTACTTCTAGTCAAAGTATTCAAGTTGATGTGTTATCAACATATGCACCTCCTCAGGCTTTACTTGATAAACTTCATGGAGGAACTTCAAAATCTTGGAGAATTAAAAACGAAAGTGATAGTCATTTTGGTTTAGGGCCAACTCCTAGCAATCCTGATTTTCAAAATATTTTTGCACAATGGTTTAGTGCTGGAGCAGATACAAAAGCTGGAGTAGGAATGTATAATGACCGTTATATTTTTAATGCAGATGGTACATTTACACATATCACAGACGCAGATAATGATACTGGCGGAAATGATCCAACTGGAGATATCTTTGGAAGAGATCCTTTAATTTACAATGATCTAGGAAATAGTGGAGCAGGCACTATTGATGGTGCTGATGTTTTAAATTTTCCTTTTGATGATTATAATGAAAATTGGTTTTTAACAGGGCCAAATGATGTTGAAACACTTAACCTTACCGGAAATGGATTTATAGCTTATTATACAGGTGGAGATCATACTTATGAAATTTTTGATCGAAGTGTTCCAAATGAACTAATATTAAGAACCATAGATGGAAACGGAGAATTTTATTGGTGGTTTACATTAATAACAGAATAACTATTTTATCTCATACTAATTAAAAAGCTTTATATAAATCATATAAAGCTTTTTTTGTATAAAAACCCCAAAATAATGACAAAGTTAGTTATAAATACATTTAACTAAAGACTATACCAAAAGTGTTAATTCTCGCCTTATGCTAACAAAAACAACACTCTAAGTCTTATGAAAACCTTAACATATTTACAAAATACCCATACATATCCACAACATACGACTTTTGTTATGATTTCCGCTCTTTAAATTAAACCCTGCTAATACCCCATAAACAAAGAGCATTTCTTGCCATATCTCTAAATTTGACTAGTTTTTTTTACAATGTATGTTTTTTATTAAGGTCTTTTTTTAAAAAACTTTAATTTTAGTATTAAATTTACCTTAATTCAGTTTTTAGTTAACAAATCAAAAAGAAAAGAAATTTAAATTCCATAACATGAAAAACAAACTTTTAATAATAGTACTACTATTAAGTACTTCATTGATGCTTGGTCAAACAGATAAAGTATCTGTGAAGACTGACGCCAGTGGAATGAGGCTACAAGTAAATGGCAAAGATTTTATGATTAATGGTATGAATTGGGATTATGTTCCAATCGGTACCAACGTAGTCGATGCTAATTTTTACAAAAAATCAGAGGAAGTTATTAGAGCTGGATTAGATGCAGAAATGGCACTTTTACAAAACATGAATGTAAACGTTATTCGTCAGTATACTGGTGTACCGGCTAAATGGGTTAAGTATATTTACGAAGAGTATGGCATATATACAATGCTAAACGATTCTTTTGGTAGATATGGGCTAACCATAGATGGTGTTTGGACACCAGTCACTAATTATTCTGACAAGAAAACACAAGACCTATTAATGACTACAATTAAGGATATGGTTACGGAATACAAAGACGTGCCAGGAATCTTATTGTATTTACTTGGAAACGAAAATAATTATGGCCTTTTTTGGCAAGGAGCTGAAACGGAAGATTTCCCAGAAGGTGAAGAAAAAATAAATGCTGTTGGTGAGTTAAGAGGTAGGCCAATGTATAAACTAATGAATGACGCAGCTAAAGTAATGAAATCAATAGATTCTAATCGACCAATTGCAATTTGTAATGGAGACGTTTTGTTTATCGATATAATAGCTGAAGAATGTAAAGACATTGATATTTATGGAACAAATGCATACCGAGGTAAATCCTTCGGAGACATGTTCCAAGTTGTAAAAGACAAACTTAACCTTCCAATAATGTTTACAGAGTTTGGTTCTGATTCTTTCAACGCTATAAAAAATGCTGAAGATCAAAAAATGCAGGCGTTTTATAATGTAGAAAACTGGAAAGAAATTTATCAAAATGCTGCTGGCTTAGGAAAAGTTGGTAACTCAATTGGAGGTTTTACTTTTCAATTTTCTGATGGATGGTGGAAAGCAGGATTTGATGACAGAAAAGATGCAGATACACAACAGACAGAATCTACATGGAATGCTGGAGGTTATACTATTGACCAAGCTTTTCCAGGGGCAAACAATATGAATGAAGAATGGTTCGGAATTTGTGCAAAAGGACCTACAGACCAAAGGGGTTTATATACATTATACCCTAGAGCTTCTTATTACGCTCTAAAAGATGTTCATAGTCTTGATGTTTATGGAGAAGGAGTAACTGCAGATTTTGTTAGTAATTTCTTCAAAGGAATTAATCTAATGGATGCTGTTCTTAGAGCTAGAGGAGATAAAGCTGCTTTAGGTGGTGGAGATACAGAAAAATTAAGATTAAGTCAGTTTTCTGCTAGATTTACAACTTTTAACACAGGAGGTTCTCTATTAACGACTCCAGAACAAGCAGATCCTAATGAGCCGAATGCTTTTCCTAGCAGAACTGGTTTTGATCATATGCAATCTTATTTTATAGGAGTTGAGGCTAAGCCTGCTCCAAATATGAAAGCGAATGTAACTTTCAATATTGCTGGAAATATTGCAGCAAATCCAATTGATGAAATTTTCTACGAAAATGTATCTAGACCTGTTTCAGTAGAAGGATCTAACGGAGAAGAAATTATCTTAGCTGACAACAATAGAGTTCGTGTCTACAATGCAGAATTTGAGTGGAATACAAAAAAATTAGACTTTAGAGGCTTTTATAGAACCGGACATTACCACTGGGCATACGAAGGAGATTTCTTCAATTTTTACCCTGAAGCAAATTATGGCCCAAATTTAGACATCTATAATGGTGAAATCATGGGACTAGAAATTGATGGTAAAGGTTCTCTAGATGGTTTCAAAGCTGCTTTAGGACCACAACTTTGGTGGGGAGCTAACCCAGCAATGCTTTTAAAGTATAGAAAAAAATTAGGTCACTGGAATGTAACAGGGATTTATCATAAAGATATAGATAACGACTCCTTTTTATTCTTCGGTGGAGGAAAAGAAATTGGTCTTGATGCTAACGGAAGACGTATTTTAAATGCAGATCAAGTTCGATCTGGTGTAATTCCACCATGGCCAACAGAAAGAGCTGCACTTGTCTTAGAAAGAGAGTTTGGTAAAATTGAAATTTCTCTAGGAGGAATGTGGGGAGGAAGACCTTTAAATGGAATTGCTTACCAAGACATAGACGACAATGGAAATGTAGTCGTTGATAATATTAAATCTACTGATAACTGGGGAGGTAAAGGAAAAATTACCTACGCTGGAGGAAAATTTAACTGGTATGCACAAGGTTCTGTAATGGGATTGGTAGCAAATGGAGGATTTGATCAAACTCAAACATTTACCGGTTGGAAATTAAAAGATAGCGGTAGTGGAAACATGGCGAACTTTTTAACAGGGTTTACTTTCGCTGTTGGTGATTTGCAAATTGCTCCAAACTTTATGTATCAAAAACCATTAATTGCTGCAATGCCAAACGGAGTAGATGCTCCTGGTAGATTAAGAAATGTAATCGACGACCCATTTGCTGTTAGAAACGGAAACAGAGAAACTACGGCTGGTGAAATCTTATTCACTTATGATCCTACTCCAGCAACTTGGATGTATGCATGGGATAATGATAGAGCTGAAGATGCAAAATTTGCAATGAGTACTGGATTTGTATTCCGTAATCAACCAACAACAATGGATGCTCATATTGGATTCTTAGCAAATCGTCAATTCTTTGCATTTCCAAACTCTGTACCAGCACAAAATTTATGGGAAGCACACACAAGAATGGTTTCTAAAATAAATAGAGATTTTGGAATCATTGGTAATTTCTACTACGGAAATGGACAGGCAAATGGAGATTCTGAAAGAACAATTACAAGATTTGGTGGAGATGTAAGAATGATTTACAAAAAAACCAAAACAACTTTTCAAATAAAAGCTAATGATTGGGGACCTTTTGATTATCACAGAGATTTCAACCTTACATTCCCATTACAATTAATGCTAGACTTCTCAACTACTTTAGGAAAACCTGATTGGTTTGTGTTGCCAAGTACAACAATCGGGGTTCGTGGAACATGGCGTTCATTAAATGAAAATTCACCACGTTTTTCACCGAACAATGCTCTTGAATTTGCCACAGCGCCAATTTTAAGTCCTGTTGGTTTTCCAAACGGAACAGAATGGGAAATTAGAACATACATACATATTAATTTAGGAAAATAAAAAGAAGAGATATGAAAACAATAAAATTTATTAATAAAAAAAACTCACTTGTTTTAGGGTTAATACTCCTATTAACTGTGGGTTGTGAAAGAGAGCTTTCTGATGATGTTGTGTCTGCAACATTTTCAAATACTGCTGAGATATTTACAGACAATTTTGTAGGGTTGGGTAGTAATTTTTATTTCCCTTACTCAGATGGGTTTGCAAAGCCAGATATTTTTGAAGTAGACAGTGAAGTAAGCTATGTAGGATCTTCATCTTTACGTATAGATGTTCCTAATGAAATTGGTGACCCAGGTGGTAGTTATGCGGGTGCTTTCTTTAGAATTGATGGTGCTGGTAGAGATTTAACGGAATATAACGCACTTACCTTTTGGGTAAAATCTACAGGAGCCCCTTTTATTCAAAGTTTTGGATTCGGACAAAGTGAAGTTCAAGATTTTCAAACTTCAATATCAAACTTTCAGTTATCTACAACATGGACTAAAGTTACTATTCCAATTCCAGATGCTTCTCGTTTAACTGAAGAAAAAGGAATGTTTTGGTTAGTAGCATTACCTGATAATGGTGCTGGCTATTCTTTTTGGATAGACGAACTTAAATTTGAAAACTTAGGTGGCTTAGGGCAACTTAGACCTTTTATTAGTAACGGACAAGATGTTACTGGTATTGGTTTTGAAGGCGAGACTCTTTCTATTGCTGGAGTTGGTGTTACTGCTAATCTTGCAAATGGGCAAGATGTTAGTGTTGTCTCCTCTCCTAATTTTTTCACATTTACCTCTTCAAACCCTAGTGTAGCCGCAACAAATGTCAGCGAAGTTTCATTAGTGGGCGGCGGAACAGCTACAATTACAGCGCAATTAGGAAATACTGATGCGGCTGGTTCATTAACTGTTAGCTCTACTGCTCTTGCTCCAACACCTCCAGCTCGAGATGCTGCAGATGTAATATCTGTTTTCAGTGATGCCTATACAAATGTTCCTGTAAATCATTTTAATGGATATTGGGGTGGCTCTACTACACAAGGGCAAGATGATATTAACATTAATGGAAACAATATCATAAAATTTACTGAGATTAATTATGTAGGAACTGAATTTCTAGGAGCTAACACTATTGATGCTTCACAAATGACCCATTTTCACATGGATATTTTAATAGAAACTCCCCTACAACCAGGAGATTTCCTTAGAATTGGATTACAAGATTTAGGAGCAGATAACGCATTTGGTGGGGCTCCAGACAGATTTGGCGCTATTACATTAAGAAGCAATACTACTCCAGCATTAATAAATGGTGGCTGGGTAAGTTTAGACGTTCCTTTCTCTAGTTTCCCTGGATTATCAACTCGTGCGAATTTAGCTCAAATTGTATATGTAACAGATGGTACCGTTGGGTTTTTGCCAGGTAGCATCACAAGTGTTTTTATAGATAATATCTACTTCTACAGGTAGGCAACATATAAACTAAAAAGTAAAAGAAAATGAATTATAAAAATAAAAAATCAGTAGTTTCAAAATACGCTTTCTTATTAGCATTATCGTTAACTATCGTTAGTTGTAACCCTGATGAAGAACAAACTGTTGTGACCTTCACAAACCTTGTATGGCAAGATAATTTTAGTACTGATGGAGCTCCAAGCGCTAACTCTTGGACTTATGATATTGGTGATGGTACTGCCCAAGGAATTCCTGGTTGGGGAAATAACGAATTACAATACTACACTGACAGACCAGAAAATGTGGTGGTAGAAGATGGCATGTTAAAAATAACAGCGATTCAAGAACCTTATATGGGTGCTGGATATACTTCTGCTAAAATATTAACAAAAGGTTTGTTTGAGCAAACTTATGGTCGTTTTGAAGCAAGAATCAAATTGCCTTGGGGACAAGGTCTTTGGCCTGCATTTTGGATGTTAGGTGATGATTCTGGAGGTTCTGTAGTTTGGCCTCAAATTGGTGAAATTGACATCATGGAAAATAGAGGTGATCAACCTACCGTAACTCATGGTAGTGTTCATGGACCCGGATATTCTGGAGGTTCAGCAATAACAAAAAGTTATGAATTAACTGACGGTCGCTTCGATACAGAATTTCACGTATTTGGTATAGAATGGGGTCCTAACTATATTAACTATTATGTAGACGATGTATTATACAATCAAATTACGCCAGCAGATGTAACAGGAGAGTGGGTATTTAACGACAATCCTTTCTACATGATTTTAAATGTAGCTGTAGGTGGTTCTTTCTCAGGAAATCCAAATGCAAATACTGTGTTTCCTCAGACAATGTATGTAGACTACGTGAGAGTTTATTCTCGTGACTAAAAAAACCGAAACTAAAATGCTTGAAAGCCGTTTTTAACTAAACATTTCAAGCATTTACTATTTATATTCTATTATTATAGAATCAACTAAAAAAAGTACATAAAGTACAGTAAATAATGATTAGCGAAACTACCACATCAACAAAAGGCACTAATATTCAGGATAAAGATGTCGATTTGAAATCTATAACTATAGATAATGAAATGTATTATCAGATATCAAACAGCGATGCAATACGCCCGTTTTTTATGAGTATAGTGAGTGATTCTAACCATTGGATGTTTATTTCAAGTAATGGTGGCTTAACAGCTGGAAGAAAAAATTCTGAATTTGCTTTATTTCCATATTATACAGACGATAAGATTACAGAATCGGCAGATATTACTGGAAATAAATCTGTATTTAAGGTTCATAAAGACAATCAAGAGTACATGTGGGAACCTCTAGCCGTAAGGTCTTTGGGTAAATATACCACTACGCAAAACTTGTATAAAAACCGTTATGGGAATAAAATAATCTTTGAAGAAATTAATCATGATTTAGAGTTGACTTTTAGATACCAGTGGAGCTCAAGTAACAAATACGGATTTGTGAAAAAATCTAAACTGATAAACACTAGTAATCAATCAGTGAAAGTTTCTCTTTTAGATGGTATTCAAAATATTATGCCTGCTAGTATTGGTAGTGACATTCAGAATCAATCAAGTAATTTAGTGGATGCTTATAAACGTAATGAGCTTGAAGAAGCTACGGGTCTTGGAATCTTCGCTTTGAGTGCAATTTTAGTTGACAAAGCAGAAGCTAGCGAGGCTTTAAGAGCCAATGTAGTTTGGTCTCTAGGATTAGAAAACCCAAAATATTTGCTTTCTTCTCTTCAAGTAAATGACTTTAGATCTAAAAAAAGTGTACAACAAGAAGTAGATGTGAAAGCAGAAAAAGGAGCTTATTTTGTTTCAACTGAAATAGAATTAGCTGCAGATTCTTCTAAAGAATGGATGCTGGTTGCCAACGTTAATCAAAATCATTCTGATATTGCAAAATTATCTAAACTCATTAGAGAAGATAAATCATTATCAGAAAAAGTAAATGAAAACATAAACTTAGGAACAAAAAAATTAGTTGAATTAAACGCAGCTTCTGATGCAATACAAGTATCAGGTGATAGCTTAAGAGACACACGTCATTTTTCAAACACCTTGTTTAACATCATGCGTGGTGGGATTTTTGATAATAGTTATCAAATTGAAAAATGGGATTTTAAAAATTACCTAGTTAACGCAAATAAAAAAGTTGCAAGAACTTCAGAAAATGTTGTTGATGCACTTTCTGATATTTTTTCTGTTTCAGAGCTACAAGAAGTTGCTTATAATAGCGATGATAAAAACTTTAGACGTCTTTGTTTAGAGTACATGCCGTTAAAGTTTAGTCGTAGACATGGAGATCCAAGTAGACCTTGGAATAAATTCTCTATTAATACCAGAAGTGAAATCGATGGATCTAAAATTTTAGACTACGAAGGAAACTGGAGAGATATTTTTCAAAACTGGGAAGCCCTAGCGCATTCTTATCCTGAGTTTATTGAAAGCATGATTCATAAATTCTTAAATGCAACAACTTTTGATGGGTACAATCCTTACAGAGTAACCAAAGGAGGTTTTGATTGGGAAACCATAGAACCAGATGATCCTTGGTCATATATCGGATATTGGGGAGATCATCAAATTATCTATCTATTAAAGTTCTTAGAGTTTATTAATAATCATAAACCTGGTCAATTAGAGAGTTTCTTTACAAAGAACTTATTTGTGTATGCAAATGTTCCTTATAAAATAAAACCATATCAAGATTTATTAAAAACACCTAAGGACACCATTATTTTTGACGAAGAATTAGATCATAAAATACGTGAAGACAGAAAGCAATTAGGTGCCGATGGTGGTTTACTTCGTGATGAAAACAGGTTCATCGTGAAAGCAAATTTTGTAGAAAAAATACTAGCTACTGCTCTAGCTAAACTATCTAACTTTATTCCAGAAGGTGGAATTTGGATGAATACTCAAAGACCAGAATGGAATGATGCTAACAATGCTTTAGTTGGTAATGGTGTTTCTATGGTAACTTTATATTATCTACGAAGGTTTTTTAATTTCTTCGAGGAATTACTAGCTACAACTAGCGTAAATGAAGTTGAAATTTCAAAAGAAATTTCAGAATTCTTCGATAAAGTTTTACAAACCTTAGAGAACAATAAAAACTTATTGTCAGCATCGATTAATGATACTGATAAAAAATTAATTTTAGATGCTTTAGGTCAAGCAGGTAGTGACTATAGAACACAGATATACGAGCATGCTTTCTCTGGAAGAAAGACTACACTAGCGATAGATAAGTTAAGAGATTTTGTGAGCCTTAGCAAGTCCTTTTTAGAACATTCTATAGAGGCTAATAAGCGTTCAGACAACTTGTATCATGCCTATAACTTAATGACCGTGAACTCAGACAACACTGTTTCTATCTCTTATTTAAGTGAAATGCTAGAAGGTCAGGTTGCTGTTTTAAGCTCAGGATATTTAAACGCAACTCAAACATTAGACGTTTTAAACGCTTTAAAGCAAAGCAAACTTTTTAGAGAAGATCAATACAGTTATTTACTCTATCCAAATAAAGAATTAAAAGGGTTCTTAGATAGAAATACGATTCCAAAAAAAGCAATATTATCATCAGAGCTATTAAAAGAATTAGAGAATGATGGCAACGTTAAAATCATAGAAAAAGATGTGAATGGCGAATATCACTTTAATGGAAATTTCAAAAACGCAAGTGATGTTTCTGAAGCCTTAGCATTGCTTTCTGATACAAAATACAAGCACTTATTAGAATCTGATACTCCAAAAGTTCTTAAAGCCTTTGAAGATGTATTTAATCATAAAGCTTTTACGGGTAGATCAGGAACTTTTTATGGATATGAAGGTTTAGGTTCTATTTATTGGCATATGGTTTCAAAACTATTATTAGCCGTTCAAGAATGCTGTTTAAAAGCTGTAAATGAAGGTGAAAATGATATTGTGATTGGGCATTTATTAGAACACTTTTATGAAATAAATGAAGGAATTGGGGTTCATAAATCACCAAAATTATACGGTGCTTTTCCAACCGATCCATATTCTCATACACCAGGAGGAAAAGGAGCTCAACAACCAGGAATGACAGGTCAGGTAAAAGAAGATATTTTAAGTCGTTTTGGTGAGTTAGGAGTTTTTGTAACGGATGGAAAATTATATTTCAATCCTTGTTTATTAAGAAAAGAGGAGTTTTTAACCAGTCCAGCAAATTTCAAATACGTTGACCTTACTAAAGAAAATATTACCATAGAACTACATAAAGGTTCTCTTGGTTTTACGTATTGTCAAGTGCCTATAGTATATCAAATTTCAGAACAAGATTCTGTAGAAATATCATTTAAAGATGGTAGTACTAAAAAGTTTGAAGGTCTTACTATAAATTTTGAAGGTCTTACTATAAATAAGGACATAAGTGAAAAAATATTTAAAAGAACTGGCGAGATAGCTTTAATTAAAGCATCTGTAAATAGCGCTCATTTAAAATAAAAAAGACAATTGACAGCAAAAGATATATTAGGTAATTCAGATTATACAGCAATCTCTTACGGAGGCTATCGAAAAATATCAAGAGATAGTCAGCCAACAATTCAAGAGATTAAGAACGACATGAAGTTGTTGTCTGCTATGGGAGTTAAAATTGTGCGAACTTATAATGTTCAGTTACAACAAGCTCCAAACTTATTAAAAGCAATTACAGAACTTAAGGAAGAAAATCCAAGTTTTGAAATGTATGTAATGTTGGGTATTTGGATCGATTGCTTAAATGCTTGGACCGATGAAATGCCAAATCACGACATTGAAAGCCCAGAAAATGAAGGTGAAGTTGAAAGAGCTATTGCCTTAGCAAAAAAATACCCAGATATTGTAAAAGTACTAGCCGTAGGGAATGAAGCAATGGTAAGATGGGCTACTAGTTATTTTGTGCAACCCAATGTCATATTAAAATGGGTAAATCATTTACAAGATTTAAAAAAAGAAGGTGGTTTATCTAAAGATTTATGGATAACCAGTTCAGATGATTTTTCTTCTTGGGGTGGTGGTGATCATAGCTATCGCACAAAAGATTTAGAAAATTTAATAAAAGCTGTAGATTATGTTTCAATGCATACCTACGCATACCATAATACACATTACAATCCAGAATTTTGGGGAATCCCTCAAGAAGAAAATTCGCTTTCTGAAATAGAAAAGATTGATAATGCTATGAAACGTGCCATTAAATTTTCAAAAGAACAATATAATAGCACCGTTAAATATGTAAAAAGTGTTGATGCTGATAAAGAAGTTCATATAGGTGAAACTGGCTGGGCAAGTGTATCTAACGGTTTTTATGGTAATAATGGCTCAAAAGCTACAGACGAATATAAACAAGGCTTGTATTATAAATTAATGCGAGAATGGACTGACAATGCTGGAATTTCGTGCTTTTATTTTGAAGCATTTAACGAGAAATGGAAAGATGCTCACAATCCTGCGGGGTCAGAAAATCATTTTGGCTTATTTAAAATAAACGGAGAAGCTAAATATCCAATATGGGATTTGGTAGACAAAGGGATTTTTAAGGGTTTAAAAAGGAATGGTAATACGATCACAAAAACCTATAATGGTAATATAAAAGAATTAATGCCTCATGTTTTGGTTCCAGCAACTAAACATTAAGGTTCTAAACTATAGAATGTAAAATTAAAAGACACACCATCATGAAATTCAATAAATATATTTTTGTAGTTACAATTATTTCATTTTTCATGTGGTCATGCAATCAAAAAACCAAAGTGAAAAACGAAACAATGAAGCAAGTAACTGCAAAAGATATTTTGGGAAATCCAAATTATTTAGCCATGTCTTATGGGGGTTATAGAGATGCCAATCACGATGTTGAGCCAACAGTTGACGAACTTAAAGAAGACATGAAATTGATGGCTGCTATCGGTGTAAAAATACTTCGTACCTACAAAGTTCATTTGCCTCACGCTTCTAATGTGTTAAAGGCAATCTCTGAAATAAAAGAAGAAGATCCTAGCTTTGAAATGTATGTAATGTTAGGCGCTTGGATTAATTGTAAAGATGCTTTTACAGATAAAGTACCTGATCATACCCAAGACAACGAGTCAAATGGAATTGAAATTGCTAAAGCAGTTTCATTAGCAAATCAATATCCAGATATTGTAAAGGTAATTGCGGTTGGAAATGAAGCCATGGTGACTTGGCAAGCTCAATACTATGTAGAACCTTGGATTATTTTAAAATGGGTAAATCATTTACAAGAATTAAAAAAGTCAAAGAAACTATCTAAGGATGTTTGGATTACTAGTTCAGATAATTTTGCTTCTTGGGGAGGTGGTGAAGAAAGTTATCATGTTGAAGATTTAAATAAATTAATCAACGCAGTAGACTTTATCTCGATGCATTCTTACCCAATGCATGATACTCATTACAATCCAGATTTTTGGGGAGTTACAGAAAAAGAAAGTCAATTTTCAGATGTTGAAAAAATTGATGCCGCTATGCTTCGATCTTTAGAATATGCTAAATCACAATATAAATCAGTTGCAAATTACATGAAAAGTATTGGTGCAAACAAACCAATTCATATTGGAGAAACAGGATGGGCTTCATTTTGTAATAGTTTCTACGGAGCAACAGGATCGAAAGCTACTGATGAATTTAAAGAAGCTAAATTTCATCAATTAATAAGAGAATGGACCAATCAAAACAACATCTCTTGTTTTTATTTTGAAGGTTTTGATGAACCTTGGAAAGGTGGAGATGATCCGGGAGATTCTGAAAAACATTTTGGATTATTTACCGTAGATGGTAAAGCAAAATATACATTGTGGGATTTTGTAGATCAAGGAGTCTTTGAAGGATTATCCAGAAACGGAAATCCAATTCAAAAAACATACAATGGCGATAAAGAGGCGTTAATGAAAGATGTATTAGTACCATCAAAGAAAAAAGAACTACAAGCGCACTAGTAGAATTAAAAGATTAATAGATGAAAATAAATAAGTCTCTTTTATACATTTTTTTAGTTTTTACAATAATGAGTTGTACCGATACGCAAAAACAATTGAATATTGAAGTTTATGAAACCTCAGCAAGTGGTAATAAACTAACTAGAGTCACCGAATTTTCTTCTGGTGCTTCTCAATCTAACATACAATTATTTCCTGAAAAAAAATACCAAACCATTACCGGTTTTGGAGGCTCTTTTACCGAAGCATCAGCTTCTTTATTAAATAGATTAAGTAACGAGAATCGTAGCAAAATAATTGAAGCTTATTTTGGTGAAAGTGGTGCTAAATATTCATTAACAAGAACACACATGAATTCTTGTGATTTCTCATTAACCAATTATTCATATAGTCCAGTTGAAGGTGATAAAGAATTAAAGCACTTTTCTATTAAAGAAGATAAAGATGATTTAATTCCAATGATTAAAGACGCCATAGCTGTCTCTAAAGACGGTTTTAAAATAGTGTCTTCTCCTTGGACAGCTTCTCCTTGGATGAAAGACAATAAAGATTGGCGCGGTGGTAAATTACTGCCAGAATATTATGATACTTGGGCTTTATTCTTTTCAAAATATAGAACAGCTTACAAAAACGAAGGGATTGATATCTGGGGATTTACTGTTGAAAATGAACCTGTAGGAAATGATGGTAACTGGGAAAGCATGCATTATTCGCCTGAAGAAATGACCAACTTTGTGCAAAATTATTTAGGCCCCAAATTAGAAAAAGATGGTCATGATGTGAAAATTTTAGGGTTTGATCAAAACAGAGGTGAAGAATTAGAAAAATGTGCTAGTGTCATGTATAAAGATGAAGCATCCTCTAAATATTACGATGGAATGGCAATTCATTGGTACGCAAGCACCTTCGATTATTTTCCAGAATCATTACAATTTACGCACAATAAAGCACCTAATAAACATTTAATTCAAACAGAAGCCTGTGTAGATTCAGAAATTCCTAAATGGCAAGATGATGCTTGGTATTGGAAAAAAGAAGCTACTGATTGGGGTTGGGATTGGGCGCCAGAAAAAGACAAACATTTGCACCCTAAATATGCTCCTGTAAATAGATATGCAAGAGATATCATTGGTTGCTTAAATAATTGGGTTGATGGGTGGATTGATTGGAATATGGTGTTAGATACTCAAGGTGGACCAAACTGGTTTAAGAACTGGTGTGTGGCTCCTGTAATTGTAGATCCAGAAAAAGATGAGGTGTATTTTACGCCTATTTACTACACAATGACTCATTTCAGTAAATACATAAGACCCAATGCTGAAGTTATTGATGTACAAAAAACAGACAAAGATTTAATGGTTACCGCAGCAAAAAATATCGATGGATCCATTGCTGTAGTAATATTTAATGAAGGAAAAGAAGGAAAAGAATTTACACTTTCTTTAGGTGAATTATCTAAAGAAATATCTATAAAACCACAAGCTATACAAACTATTTTGATCAACAACTAAAACAAATCATTATGTCAACAAATCAAACCTCGACTAGAGATAAAGTTCCTTTTGGACAAAAAGCAGCCTTTGGAGCTGGGCATTTAGTTCTTAACTTACTTCCAGGTGCACTAGGTGTATTTATGTTCTTTTTATTAACTGCCTTTGGAATGGATCCATTCCTCGCAGGTTTACTTGGAGGTCTCCCAAGAATATTTGACGCAATTACAGACCCAATTATGGGTTTTATTTCAGATAATACAAAATCTCGATGGGGACGAAGAAGACCGTATATCTTTGTTGGAGCAATTTTGAGTGGTGTTTTATTTGCCGTATTATGGCAATTAGACCCAGAAAATACTCAAAGTTATAATTTTTGGTATTTTTTAATTCTATCCATGGTGTTTCTTATTGGTAATACCATGTTTGCAACTCCTTTAGTTGGGTTAGGATATGAAATGACCTCTGATTATAATGAACGAACAAGATTAATGGCGTTTTCACAAACCATCGGACAAATAGCATGGATGATTGTGCCTTGGTTTTGGGTTATTATTGCGGATCCAGAAATCTTCGAAACACAAGCAATTGGAGTTAGAAAACTATCAATAATCGTTGGAGCTGTCTGTATTGTATTAGGAGTTTTACCTGCTTTTTTCTGTAAAGGAATTGATTCTGCAAATATGGAAAACAGAAAAGAAATTAACTTCAAATCTCTATTTTCAAACTTAAAAGATTTATTTATTGGAATTGCGCAAGTATCAAAAAACAAACCATTTATGAAACTATGTGGTGCAACTTTTTTAGTATTTAATGGGTTTCAGATGGTGGCTGCATTTAGTGTATATATCATTGTTTTTTATATGTACAATGGTAGTTATGCTGATGCAGGAACATGGCCAGCTTGGTTTTCTACGGTTACTGCAATCGTTACAGCTTTTGGTGTAATTCCAGTAGTAACGTGGATGGCAAATAAATGGGGAAAAAGAAGGGCTTTTATTTATTCGACAGCGCTATCTATAGTAGGATATATTTTAAAATGGTGGGGATTCGATCTAGAAAATGTATGGTTAATCTTTATGCCAATTCCATTTATGGCATTTGGTTTGGGTGGATTATTCACATTAATGATGAGTATGACTGCAGACGTTTGTGACTTAGATGAACTTAGAAATGGGATGCCACGTAAAGAAGGAACCTTTGGAGCTATCTATTGGTGGATGGTAAAATTAGGGCAAGCATTAGCACTGGTTTTAGGAGGATTGGTCTTAAAATTAGTTGGTTTTGATGGTAATGCAGCACAACAAACTGCAGAAACAATGACTAGTTTACGTATTGCAGATGTTGTAATTCCGGCTGTAACAGCTGGATTAGCTATTTTAGTAATGTGGAAATACGGACTAAATGAAGCTAGAGCAAAAGAAATTAAAGTAGAGTTAGTAAAAAGAAGAGGAGAATTATAAATTATAATAATTAAAAAAACAAAGAATGTCATATAGAAAAGATCGTCAGTTTTCACTAGACGGAATAAGTTATTCAGATTATGCTGGAGCAGACTTTAGCGGTTTATCAAAAGAAGACCTCGCTAAACTATGGAGAAAAACTCTTGATAACGGAATGCACGGAATATGTTTTAGTATGTATGAAGATGGTCAAGAGCCAGGAGATACAATTACTGAAGAACAAGTAGAAAGAAGAATCAAAATTTTGAAACCTCACACAGAATGGATTCGTTCTTTTTCTTGTATCGAAGGGAATGAACACATTCCAAGAATAGCAAAAAAACATGGATTAAAAAACATGGTGGGTGCTTGGTTAGGTGACGATATGGAAAAAAATGAGGAGGAAATTGAAGCACTAATTCAATTAGGTAAAGAAGGATGCGTAGATATTGCTGCTGTTGGTAATGAAGTTTTATATAGAAATGATTTAACGCTAGAGCAATTATTAACGTACATCAAAAGAGTAAAAGAAGCATTGCCAGAGGTTCAAGTTGGATATGTAGATGCCTATTATGAATTTTCTGTACATCCAGAATTAGTGGAAGTTAGTGATGTTATCTTAAGCAACTGTTATCCATATTGGGAAGGGTGTCATATAGATCATTCATTAAATCATATGCAACAGATGTTTGGACAAGCAAGTCATGCTGCTCAAGGAAAAAGAGTCATCATTACAGAAACAGGTTGGCCTAGTCAAGGAGAAAGTTTAAGAGGTGCTCACTCATCTGAAGAAAATGCAATGAAGTACTTCATAAACGCACAAGCTTGGTCTGCAAAAGACAATGTAGATATTTTCTACTTCTCATCTTTTGATGAATCTTGGAAAGTAGGTGATGAAGGTGTTGTCGGCGCTTATTGGGGTCTTTGGGATAAGCATGAAAAACTAAAGTTTTAAATCAAAATATTTATCTTTCTTAAAAAAAGAGTTTCTTAAAAAAAGAAGCTCTTTTTTTGATTATTTTAGAGTATCCATAAAAATTTATTTTAATTTTACTTTGTCAAGATTAAAAATTAAGACGCTTTAATTTTTATCCTTTAAATTCTATCTATTATGAAATTAACATATTTTAAAGCATTGCTATTTATAGTATTTTTAATAGTTTCATGTCAGAAATCAGAACGAAATTTATATCCAGAAGCTTTAGTTGGTGGATTTAACTTATTAACGCCAGAAAAAACAGGAGTAGATTTTAATAATAGCATCAAAGAGTCAGTATATTTTAACCATTATTTTTATGGCCATATATATATTGGTTCTGGTGTTGCGATTGGAGATATAAATAATGATGGTTTATCGGATATTTTTTTTGCAGGAAGTCAAGTAGATGATAAAATATACCTTAACAAAGGTGATTTTAAATTTGAAGATATTACAAAGAAATCAAATATTTCAAAAAGTTCTGGTTGGTCTTGGGGTGTAACCATGGTAGATATTAATTCAGATGGTTACTTAGATATTTATGTTAGTAGAAACGGGAATTCTTTAGAGCCAAAAGACCGTAGAAATAAGTTATATATCAATAACAAAGACTTGACTTTTAAAGAATCTGCCATAGAATATGGTTTAGCTGATGCTGGTTTTTCAACACAAGCAGTTTTTTTTGATATGGATAATGATGGTGATTTAGACATGTATCAAGTAAATCAACCAGCTGATAAAAAACTATTTCTACTAAATAAATTTTCAGCAAATGACTACACATACTTTAGAGATAAAATTTATAGAAATGACAACGGGAAATTTATAGATGTTTCTAGTCAAGTTGGTATTACTAGAGATGTTGCCTATGGTTTAAGTGTTAGTGCCTCAGATTTTAACAATGATGGTTATGTAGATTTATATGTTGCAAATGATTATGCAGAGCCAGATTTTATGTATTACAATAATGGGGATGGAACCTTCAGAAACGTTATTAATGAAGAATTACAGCATATTACTCAGCTGAGTATGGGAACAGACACTGGTGATATAAATAATGATGGGTTAATAGATTTAATAACTACAGACATGACTCCAGAAGATCATTATCGTTCTAAAACCAACATGGCTTCTATGAGTACAGAAAGGTTTAATTCTTTAGTAAAAGCCGGTGCTCATAGGCAATACATGACAAATACTTTACAAATTAATACTGGGGTTGGTAGTTTTTCAGATATCGCAAATATAGCTGGTATATCTAGCACGGATTGGAGTTGGTCTAGTTTGTTAGTAGACCTAGACAATGATGGTTGGAAAGATATAATGGTTACTAATGGGATCAAAAAAGATGTAGATAATAATGATTATAGGTCAATTTTAAAGAATTTAGATAAAAATATTACCGCAGAAAAATTATTTCAACTTAGCAAAGAAACTCCTTCAAATAAAGTTTCTAACTATGTTTTTAGAAACAAAGGAAATCTTCAATTTGAAAAAGTAACAAAAGAATGGGGTTTTGATACGCCAAGTTTTTCAAATGGTATGGCTTATGGAGATCTAGATAATGATGGTGACTTGGATGTTGTAATTAATAATATGGAAGACCCTGCATTTATTTATGAAAATAAAGCGACAGGAAATTTCTTAAAAATTAAATTTGAAGGTTCAGATAAAAATCGTTTTGGAATTGGAGCTAAAGCAATTATACATCATGGTGATTTAAAACAAGTTGCTGAAAATAACATTACAAGAGGTTTTATATCATCTGTAGAGCCAGGGCTTTTTTTTGGTCTTGGAAAAGAAATAACTATTGAAAAAGTTGAAGTTATTTGGCCGGATGGAAAAGTCAATCTTTATGAAAACATTTCTGCTAACAAAACTATTACTGCCAAATATTCAAAAGCAATAGAAAAAAAAGAAGCTGTTTTAAAAACAAAACCTTTATTATCTAAAATCAATGCTACAAACATAGGACTAAGCTTTCAACATAAAGAAAACGAATTTGACGACTTTAAGGAAGAAATATTATTACCTCATAAACTTTCAAACGAGGGCCCCTTTTCTGCTATTGCAGACGTAAACGGCGATGGTTTAGAAGACATCTTTGTTGGCGGAGCTGCAAATCAGGAAGGAATTTTATATCTACAAAAAAACGATGGTACTTTTCTGTTAAGTAATTCGCAACCATGGAAACTAGACAAAGCTTCCGAAGATTTAGGCGCCTTGTTTTTTGATGTTGATGGTGATAATGATTTAGATTTATATATAAGTAGCGGTGGTAGTGAGTTTAAACAAGGAAATCGACTGTTAAAAGATCGTCTTTACATTAATAATGGAGCAGGCGGATTCACAAAAAATACAACAGCTATTCCAAATATATATGAAAGTACTCAAAGCGTAAAATCATCTGATATTGATGGAGATGGTGATCTAGATTTATTTGTAGGAACAAGACTAATTGCTGGTAAATATACATTTCCTGCAACAAGTTATTTATTAATCAATGAAAAAGGAGCCTTTAAAAAAGGTACTATTACTATAGCTCCTGCACTTAAAAATATTGGGATGGTAACCGATGCTGTCTTTAGCGATATTGATAAAGATGGAGATGAAGACCTTTTAATAGTAGGTGAATGGATGACAATTACAGTTTTAGAAAACAATAAGGGTGTTTTTACAGATTCGTCAAACAAATTTGGATTAGATAAAGATACGAGAGGCATGTGGTGGTCAATCACAAAAAATGATATAGATAATGATGGAGATGATGATTATATTATAGGGAATCTTGGTAAGAATAATAAATTCAAGGCAACCAAAGAACATCCATTTAAAGTATATGCCAATGATTTTGATAACAATGGAACTAATGATATTGTTTTAGCAAAATACTATAAAAATGATTATGTTCCTATGAGAGGTAAAGAATGCACAACACAGCAAATGCCTTATGTAGGAAAAAAATTTAAAGATTATGAAAGCTTTGCTTCTTCAAAATTAATTGACATTCTTCCAGACGGTAAAATAGAAAGTGCTGTAGTTTATG
>Ga0075467_10000363_pt1 | contig 34970 bp, 34 predicted proteins | sample DEB08_DNA_9_FD_75067 | JGI IMG/M metagenome (GOLD analysis project Ga0075467, IMG submission 75067) | Aqueous microbial communities from the Delaware River and Bay under freshwater to marine salinity gradient to study organic matter... | ecosystem: Environmental > Aquatic > Marine > Coastal ... | reverse complement strand
GGGGCATTGTGCATTTGCTGCAGGCGCTCGACCGGGTCCGCTGCCGCGCGTCCGCCCGCCCTGATCCGGTCGAGCACTTCCATCCCGCGCACCGAACCCAGCCGGCAGGGCGTGCATTTGCCGCAGCTTTCCGCGGCACAGAATTCCATGGCGAAATGGGCCTGGGACAGCATGTCGGCACTCTCGTCAAACACGACGATGCCGCCATGGCCAATCAGGCCGTCCGCTGCGGCAAAGGCTTCATAGTCAAAGGGTAGATGGAAATCTCCCTGCGGGTGATAGGCGCCCAGCGGGCCACCGACCTGCACCGCCTTGACCGGCTTGCCGCTTTGCGTGCCACCACCAATATCATTGACCAGTTCGCCGAGCGTGATCCCGAAGGCGGTCTCGAACAGCCCGCCATGTTTCAGATTGCCGGCCAGCTGAATCGGCATGGTGCCGCGCGAACGGCCCATACCATAATCGGCATAGGCCTGGGCACCATGGGCCAGAATATAGGGAACGGCCGCCAGCGTCAGGACATTGTTCACCACCGTCGGCTTGCCGAACAGCCCTGCCAGAGCCGGCAGTGGCGGTTTCGGCCGCACCTCGCCGCGCTTGCCCTCGAGGCTTTCGAGCAGGGCAGTTTCCTCGCCGCAAACATAGGCGCCGGCGCCGACCCGCACCTCGATGGCAAAGGGCGCAACGATATGCGCGCTGGCCTTGGTCGCCGCGTTGAGCCTGGCAATCGCATGCGGATATTCGCTGCGGACATAGATATAACCCTTGTCCGCACCGACCGCGAGGCCGGCAATCGCCATACCCTCGATCAGACAATAGGGATCGCCCTCCATCAGCATCCGGTCGGCAAAGGTGCCGCTGTCGCCTTCGTCGGCGTTGCAGACGATATATTTTTGCAACCCCGCTGCCCCGGCAACGGTCTTCCACTTGATGCCTGCTGGAAATCCAGCGCCACCGCGACCGCGCAGACCGGATTGTGTCACGGTCTCTATGATCGCGTCGGCACCAAGGTCCCGCGCCTTTGCCAGACCGAGCCAGCCGCCGGTCGCCTGATAATCTTCCAGATCAAGCGGCTGCGTGATACCAGCCCGCGCGAAGGTCAGGCGCTGTTGTCTGGCGATGAAGGGATGGTCCGCGACCTTGCCGATATTGAGATCGGACGATCCGTCCAATATCGCCGCGACATCGTCCACCGTGACCGGGCCATAGCCAATGCCATCGACCTCGACGAGTGGTTCCAACCAATGCATGCCCCAGCTCGAAACACGAACGATTTCCGCATCGGGGGCGGCCTGCGCCAGCGCATCAGCGACCTGGTCCGCCCCGCAGGCAAGCGCGAGCGCATCGTCGGATATGGCAATGCGCAAGGTCATAGGGATTCAATCAATTTGGTGAGCTTGGGAACGTCGAGCCTGGCGTGCACATCCTGTCCGATCATTGCATTGGGCCCGACGCTGCACAGGCCAAGACAGTAAACGGTCTCGATCTCGCATCTGCCTTTCGCCGCAGCCGAAATATCCGCGGCCAGAGCTTCGCAGCCGCGCGCCTGGCAGGCTTCGGCGCGGCACAGCTTCAGAACGGGCAGTGTTGCGGTCTCTGCCCTATAGTCGTGGTAAAAGCTGACGACGCCATGGACTTCCGCCCGGCTCAGATTCAGCGCACCGGCAAGATACCGCCTGGCCTCTTCGTCAACACAGCCAAATTCTGCCTGGATATCGTTCAATATCGGCAGCAACGGCCCATCGCGTCCAGCATGGGCCGCGACGATTGCATCGAGACGCGCCGATTTGTCCATCACAGCCGCTCCGCATGCCAGCGCAGATGGTCGGCCATGAACGTGGAGATGAAATAATAGCTGTGATCATAGCCTTCCCGCATATTCAGGCTGAGCGGGATTCCGGCTTTCTCGCAGGCTTCCGTGAGCAATTGCGGCTTCAATTGGTCCTCGAGGAAATTGTCGCTCGTGCCCTGGTCGACCAAAATATCGGCAACGCGCGCGCCGTCCTCGATCAGCGCACAGGCATCATATTGTCGCCAGACCGTCTTATCCAGTCCCAGATAGCGGCCCAGCGCCTTCTTGCCCCAGGGACAGTTGGTCGGCGCGACAATCGGCGAAAAAACGGAAACACTTTTGTAGCGGCCCGAATTGCGCAGGGCGATAGTCAGCGCGCCGTGGCCGCCCATGCTGTGGCCGAAGATACCTTGTCGACCCATGTCGACCGGGAATTCCTTGGCGATCAGCTCGGGCAATTCCTTTTCGATATAACTACGCATCCTGAAATGCTGCGACCAGGGATCTTCGGTGGCGTCGACGTAAAAGCCCGCGCCCTGCCCCATGTCGTAAGCGGGGTCGTCGGGCACGCCGTCGCCGCGCGGCGAGGTGTCGGGCGCGACGATGATCAGGCCCAGTTCGCTGGCGGCCCGGCGATATTCACCTTTCTCCATGACATTGGCATGGGTGCAGGTCAGGCCGGACAGATACCAGAGCACCGGCAGCTTCGCGCCCTCGTCGTGATCCGGAACATAGACCGCGAAGGTCATGTCGGTGCTCGTCTCCTCCGAAGCGTGGGAATAGACTCCCTGCGTTCCGGCAAAACTTCTATTTTCGGAGACGGTTTCCATCAAAAGACCACGACGCTGCGGATGCTTTCGCCGGCGTGCATCAGGTCGAAGCCCTTGTTGATCTCCTCCAGCGTCAGCGTGTGGGTGATCATCGGGTCGATCTCGATCTTGCCGTTGACATACCAGTCGACGATCTTGGGCACATCGGTCCGGCCGCGCGCGCCGCCGAAGGCGGTGCCTTTCCAGACGCGTCCGGTGACCAGCTGGAACGGCCGGGTCGAGATTTCCTTGCCGGCTTCGGCGACGCCGATGATGATGCTTTCGCCCCAGCCGCGGTGGCAGGCCTCGAGTGCCTGGCGCATGACATCGGTATTGCCGGTGCAATCGAAGGTATAGTCCGCGCCGCCGTCGGTCAGTTCCACCAGATGCTGGACCAGATCGCCCTTCACCTTGTTAGGATTGACGAAATGGGTCATGCCGAATTTCTTGCCCCATTCCTCGCGGTCGTCATTGATATCGACGCCAATGATCTTGTCCGCACCGACCATGCGTGCACCCTGTAGCACGTTCAGGCCGATGCCGCCGAGGCCGAAGACGATGACATTGGCACCGGGTTCGACCTTGGCGGTGTTGACCACCGCGCCGACGCCGGTGGTGACGCCGCAGCCGATATAGCAGCTGGTGTTGAACGGCGCATCGGTGCGGATCTTGGCGACCGCGATTTCCGGCAGGACGATGAAATTGGAAAAGGTCGAGCAGCCCATATAATGGTAGATGGTCTCGCCCTTGTACGACATGCGGCTGGTGCCGTCGGGCATCAGGCCCTGGCCCTGGGTCGCCCGGATCGCGGTGCACAGGTTGGTCTTGCCGGACAGGCAGCTTTTGCACTGGCGGCATTCCGGGGTGTAGAGCGGGATCACATGATCGTCGGGGGCCACCGAGGTGACGCCCGCGCCCACTTCGCGGACGATGCCGGCGCCCTCGTGGCCGAGCACGCTCGGGAACTTGCCCTCGCTGTCCAGCCCGTCGAGCGTGTAGGCGTCGGTGTGGCAGATACCGGTGGCCATGATTTCTACCAGCACTTCGCCCGCTTTCGGACCCTCCAAATCAAGCTCGACAATCTCAAGCGGTTTTTTGGCTTCAAATGCAACGGCGGCACGGGTCTTCATATTGCTGGCTTCCTTCTTTTAACCGGTCGGTCATATTGTATGTTATACATACGGTTATCCTCAAGATAAACCGCTTATTCCTAAGTAAACTTTATACTGGTTGATCGGTTCTGAACCTACTGAGCATTTCGATTAGCGTTTCTACTTCTTTCTTATTGAACCTCGACCGCAGCCATTTTTCATGTTCCTTGATGGCCACTTTCGCCAAAGCCAGAGCTTGCCTGCCATCGTCGGTCAAATTCAATGTTTGCTTGCGCCCATCGGTTTTCGATTTTCCACGAACGATAAATCCGCGCTTCTGAAGCCGATTGATAATTGCCATTGTGGTGGCCCGATCCATCCTCATTCGTTTCGCAAGCCCGATCTGCGCAATATCAGGATGATCATCCACGAGCCAGAGCACAGAAACCTGCTTCTGGGTCAATTCTAGATCGGAAAATGTCTCGGTGAAATGACGATAGACAGCACCATGAGCAAGGCGTATATGGAATCCAACAATATTGTTGAAGCCCACAATACCTTCCGCGCCTTCAGCATGTGCGATCGCTGGCACAAGTATTTCCTTTGTTATTTTCATATTTCCTCTTCTTGTAGATAGTTAGTATAACGAACAATATTTGTCGAGAGAATCACTAATACCTCCTTTTCCAGACTCCCCAGAATCCAAAGGAATCAAGTCGATGAACCGACAAATTCTAACATTATCCTGTGCCGATCAGCCGGGGCTGGTCGCACGCGTTGCGAAGATATTGGCCGACAACGGCGGCAATATAGTCGACTCGCGGCAGTTTAATGATAGCGAGACGAGTCATTTTTTCATGCGCGTCGTCTTCGAGATGGCGGAGGGTTTCGACCCCGGATCCATTTCCGACGCACTCCATTCTTTTGCGACAGAAAAGAAGATGGAATGGAAATTGCGCAGAAGCGACGAAAGACCCAAGGTCATGATGATGGTCTCCAAATTCGACCATTGTCTTGGCGACCTGCTATATCGTCACCGGATCGGGGAACTGCCGATGGATGTGGTGGGCATTATCTGCAATCATCCGCGCGACGCCCTCAAGATCTCGCTGATCGGCGATGTCCCGTTCCACTATCTGCCGATCACCAAGGACACCAAACCCCAGCAGGAAGCGCAGATAAAGCAGCTGGTTACCGAAAGTGGAGCGGAACTGGTTGTCCTTGCCCGCTATATGCAGATTCTGTCGGACGATCTGGCCGGTTTTTTGTCGGGTCGCTGCATCAACATCCATCACAGCTTTCTGCCCGGCTTCAAGGGCGCCAAGCCCTATCATCAGGCCTATGCACGCGGCGTCAAGATGATCGGCGCGACGGCCCATTATGTCACCGCGGACCTAGATGAAGGTCCGATCATCCATCAGGATGTGGAAGCGATCAGCCACGCCGACACGCCGGAGGCCCTAGTCAGCAAGGGACGCGACATCGAACGCCGGGTATTGGCGCAAGCGGTGCACTATCATCTGGCGGACCGCGTGTTCCTGAACGGGCACAAGACGGTTGTCTTCAAGAACTGACCTTGTCGGCGGCGGACTAATAATGCAAACGTTGATGAGTGCCTATGTCTTAGCGTCAGGACCTATTAAATGGCTTGCATGATGGGTTGAGATTTGATTCGATGACGGCATCAGGAGGTGCTGCCTGTGTGTGATCTGTTCTTGCTGAGCGATGCGCAGATACGCCGCATTGCACGACATTTCCCGCTATCGCACAGCATTTTGCCGGTTGATGACAGACTGATTGTGTCAGGCACCTTCTATGTTATCAAGAACCGGCCTGCGGTAGCGCGATGCACCCCGGACCTACGGACCGCAAAAGACGATCTACGGCCACTTTATCCGCTGGAGAAGACCAGGCGTATTCAACCGCATTTTGCCCAACTGGCGGGACAGGCTCGATAACCCGACCGTGGAATGATCAATGCCACGCATCTCAAGGCTCACTGGACGGCGAAAAGCTGCCTAAAAAGGGGCTCTTCCCCGATGTATCGGGCGTACCAGGATTGGCTTGAACTAGAAGCTTTATGCGGTGTGTGACGGCCAAGGCCGCCCCATCGTAGTGATGCTGACGAGGGACAGATGAACACCATAAGGGTGCTTTTCTGCTGTTTGACGCATTGCCTAACGCCAAGAAGCTGCTGGGCGGCAAGGGTTAATAGGTTCCGCGCTGCGCTGACAGCACGCGGCATCACCCATTGCATCCTGCCAAGATCCAACCGCAAGGTGCAATATCACTATGATCAGTCGGTCTACAAAACGCCCCGCCCTAGTCGAAAACCTGTTCGCCAAAATCAAGAAATGGCGAAACATCCACAACCGCTATGATCGCTTCGCGAACACCTTCCTGTCAACCATCGCTATCGCTGCAACCGTCATCTTCTGATTGTGATCAATGAGCCCTAACCTCAGTAAAACTGTAAATATCCCGATGCGCAGAATGTCAAGTTTCAGAACCACAGGATTGGCAGTTGATATTCCGGCCGAGTTCGTTTCAATCAACATGAGCATGACCGCAGCTTATGCGCTATCCGGGCTTTGAGCCTTTTGCAGGCGCTCCCGGAATTCGGGTACAGTTGGCCAACTGCGTATGATTGAAGGACAGGAATGAATGCAGGATTATAGTGATATACGCGAGGAAGTTGCCAAGCTTTGCCAGAAATTTCCCGGCGAATATTGGCGCGCCCGCGACAAAGCGCGTGAATATCCGAGCGACTTTGTCGCTGCCCTTGGCGAAGCCGGATATCTTGCAGCCCTGATCCCCGAAGAATTTGGCGGGGCTGGACTGCCGATTTCGGCGGCGGCGGCGATCCTCGAGGAAATCCAGGCGCAGGGCTGCAACGGCGGCGCGGTGCACGCGCAAATGTATATCATGGGCACGATGCTGCGGCACGGGTCGGACGAGCAGAAGAAACAGTATCTGCCGAAGATCGCCACCGGCGAATTGCGGCTGCAGGCCTTTGGCGTGACCGAGCCGAGCAGCGGCACCGATACGCTGGCGCTGAAGACCGTGGCGAAGCGCGACGGCGATGATTATGTCATCAACGGCCAGAAGCTGTGGACCAGCCGCGCCGAGCACAGCGATCTGATGCTGCTGCTTGCCCGCACGACGCCACGCGACGAGGTCGCCAAGCGTACCGACGGCCTGTCGGTATTTCTCGTCGACATGAACGCGGCGCTCGGCAATGGGCTGACGATCCGGCCGATAGAGACGATGATGAACCACAGCACCACCGAACTGTTCTTCGACAACATGCGCGTGCCGGCGGCCAATCTGATCGGCGAGGAAGGCAATGGCTTCCGCTATATTCTCTCCGGCATGAACGCCGAGCGGCTATTGATCGCGGCGGAATGTATCGGCGATGCCAAATGGTTCATCGAAAAGGCCACCGCCTATGCCAAGGAGCGGGTGCTGTTTGGCCGGCCGATCGGCCAGAACCAGGGCGTGCAATTCCCGATCGCCCGCGCCTATGCGCAGATGCGCGCCGCCGAACTGCTGGTCCACGAGGGGCTGCGCAAATATGAGGCCGGCGAGAATTGCGGCGAGGAAGCCAATATGGCCAAGATGCTCGCCGCCGATGCCAGCTGGGCGGCGGGCGAGGCCTGCGTCCAGACCCACGGCGGCTTCGGCTTTGCCGCCGAATATGATGTCGAGCGCAAGTTTCGCGAGACCCGGCTCTACCAGGTCGCCCCGATCAGCACCAACATGATCCTGTCCTATGTCGGCGAACATGTACTGGGCCTGCCGAGGAGCTATTGATGGGCGGCTGGGCAGACTGGATCGGCAGGAGCGAGACGCGGAGTGACGTGATCTCGCCGGGGCTGCTGCGCCGCTTTTGTGCAACCCTCGACCGGCCGGTAACGGAAGAGATACCGCAGGGCCTGCACTGGTGCCTGTGCCTCCCTGATGCGCCTACGGCGGAACTGGGCACGGACGGCCATCCCGCCAAGGGCGGCTTTCTGCCGCCGATTCCCCTGCCCCGCCGGATGTGGGCGTCGAGCAGCGTCTCCTTTGACCATCGGCTGCAGCTGGGCGATGCTGTGACGCGAGTCTCGACCATCGCCTCGATCGAGGAAAAGTCCGGCCGGTCCGGGGATCTGGTCTTTGTCGCCATTGACCATGAGACGCGTGCCGGGGAACGGGTCGCTGTGCGCGAGCGGCAGAATATTGTCTATCGCGAACCCGCGTCTGCCCCTGCCCCGCCGATGGACGGCGGTCCGGCGGACCTGAGCGAATGGGACTGGCGGCGGGAATTCATTCCGTCCGAGCCCCTGCTCTTCCGCTATTCGGCGCTGACCTTCAACAGCCACCGGATCCATTATGACCGGCCCTATGCGGTTGAGGAAGAAGGCTATTCCGGTCTGGTCGTGCAGGGTCCGCTGATGGCGACCTTGTTGCTCGATCTGGCGGCGGGCGAGCTGGGTACCGAGAGGCTGTCGAGCTTTTCGTTCCGCGGCCAGTCACCGGCAATTGTCAATGAAGCCATAAATCTGGTCGGCAAACGCGACGGTGAGCGCATTGCTCTGGCCGTGCTTGGTGAGAACGGCCGGGAAATAATGGCCGCCGAAGCTACAATCTAGAAAGCGCCCTGCCGGGCTTTACAACAACGCGTGCTTCTGTTTTCTGTGAACTTGGGGTTAGGTCATTGATTTTATAGTATTTTCCGGATACCGACCCGGTGCCTAGTGTGACCTTTCAGCCGGGTGCGAAATGCCGCCCCGGCCGATGGCGAGCGGCGGCATTTCCATTATATCCAGAATGTCAAAGAGCCTGTCCCGAATCTGGCGCACAGCCGACTGGCACGATAAGCGATCGGGCGGGCTGTAGGACAGCATTTCCGCGGGCGTGGATTTGGGGTGCGGCGACCGGCCTTTTGATGCCCGGGCACCGCTATCCATTCATCCTGCTCGGTTCTTGCCTGCTTGTCGGAACAGGATGGTGCGCACCCATCCTTCGACAAGCTCAGGACGAACGGGAGAGTGCGGTGGGGCTCAAAATTTCTCGCGCGAAGACGCGAGGCCACGAAGCGTGAGACAGGCCTTTGTGTCTTCGGGCGGGTTTCTGATCGCTGCGGCAGGCAGGCGGCTAAATCAGGAAGAGCACCAATAACGAACGTCTGTTACCAGACGCTCGGGGTCCCGAAACAAGGTCAGGATGAGGAATGATTGCCAAATCCGCGCAAAAAGAAAAGCCCGGCAGCTGCGGTCCACGCGGCCTCCGGGCTTTCCCATATCTACAGTGACCTAGAAACGGTCGGCGTTCATCACCTTGGTCCAGGCTGCGGCGAAATCGTCGACAAATTTCTGTCCCGCATCATCCGAAGCATAGACTTCGGAAACGGCGCGCAGCTCCGAATTTGATCCGAAGATCAGATCGACCGGGGTAGCGGTCCACACCAGCTGGCCAGTTTTCCGGTCATGTCCCTCGTACATTCCCGGCTTGGCGTCCGACTTCTTCCACTGCGTCTTCATGTCGAGCAGGTTGACGAAAAAGTCATTGCTGAGCTGTCCGGGCCGTGCGGTGAACACGCCGTTCGGCGACCGGCCCGCATTGGCATCGAGTGCCCTCAATCCGCCTACCAGCACGGTCATTTCCGGCACGGTCAGATTGAGCATGTCCGCCTTGTCGACCAGAGCCGCCGCAGGAGCAAGATCGGAGTCCGCCATGTAGAAATTGCGGAAGCCGTCGGCCTTTGGTTCAAGATAGGCGAAGGACGCGGCGTCGGTCTGTTCCTGGCTGGCATCGACCCGGCCCGGCGTGAACGGCAGGCTGACCCGGTGGCCCGCATTTGTTGCCGCCTGCTCGACCGCTGCGTTGCCGCCCAGCACGATCAGGTCGGCGAGCGAGACCTTCTTGCCGCCCGTGGCGCTCTTGTTGAAATCGGTACGGATCGCTTCCAGCTTGCCGAGCACCTTGGTCAGCTCTGCCTTGTCGTTGACCGACCAGTCGCGCTGCGGTGCCAGCCGCAATCGCGCGCCATTGGCGCCGCCGCGCATGTCAGTGCTGCGATAGGTGGAGGCAGAGGCCCATGCGGTCCGCACCAGTTCCGGCGTGGTCAGACCGGACGCCAGGATTTTCGACTTGAGCTGCGCCACGTCGGCATCGCCGATCATCGCATAGTCTGCCGCCGGCAATGGGTCCTGCCAGACGAAGCTCTGGCTCGGGATATCCTTGCCGAGATAGCGTGCCGATGGACCGAGGTCGCGATGGGTCAGCTTGAACCAGGCGCCGGCAAAGGCCGCCGCGAATTCATCGGGATTTTCATGCCAGCGTTCGGCAATCTTGCGGAAGCCGGGATCTTCCTTGACCGCGATATCGGTGGTGAACATGATCGGCGCGTGGGTCTTGCCCGGGATATGGGCGTCGGGAACCAAATTGGCCGCATTCGGGTCGGACGGAATCCACTGGGTTGCACCCGCCGGACTCTTGGTCTTGACCCATTCGAAGCCGAACAGATTGTCGAGATATTGCGAGGTGAAGGCGATGGGATTGGCCGACCAGGCCCCTTCCAGGCCGCTGGTGATCGTATCCTCGGCATTGCCCTTGCCGCATTTATTCTCCCAGCCCATGCCCTGCGCTTCAAGACCGGCGGCGGAAGGCTCCGCACCCATGCATTCCTCGGGCTTGTGCGCGCCATGCGCCTTGCCGAAGGTGTGGCCGCCCGCAATCAGGGCCAGCGTTTCCTCGTCGTTCATCGCCATATTGCCAAAGGCACGGCGGATATCGGCGGCGGCAGCCAGCGGATCGTGATTGCCGTTCGGACCCTCCGGATTGACATAGATCAGGCCCATCTGCGTCGCGGCGAGCGGCCCGGTGAGATTGCCCTTGCCGTCGCGGCGATTGTCGGCCAGCATCTTGGCTTCGGGGCCCCAGAATACCAGATCCGGCTGCCACGCATCGACGCGGCCGCCGGCAAAGCCGATGGTCTTGAAGCCCATATCCTCGAGCGAGACATTGCCGGCCAGCACCATCAGGTCGCCCCAGGACAGTTTGCGGCCATATTTCTGCTTGATCGGCCAGACCAGACGGCGGGCCTTGTCGAGGCTGACATTGTCGGGCCATGAGTTGAGCGGTTCGAACCGCTGTTCCCCGCCATCGGATCCGCCCCGCCCGTCGCCGACGCGATAGGTGCCGGCGCTGTGCCAGGCCATGCGGATGAAGAACGGGCCATAATGACCGTAATCGGCTGGCCACCAGTCCTGCGACGTGGTCAGTACCTTGCGGATATCCTCCTTGACGGCATCCAGATCGAGCGTCGCAAATTCTGCGGCATAGTCAAAGTCGGCGCCATAGGGGTTGGACTGCGCCTCATGCTGGCGCAGCGCGGCCAGATCGAGAGTTTGCGGCCACCAGTCCTTGTTCGACATTGCCGATTCCTGCGCTTGTGCGGGGCTTGCGATCACCAATGGTGTCATGGATGCTGCAAGCAGGGCGAACAGCGAAACTTGTGTTCTGATCATTTTTCTCTCCTTCTGAAATGCCGAAATGTTGGCGATTTTTTACCCGCATTTGAAGGGAAATCGAAACCAGTAAACTTCCTGACTGTGATCGAACCGGTCGATCAACTTCATGCAGGAATAGGCCTGCAACCGATTTTCCGGTTGCTGCCTGGTTACAGAAGGACAGGGGCGAGCAGCGAGAGAGGAAGTGGCCATATCACGGCCGACTCCGATGATTCATCAGCCATGCTCAGGCGGCGGCCGAGCCGAAAGACGATCGGCACCGCCGTTCCGGGCAGGGTTTTGAGAACCGGCGCGAACGCAACAAGAGAAGCCCGACGGTCGGGTCGCAAAACCGTCGAACTTCTCCCGGATACCCAAAAAGGGCTTGTTGCGGCACCGGATAGGTATTGAATGAAATGCTTCATCCGATCGATACCGCAAGATCTTGTTAACCGCATTTTTTGCGCCACACTGTGACGGCGATCACTGGCCAGACGAAAAAATGCGCCCTGCCGATCACGGCACCATGGTCAAACCGTTCGTTTCGCGCGGTCTTTCTGGTTCTGGCCCTGAATCGCGTCCCTGGCGGCATTCCATTCCTCGTCACCCCAGGCGAGCAGCTGCGAAAAATTGCCGCCGCCGGCAAGATAGGCGCCGCCATCGATGGCGATGGTCTGGCCGGTCAGATATTCGACCCCTGGCCCCAGCAGGAAGGTAGCGAGATTGGCCAGTTCATGCATTTCGCCGGGCCGGCCCATCGGCGCGCCGCTGCGCTTGCGATCCTCGTCACTGCCGGTAGGATTGAGGCGGGCGGACATGCCCTCGGTCGGGAACAGGCCGGGCGCGATGGCGTTGAGGCGGATATTGTAGCGCGCCCATTCGACCGCGAGGCTCTGGGTCATGACGTTGATCCCGGCCTTGGACATCGCGCTGGGGACGGTGAAGGCGCTGCCGTTCCAGACCCATGTGGTAAGGATCGAGACGACATTGCCGCGGGTCTTGCCCTCGATCCAGCGCTTGCCGATATCGTGGGTCATGTAGAATGTGCCGCGGAAAACGATATTGGCAATCGCGTCGAAGCCGCGGATCGACAGATCCTCGGTCCGGGAAATGAAATTGCCGGCGGCGTTGTTGATGAGGCCGGTCAGCGGGCCATGCTGCTGCCAGATGATATCGTTCATCTCGCTGATCATCTCGGCGCTGCGGATATCGCAGGGATGCGGGACGACCTTGCCGCCATGTTTCGCCACCAGTTCCTCCGCCGTCGCCTGGCACACTTCGCCGCGCCGGCCGCAAATATGAACTTCGGCGCCCAGCTTGAGCAGGCCTTCGGCCATTTCCTTGCCAAGACCGGTACCGCCGCCGGTCACGAGTATGCGTTCGCCCTGCATCAGGCCATCGCGGAACATGAGTTTGCTGCTGTCCATATCATCCTGTCCTGTTCGTTGCTTGATCCGCTCATCTGTCATGAGTCGGTGCGTTCAAACTAGCAGCAATGATACGGGGAAAAAGCGGATTATTGGCGAGAGCCTGCCCGACCATCATTCTCGCCGCTCGCGGGTCGGCGCGACCATCCAACGAAAAACGGGAGCTTATCCGAAGATAAGCTCCCGCTGCGCCTCTGTTGGGGCAACCTTTCTCTTGCGAGTCCGGTGGCCGCTTGTTCAGCGTCCGGTTTCCGGGCCCAATGCGTTGATGGTCGGTGGTTTTCCACGTGTCCGCTTGCGCTTCCTCGCTTCGGTTCCCAACCCGCACTGGGTCCAGTCACCTGATGATCTTCGTCCGAGTGTTCGGTTCCGGTTTGCGCCTTCCCCTTGCGGCCTTTCTCGGATCATCGACCGAGAGAGCCATTTCCTTTTCTTGCGAAAAACAAATTTTTCGTCTCGACCATCTTCCGGCTCCCGGGCTGTCCTGCGGGTCATCGCTGACTGGTCGCTGGTTCGTCCGATTGCCTTCCGATGCCCCATATATGACTCCGAATGCCGAGTCGCTCCTAGGGGAAAAGGCAGAGTTATCCACAGGCCGTCCAGTTAGCGGTGGAAAACTCCTGCTGCCATGGTGGATAATATGCAGATTCCGGATTGGATCGGGATGTGCGGACCATTGTCCGCTGGTCCGGCCCTTCCTTTTGGGAGGGGATAGTTGAAGAGCCGGACCTTTGGACCAATCCCGGCGCCGCGTTTGGGAGGAGGATGCGGCGGCCGGGATTGTAACCTTTTGCCTCAGACCTGTACCGTCGAGAGCAATATGATGCTGCTGACGGACAGGGCGGCGACAATATTGAAAAGCGTTCTCATGGATTTTCTCCTTGTTTCAACGCCAGTCAAACATCTCTTTTCCTGCGTAACTTACAAGGGCCAGATGGTCGCATGGGAGGTAGGTTTCAATTGAAAACGGAGATCAATCTGTTGCATGTTTTGCAACTGTACGGGCGCGAGCGCTGGCCTTCCGGGGGCAGCGCCTGGCCCGACCTCCCCACCGTCAGCCCTGCGGGCTGCCACCTCCCGGCAAGCGGGGAGGATGGTTTTCTGATAAGGCTCAGTGGATTGCCGCGTCTATTTTTTCTCGGAAAATTCCAGCACACCCCTGGACTGCTTGTCGGAAATTTCCGTCAGGGCCAGCGAGAAGGGGTCGCCCTCGTCGGTCTTGCCGGACAGGTTGGTGCCCTCGCGGGTGACTTCAAAATCCCGGCCGGACAATTGCTTCGCATACCAGTCGGCCAGCGTGTCGGCGCCAGCGGGCGCCTTGAAGCCGATTTGCACCTTGCCGCCCTCGCCTTTCGCATCTTCGATGTCGAAGCTGGTTATCTGGCTGCCCGGGTAGAGATCGACATTGTTCATGTCGAAATCCTCGCTGTCGAGCGTGATCGACGGCAGATCGACTTCCATCGAGAAACCGTCGGCCTTGATCGAGAATTTGCTGTTTTCCTCGTCGCCGCCGATCTTGATTTTTTCGGCATCGGGCTTGCTGTCATCACTGATGTCGATGGAAATGCCGGAGCCGCTGCCGGATTCGTCGCCATCCTTGCTGCAAGCGGACAGGGCCAGCGGCAGCGCGGCGAGCAGGATCAGATATTTTGGGGGCATATGAAAAATCTCCAAGCTGTATTGTAAGGATAATACGGCTTGGAGATCAGGCCATCAAGCGGCAATGGCGATCAGGGTTCGATCGACGCGCCCGGATTGGCGGCATTGACGATACCGCCATCGACCGGGATCGTCGTGCCGACGACATAATCGCCGGCCGAGCTGGCCAGAAATACGGCGGCGGAGGCCATGTCCTCGGGGCGACCGATGCGCTTGGCCGGGATGCCCTTTTCCACCGCGTCCTCATGGTCGCGGGCGGCCTTGTTCATCGACGAGGCAAAGGCACCGGGCGCGATGCCGGTCATGATGATATCTTCCTGGATCAGCTTGGAGGCCATCTTGCGGGTCAGGTGGATGACCGCCGCCTTCGATGCCTGGTAGCTATAGGTTTCCCACGGATTGACCTTCATGCCGTCGATCGACGCGATGTTGATGACCTTGGCTGGCCGTTCAAAGCTGGCCGCCGCCTTCAATTGCGGGTGCAGCGCCTGGGTCAGGAAGAACAGCCCCTTGACGTTGGTGTCCATGACCTTGTCCCAGCCGGCTTCGGGGAAGGAGAGATATTCCTCGCCCCAGGCGACGCCGGCATTGTTGACCAGAATGTCGAGCTTCTCTTCGCGCGCGGCAATTTCGGCGGCCAGCGCCTTGCAGCCTTCATAGGTCGAGATATCGCCCTGGATATAGGTGCACTGGTCGCCGAATTCGGCGGCGGCGGCTTCGCCCTGATCGGCCTTGCGACCGGAAATATAGACTTTCGCGCCCTGGGCCAGAAAGCCTTCGGTGATCATCGCGCCGATACCGCGCTGACCGCCGGTGACGAGGGCAACACGGCCCTCGAGCGAGAAAATTTTGTTAAAATCCATCAATAATTCCTTTAATAGCCGTGCATTTCGGCGACGAGATTGGTGTGATAGTTCACATCGCCCATGAATTCCTGCAGCGCCCGGTCGCGCTTCATGTAGAGGCCGATATCATATTCGTCGGTCATGCCGACGCCGCCGTGCATCTGCACGCCTTCCTTGACCGACAGCGATGTTGCCTTGCCCGCCTTGGCCTTGGCCACCGATACCATCAGCTCGGCCTTGGAGGAGCCTTCGTCGAGCATCTGCTGCGCCTTCAGGACAGTCGCCCGGGCGATTTCCATTTCGCTGTAGAGATGCGCGATGCGGTGCTGCAGGGCCTGGAAGGAACCGATCAGCGTACCGAACTGCTTGCGGCCCTTGATATAGTCGACGGTGATATCCATCGCGCCGGAGCCGACGCCGAGCGTTTCGGCCGCAGCGCCGGAGCGGCCGGCGTTGAGCAGGCGCCGGAGCACCACATCGCCCTCGTCGACTTCGCCGATCACCGCGTCGGCATCGACCAGCACGCCGTCAAATTCGAGATGCGCAGCCATCGCGCTGTCGACCAGCCGGGCGCTGTTCCGGGCAAGGCCTGCAGCATTGGCATCGACGGCGAAAAGGGTAAGGCCCTTGTCATCGCCGGCGCTGCCGCTCGTCCGGGCAGCGACGATCAGCGTGTCAGCCGATCCGCCCTGCACCACGAACTGCTTCTTGCCATCAAGCTTGAAGCCATTGCCCTCGCGGGTGGCGGCCATGCTGATCTGGTCCGGACGGTGCTTCGGGCCCTCATCGACCGCCAGCGCCAGCACCGTGTCGCCAGCGAGGATTCCCGGAAAATATTTGTCGCGCAGCGCCTTGCCGCCGGCGTTGAGCGCCTCGACCCCGGCAACCGCCGTGGTCAGGAAGGGCGACGGCGTCAGATTGCGGCCGATTTCCTCCAGCACCACACCGGCTTCGACATGGCCGAGCCCGAGACCGCCTTCGTCCTCACCGATCAATATGCCGGTGAAACCCATTTCCGCAAACTGCTTCCACAGCGCGTGCGAGAAGCCGTCCTTGCAGTTTTTGTCGCGAAATTCGCGGAGGTGCGAAACCGGGGCCTCGCCCTTCATGAATTCGGCGGCGCTGTCGTGCAGCATTTGTTGGTCTTCGTTCAGATAAAGCGGCATATCATGGTCCTTGTATCATTCGGTGCAGCGCGCGCAGAGCCGTTCGCTATATATCAATCGGGTGATGGTGCCGCTAGGCGCCGGGCAGGTGGAGGATCTGCTTCGACACGACGTTGAGCATTACCTCGCTGGTGCCGCCCTCGATGCTGTTCGCCTTGGTGCGCAGCCAGCTGCGAGCGGTCAGGCCGCCATTGCTGGCATCGCTTTCCCATTCCAGCACTTCGCTGCCGCCGGCCGACATGATCAGCTCGTGTCGGCGCTTGTTGATCTCGGTGCCGGCATATTTCATCATGTTCGGCTGCGCCGGATGGCACAGACCGGCCTTGAACGTGTCGCCGAACCGTTCCGCCATGGCGCGGAAGGCAAGCACGTCAATATCCATGTCGGCCATTTGCGCACGCAGCATCGGATCGTCGAGCCGGCCCATGGCATCGCGGCCATATTGGTCAGCGAATTTTGCGCCGAGCGAGGTCGATCCTTCGGAACCACCGCCGGAAATCATGCTGCGCTCGTGGCCGAGCAGATATTTGGCGACGTCCCAGCCCTTGTTGACTTCATAGACGACCGAGGAAACGCCCTCGCCATATTCCTTGGGCACTTTGACATCGTCAAAAAAGGTCTCGCAGAAAGCCGACTGGCCGGAGATCAGCACGATCGGCTTGGTGGTCACGCCTTCGCTGGCCATGTCGAACAGCATGAAGGTGATGCCCTTGTGCTTTTCATTCTTGTCGGTCCGCGTCAGGCAGAAGATCCAGTCGGCCTTGTCGGCATAGCTGGTCCAGATTTTCTGGCCGTTGACGACAAAATGATCGCCCTGGTCGACGGCGCTGGTCTGCAGCGAGGCGAGATCGGACCCGGAGCCCGGCTCGGAATAGCCCTGGCACCAGCGAATCTCGCCGCGCGCGATCGGCGGCAGAAAATGCTTCTTCTGCGCTTCGGTGCCGAAATGCAGCAGCGCGGGGCCGAGCATCCAGATGCCGAAGCTCGACAGCGGCGAGCGGCACTTGAGCCGCGCCATTTCCTGTCCGAGAATTTTTGCCTCGGCGCGCGACAGTCCGCCGCCGCCATATTCCTTGGGCCAGTCGGGCACCGTCCAGCCCTTGGCGGCCATGATGTCGAGCCATTCCTTCTGCCCCGGCTTGAAGGTCGGATTGCGACCGCCCCAGCAGGCATCGCTTTCGTCGACCATCGGTTCGCGCATCTCCGGCGGACAATTGGCCTCCAGCCAGGCGGCGGTCTCGGCGCGGAAGGTTTCGAGGTCAGTCATGATGGCGATTCCTTTAATTGATCGGTTAATGTCGGCTTATCATAGGATAAGCCTGTGGTTCAATCATTGCTGCAACGGAAAATCGATAAAAATCGGCAGCTCTCGAAGAGCCTGCGGATTCCGTAGCGTCTGTTAATCGAACAATTAGAAACCATTGACGGATAATTCGGGTGCGGCCTATGCAGAAAGAAAAATAACATGATTTGGGAGCATGACAGGATGCAATCTGCAGGCATCAACGCCGGGCTTTATGGCCCGCCAGGTAACGCTATTCCCGCATGTCGGGTCGGGGTTGATTGCTTGCCTTGCCGGGTCGCCGAATGACCATCGCATCCGATCGCGTCCCGCTGCATATCAAGCTGTTCCATGGCATCGGTTCGATCGCCTATGGCGTGAAGGACAACGGCTTTTCGACCTTCCTTTTGCTATTCTACAATCAGGTCATTGGCCTTGATGCCCGGCTTGTCTCGCTCGCCCTGATGCTGGCGCTGTTCGTTGATGCCTTTGCCGATCCGATTATCGGCCATCTCAGCGACCGGACCTATACAAAATGGGGCAAGCGGCTGCCCTGGCTCTATATCGCGCCGATCCCGCTGGGCCTCGCATGGATATTGCTGTGGGCAGCGCCGACCGGTCTCGGCGGCTGGATCTTCGTCTATCTGCTGGTCATCGCGATCATGGTGCGGGTGCTGGTGTCCTGCTGCGAGGTGCCCTCGGCCTCGCTGATCCCGGAACTGACTCGCGATTATGACGAGCGCACCGTGATCATGCGCTATCGCTACCTGTTCGGCTGGGCCGGAGGACTGGCGATGCTGTTCCTCGGCTATATTGTCTTCCTGGTGCCCGACGCCGATCATCCGGTCGGGCTGCTGAACGAGAACGGCTACTGGCATTACGGCCTGGTCGGCGGTGCCCTGATCGCGATCGCGACGCTGATATCGGCGCGCGGGCAACATAAACGGGTGGCGCACTGGCCGGACAAGCGTCCGCAAAAAACCAGCGTCAGGGCAAGCTTCGGCGAAATTCGCGAGGCGCTATCGCACAAGGCAGCGGTGATCCTGTTCGGTGGCGGGGCCATCGCCTATATCAATCAGGGCATTACCTTCACCATTTCCAACTATCTCTATCTCTACGTCTGGGAATTCTCGCAGACCGCCTTTTTCTATTATCCGATTCTGCTGTTCGCCAGTGTCGTCGGCTCCTTCTTTCTGGTGTCGCCCCTCACCAAGATCTTTGGCAAGCGGCCGGTCGCGATGGTTGCGGGCCTGATCGGGATGACCTTCTGGATCATACCGTTCGCCCTCAACCTGTCCGGCATCTGGCCCGAGGTCGGTGGCACGGCCTCGACCGGCCTGGTTTTCGGCTTCGCCTTTCTTTCCACCACCGCCAGCGTGATCACGATGATTACCGCCCAGTCGATGGTCACCGACATTGTCGAGGCATCCGAACTCGACACCGGCAGGCGGACCGAGGGGGTCTTCTCCGCTGGCTGGTTCTTTGTCCAGAAATGCGGCACCGGCGTCGGGATATTCGTGGCCGGCCTGATCGTCAGCCTGTCGGGTCTCCCTGACAAGGCCCAGCCGGGAGAAGTGGCGCTGCCGGTGATCGAGAATCTGATGATCTTCTATGCCTTGATGATCTTCATCCTGTCGATAAGCGGCGCCTGGATTTTCTCGCGCTTTCCGATCAACCGGGCCGATCACGACGCGCGCGTGGCGGCCCTGGCGGCGGCGCAGGCGACGGCCCACACAAAGGATAGGCAATAAATCGGACAGCATGCAGTTTGGCGGTGGAAAAGCGGCCGGGCCTCTGTTAAGTTAATCGCATAGTTAAAAATGAAAAGGACTGGGAATGGATTTCGATCTTACCGAAAAGCAGGAATATTGGCGCAACCGGGTACGCGAGCATATCGAGAATCACCTTCGTCCCCGCATGGCGGATTTTCACAAGGAAGAATCAACCGGCGAACGCTGGAAGGTCCTGCAGGTGGTCGAGGAAGAGAAGAAGAAGGCCAAGGAAGCGGGTATCTGGAACCTGTTCATGCCGCCGTCCAATCCGAACCTGCCCCATGTTGACGATGCGTTCGAATTTGAAGGCCCCGGCCTGACCAATCTGGAATATGCGCTGTGCGCCGAGGAAATGGGCCGCGTCGGCTTTTCCTCCGAAGTGTTCAACTGTTCCGCACCCGATACCGGCAATATGGAGGTGTTCCATCGCTACGGCACGCTGGAGCAGAAAGAACAATATCTGCGCCCACTGATGAACGGCGAAATCCGGTCGGCCTTCCTGATGACCGAACCGGCCGTGGCCTCTTCTGACGCGACCAATATCGAGACCGCGATCGTCCGCGATGGCGATGAATATGTCATCAACGGCCGCAAATGGTGGTCCTCGGGCCTTGGCGACCCGCGCTGCAAGATCGCGATCGTGATGGGCAAGACCTCATTCGAAGGCAGCCGCTACACGCAGCAGTCCCAGATATTGATGCCGACCGACGCGCCCGGCGTGAACGTCATCCGTCACCTGCCCGTGTTCGGCTATGACGATGCACCGCATGGCCATATGGAAGTCGAGATGAAGGACGTGCGCGTTCCGGCCGCCAACATCATCCTCGGTGAAGGGCGCGGTTTCGAAATCGCGCAGGGTCGCCTTGGGCCCGGTCGCATCCATCACTGCATGCGCACCATCGGCGTCGCCGAGGAAGCGCTCGAGAAAATGGTCAAGCGGCTGCAGTCGCGGATCGCGTTCGGCAAGCGTATTTCCGAGCACAGCGTCTGGGACGAGCGCGTCGCCCGTGCCCGTATCGATATCGACATGAGCCGCCTGCTCTGCCTGAAGGCCGCGGACATGATGGACAAGGTCGGCAACAAATATGCCAAGGCCGAAATCGCCATGATCAAGGTGCAGGCTCCGAACATGGCGCTGAAGATCATCGACGACGCGATCCAGGCCCATGGCGGCGGCGGTGTGTCCAACGATTATGGTCTCGCCAGCGCCTATGCGCATCAGCGCACCCTGCGCCTCGCGGATGGCCCGGACGAAGTGCACAATCGCACGATCGCCAAGATGGAATATGGCAAATATGCCGAGACCGCCGATGGCAGCAAGATGAAGGAAGAATTTTCATCAGGCGATCTGGCCGTTACCCGCTAGGAGCAGAAAATGAAGGCAGCAGTACTGGTCGAAACGGGCAAGCCGCTCGTCATCGAGGACGTCATCATTTCCAAGCCGGGACCGCATGAAGTGCTGATCCGGACGGCCGCCTGCGGGCTGTGCCATTCGGATCTGCATTTTATCGACGGTGCCTATCCGCACCCCCTGCCCGCGATTCCCGGGCATGAGGCGGCGGGCATTGTCGAGGCGATCGGCAGCGAAGTCCGCACGGTTGCGGTCGGCGATGCGGTGGTTTCCTGCCTGTCAGCCTATTGCGGGCATTGCGAATTTTGCGTGTCCGGCCGGATGTCGCTGTGCCTTGGCGCGGATACGCGGCGCGGGCCGGACGAAGCGCCGCGCATTACCCGGCCCGACGGGACGACTGTCGGCCAGATGCTCAACCTTTCGGCCTTTGCCGAGCAGATGCTGATTCACGAACATGCCTGCGTGCGGATCGATCCGGAGATGCCGCTGGATCGCGCTGCCGTGATTGGTTGCGCGGTGACCACCGGCGCCGGGACGATCTTCAACGCCTGCAAGCTGACGCCCGGCGAAACCGTGGCCGTGGTCGGTTGCGGCGGCGTTGGCCTGGCAACGATCAACGCGGCCAAGATTGCCGGCGCGGGCCGGATCATCGCTGCCGATCCGATCAAGGAAAAGCGCGACCTGGCGATCAAGCTCGGCGCGACCGATGTCATTGATGCCTCGGCGGAGGATGCAGCGGCGCAGATCATCGAACTGACCAAGGGCGGCGTAGATCATGCGGTCGAAGCCGTGGGCCGTCCGGCATCCGGCGACCTGGCGGTCGGCTCGCTCAAGCGTGGCGGCACCGCGACCATACTCGGCATGATGCCGCTCGATCACAAGGTCGGGCTGAGCGCGATGGACCTGCTGTCCGGCAAGAAATTGCAGGGCGTGCTGATGGGATCGAACCGGTTCCCGGTCGACATCCCCCGTCTGGTCGACTTTTACATGCGCGGACTGCTTGATTTGGATAGCATTGTCGCAGAGACGATTCCGCTAGAACAGATCAACGACGGTTTCGAGAAAATGAAAAAAGGTGATGCGGCCCGGTCCGTGATTGTCTTCAATTAGAGGAAGAGGGACTTCCATGAATCCACAGGAAGATATGACCGGCACAATGGACGTGCCGGAGAAGGACAAGCTCGACGAGGCGGCCCTGCAACAATGGATGGAAGCCCATGTCGAGGGCTTTGCCGGTCCGCTCACTTTGAGCAAGTTCAAGGGCGGCCAGTCCAACCCGACCTACAAGATCGATACCCCGACCACCTCCTATGTGCTGCGCAAGAAGCCGTTCGGCAAGTTGCTGCCCTCGGCCCATGCGGTCGACCGCGAGTTCCGGGTCATCGCCGGCCTCTATCCCGCCGGCTTCCCCGTCGCCAAGCCCTATGGCCTGTGCGAGGACGACAGCGTGATCGGCACGATGTTCTATATCATGGGCATGGCCGATGGCCGGACCTTCTGGGACGGCACGCTGCCGGACAGCAATCCGGAGGAACGCCGCGCCATTTATTTCGAGATGATCGACACGCTGGCATTGCTGCACAGCTATGATCCGAATGAACTGGGCCTGGAAAAACACGGCAAGCCCGGCAATTATTGCGAGCGCCAGATTTCCCGCTGGACCCAGCAATATCGGCTGTCCGAGCTGCAGGAAATTCCGGAGATGGACAAGCTGATCGAGTGGCTGACCAAAACCATCCCCGAACAGAAAAGCTTTGGCATCGTCCATGGCGACTATCGGCTGGACAACATGATTTTCGCGCATGACGAGCCCAAGGTGATCGCAGTGCTCGACTGGGAACTGTCGACACTGGGCGACCCGATTGCCGATTTTGCCTATTGGCTGATGGCCTATGAAATGGAACCGGAGGGCCGCAGCGGCCTCAAGGGCGTCGATCTGGCCGCGCTCGGCATCCCTTCCCGCGAGGAAGCGATTGCCCGCTATTGCGAAAAATCCGGCATGGCCGAACTGCCGCCGATGGACTGGTATCTGGCCTATAATCTTTTCCGCATTGCTGCTATTCTGCAGGGCATTCAGAAGCGGGTGGCCGACGGCACTGCCAACAGCGCCGCCGCCGCCGAAATGTCGGACCGGGTGACCCCGCTGGCACAGGCCGGCTGGGAAGCCGCACAGCGCGCAGGAGCGTAATATGGATCTCAAGGACAAGGTCGCGATCATCACCGGCGCCGGCAGCGGTATTGGCCGCGCGGCAGCGCTGCTGTTCGCGGAACATGGTGCCAAGGTCATTGCCAGCGATATCACCGACGCGGTCGAGGACACGGCAAAAGGATCCGAAGGCAATATCATTGCGATCAAGGCCGATGCCGGATCGGAAGGCGATGTCGAGATGCTGGTCGATGCGGCGGAGCAGCGCTTCGGCGATCTCCACGTCTTCTTCGCCAATGCCGGGATTGGCGGCGGCTTCGAGGGGATTTTCGACAGCAGCGTGGCCGAATGGCAGGAAGTGCTGCGGGTCAATCTGATCGGACCGTTTCTCGCCTGCAAATATGCCGGCAAGGTGATTGCCGAGAGCAAGCATGGCGGCTCGATCATCTGCACCGCCAGCGTTGCCGGCATAAGATCCGGCGCCGGTGGGCCCGCCTATTCGGCGTCCAAGGCCGGCGTGATCAATCTGGTCAAGGTGGCGTCCCAGCAATTTGCCACGTCCAACGTGCGCTGCAACGCGATCTGCCCGGGGATTACCGAAACCGGCATGACGCAATTCATCTACGACAAGGCGCGCGAGAAGGGCAAGGAAGACCGGCTCGGCTATCTCAACCCGCTGCGCCGCGGTGCGGCACCGATGGAAATGGCGGAAGTTGCCTTGTTTCTGGCCTCCGACCGCTCATCCTATGTCAATGGCCAGGCAATTGTGGTCGACGGCGGCCTGAGTGCATCGCACCCAGTCACCCGGCAGGAATTCGGCCGGACCGCAGTCTAGTTCGCGAAGGCGAGGTCACCGTTCCCCAGCTGCACGAAATCCACGCGGCCTTCGCTGGCTCCGCAGAGGAATGTGCGCTGGTCGCTGTTCGCCAATTCGCCCTCGACCCGCCAGCCTTCACCATCCCGCACCACTGACTGGACGGCCGATACGCGCGCATCGCGGCCCGCTTGCCGTTCAGCTGCGTCGGAACAGGCGTTTATCGCCGATTCCATGTCACCGGTTCCCCGGTCATATCTGTCGTCGTAGCGGTCGGCGGTCGGCCGGTCCTCATAGCGCTGGTTTTCGTTGCGATAGTCGGGCTCCTCATAGCGCTGGTTTTCGCTGCGATAGTCGCGCTCTTCGTAGCGCCGCTCACGATTTTTTTTCGATGCAGCGCTGGCAATTGCAGCGATGCCGCCGATCACGAGAATACCCGCCAATATGTCTCCGCCGCTGATGCCATCGCGATGGCGGCGATGGCCACGATTGCCCCGGTAATCGCCCCAGCCTTGCGCCCGGTCACTGACGGGGCTCCAGCCCAGCGCGGGCGCAGCGATCGGCGCAGCGATAGCGACGCCGCCATGCATGGGCGCAGCCATGGCTGGTGAGAATCCTGTAAAAACCAATGCGGCTGAAGCTGCAATCGCGGAAAAACGTGTCATCCTGTTCATTTCGAAAACCCCCGTTTGGCGCAGATTCGTCACTTCAAAATCTGCCATTGCTGAGAATATAGTTGGCCCAGCCTGTCACCAGGCTGAACCATTTTCATTCGATCATCCAAGCGCACGGGACCTAGCGCCGGGCATAGTTGAGGCCAGTGAACCGGACATCGCTCACCCGGTTGCCCTGAATATAGCAGATGAATTTGCCCTGGTCGGCGTAGCGACCCTGCTGATAGCGACCCCGGCCCTGTTCGACCAGAATACGGCCCTTGACCCGATAGCCATAGCGCGTCCGGTCGATGTCGCGGATGTCGGTCACGCTCGCCCGGCCGTGGCGTGTCGCCTCGCGTTCAGCTGCACGAACACAGCGGTTCACCGCCTGGCGCTGGCCGATCTGGCGATAGCGGTTGCCAAAGCGGGATTCGGCATAGCGGTCGTTATCATAACGGTCGCCGCGATTATCGTCATAACGTGAATTGTGATCGCGATACCGCCGGTCGTTGTTGCCGGAGCTTGCAATGGCGGCAATCGCGCCGATGATCGCGACGCCGGCAATCACTTCGCCAGCACTCGGTCCGCCCTTGTGGCCATCCCGGGCCATTGCGGGGGTAGCAGAAACAGCCATTGCAGCAGCAGCAGCGGTTCCAACAAGAGCTTTGTTCAACTTGTTCATGTCCACTTTCCTTTCACACTGCCCGAAACCATTTCCCGAGCTCGCAAAGCCCGTTTAGGTGATTCGGCTTGAGTAAAGGCTGAACTGGCTCGACAGCTTTTGTTCATATTAATGGATAGTTTTATGAACATTTCGTCCGGAAGAGTGCCGGCGACCGCCCTGCCCCTCCCGACAGGATCATTCGTCCAGGTCGAAACCCGTCGCATGCGCCAGAAAGGCGTAGATATCCGAATATTCCTCGATCAGCTTGTCGGTCGGCTTGCCGCTGCCATGGCCGGCCCGGGTCTCGATGCGGATCAGATGGGGAGCCGTTCCCGTATCCAGCGCCTGCAAACGCGCGGTATATTTGAAGCTGTGGCCCGGCACCACCTGGTCATCAGTATCCGCTGTTGAAACGATCAGGGCCGGGTAATCGACGCCTCCCTTGAGATTATGATAGGGCGAATAGGCGAGCAGCGCTTTGAAATCCTGCTCCTTGTTCGGATAGCCATAGTCATCGACCCAGTAACGCCCGGCGGTAAACCGGTCGAGGCGCAGCATGTCCATGACGCCCACCGCAGCATGGCCGGCCGTGAACAGATCGGGCCGTTGATTGATGACCGCGCCGATCAGCAATCCGCCATTGGAGCGCCCCTCGACGGCGAGACCGTCTTCCGGCGTGATGCCCTCGCTGATCAGATATTCGCCAGCAGCAATGAAATCGTCGAAGACATTCTGCTTGTTCTGCAGCCGGCCGGCATCGTGCCACTCCTTGCCATATTCACCGCCGCCGCGCAGGTTGGCCGAAGCGAACACGCCGCCCGCCTTGATCCACGCCATCCAGGCCGGCTTATATTGCGGCAATACCGAGATATTGAAGCCGCCATAGCCATAGAGCAAGGTCGGCGCGCCCTGCGAGAGATCCTGGCCTTTCATATGCACCAGGAACATCGGGATTCTCGTGCCGTCCTTGCTCTCGTAGAAGCGCTGGGTCACTTCGACCGTGTCGGGATCAAAGGGCAGCGACGGCGCGGCCCAGATCGTCGGGGCGGCCGACGGATCATAGCGGAAAACCGTCGTCGGCCGGTTGAAGCTCTGAAAGGTGAAGAAGCCTTCGTCGCTCTTCATCGAACCGCTGAGATTTTCGACCTGTCCCGGACCGGGGAGATCGAGCGTGGCGAGCGCCTTGCCATCGAGATCGAACGTGGCAAGCTGGCTCTTGGCATCGACGAGATAGCTGACCACCAGCCGGTCACCGACGATCATCGCGCCATCAATGACCGCGTCGCTTTCCGGCACCAGCTCGGTAAATTCGGGTTCCTCCGCGCTCACATCGGTCCTTACCACCCGCATCCGCGGAGCGTCCTTGTTGGTCACAAAATAGAGCGTATCGCCAGCGCCGTCGATCAGCCGCCAGTCATTCTCAAAACCGCTGACCAGCTTGCGCGTCTCGAGCTTCGGCGCATCGACTCTGATCAGGGTAATCTCGTAGCGCTCATCGGTGCCCGAGGAGGATGTGATGACCACCCATTCCTTGTCAGAGGTCAATTCCGCGGAATGATTGAGTTCCGGCTGATCCGGCGTTGCATATACTTTTGTATCCGTCGCCTGATCCTTCCCGATCAGATGCAGATAGACAGCATGGTCGCTGTTCAGCGACTGGAAAGCGGCCCCTTCTTCCGGTTCCGGGAAGCGCGAATAGAGGAAGCCGAAATTTTTGGGCATCCATGCGAGATTGGTGAACTTGGCCCATTCGATGCTGTCCGCCTTCACTTCACCGGTTTCAACGTCCAGGACCTTGAGCGTCCGCCAGTCCGAGCCGCCATCCTGAATCGCATAGACCAGCAGGCTGCCGTCACCGGACGGCTTCCATCCGGCCAGCGCCGTTGCGCCGTCGTCCGACCAGGTAGCAGGGTCGAGCAGCGTCCGTTCTTCGCCATCTGCGCCGTCGCGGACATAGAGCACGGCCTGATTCTGTCCCCCGCTCTTGCGTTCGTAGAAATATTTGCCGCCCGCCTCTTCCGGGTTACCAAGATCATCGAAATCGAACAATTCCGTCATCGACGCGGCCAGGACTTCTCGTCCATCCAGCTTTTCGAGATAGGCGTCGGTCACGGCATTCTCGGCCTTCACCCGCTCCGCCACCTCCGGGTCTTCGCGCACGTCATTTTCCAGCCAGCGATAGGGATCGGAAATATATTCGCCAAATTGCTCCTCGATAACATCGACAGTCCTGGTTTCCGGATAGGTCAGCGGAACTTCCTTGTTTTCATGATGTGCCGCCAGCGCCGGTGAAGTCAGGGCCAATCCTGCGGCCAATGTCAGAAGGATCAATTTGCGCATATGCACCTCGGCAAAAGAAAAGAGGCCGCAAGCTTATCGCTCACGGCCTCTGTTATCAAATGCAACTATGATTTGGACATTTGGCCTCAGGCCTCTTCATATTCGTCCTGGGCATTCTGGTCCGGTCCGCTGTCCTGACCCTTGGCGTCCACGTCCCGGTCGACCAGCTCGATGATGGCCATGGGAGCCGCATCGGAGCCACGGAAGCCGGCACGAACGATACGGGTATAGCCGCCGCTGCGTTCGGCGTAGCGATCGGCAAGAACTTCGAAAAGCTTCTTTTCCTGGGTCTCGTCCATCAGGCGCGAATGCGCGAGGCGACGGTTGGACAGGCCACCCTTCTTGCCGAGCGTGATCAGTTTTTCGACGACCGGGCGCAATTCCTTCGCCTTCGGAACCGTGGTCAAAATCTGTTCGTGCTTGATAAGTGCCGCAGCGAGGTTCTTCAGCAGAGCCTGACGGTGAGCACCGGACCGCTGCATACGGCGGCCCTTCATTCTATGACGCATAATCTTTCCTTCGTTCGTTATGGGGCCGTGTCAGGTACCCCGTAGCAGGTGATTTTATGGGGGCATCACCAACAGGCCCCTTGTTGTTGCCATTCCGGACTGCGCCGGGATGACGGTAGATCAATTAACCGAGCAGCTCTTGTTCAAGCTTCTTGGCCATTTCCTCGATATTTTCAGGTGGCCATCCGGGGATGTCCATGCCGAGACGCAGACCCATGCTGGACAGCACTTCCTTGATTTCGTTCAAGGACTTGCGGCCGAAGTTCGGGGTGCGCAGCATTTCCGCTTCGGTCTTCTGCACGAGATCGCCAATATAGATGATATTGTCGTTCTTGAGACAGTTGGCGGAGCGAACGCTGAGTTCCAGTTCGTCGACCTTCTTGAGCAGGTAGCGGTTGAGCTGGTTGGCGTCGCTTTCTGCCTGGCTCTGCTGGGCGGCCATGCCGATCGGCGAGGAAACCTGTTCCAGCGCTTCTTCGAAATGCACGAACAATTGCAGCTGGTCCTGCAGGATACGGGCCGCATAGGCGATCGCATCTTCAGGAGTCACCGTGCCATCGGTCTCGATGGTCAGGTTCAGCTTGTCAAAGTCCAGTTCCTGTCCAACGCGGGCATTGTCGACCTTGTAGGAAACCTGACGGACGGGCGAATAGAGCGAATCGATCGGGATCAGGCCGATCGGGGCATCGGCTGGACGGTTGGCGACAGCGGGAACATAGCCCTTGCCGACGTTGACGGTCAGTTCCATGTTCAGCGAAGCGCCCTCGTCGAGATGGCAGATCACCATTTCCGGGTTCATGATTTCGATATCGCCGGAGACAGCAATATCGCCTGCCTTGACTTCCGCAGGTCCGGTTGCGGAAAGCTGCAGACGCTTTGCATCTTCGCTTTCCATCTTGAGAGCGATCTGCTTGATGTTGAGGACGATGTCTGTCACGTCTTCCCGGACGCCGGGCAGCGAGGAGAATTCGTGCAGGGCATTTTCGATCTTGATCGAGGTAACTGCCGCGCCCTGAAGCGAGGACAGAAGCACGCGGCGCAGCGCGTTGCCCATGGTCAGGCCGAAGCCGCGTTCCAGAGGTTCAGCGATGAAAGTCGCCTTGCGCTTTGGATCACCGCCGGGCTTGATGTCGAGGACGTTGGGCTTCTTCAGTTCTTGCCAGTTCTTCATATTGACAGTCATGGACTTCCCCTAGTGGTTCAAAGAGCGGGTGTGGACGTCAGCACCGCTCTGAATTGTAAAAATCTGGGACCGGCCAACCGGCCTGTCCCATAAGCTCGAGCGGTTTTAGACGCGGCGTCTTTTGGACGGGCGAACACCGTTGTGCGGGATTGGCGTGACGTCACGGATCGAGGTGATCGTGAAGCCAACAGCCTGAAGCGCACGAAGAGCGGATTCACGGCCGGAGCCGGGACCCTTCACTTCGACTTCAAGCGTCCGCACACCGTGGTCAGCCGCCTTCTTGCCAGCGTCTTCCGCTGCAACCTGAGCCGCATAAGGTGTCGACTTGCGAGAGCCCTTGAAACCCATCATGCCTGCTGAGGACCAGCTTATCGCATTGCCCTGGGCATCGGTGATGGTGACCATCGTATTGTTGAAAGTGGCGTTGACGTGCGCGACGCCTGCCGAGATATTTTTGCGCGCGCTTTTCTTTATGCGCTGCGGTTCGCGTACCATGTGATCAATTCCTACCTAATATCTTGAAGATACTTGTCCAAAGACAAGTCTTATTTCTTTTTGCCAGCAATCGCCTTGGGCTTGCCTTTGCGGGTGCGCGCATTGGTATGCGTACGCTGTCCGCGAACTGGCAGGCCTTTACGGTGACGCAGGCCGCGATAGCAGGCCAGATCCATCAAACGCTTGATGTTCATTGCAACTTCGCGCCGCAAATCACCTTCAACCGTATGCTCGGCATCAATCGTTTCCCGAATGTGCAAAACTTCCTGATCGGTAAGGTCCTGAACCCGGCGGGCGGGATCGATCTTCAATTTTTCGACAATTTCAGCCGCTCTGGTGCGTCCGATACCGTGAATGTAGGTAAGCGCAATGATTACGCGTTTGTTAGTGGGGATATTTACCCCAGCAATACGTGCCAATATTTTTCTCCATGCTCCACAGGGACCGAGTCGCCGGGACCTATCTCATAGCCAAGTCGTTAAAAACATTACTCAAAACGCACAAAACCAGCGCGCACCACAAAGGGTGTTGCCGGTTCAAAACGGTTTCGAATAACTGGTATTTAGGGCGAGTTGACGAGACTGTCAAGCGCAGAAGAATGCGGTTTGCCATAAGTTTGGGCGCTGTTGCAACATCCATAACGGACGGCTCGAGATCATGCAAACCCCCTTTTCCATCTTGGCTCCGCTCGACGGGCATGGGGCTTGGTCGCTCCCGTTGGACCCCGAGGCCCTTCGTAGCGCCAATTGCAGGTCGGCAAACGCGCGGCAACGCACATTCTATGTAATTTGGCTTGCGGTGGGCATCCCTCTCGCGCCATAGCTTTATGCCATTCGGGGGACAAGATGACCAATAGAAACAAGCATGATCTGTTCGAAATCGGCGGGCAAACGGTTGCGCCCGGCAAGATTGGGGACATTGCCATTCCGGTCAGCGACCTGTCCGCAGGGATGCAGGCCAACATGGTGGTGCGGGTGTTTCACGGCAAGCGCACCGGGCCGACGATCTTTGTCAGCGCGGCGATCCACGGCGATGAAATCATCGGCACCGAGATCATCCGCCGGGTGATGAAAAAACTCCACCCAACCCGCATGGCCGGTACCGTGATCTTCGTGCCGGTGGTCAATATGTTCGGCTTCATTACCCACAGCCGCTATCTGCCCGACCGCCGCGATCTCAACCGGTCCTTTCCGGGCACCGAGAAAGGTTCGCTGGCGTCGCAGCTGGCGAATATCTTCTCCACCGAGATTATCGACCATTGCTCGCTCGGCATCGATATCCACAGCGCCGCGCAGCACCGCTATAACCTGCCGCAGATCCGCATTGCGTCCGGCAATCCGGAGCTCAGGGAACTGGCCATTGATTTCGGGCCACCGGTTATCATCGAAGCGGAATTGCGGCCTGGCTCGTTGCGCTCGCTGGCCCGGGAAGCGGGCGTCGACATGCTGCTGATGGAAGCCGGGGAAGCGTTGCGGTTCGACGAATTTTCTGTCCTGACCGGGGTCAACGGCATATTGCGGGTGCTGAAGAAACTCGAGATGATTGACACCAAGCGCCTCGGCAAGCGCGGCGCGCCGCCGGCCCAGGCGACCCGCACGCTCTGGCTCCGCTCGACCCGGGGCGGCATCTGCCGGCTGGTTTCGCCGTCCGGATCCAAGGTCCACAAGGGCGATCCCGTCGCCTATATCAGCGATATTTTTGGCGACGGCGAGGAAGCCATCCTCTCCCCCGTCGACGGCATCGTCATCGGCCACAGCAACCTGCCGGTGGTCAACCAGGGCGATGCGCTGCTGCACATTGCCGAAGTACGCGTATTTGATACAGTCGAAGAGCGCCTCGAGAAAATAGAGGATGCGATCACCAGCAACCAGCTGCTGGACGAGGATGAGGTTATTTAAGAATGCGCTGCAACTCGAATATCGACTGATGTTCACCAAGGGCCATCGCTTTCACCAATCCGCTGTTGTCATGATCGACATGGTCAATTGACAAATTTTTCGAGCGCGCTGTCCATGTCAAATCGTGTGACAATGGTCAGCGATGTGGTTGTCTCGGCGGACTCATCCGGTCGCTTCATCGTAATCTCAACGCGCTCCGTTTTCCTGATCACGGTGCCAGAAGCATCAAGGTCGAATTCGATCCTGATCGAGCCCTGAAATCCGACTTTTGCAGCATCCTCTTGCGCTTGCTGGCGCGAGAGGTCTTTGCCAAGCATTTGCGCGAGAATTAGAGCATTTTCAACTTCCTCGGCTCTCGCTTTGTCCTGATCGACCGTGATCGTTGCGGAATAACCCAGACGGGACGTTGGCAAAGCCGTCAATATCCCCGGCCCCTCACCCAGAGGATGTGAATATTCTGCTCCATCGACGAGACCCGGGATGCGAAGGTCGAAGGATTCAATCTCGCCTAGTATCGACTGCGGATCGCAATCCACTTTAAACGGAAAACCACCGCCATGGCTCCACATTCCGCAGGCTTCTTTCGGAATTTTATATTGTTCTAACCATTGATTGATCCGGGCTTCTACAATCTGTTCATCAAGCAGTTCAAGCGATCCGTCGGGCCGTTCAATGACCCGGGCAGGAAAATACCAGAAGCCGGAATTTGCCTTGCCTCCTTCATCACGGGGCAGATCATATTGGATTATGACTCCGTCCGACGTCTCTTCAATTACCGTCTCGATCAATGCCTGCCGACCGCTGGAAGTACCACCTGATTGTCCATCGGAAAGTTTTGAAGATCGCTCATTTTCAAGTTGGAGCCAAGTCGACTCATGTTGAAGGGGTTCGCCATGAGCGACTGAGGGCATGATTGCACCCAACAGCAATCCCGCAAGTGCCAATGAATATTTCAACCCTTGCCGCGCGTCTTTGTCTTTCCGGGCTGGGCATTTTTCTCGATAAATTCGATGATCTGGCCCGCGACATCCTTGCCGGTGGCATTTTCGATGCCTTCGAGACCCGGCGAGCTGTTCACTTCCATGATCACCGGACCATGATTGGAGCGCAGCATGTCGACGCCGCAGACGTTCAGGCCCATATGCTTGGCCGCGCGCAGGGCGGTCAGCCGCTCCTCGGGCGTGATCTTTACGATCTGGGCGCTGCCGCCGCGGTGCAGGTTGGAACGGAAGTCGTCCGCTGCACCGGTACGCTTCATCGCGGCGATCACCTTGCCGCCGACCACCAGCGCGCGGATATCCGTACCGCCGGCTTCCTTGATGAATTCCTGAACCAGGATATTCACGTTGGCGCCACGAAAGGCCTCGATCACCGACTTGGCGCTCGACATCGTCTCGGCGAGAACCACACCGATGCCCTGGGTGCCTTCCAGAAGCTTTATGACCACGGGCGGACCGTTGACAGCCCTGATGATCTCTTCCGCCTGTTTCGGATCGTTGGCATAGGCGGTCAGGGGAAGGCCCAGGCCATATTTGGCGAATATCTGCATCGAGCGCAGCTTGTCGCGGCTCCGGCCAATGGCCACGCTTTCGTTGAGCGGCCAGACACCGGCCATTTCAAACTGCCGCAGCACCGCGGTACCGTAGTTGGTGATCGACGCGCCGATGCGCGGGATAACCGCGTCATAGCCTTCCAGCGTGCCGCCATTATAGGTAAGCGTCGGCCGGTGGCTGGCGATATTCACGGTACAGCGGGTGGTGTTCAAGATGTTGAGCGTGTGCCCGCGCTTTTCTGCCGCCTCAACCAGTCGCTTGTGCGAATAGAGATTCGGATTGCGGGCCAGCATGGCGATTTTCATATATTATCTTTCCTGGTGCCGGCCCAGCATCCAGCGCTTGGCGCTGTTGACGAGAAAGCCTCGTTTCAGCGCTCGGCGACCAATCAGGACCGGAAATATCATCGATTGCCGATTGGCAAGCGTCATATGCCCGAGCCATTCCAGTGGCCCGAGCTTCATGACCGTCTCTATCACATAACGGGTCTGCATGACACCGTTGCTGCTCTTAATTCTGCGCTGGCCATAAACCGGCGCTTCGCAATGATAGTCGGCAACGCCGGATCCCATCGGGATCGTGAATTGCACAAATTGCCGGCCATCTTTTTCAAATGGTTTGATCCGGGTGGCGTGCAGCGAGGAAGTGGCGGCCCCGGTGTCGACCTTGGCGTGAAGATTTGTGACGCAAAGCCCCGGCAAGTCGATCAGCTCGCACCAGCCTATGATGCACGGCTCCTTGAGCTTCGTAGCGAGCCGCTTCACTTTCGGGATATTTGCCTGCGCCATCGACCGATGATCTGGCCGATGGCGCAATCTTGCGCAAGATAATTATGGTCTAGACGACACCGTAGGCCAGCATGGCATCCGCCACTTTCTTGAAACCGGCGATATTGGCGCCCTTCACATAGTCGACATAGCCATCGCCCTGGTCGCCATATTCGACGCATTTGCCATGGATGCCTTCCATCAGGTCGGTCAGCATCTCGCCAAGCCGCTCGTGGTTCCAGCTGATCCGCTCCGCATTCTGGCTCATTTCAAGGCCGGAGACGGCAACGCCGCCGGCATTGGCGGCCTTGCCCGGTCCGTACATGATCTTCGCGTCATGGAAGACGTGTACCCCTTCCAGCGTGGTCGGCATATTCGCGCCTTCCGACACGGCAATCACGCCGTTGGCAACCAGTTCCCTGGCGTCCTCTTCATTCAGTTCATTCTGGGTTGCGCAGGGCAAGGCCAGATCACAGGGCACATTCCAGGGGCGCTTGCCTTCGTGGTAGGTTGCGCCGGTAAAATGATCGGCATAATCGCTGATCCGGCCCCGGGTGTGGGTCTTGTGATGCTTGACCCAGTCGATCTTGTCCTGGTCGATGCCGTCCGGATCGTGGATGAAGCCGCCGCTGTCGGAAAGGGTCAGGACCTTGCCGCCCTGCTTGGTGATCTGCTCGGCCGCATGGGTCGCGACATTGCCGGAACCGGAGATGACCGCAGTCTTGCCCGCGATGGCATCATTCCTGTGCTTCAGCATATTTTCCATGAAATAGACCGCGCCATAACCGGTTGCTTCGGGACGCATCTGCGAACCGCCATATTCCAGGCCCTTGCCGGTCAGCACGCCTTCCCAGCGATTGGTGATCCGCTTGTACTGGCCGAACATATAGCCGATTTCGCGTCCGCCCACGCCGATATCACCGGCGGGGACATCCGTGTCCGGACCGATGTGGCGGTAAAGCTCGGTCATGAACGACTGGCAGAAGCGCATGACTTCGGCATCGGACTTGCCCTTGGGGTTGAAGTTCGCGCCGCCCTTGCCGCCGCCCATCGGCAGTCCGGTCAGCGAGTTCTTGAACGTCTGCTCGAACGCCAGGAATTTCAGCACGCTTTCGGTGACGCTCGGGTGAAACCGGATGCCGCCCTTGTAGGGGCCGATGGCGTTGTTATTCTGGATGCGATAGCCGCGCTGGACGCGAACATTGTGATTGTCATCTTCCCAGCAGACGCGGAACGATATCACCCGGTCCGGTTC